>Ga0209508_1000686_pt1 | contig 31932 bp, 23 predicted proteins | sample AD_UKC129_MetaG_FD_184427 | JGI IMG/M metagenome (GOLD analysis project Ga0209508, IMG submission 184427) | Active sludge microbial communities of municipal wastewater-treating anaerobic digesters from Canada - AD_UKC129_MetaG (SPAdes) (version 2) | ecosystem: Engineered > Bioreactor > Anaerobic... | reverse complement strand
AAACAGCCCTTGGGGTGTTGCGTGAAGGTAGAGAAGCCGTCGCGGTATACCGGGAGCCGTCAGTCGCACATCGCAAGTGTCAAGTCTTCCACACCGGGCGAACGGTTGGGTAGTGGTGACGCGGTCTCGTTGCCCCAGACCCTCAACACTGACACGCAGTGTGCCGCGACACCAAAGCGACAGCTCAACCGGATCGCTGGGCATGGCGTGTTCCCTCATTTACCTACGACGCCCCGCCGAAATCCCGGTTTGACGCATCCCTGAAGCGGCTTGGTAACACGGGCAATGTCATAGCGTCACGGCTCCACCCTTTTAAAGCCACCTCGAGCGACGGCAACGAAAATAGCGAATATGCCGATTTTGCCCCTTCTTTTCACTTTGATTCCTGTCGAGGTAAAAGGCAACAATTCGGCGCTGTCTTGGACGCAGACATCCCCCTTTCATTGGGGGTAAGGTACGCTCAGAACCCAACGACACTTTTGGGGTTAAAACTCATAGAGTGACGAGGGTGGAAAGATTAGCCGCAAGGTCCCACCGCGAGCAGTGGCTCTGGCAGCTGGGGCAAGAGAGGGAATCGTGGTAGTTCAGCGGGCTGGTACTACGATTCGTGGAAAACCTGTATCCGTGTTTTTAGTCGCTGCACGCGGGAAAAATTAACCTTGGCCCGAAGATCGGCACGTTAGTGGGTCGCTCCGGTGGTCGGATGTGGAATCTTGTCCGGTGAGATGCCATCATAGAGAGTTGATAGTACTCCAAAGATGTCCAGAATGTATGATGGACAGAGGCTAATACTCACCGGCTCGATTCCACACGAGGATAGCGCTTGACGGAAAGCAAATCGTCCACCCAAAGGGCCGCACTTCGTGACCCTGATGTGCGATTGATGTTAGAGGTCCGCAACGGCAACGCGGCGGCGTTTGAGGAATTGTTGTTGCGCTATCAGAGTCGGGTCCTGGCAGTGCTGGAAAACTTGTTGGGAAATCGACATCAGGCCGAGGACCTTACCCAGGAAGTTTTTCTGAGGGTCTATCGATCGCGCCACAGCTATGAGCCCAATGCCAAGTTTGCCACTTGGCTTTTTAGGATTGTCAACAATGTGGCCATGAATGCATTGCGAAGTCGGTGCCGAAGGCGAGAACAAACGGTTCCGTTTCAGCCAGGCGATTCTCAGCATTTTGACGCCCTTGACGATGCCATCCAGGTTTCCAGTGGTCAAATCCCGGCCCGCCGGCTGGATAAATTGGAAGCGCGAGAAATCGTCCGCATGGCGATGGAGGGGCTGAATGAACGGCAGCGGTTGGCCGTGTTGCTCTGTAAGTTCGAGGGCATGAGTTACGCAGACATCGCTGCCGCCATGAAAATGTCACCCAAGGCAGTAAAGTCGCTCCTTTCGCGAGCGCGGACACGTTTGCGGGAGATCCTAGAACCTTACTTCCAAAGCGGTCAAATGCCCATTGGATTGGGGGGCACCGACGACGTTGACTCGAAACGGAGCACCATGATTGAAGACTCGCAAAGTGATTCTCAAATTAGCTTGGGCGGAGCCGGATAAGATCAGGTTGAGGCCAAAAAAATTGTGGACGTTTTCAACATAGGTCCACGTCACCACGTCGATGGTCGAGAGGCGGATGATCATGTCAATATGGCGAGTTACGGGCGATGAGCGATTCGGCATTTCAAAAACGTTCCGATATTTCGATTGACGCCATCCGCGAGGATCTCGTCGCGTACCTCGATGGTGAATTATCATCCGAGGAGGCTGCCCGAATCGAACGGCTCGTGGAACAGGATACCCGGATTCGTTCAGAACTTCAGCGTTTGGCCGAGACTTGGGATTGGCTGGATGTGCTGGACCGCCCGACCGTGGATGAAGATTTTACCCGAACCACGATCGAGATGGTGGCTCAGTCTGCGGCTTCCGAAGTCGTGGCTCAAACGCAGACTAAATGGAAACGCCGGGCAATTGTTTTAGGTGTGGCGGTCTTGGGTACATTATTGGCCGTTTGGGGTGGCTGGCAATTGGCGTCTTTCCTCTGGGAAAACCCCAACAAATGGCTAATCGAGCATTATGCGGTCATACAAAACCAGGATTATTACCGCCATATTGAAAATGTGGCCTTCCTGCGAATGCTTCGCGACAGCGGCCTATATACGGACGAAGAAGAGTACCTCAATCCGGACGACGCCCAAGAGGTTGATGAATGGCGGATGTTCCGACCGCCTGGTCCGCCCGGCCCCGGGCAAGGCCAAAGGGGACCGGCTGGTGCCGGAGAAATACCCGGCGAAGGGGGACCGACTTCAAATCTGAGACCCGAGCCTCGGGATAATCGACCGTCCCAGGTTCCTCGACAACCGTTATCTGAGAGTTCGGGAGAGAAGCTACCTTCCGGTTCGACGGCCGTGGTGACGTCAAAGCCTGTTTCCTATCCCGCGTCATCCTCTGTTATCACGTTGTCGGACCCCGCCGAGATTCGCAAACACATCGCGGGACTCACGGATGCGGAAAAGGTCGAATTGCGTCGGAAAATTGAAAGATTCCAGCAGTTGTCGCCAAGTGAACAAGCACGTATGAAAGCCATTCACGAGGAGCTGATGCAGGCTCCAGATCGCGACGAATTGATTGCGGTTATGCAGCGGTACTACGAGTGGTTCAAGCTTTTGACACCTAGCCAGCGAGGCGAGTTAGAGACTCTGGAACCGGCGCAACGAATAAGCTGGATTCAGAAGACCCGCAACGAGATGTTGACCGCGGCGTTCAGTCGGGCCTTATTCAATTTTCCACCCGAGCGATTGAGAACGCTTCTCCAAGACTCGATGAGGGTTCCACCAGAGGAGCGTTTGCCGCCGGGAGACGTCGCTGTCCTGGTGCGTTTTGTGGAGAGCTTGGCCGCGGAGCGGGGAGAAGAATTGCTAGCCCATTTGAACAGCGGAGAAAAACAGGACTTACTGCGGAGACTCAGTCGTGTGACGGACCCGCAACAGCGAAGAGACTTTTTGGCCATCACGTGGTTCCAATGGCAACTGGATCACCCCGAGCAGGCCTCGGCTTTGACACCACAAGAATTAGAGGAGTTACGGAAGCAATTTTCGCCTGGCACACGGGCTCGGCTTGAATCTCTTTCCACGGAAGAACAATTGAAGCGTGTCGCCCAATGGATTCGCAGCTACGTTTTCTTCAAGTACGTCATGCCGCGGGTGTGGGCGGATATGCGACGGGCGGTCAGTGAACAGGAGTTGGGCCGGTTTGTCGAGGAGAATTTGACGCGCGAGGAACGAGAGAAGCTCTTAGCGCTGCCACCTGACGAGATGCAGCGCGAACTGACCCGCCGCTATCTGCGATGGCGCTACCCGGGCTTTGACACCCTAGGACCGTGGCGCGGACACGGTGGCGAGCGCCGCGGACCGCGACCGGGACCGGGAGAACGAGAACCGCCGCCAGGCCCCGGCGGCTCATCTGATCGAGATCGAGGCGATGGCCCACCTCCGCAGGGGCCAGGAGCCAATGATGTATCCACGAGAGAGCCTCTTCGCCCAATGCCTCTCTTACCACCGCCTGGTGAAGTGCCATAATAGAGGGAAGTGACGAACCCTTTCGGGGCGATTTGCTCGATCTTGCGTTGCGATCCATCGCCGTCCACCTGCCGCGCGCATCGTTGTTAACGACCAGTGCAAAGATCGCTTGAACATAGCTGGTGGCACGCTCGGTGTGGCCGTTTGGGAGTCTTAACTAATGAAGATCGGACTTGTAGGTTACCAAGGATGCGGAAAGAGTACGCTTTTCGAGTGGCTGACAGGCGTCCCACCGGACCCGGCACAGGCGTTTTCCGGGCAATCCGCCATGGCCACGATTCCCGATCCGCGGTTGCAGGAGTTGGAGCGGATTTATAACGCAAAGAAGGTGACACCGGCCGCCTTAGAGATCGTCGATACGCCGGGCCTGAGCCGCACACACCAGGGCAATGCAGCAAAACTGGCAATCCTTCGGGACGTCGGATGTTTGGTAATGGTTGTGCCAGCTTTTGGCGGGTTCGATTGCGCAGCTGAGTTCCGGTCCTTTCAGGAAGACCTGATCATCGCCGATTTGGAAATCGTGACAGGCCGCATCGAACGGGTGGAGGCCTCCCTGAAAAAGCCCCATCCGAAAGCGGAACGCGAGCACCTGGAAGAGGAACTCAAGACTCTTCAGTGGGTTAAACAGCGACTGGAGGAAAACAATCCAATTCGGGAAGCTGAAATGACTCCCGAACAACAACGTGTCACAAGGGCCTTCCGGCTTCTTTGTGAAAAACCGCAGATGGTCGTGGTGAACACGGCTGACGATGAGCGCGATTTCTCGCGTTTTCGTGGGATGTTTCCCGAGGACGTGCCCTTTTTTGCTGCGCCCTTGGCCTTAGAGCTGGAACTGTCTAAGATGTCGCCCGAAGAACGGGAACAATTCCAGGCAGAACTCGGGGTGGGAGGGGCCGATCGGGGGGCCCTCATCCGGACCATCATGGATGTGGCCGGGTTACATGTGTTTCTCACAGCGGGGCCAAAAGAAGTCCGCGCGTGGCTCCTCCGCAAGGGTGGAACGGCCGTGGAGGCCGCCGAGGCCATTCACACCGATCTCGCTAAGGGTTTCATTCGTGCCGAGGTAATGTCCTGCCAGGACTTAATTCGATTGGGAAGTGAAAGGGAAATGAAGGCGCAGAACCTGGTGCGTCACGAGCACCGCGATTATGTCGTCCAAGACGACGACATCCTCCTCATTCGTTTCAGTGTGGACCGATAAAATTCGCGGTTACTTCAGGACGAATGCCGACGGGCGATAAGGTTTCCAGGAGGAGCCGGCGACTCGCTGTTAGCGCCGCGTTCCCTCTGCCGTTACGGACGAGGCCGGCTGTTCACTTTGTGCCACGCTGCGGACACGCTGTTCGATAAGTTGTCGGGCCTTCTCTTGCGCTTGGGCGATCTCCGCCGCTGTGACCCGATTTTGCTGGATGAGGGCATCGCGAGCGACGGTCACACGAGCGAGTGTGTCTTCAACCGCCTTTAGATGATTTACCGCCAAATCCCGTTCGAACTCGGCCCGCTTCAGCACTTCTTGCAATTGCGCCACTTCCTGATCGCGGGCCTTGGCTTCGCGCTGCGAGTCAGCAACGGCTGCCTCCAGTCGACCCTTGTCTGCCGTGCGGGCAGCAACCTGATCCATGAGTTCGCTCCGTTTCAAATGAAGGTAGCGAATGGCCGACTCATAATCTCGGAGCTTTCGGAAAAACGGCGGTGAGTTGGGGTTATTAGGATCACTTGGTTTGCCATCTCGAATGTACTCATCCACGACCTTCTTGGGTAGGATCTGCGCAAGCGCTTCCGGATTTAACCCGGCGAAAATCTCGTGATCATCCTTGGGCAGCAGTTCACAAATGGTCCAGCCCGTTCCTCCTTGTTGGGCTGCCTGCATGGCAGATTGGATGCGTCTTAACTCACGATCGGTCAGATGGAGAACAGATTCTAGCTGGACCATAGCGGGCTGATCTTGCTGCCGCGGGGTCACCGCAGCCACGCGGAACGCCCCCAGATAGACCCCGCCTTGTTGAATATCACGCTCGTCGAAAAGATAGACGAGCGAATCGACGGGCAACTCTTGAACCTCCTGCAAACCAGCTAGCCCGAGTCGGTCGACGATCACACTCACTTGAACCACGAGCCCTGCTTGGGGATCCTGCCGAACGTCCACCCGAACCGGCCGGCAACCGTTCCAGACGCGGCCACGCTGCGATGTGTACTTGGCCAACTCCACCTGGAGCTGGCGAATTCCCTTCGTAGTGCCATCGCCGTGAATCAAGCGTTCACGTTCCGCTTCGAGTTGGGCAAGCTCTGATTGCAATCGTTTGGCGGCGGTTCGCCAGGCACGGTGGGTAGCCAAGGCGCGCATCCCCAAGTACCACATCGCCAGGGACGCGAGCAAAATCAGGCAGATGAGAATCTTATTCCAAATGCTCATTGTGGTTCCACCAGCGAACGGAGATTCCTAAGAAGTTCCAGATGTCCCAAAGCCGTTACCCGTCCCTGGTACACCCTCTCCAGCCTACCGAACCTCCTAACCGCGATCGCTCATGATTTTTTAACAAACCAAGCCCACACCCCAGGCCGTTTCCCCGGGCACTCATCCACAACTTCGCACCTGCCGGGGATACTTTCTCCACAATCCCATCCGTTACGTTCGATGGTATTTAGCCCCCCTGCCCCTGTCAAGCTTTAACCATTTCTTCGCAATCGTTTTCGCGCTACCCCCCACTTGAGAGGTATCTGGCCGGCAAAGCCGTTACTTTCGGCAAATCTCAGACAATTGCTTAAGTTTACGCATTTTATGGGCCGAACGATTAATGGGTGACCTTCTTGCTTTGAGGCCGTTTCCGGGTTTGTGTCAACGAGGTCAAAGAATGCGACCATCGACCCAAAGAACAGCGACAAGGTGGGGTTTCAATGGCAGACTGATCCAAGCCCTCTGCGCTAAAGTGCTTCCCGACATGTGGTACGAGGTGGTTCTTGGCGCCGTTGTCCTAACCGCACTATGTCTGGGCGGCTGCCATCGCACAGCCTACCGCCGCCAGGCCGACATGGAAGTGAGTACCCTTCTCCAGCAGGGGCAGCGCGACCCACGGTGGCGACTCCGCGATACAACGGTCTATCCCAAAAAGGAATCCCGGTACTACGACCCCTTCTGCCCTGATGCCGAGCCCATGCCTCCCGACGATCCGGTTTCGCACCAATTGATGCATTACGTGGATGGCAAAAAGGGTTGGCCGCATTGGCACGACAACGGTGACACCTACTATGTTGAAAGTCCGTTCTGGCGGGCTTATCTTCCCCGGGACGAGCGGGGCGTTGTTGTGCTTGACCGCGCCCGCGCCGTCGATTTGGCACTCGTCCATTCCAGGGAATACCAGCGTCAAATCGAAAATCTCTATCTGTCGGCTTTGAATGTGACGGCCGAGCGTTTTCGGTTTGATGTTCAATTCTTCGGGGGGCATTCGACCTTTTTCACGAGTAACGGTAGCAAGCGTGCCGGGGGACCACGAAGCCTCCTGGAACTTGACACAGATGCTCAGGCAAGAAAACTGGGTGCGACGGGGACCGAGCTACTCGTCGGTTTCGCCAATTCCCTCGTTTGGCAATTCTCCGGAAGCGACAACTACGCTTCGGCTTCATTACTTAACTTTTCGCTGGTTCAACCATTGCTCCGTGCGGGCGGGAGGGCCGTTATCCTAGAAAGCCTGACGCAGGCGGAGCGCAACCTCCTGGCCAACATTCGTCAGATGGCACATTATCAGAGGGGGTTTTATCTTCAAGTCGTCACGGGAACAAATCCTGGCGCTGGTCCAAGCGCGGGAGGCCTGAGCATCGGCTCGCTCACCCCGTCAGTCACTCCTGGGCGGGGTGGTGTCTTAGGGCTGCTGCAAACACAAGTTCAAATCCGGAACCAGGAACAGAACGTTCAAGGATTGGAAGATAGCTACGAGCAACTGCTTGCGGCCCATCAGGCCGACCGCATCGACCGATATCAAGTGGACCTGGCCCTGCAGTCCCTTTATAACGCCCAAAGCCAATTATTGTCCGCCCGGTCGTCCTATCAGTCTCAGCTCGACAACTTCAAGGTCAGTTTAGGTCTTCCGCCGCAATTGCCCGTGGAAATCTCAGACGATTTTCTAACTCAGTTCGACTTTGTTGATCCACGACTACTCAACCTGCAAAGGCGGACTACTTTGCTAGTCCGGGCGTTGCGTGACCCTGCCACCCCAAACCCGCCGGATTGGCTCGATCAGATGCGGTCGATCTACGAACAAACGGCACGCCAGGTGGAGATCGTCGAAAACGACATTGCCCGTCTCACGGCCGTCCTTCCCAAGCGGAAAACCCTCCTCCGCGAGTTTTACTCGAAACTGGTAACGGAGGACGGACAGTTGGAAGGGCTAACGATCGCAGACAAGGCTATCGCAGACTTGGACGCCCGCTATCAGGCCATCATCGCCGACTTTGGTCTTCTTCTCGAAGGGAAACTGCCGGCCGCACGTGGGGAAGAGCGAGTCCCTCGGCAACCACTCAAACAACTGTTGGAGAATTTACAGCAATTCATCCAAGACCCCGATTCCGTGACAAACAAGAGGGTCAGCGAACTAGAGGCCCAACTGGCCGAGTTACAGAACCAGGCCAAGGTAGCGGACGAGGAACTGAACAAGCTCTCGCAAACGATGGCAACAGCGCCCCAGGAGGAAGTCCTTGCGTTGCAAGCGAAATATTCTGAGGTTCGAGCCCAGTCGGAGATTCTTCGCTCCCGTATCGATTCCATCACTCGAACTCTCACGGAACTTAAGGCGTCGCCCAAGGAGCAAGTGGCGATGCAATTGCTTGAGCCACTTTTACTTCAGTTGTCGGACCTCTCCCTGATTCAGGCCCGGGCGCGGTTGGATTCTGTGACGCTGACTCCGGTTGATATCACACCGGAAGAAGCCTTAGAAATTGCGAGGGAAAACCGCCTCGATTGGATGAATGCCCGTGCAGCTTTGGTTGACCAATGGCGTCAAATCCAGATTGCCGCCAATCGGCTCCGCAGTGATTTGGATGTGACCTTTAGTGGAGACTTGGGCACGACAACCGACAACCCGTTTAGCTTTGATGGCAACACGGGACAATTGAGAATCGGTTTCCGTTTTGATGCACCGTTCACTCGTCTGGTCGAAAGGAATCAATATCGATCGGCCCTCATCGCATTTCAGCGGGCACGGCGAGATTACATCGCCTTTGAGGACCAGATTGCCCAGAGCTTGCGGGAGACCCTACGGAATATCCGGTTGGGACAAAACACGTTTGAGCTGCGCCGTTCCGCAGTGCTTGTCTCCATTGCCCAAGTGGACCTTGCCCGAGAGCGCTTGCGTGCTCCGCCGCGACCGGGGGAGACCTCACAATTCGGTGTAAACACGGCCCGCGACCTGGTGACGGCTCTTTCCGGACTTCTCAGTGCCCAGAATGCCTTTCTCGGGGCTTGGGTGGAATATGAAGTGCAGCGGATGGTCCTCGACTTCCAGATGGGGACCATGCAACTCGACGATCGCGGCCATTGGATCGACCCCGGTCCGATTCGTTCCCAAAACAGGGGACCGGGCGCCGAGGCGGTTCCGGCGCCGGCACCTCAAACGGAGGTGCGTCCTCTCCCAACGATCACAGCCAATCCAACGGATAGTCTTAATCAGGGTCGCTTCGCATCAGGCGAGGAGTTTAAGAACCGGGATTCGGACGAGAATGGTACGGCCATTTCTCCGGTTTTACCTAGCGGTCTCACTGGAGCTTCTCAAGGCGTCCCGGTGGGGGAGAGTCGTAACAGCGGTTCTCAACCGCATCTCTCCCCAGCGCTGCAACGCCTCAAGGATCGTTTGGCGTCGTACCAGAAATCGCCGGACGGTTTCGAGGAAAGAGTTTTCCCACCCGCAGCCTCCGGAGGAAGTGTCACGGTGGGGCAGGTTGGGGTCGGCAATAAGGCTAGCCCGGCGGTTGCTGATTTCCGGAAAGGTGAACCCGACTTCGGCACGATTCAAACAACATTCGCGCCGACGGAAAACGGTTTACCTGAATCCTTGTTGCCATCCATCCAGTCACTGCTAGACTTGGAAAACGAAGGCGTCGCCGTGATTTCGGATCGACCTGAATGACGCTTGCATCCGCAACGAGGGTCGAAAATGCTCAACGCCGGACGTAGTCGGTAGCAAATGACCGTTTAGGGACCTCGACCGGCGTGGGTTGAATGTCAAACGGAATGCCAATCAGTGTCTTAGGCTTGTAACCGAGCGTGGGGACCCCCGGAACCGGTGGGGCAGGTTCCGCGGCAAACGTATTGATGATTTGGACAATCCGAGGGTCAAGTTCAATCTTGCCATCAGGCCGCCGAGTTCCCAACGAGTCGAAACTCCCCACGGTGACGATACTGGCTCCGCGATCGTGGAATTCGTACGCCTCGTAACCCTTCTGACGGAGGGCGAGTGTTAGTTCATGTGCCTTGCGGGCAGCATCGACGAGGGAGCTGCGGAATGTCTTTTCGCCGCGCTCGATGGCCTGGATCTCTCGCTGATCGATTATGACTTCTCCCGTAAAGTGGGCAACCTGCACTGAATACCGGCCAGGACAGTTCAGCAGGTTGTATTCGTAACCTTCATTGAGGGCCAGGATAAACTTGTCCACGCCTTTCGGGGCAAAATACTCGTCCGGCAAAAGGGGATTTGTGGTCAAAAAAGCGTGCCGCATCGGGCCCTTTTGCTTCTTTTCGTTATCATCCGTAAGCAGCGACTGCTGGATTGAGCGCAGCGCGGCCAGTGTTAGGGAGGTGGATTTCTCAGGACGCGATTCGAGCGCCGCCGGCCGATAGCATTTAATCTTTTGTAGGGTTTCCTGGGCACGGGGATCATCGACCGAGGGAAAGTCTCCAACGAGGACGGCGACCTCGCGGATTCTCTCGCCCTGTTGATACCGATAGCGACGGGGGTTAGATCCGCCTTCAGCTTTGAGGTCAAACGTTTTTTCGTACATGTAGGCTGGAAGCTTGTAGCGTTTTCTCAATTCCAAGACCAATTCTCGGGCTTGTTGTTCCGCCTGATCACCGGTGAAACTACACGCCATGATCATCCATGGGCCATTTTCTTCTGATAGCCAGTAATCCTTGTTCGGATCAGCCTCGACACGGTTCAAGGTGAACAGATTGGGAAACGTCCCGGCCAGGATGTGCGGTGATACCATGCCCATCGACGCACATAACAGGATCGACCATATCGCCAGAAGTCTCAGAGAAAGCTGCTGCGAGAGGGAAAGCGCAAGTGCTGTGCAACGAACCATCCTTGGCTCCTTATGGTGAACTCTTTCCATGCGTCCTGCCGGATTGAATGACGCCCAACTGCAACGTCGGCCGACGACTTCGGCATGAGCGGCGGAGTTTAGCAAATTGTGTGCCTTAGGAAAAGAGGACTTTTCGGCCTCGCAAGCGTCCTCGATCATGTCCGCTGCGATTTAGTCCTCCAACGCTGCGACTCCCACGATGGATCGCCCCTTCGCTGCCCAGCAGGCGTGGGTCGTAGTTATGTGGATGAGATCAGGCGGTCGCGCCGGCTTGGCAGGCAAATAAATGCCCATTCACGAGTGGAATAAATGGGTCTGGCGCTGTTCTGGAACGGCAAATTAGCACGCGAATTGGCCTGGCAGACTGTCCTTTAGACGTTCTTTTCTGCGGTGCGGAGGCTCAGACCGTCAGACGTGAAAATCAACAGCAAAATTTTCACAAGCCGAGCAAAGCAAGTCAGGAAGAACTACCCCAACTTAAATATCTCGCGCAACCTCCACAATTTGCGCCTTTCTCGTTCGACAGATTAACCTTTGGGAGGCTTCGACCGGCAAGACCGGACCAAGAAACAAAAAAACGCGCCTCGCAGGACTCGAACCTGCAGCCTTCGGTTCCGTAGACCGATGCTCTATCCAATTGAGCTAGAGGCGCATTCTCTATTTCCGCTGGCACTCGGCCGAGTACAGCGGGAACATAACGGTTTTTTGGCAAGAGGGCAGACAACCCGAATGGTGGCCATCCACCTTCCGCTTTATGTCATTCCCGCCCGTCGCGGCGGAATCGGTTGTTATTCATAAGCATTTTAAGGGTTTTCGACAATCCCGGAAAGAGGGCACCCGTTTATCAGGTCCCCCTGCGAGGCGGAAAATGTCCATCGGTGCCCCCACTGTCGGTACACGCGAGAAAACGCTCGAGTTACCGCCGATAGCGGCGCCCCTCCGTGTTCCATTCGCGGCGGTGGAGCTATTGCCAACCCGTTAACCCCTTGGTGCGGTATTGTGTCAACAGGTGCCCGAGAAATTTATCCCCGCCGCGAAGCGGTGTCGGGTAACTCTTGTTGCCTCTCGTCGCGCGGGTTGAGGTTATTAAAACTGCCCAGCATGGTCAGGACAAGCGGGAAAAATAGCGCACCGTTCGTCAAAAGACACCGGCGAGATATGCCGTAACCTATGCCACATTGGTGGGGTATATTTTGCCTATCTTACGGCAATGTCTAGATTGATCTTGCGTTATTTTCGCGGTCCAGGTAATAGGGTCATTCCGCGATAGATCGAAATGCTTGGTCCCTCACCGTGACGGCTAAACACCTTCACATGGCCTCATTATGGAAATTCATTGTCCTTTTGTGCCTAGCGGCGGTTGCCCTCGCCATAGGGTGTCGCACACCTCAAATTGTGACTCAGCTTGAACGGGAGAATTACGCCTTAGAGAGCAAGATCTGGGAATTGGTCAGCCAACTGGAGCAGAAACAGGCCGAACTCGACGCATGCCGGAGCGAGTTGGAGCGACTCAAGTCGCGGGCCGGGGCAACATCCCAAAAGGCTAATCCTTCTTCACACCCACGGGAACTGTATGCCCCCACTTGGCCTGAAGGCGGCGACATGCTTGCCCCCGCGCCATCGGTTGGGTCCTCAACTGAACCATTCGCTTTACCCGAGGTCAGTGTGACGCCCCCCAGCCGCGAGACATCCCCGGAACGTGCCTTGCCAGGCAGCACTTCACATCGTCCACCAGAGCCATCACCCGAGGAAAAACCGTCACCCGAGGAAAACAGCGTGACCCGTCCTCTATTGCTGGCCCCGTCGAATTCGGACGCGGAGCCGACGCCTGACATCCTCCCCCAAGAAACCACCCGCCGAGCGTCGCCGCTGGATTCAAGCCGTGTGTCTTCCCCGGCCTCCGCGATTCCTATTTCGAGTCCCTCCAGCCGAGGCGAGAAAGCAGACCAGGTTGGCCCCATGACCGAGCGGATTATACTTCCGCCGAAGTTCGTCACGGGGCGCGACTATGACGGCGAAGACGGTGATGACGGTATTGCCGTGTTGGTCCAGCCCCGCGACTCCCGCGGCGAAGTCATTCTGGAACCGGCTGCGATCTCGGTGGTTGTTGTTGACCCGGCTATGACAGGGCCAGCAGCCCGTGTCGCGCGATGGGATTTGCAACCGGAAGAGGTCAGGAGCTACGCCGTTCGTCGCGGTGATGTGTTGGGATTCTTATTGGAATTACCCTGGCCTAATCGTCTTCCCGAGCATGAGGATCTGAAGGTCTTTGTGCGATACTACGCCCCCGATGGTCGCTACCTCGAGGCCCAAAGCGACGTCCGCGTCAGCCTCGCCCGATCGGGTTCGTAACGCCGTGCCCGATAGTCGCCCGCTCTTTTGACGCGCGACGAGACATGCTTGCATCATCGGGTACCAAGCACTTTGTGGCGATCGACTTGACACCCGCCGCCTGACGGCCCCGATGGACAAAATTCTTTCAATACATTGTGAGAAAGATTGGCCGTCGAGGGAATTTTGCTGTGTACCAGCCGGAACGAACTCCGCCCAGCTTTGGGCATAATAATCGTAGATTTCGATTTTGGCGACAGTCATCTGGCCACCGGGCTGATTTGGTCTATTGGGCCTAGAGTCTATCCCAAAATTCCCCCTCTCCCTCCGGGAGAGGGTCAGGGTGAGGGCAAGCGATCGTCGGAGTCGAACGAGAAATCCGGCAGCGATTCGAGCCACCCTCACCCCGCGACCCCTTTCCCGCCGAACGGGCGAGGGGATATTATGGGATAGGCCCTTAACACCGAGTCAGTGCCGTGGCAAGAAAGTTCAATCATGATTAACCGATCTGCTTCTCTTTTGGTCTGGAGTCCCCGAGTGTTGGGGATCTTCGTGTGCCTGTTCCTAAGCGTCTTTGCTCTAGATGCATTTGGTGAAGGAAAGACCTTTCTTGAGGGGTTTCGTGATTTTCTTCTTCACGTCAGCCCCATGCTCGTCTTGCCGGGGATTGTCGCCATCTCCTGGCGGTGGGAGTGGGTCGGAGGTGCTGTATTCACCGGACTTGCCGTACTGTATGCCTACTGGGCTTATTTCGTGAAAGGCCACCCCGGGTGGATTCCGATCGTTGGCGGGCCTCTCCTAGTGGTCGGGGTCCTGTTTTTTCTTAGTTGGGCGCACCGTTGTAGAAGTCCTCATATCCAGTAACACGGTACGCCCTTGACCAACAGACGGCTCTCGAGTGACTGTCGAAGGCGCATGTTACGACGGCCTTGCTTTTTTATCGCAAACGACGGTTCCTTTTGGCCCGGCCGACTACTTCTGCGGCACGTTCGTCGGATTACGGCATTCGATCCAGCGTGATTACCGTAGCCAGGGCCACCTGGACTGTCATGGCGGCGTTGACGACGTCCGTGCGCTCTGGGATATCGTCCTCCGTGTGGTAATTGGGATCGGCATACGGGTAAGAGCCGATCATCACCACGGCTGCCGGATATCCTGCTCGGACGAATGACCCATCATCGTCGCCCGGTCGAGGTCGTTTGTCGATCCGTTGTTCCAGTCCAATACCGAACCGTTCATTGGCGGCAAATGCCAACTGGGCGATAGGTTCACCTTCCGGCAAGGTAAACAAAATGACGTTTGTCTTTTTCCCGGCGGCTGTGTCCTCGGCAGACTTAGCGCCGATGCCGTCTAGGTTTATCACGGCAATGATCTTGTCACCTCGTTCTTTGGCCTTTTGTGCAGCCGTCACGCTCGTCCACGGCGTGTGTTCCTCATTGCACCAAAGAAGCCGTATCGTTCGATCGCTGGGATATTGGGCCAACACGCGAGCGATCTCCAAAAGACCGGAGGTACCGATGGCATTATCATTGGCACCGGGTGAATCTACCCAGCTCTGCGAGTCTTTGTGGGCCAAGAGCAGGATGATCTCTTCCGGCACTCGCCGGCCCTTTTTCTCCGCATACAAGTTGTACGCCAGATACCACGGGTCCTCTGACGCCGGTGGCGAATACTGGTGGGCCTTGGGCTTATTGGGGTCCCGACGAAACGCCTGCACGCGCACCTCCTCCCGCCGGACCTCATAGCCCCACGACATCAGTTGCCGCGTCAAATAATCGTCGGCCTCGTAGAGGGTGTTCTTTTCCTGACCGGGCCGGGTGTAATTGAGTTTTCGGAACGGCAAAGGGTCCTTGGCCAGGTAAAAGAGATGGCGGCGGATTTCCTCTGGCCGAACCGCCTTCACGATGGTCTCGATTTCCGCAACCACACTGGGTTGGGTCCATACTTGTGTCCAGGGGACCTCGGGCGTCGTAGCGACTTCCTGGGCGAACACGTCGTGTTTCCCCGGAAGGAGGTCGCCAAAAGTCAGAAGGCTCCCAACCAAAACGATCTGCCAGAACGATTTCACACGTCGTCCTCCCTAGGTTACTGGGTTGATAAAATCCCCGCTCTCACGGTACACAAATGCGCTGACACTTCGCTTTGCCTACGCTCGTCCGGCTTTTCCATGATACTGCCGACTTCTGGAAAAGAAACCCCGCCCGATACCATTGCCAAGAGTAGAGAGCAAAGGACGTCGTGTCCTTTCAAGCGGCTTTTGCACGAATGGGCCGATCTTTGCAAATCGCCTTCGTTACAAGATGGCCAAAGCTCAGTGTGTTGAGAGTTCCGCGCCGAGGTGGAAGATCGAGCTCAATTAGCCTCCGAACGGCGGGCAGCTCCAGTGCCTTCTTGGAAAAGGTGGCAGATGTTCGTAAAATGCGATCAAGGGAACATAGGTACACGGTGAAGCCGACCGTGCGAGTCGGACCTTTTGAGATGTTGGTTGGTCATGAGGGGTGATTTTTCCGAAACGGGCAAGGATGGGAGTTTCTGGCGTGTTTTAATGTTTTGAACAAAGGGATGGAGCCATGAGTGAAGCGAATTCTTCTTACGTGGCGAGGATCGGAGCGACCGCCGGTTTGGTGTGGCACGTCCTGAATGAGAACGGTCCACTTAATTTGAGTCAAATTATCAAAAAAGTGGATCGGCCGCGAGACGAAGTTATGCAGGCCATTGGTTGGTTGGCTCGGGAAGATAAACTCATCTTTTCCGAGCAGGGGCGTGCCCGTTATGTCGCCCTGAAGGAGAAGGCCGTCGCCTGACGCCCCGCGGTCTTTTCGCCAACACTCATCATCAGAATCGGAAGATATCCCGCACGTCTTCGATCACGCCTTCCTTTGTCTGAAGTTTTCCCGGTCCGTCAGGCGTCTCAAAGACAAGCCACTGCTTTTTCGCTTTAATGGGCATGTCAATGACATAGGGCTTGCATTTGCCAATTTGAGCCATAGCCCGTTTTGCACCCTCATAAAGGGCCTGACGCGTTTCTTCAAAGGGAAACAGCATTGCCGATTCGCGAGCTAAACCCACTTTGACAACTACGGTAACCACCTCAGGACCGAAGAATTGGCGGGCTTCCCGACATGCCGCTTCGTCACCGGTCACCATGATCGTCGGCACTCCGAAGGCGCCTGCATACAGCGCCACCTGGGCAATCTCCCCCGATTCGACGCCGTTATACCAGTAACGGTTTTCATTCCGCGATGACTGGGTGTGGCACAATACGCCGTCCTGTGTGCCCATCATGGCATGAGCGCCCAACTGAACAATCCCCGCAAAGCTCTCATCCAGATAGGGCATGACGGAAGGTCGCGGAATGCCGGTGATGTATTTGGCCCCGGGAACCATCAGATGCGGCACAAATGCCTGGCTTCCATGACCATCGAGGACGATGATTTCCGTGGCCCCTCCCTCGCGGAGCCCCCGTACCACGGCGGCAATGTCGCCCATCAAGTACTCTTTGGCCTGGTCGTTAAGCGGTCCTGACTCCCGGGTTTGGGCGAACTTGTACACACCGCTAGCCCCTTCAAGATCGGTGAGGATGTAGATTTTTTTCCCTTCCTCGGCAGAGCCCGCGACACTCAATCCCCCAAAAGCCACGACTAACGTGACCAACCCCCAAACAGCATAACGAAACACCTTCGCCGACATCGTGACACCTCCTCCGCGTCAGGGAAACAGGCAACTCAAAAGCTCGCGATTCCAACCGGCCATATCGTACCACCAGGGATTGTCTTTGGCAACGAAAGGCAATGGGGGCTTGGCGTTAAGAGATGGCGCGACAGCTTTCAGCAACCACTGCCTAAACCGATCACAGGCGCGACATCGCGCGTTCCTCCACAGCTAGAGTTATCGAGGATTGCCGAGCCGTCTGAGTGGGAATTCTCGAGGCATCGCTCAGATGAAGTGATGGAGGACTACTGACCGTCGTGGCCGACAAACTCGCCGACCACTTACGCTGGCGGCTCGCGGGTTCCAAACAGCAGGTGCCCGCTTTTCTCCAAGTTAGCCGTGATGAAAAGACCACGTCTCAAAAGGTATCCGGCAAGAGGTGGCCCATCTTGTCTCGCTTGGTCGCTAGATACCGGGCGTTGTATTCATTGATGGGACCAATAATGGGAATTTGGTCCACCACTTCAAGGTCGAATCCGCCGTAGATGAAAGCGTCCGTCTTCTTGGGGTTATTCGTCAAAAGACGCACTTTGGAAAGGCCCAAATCTTTTAGGATTTGGATACCGATTCCATAGTCCCGGCAATCGGCCTGGTGACCCAAAGCCAAGTTCGCTTCAACGGTATCCATTCCCTGATCTTGGAGGTGATAGGCCTTGATCTTCTCCACCAAACCAATGCCGCGGCCTTCCTGAGGCAAATAAACGAGGACGCCCGCCCCCTCTCGACCGATCATCTCCATGGCCAGGTGAAGCTGATCGCCACAATCGCAGCGAAGTGATGCAATCAAGTCGCCGGTAAAACAGGAAGAATGGAGACGCACAAGCGGAGCCGGGACCCGTGTCGGGTCACCAATGACAACGGCAATTGGCTCTTGGTTTTCGAATTTGACCCCGTAAGCGATGATTCGGCCGGCTCCATATCGAGTCGGCAACTGTGCTTCGGCGATGCGATAGACGAGCTTTTCGCGCCGACGGCGATAGCGGATCAACTCCTCGACGGTAATCATCTCTAAATTGAAACGCTTCGCCAGTTCGTACAACTCCGACCGAGTCGCGCGATCTCCTTTATCGTTGAGAATCTCGCAGAGCACCCCGGCGGGTGCCAGTCCCGCCAGTCGGGCCAAATCGACCGCAGCCTCGGTGTGGCCCGCCCGACGGAGCACGCCCCCTTCCTTGGCAATCAGAGGATAGACATGGCCGGGACGGCAAAAATCGCCCGGTTTGCTCGTCGGATCGATCAAGGCCCGGATCGTCGTCGCCCTCTCCATCGCTGTTATCCCCGTCCGAGTCGAACGATGATCCACCGGGACAGTGAAGGCGGTGCCCAATGGAGAGGTGTTCTCCTTCACGATCAAGGGCAAATCCAATCTCTCGGCCACGTCGGGCAAAATTGCGGCGCAGAGAATCCCCCGGCCGTAGGTAATCATGAAGTTGACGATTTCCGGTGTAATCTTTTCCGCGGCGCAAATAAAATCACCCTCGTTCTCCCGGTTTTCATCGTCAACGACAATGATAACCTTGCCTTCGAGAATGGCTTCAATAGCCGCCTCGATAGTGGAAAATACGCCCGACATATGGCAATCCTACTTAACCAGGAATAAAGAGGGAACCTCTTGTCATTACGCCTCGCTCGAGCCCCCGGGTCGATTTCCTACTGGCCCCGATCAATGGGGATAATCCCCTCCGTATGCCGGAGAGCAACCCAGTTAACGACATCAGAGCCATCACTTTATTCTAAGCCAGCCGCTAATAATGCTTCCAGTTGTCAAGAGGCCTTAGCTTTTTTGTGAACAACCACCCTAGAAGGCCCAAAAGACCTCTGCCAGCTTCAGTAGCGCGACGCTGCAACCAAGAGCTTATCCCACTATCTCCCCTCACCCTTTCGGCGGGAGAGGGGTCGCGGGTGAGGGTGGCTCGAATCGCTGCCGGTTTTCTCAATCGATTCCGACGTTCGCTTGCCTTCACCCCAACCCTCTCCCGGAGGGAGAGGGGGGACTTTTTGGGATCGATTCTTAATCGGCGGGCTTGCTGCGGCGGTACATGCGGTAGGTCACGTAGCCTCCCGATAGGTTCTTAACACGGAAACCTTTTTGCTTCAGGATCCTCGCGGCATAATACGCCCGTTGACCAATTCCGCAATGCACCCACAATTCACGATCCGTCGGCAATTCGTGCAAGCGACTGCGAAGCTCTCCGAGAGGGATATTGATCGCCCGAGGTGGGGCCCCCGCTGCGTGCTCTCCCGGTGTCCTCACATCAACGACAAGTGGCGCATCCGCTTGAGGCTTGTGATCCAGGTCTTCCCAATAAGCGAGGTCCGCGTCTCCCCGGCAGACATTCCCAGCCACAAATCCGGCAATGTTGATGGGGTCGCGGGCACTCCCAAACTGGGGGGCATAACACAGTTCGGCTTCCTCCAAATCAAAGATGGTACCCCCTTTCTGAATGGCCATTGCGATGATGTCAATCCGTTTATCAACACCGGTCTCCCCGACGGCCTGAGCGCCAAGGATACGACCATCTTGAGGATCAAAAAGTAACTTAATCGCGATCGACTTGGCTCCCGGATAGTACGTGGCGTGATGCGGTGAATGCGAGTAGCTCTTCTGATAACGGACACCATCTCGCTGGGCCGCTTTTTCGGTCAATCCCGTCTTGGCGATTGTGACCCCAAAGGCCGTCACAATCGCAGTCCCCAAGGCACCACGGAATTGGCTGAGGCGACCGCAGATGGCGTCGGCGGCCACCCGCGCCTGTCGCGAGGCCACTCCCGCCAGGGGAACCCATGTCCACTTGCCTGTGACCAGGTCTTTCACTTCAACGGCGTCACCCACAGCAAAAATGCTCGGATCGGTTGTTCGCATTTGCTCGTCAACGCGAATCCCACCCAGCTCGCCGATCTCCAATCCGGCGTTCTCTGCCAGCGTCACCTCTGGGCGAACTCCCACACAAAGAATCACCGCACCGCAGGGAATTCGCTTCCCACCCGCGACAACCGCCAATTGAGAATTGTGCGGCTCAATCGCGCAAAGCGGGCTGCCTAAGAGGATTTCGACCTCATGGGCGGCTAATTTATCGTAGAAAGGAACCACCATTTCGCCATCGAAGCCGGGAAGGATCTGATTGGCAGCTTCCACAAGGGTTACGGCAATATTGCGGTGAACGAGGTTTTCCACCATTTCCAGCCCGATATACCCAGCGCCCACCACAACGGCACGCGTTACCTGGCGGTCTTCCAGCCAGCGATAAATCCGCTCCGCATCCTCAAGCAGACGCAAGGTGAACACCCCAGGTAAATCCACGCCGGGTACATTGGGAACGATGGGGCGAGCCCCCGGCGACAGCACGAGGTTGTCGTACGGCCTTGTGAAGGATGTTCCCGTTTGGCAATTTCGGACATGCACAATACGATTTTCCCGATCGATCTTGGTCACCTCGTGATGAACACGGATTTCGATGTTGAAATAGTCACGGAATCGCTCGGGCGAGGCGACAATAAGTCTTTCCCGCGGCGCAATCACCCCGCCGATGTAATACGGCAACCCACAATTAGCAAAGGACACAAAACCGCCACGTTCGAAGACGAAGATTTCGGCATTTTCGTCTAAGCGTCGCAACCGGGCTGCACAGGAAGCACCTCCAGCCACCCCACCCACAATCACTACCCGGCGGGAAACCATTCATCACTCCTTCTGCTAGAATCCAAGAACCGACACACGTGTAGTGGCTAAACTGCCATAAAAACGAATTATAACTTTCGGGAAAGAACTGTCCCCACGGTATGGCAGTCGCCACAGAATAATGGACATAGCAATGTGCAAGAATCCAGATAGCACATCATTAGGCCGCTCCTAGCTTATGGCATGTCTCATGAGCAAGCCAAGCTGTTGTCACAACCGGTTTCAACCCCTTGCCATACGGAGACCGTTCGCCACCGCCAAAAGTTCGGAGGCCTCATGAACGAAAACCGCAAAAGCAACGCTCATAACTCCGCTTAGGGCCGCAGGGATGAGTATAGCTAGTATCAACAGGGAAAAAACAATGTTCTGCAGGCTTATTCTCCGTGCTCTCTTCCCCAAATTTATGGCAAAGGACACTTTGGTAAGATCGTCAGCCATAAGGGCGACATCGGCGGCCTCAATTGCCGCGTCTGTTCCCGCCGTTCCCATCGCTATTCCTACCGTTGCCTGTGCCAAAGCTGGGGCATCGTTTATGCCATCTCCTACCATAGCCACCGTACCGTACTTTTCCTCCAACATTTTCACGGCTGCCACCTTGCCTTCGGGCTTGAGGTCAGCTCTGACCTCATCTATCCCCAGTTCCTCTGCAATGGCCCGCGCAGTGGCTTCATTGTCCCCCGTTAGCATGATGACCTTAATCCCCATGCGATGAAGTTCGTCTATCGCCTCTTTTGCTTCGGACCGGATTCTATCCCTGATGGCAACGATAGCGTCAATGCCTGTTTCCGTTCCGACGAGCATGACCGTCTTGCCGTGGCTTCTGAGAGTTTCGATTTGTGGGATGGTTTGGCTTTCCAGGCCGAGTTTTCTGAATAACCCTTCCTTTCCCACATACACGACCCTATTGCCAACTCTTGCTTTGGCCCCATATCCCGCAATGGCGCTGAAATCCGCAACCTCTTGACTTCTGATCCGCGACTCTTCTGCCTTTCTGATGATCGCTTTGGCCAAAGGATGTTCAGAATATCTTTCCACATTGTAAGCCAAACTGAGAACCTCTGATTCCTCCCCATTTAACGGCACAACATCTGTCACGACCGGTTCCCCTTTGGTGAGGGTTCCCGTCTTATCAACAGCCACAGCTTTGATTTTGCCCAAGTTCTCGAGACAAATCCCACCCTTGATGAGTACTCCACTGCGGCCTGCCCTTGTAATGCCAGCGGCAATGGCGACCGGAGTGGACATCACCAGGGCACAGGGAGCCGCCGCAACGAGGAAAACAACCGCCCGAGTGGCCCAATAGGAGACGGGTGCTCCCAACAAAGAGGGGACAACAATTAGGAGTAAAGCACTCAGAAAGACAAGAGGAGAATACCTTTTTCCAAACTTCTCAATAAAGAGTTGTGCCTTTCCTTTCTGCTCTTGTGATTCCTCCACCAGATGAATCATTTTCGAGAGGGTGTTGTCCTTGAAGGTGGCAGTAACCTTAAGCTTCAATGCTCCCTCTTGGTTGACGGTAGCCGCAAAGACCTTCATCCCCTCTTTTTTCTCCACCGGGATAGACTCTCCGGTTACGGGTGCCTCATTAATGCTGGAACGGCCTTCAATAATAATGCCATCCGTAGCGATGGACTCGCCAGGCTTGACAACAAGAATATCCCCTATCTTGAGTTCCTCAGCAGGGATGGTGATTTCTTCTCCATCTCTTAGGACACGTGCCTCCTTCGGCGCCAGGTCAAGAAGCTTTCTAATGGAAAACCTGGTCCGGGCATAGGTATATTCTTCAAGTCCTTCCGCAGTACCATAGAGGAATACCAAAAAGGCAGCCTCATCCCACATACCAAGCACAGCTGAGCCAACAGTGGCGGCTATCATGAGGACTTCAATGCCGATTTCTCCTTCCGTAACAAATTCCTCAATCCCTTCACGAGACCAATGGTAACCGCCCAATAAAATAGCTACAGCGTAGATGGCGATCTCAGCGAAGTCGGGAATAATTCCCAAATGAGCCAGACTAAATGCGGCACCGGTAAGTAGTCCGGCAATTAAGGCGTTTCGCATTCGAGGGTGAGCATACCATTTGCCCTCAAAGATTTCTTCTGCTTTCTCCATCATGTGCACATTCCCGCTGCTCATTGAATCCACAGCTGGCAAAGTAGCAGCCTAACCAACAAATTTAAGGCATCCGTGGAAGAGTCGTCAACTTGGCGGCATTTGCCATCGCCTGCGACACGCTCCACGAATGCCGATTTTGAGCAGACGGTTTTGCGTTCTCAGGATAAGAGTGATACTACCCGCCGGCCATCTTCGGGAACAATTCACGAATCATTGTGATGGCAGCAGGTCCGACGAGGACCACAAAAATCCCCGGAAAGATGAAAAGCACCAATGGGAAAATCAGCTTCACCGCCGTTTTCTGAGCCCTTTCTTCAGCCAATTGACGGCGTCGGGTTCGCATCGCATGACTTTGAGCACGAAGGGCCTGAGCGATGCTTGAGCCAAACTTTTCGGCCTGGATGATGACGGCCGCCAATGCCCGCACATCCTGAACTCCCGTCCGGACTCCCATTTCGTGGAGGACCTCTGCCCGGGGGCGACCCATTTGCAGTTGGAGATTCGCCAGGGCAAATTCCTTGGCGATCACGGGATGCGAGCTGGCCAATTCCTCCGTGACTTTTCGCATGGCCTGATCAAGCCCCAAACCGGCCTCCACGCAAACGACAAGCAGGTCAAGGGCGTCCGGCAGGCTCAAGAAGATTGCCTCCTTACGGCGTCGCCCTAGGAAGGTGACAACGAGGTCGGGCAGGTAGAATCCCAAACCGGCCGCAATAATCGCCGATGTTGTAGTGTTGCGCGAAAGGCCGTAAAGCCCAAGTGTAATCGAACCACCCAGAACAAACCCTGCTAGGAGGGAGAGGAACTTTAGTCCCAAGAAGATCTGGACGGCCTTATCTCCACGGAATCCCGCCTCGGCAAGGCGTTGCTTGAGTCGTCCTAGCTCCACCTCGTTTTTGGGTTCCAACGGCTTGGCAAAGGTTGGCGTGGTTTTCTCAAGGACTTCCGCAAACCGATTGGGCCGCCGTTCCGCCAGCTCCTCCACCGTTAAGCGGCGCCTTTGTGGTCGTGTGAACTCTTCCAGACGCTGGACCGTGCGTTGCGTCGTTCCGCTGAATCGTTCGAGTACCAGAAACGCAATGGCGGCGAACATGCCGAAGACGGCATAAGGTAAAAACACGGCGGCATCAAGCCCTTGAGCGACCACAAGTTCAAAAATCACGTCTTGGTTCATTGTTGAGCACCTTCGCCCAGGTGGAGGACAGCGACTCTAGACCTTGATGGTAACAATCTTGCGGATCACAATGGCACCCAAGATTTGCATCACGATAGCGACCGCGAGCATCTTCTGGCCCAGCGGATCGGTAAACAGGGTCATCACATAATCGGGGTTAAGTCGGTAAATCGCCAAGAACAACACGACCGGCAGGGCCATCAGGATGATCCCCGACAAACGACCTTCACCTGTCAGGGCCTGCACTTGTCCCCAAATGGTGAAACGTTCTCGGATGAGCGAACTGATTCGGTCGAGGATTTCGGCCAGGTCACCACCGGTTTGACGTTGCAAAATCACAGCGGTGGCGAAGAACTTTAGGTCTAGGTTGGGAATCCTCTCCGCCATATCACGAAGAGATTCCTCCAGAGGAATTCCGAGGTTTTGTTCTTCAAACACGCGGCCGAACTCCTTCCCAACCGGCGCGGGAATCTCCTTGGCCACAAGGTTGAAGCCTGAGGCCAAGCTCTGCCCGGAACGCAACGCCCGGGCCAACATATCAAGCGCCTCTGGTAATTGGGCTGCAAATGCCTTTAACCGACAACGCCTCCGCCAAAGAATCCACAAAAAGGGTATGCTCCCCAACGCGGGCGGCAAAATCGCAATGAGCGCTGGATGCAACTTTAGGACTACGCCAATGGCCAATCCCACACCTACCAAGACCGTCGCAATGGCCACGAGACGCCCCGGCGCAAGACCCACGTCGGCCTCTTCGAGCAACCGCTCGAGATTCGGAAAGTATTTGAGGAGTTGCGTCGTCAAGGAGGTTTTATCCTCGATGGGTTCGGCCAGGACCGTCGGGGTCCGCTCTTTGCTCTCCGAGTCGCGCTTGACCTGGTGGGTGAGGGCCTCCAGTCGGCTCTCCAACCGGTTCCCATGTCTTTGGTTAAGAAGCTGGCTCAGGGCAACAACGAGCGCCGCCGCGCCGACGAACGCCGCAACGATGATGAGGATTGTCATCTGGGTCATGAGGTCACTCGTTCCATTACGTTAATAGGCATCCAGAACCACTGTTTCTTTCTGAGTTGTCATAATTGCCTTAGGCTTCCATCATGGTGCGCTGGCGGAAGATCGATGGCGGCAATTTGATGCCGCGGGCTTCCAACCGTGGCATGAAGGTGGGCCGAATCCCCGTGGCCACAAAACGTCCATATGCCCGACCGTTCTCATCCACCCCGTCTTGTTCAAAACGAAAGATATCCTGGGTAATAATCGTGTCCTGTTCCAGCCCAACAACTTCGGTGATATGGGTAATTCGCCTCACGCCACCCTGGAGACGATTAGCCTGGATGAGCAAATTGACGGCGCTGGCGATTTGAGTCCGCATCGCCTTGAGCGGCAGTTCAAATCCCGCCATCATGATCATCGTCTCCAAACGGGCCAGCGCATCCCTGGGTGAGTTCGCGTGCAAGGTCGTCATCGAACCCTCGTGGCCGGTGTTCATGGCCTGCAACATATCCAGGGCTTCTGGGCCACGACACTCACCGATGATGATTCGCTCAGGCCGCATACGCAGGGCGTTGCGAACTAAGTCCGTTGCCGTAATGGCACCTTTTCCTTCGATGTTAGGAGGACGTGTTTCCAGCCGAACGACGTGTTCCTGCTGCAACTGCAATTCGGCAGCGTCTTCAATCGTGATGATACGTTCGTTGTTCGGGATGAAGCTGGAAAGCGTGTTGAGGAGCGTTGTCTTACCGGAACCAGTACCACCGGCGATGATGATATTGAGTCGGGCTTTAATGGCCCCCTCAAGGAGCATGACCATCTCTGGTGTGAAAGCCTTTAAGTTGAGGAGGTCCTCCAGTTTGAGAGGACTTCGCCCAAAACGCCGAATAGACACAGCAGCCCCGTCCAGGGCCAAGGGCGGAATGATGGCATTGAAACGGGAACCGTCGGGCATCCGTGCATCGACCATTGGGCAAGTCTCGTCCACCCGACGCCCAACTTTGGAAATAATCCGGTCAATGATTTGCAGCAAATGTTCGTTATCGCGAAAACAGACGTTTGTTTTTTCGAGCTTGCCCCGACGTTCTACATAAACGTTCTTGGGGCCATTGATGAGGATATCGCTAATGGTTGGGTCTTTGAGAAGGGCTTCCAGTGGGCCGAGGCCAAACGTTTCATCCAAGACCTCGTCGATGAGTCGTTCCCGTTCGGAACGGTTGAGCATTGTGTTTTCACTGTCACACAAATGCTCCACAACGAGGCGGATTTCCCGGCGAAGGACTTCTCCTTCCAACTGCCCAATTTTAGACAAATCGAGCTTGTCGACAAGTTTGCTGTGGATTCGCTGTTTTAGCTCATCAAAGGAAAGTTGACGGCTTTCGATCCCGGTGCGAGGGGTCGAAGCCAACGGTCGCATCATCGGGGTCTGTGACATCCTCCAGCTCCCTCCTTACTTCCCGAGAAGACTAAACGTTCCACTCGACCGGTGGAGATCAGCCCGTGGATTGTCTTTGAATGTCCCAACAACTCGATCTCAGCCGAAAAGTACTTGTTGGATGCTCTTTCACTCAAAATTTAGCTTACGGCGTGTCCTCAGGTGGCAAGAAAAGAGAAAACCGCCGCGAAACACGGCGGTTTTTGGTCTCCACTTATTCTACGACGACTTAACCTTTGTGAGGTCGTACGTCCTAGGGGGGCCGTAGCCCTATATTGGGTAGACTAGCTCGTTTGACTTCCGAACTATTGAGAGATCGGGGGCACGATTTCCGTCGGGGGTGGTTCAAAGATCACCCGTTGATCGAGATCACGGATCGCATCAACGACCGAATTAGTACCGAAGCTAACGCCCTTGCCGCTGGCGCTTTTCATGAGGGAGGGATCGAAGAATTGCTTTAGTTCGAGGAAGGCGGGCGCCGTTAAGACAATCAAAGCGGCCGGAGCTAGACAGAACAAAATTGGCAGCACGAGTTTTACCGGTGCCTTGTTAGCACGTGCCAGGGCCGCTTGCTTCAGGGCCACGCGGAGGTGGTCAGCGTGCTCACTCAAAGAACTGGCTAATTGACTGCCCAATTGCGTGCCGCGGGAAAGAACCGCACAAAGTTGGCGGACTTCGGGTAGGTCAACCCGGCGCGTCAAGTCTTCCAGGGCAAGCTTCAAGCTCCCCACCTCGGCCTGCCGTCTAACGGTGCGTAGTTCTTCGGCGAGCGCCGGATAAGCCCCCATCTGTCCGGCCACGTGCTCGAGACTATCGAGGAGACTGAGGCCACCGGTCAAACACATCCCAAGCATGTCAATCGTGTCGGCCAGACCGCTCCGGATCTCTTCGTAGCGCTTTCGGCGTCTCAAAAAGACGTACATTCTTGGGATGATCGACAGAACGGCGCTACTCAATCCACCGGCCACAAGGATCGGCAGGGTCCATGCTTGCGGGGCGATGACAGCACAAACGCCTGCGATAATGAGGGGTGTCACGAGGAGCAAAAAACGAAAGGCATAAATCGTGTAGCGTGCCGAGGGACGATGCAAGCCGGCCTGCCGCAATAGCAACTGGAAATCTCGTGTTTCCTTGGCCGATTCCGGAATCTGCGCGGCCAACGCAGGAGTTAACGCCCCAAAGGCGCCGGGGTCATCAGTTTCGGGATCAACGACTGGCGGAAGCCCCGCGGACGCCTTGGGCTGGGCCCGGCGGACGAGAATCCAACGGATAATCATCGCCAGTAAGACCACGTTGGCAAACGTGAGGATCGACAATCCCCACTCGCTCCACAGATGAGCCAAGTCCTGCCAGTAACCTAAAGCGAGAAGTAGAATATCCGGCATATGCGTGACCTTTGTCGCTAATCTTCAATATATTCGTCGGTAACATCACTACGGCATGATGGTCCTCAATAACGCGCTTTGAGGATGCGCCAGACCCACAGCAGACCGACGACCTGCAATCCCGCAGCGATGCCCAAAATGGAAAGTCCACTGGGATGATTGAGAAATTGCTGGATGTACTCGGGCCGAGTAAGTCCAAGAAGGACCACCGCGATGAACACTCCTGCTGTCAGACCGAACACAGAGAGCCGGCTCCCCGCTGTGACGGCTTTGAGGTGCCCATAGAACTCGGTGCGATCTTGGGCGGACCGTGCCAAGCGGTCGGCCAAGTTGGCCAGGTCACCGCCCGTCCGACGATGGACGAGGGCAGCCGTAGCGAAGATACGAAATTCGGGGATGGGAATTCGCTGGGCCATCCGCTCCATAACCCGAACTGGAGAATGCCCGAGTTCCAACTGGGTGGCACACCAGGCAAACTCCGCTTGTAGGGGACCTTTTGACTCTTGTGCTGCCAACGCGGTTGCTCGCTCCAAGGAGAGCCCGCTGCGAACGGCATCCGCGAACAGTTGCAGCACCACGGGCAATTGCTTTCTCATTCGACGTACCCGCCGAAAGGCCTGAAACTTCCAGAATCCGATTGGCGCAAAGGCCCCGATCACCGTGCCCACGATGGCCCAAAAGACACTATCAAAGAACACCACGGGAATTGCCGCACCAATCACAGCACCCGCTGCCGGTAGCAGGCTAGCCGTGGAACGATCCAGGCGGCTTCCTGCGGCTTCGAGCAATTCGTAGAACCATCGGTCTAACGCGGTTCGAGCGGCTTTTGCGGGCGGAATATAGAGGATTTCCTCAAGATCTAGGTCCTCTGGCCGCAATTCCTCCGCGTTCCTCGAATCCTTCGATCGACGCCCAAGGATCATCAACGCGAACAGGATAAGCAGCCCACTGACCGCCGTAAATGTGAGAATCGGATAAAGCCAAACGGCCCATGCCATGAGAGGAGACCTCCTATTCGAGGGATGTAATCGCCGGGGTCAAGACACGTTTTTGGAAGAGGGATTCGGGAAGCTTGATCCCCTGTTCCTCCAACCGTTTGAGAAATCGCGGAACATTGCCGGTGGCATAGAAGTGTCCTTTGGCTCGGCCAGCACCATCCACACCCTCTTGCTGAAAGCCGAACAATTCCTGCATTTGGTAATCCCCGTTGCTACAGCCAATGATTTCCGCGACGCGCATGACCCGCCGCACGCCGCCTTTAAGCCGGGCCAAATGCACGACGAGGGTAATTGCCGATCCGATGTACTGGCGAACAACATTTACCGGAAGTTCGAAACCCGCCATACTGACCATGACTTCCAAACGGGAGAGGGCATCCCGTGCGTCGTTGGCATGGATTGTGGTCAGCGACCCTTCGTGACCCGTATTCATCGCCTGAAGCATATCGAGGGCTTCGGCACCACGGACCTCGCCCAGGATGATCCGATCGGGACGCATGCGAAGGGCGTTTCGTACGAGATCTCGGGGTGTTACTTCTCCCCGCTGTTCGGCGTTAGAGATACGCGTCTCCAGGCTGACGACGTGCTTGCGTTGCAACTTGAGCTCTGCGGAATCCTCGATCGTTACTAATCGTTCGTCTTCAGGAATAAACGCCGAAAGATTATTGAGCAGTGTCGTCTTACCCGAACCAGCACCGCCGCTAATGAGGATGTTGATACGTCCTTCCACGGCGGCGCGGAGTAGCTCCACAATCTCTTGGCAGATAGAGCCGAAGGCAATAAGGTCGGCGATCTTTAGGCGCTCGTGGCCAAAACGGCGAATGGAAAGGACCGGCCCATTGAGGGCCAGGGGCGGAATTACGGCGTTGACACGGGAACCGTCAGGCAGCCGAGCGTCAACCATTGGGTTTTGTTCGTCGATGCGGCGCCCCACACGGGAGACGACTCGTTGAATGATCTGTAGGAGATGCTCTTCATCAGCAAACACCGTGTTCGTCGCCTGAAGTCTCCCACAGCGCTCGACATAAACCTCAAACGGGCCATTGACGAGGATGTCGGTCACGTCAGGGTCCTGCATATAGGGTTCGAGTGGCCCCAGGCCGAAGGACTCGGCCATCAGCTCGTTGATTAGCCGCTCTTCGTCGATGTTCCCTAATAAATCGGAACGACGGCGAAGGACGGCTTCCGTCAAATTTCGGACGTGGCGACGCAACTGGTCGTCATCCATTTTGGCCAGCCGAGACAGATCGAGCGACTCGATGATCTCTTTGTGCAATCCCGTTTTTAGCTTTTGAAACTCGGATTCCCACGTTTCCGGGGATGCAGCCTCGGTCAAGACGTTCTTGCGCCCATTTCCATCTTTATCACTTTGACGATAGAGAAAACTCATCATGGCCTGATTTCCCATGACTCGAATAGAGATTGTATGGGACAATTGTTTCCGATCACTCTTTCATCCGGTTATCTGAACAATAAACACGGTGACGATGAGTAACCTGTTGCGCGGACTGTCAATTAGCGAGTTGCCCACGCACAGGGACAGTGACCACTCGGCCGTAACCACCTGGGAGATGGTTGGCCTGGTCGTTTCGTGGTACCAGTTGCGATGCGGGCGTCGGGACCGGCATCTCGCCCACTGAACGAGCTGCTGCCTCCTTGGCCCGTTTTGCCGCACACTCTGGGCAGTCCTCCGCCTCCGCATCATGGGTCTTTGTGGTTTTGGGTGAGCTCGTTAAGGTTCCCGGAGTAAATGGTTGTGGGGTTTTTCCTTCAGCCACTAAGGTTGCGTTCTCCGCTTCGCGGATTTGCCATTCCACAAACGTGACCTCCTCAACGTTCCCACCTCGCCAGATCTGAGCTGTTTTGGTGACCGGTTGCTCGGGCATCGGCTCAGGCGTCAGGGGTGAAATTCCAAGGAGGGAATAGATGTTGACGAGGTCATTGGAAGGCTCGGACAACGTACTATCGGCCCGGGTTACAGGGTTCGATGTGGGGATGACCGGGACCTCTCCCTTGCTAGCCATAATGTCCTCAAGGGTGGCTTCATCCGTCTCTTCCTCCAGTTTGCTGCAGAGGACAACGCTGAGCGTGCCATATTTTTCCGCCAAAATGAGCTTATTGGCCTGTTCAGGCGTTACGGCGACTGTGATGTTGCGCAAATCGCCAGGTCGGTCTTCACTGGCTGGGAATCGATTGCGGCTGGTCGCCAACACACGGACGCGACGAAGCAACGTCAGTGTGGCTAGACCGCCAATCTCCGGCCTGTCGTTTTTCACAGTTAACGTGATATCCACCAAACTCTCCGGCTGAATCATGCCATTGACGGCCGCTTTGGCGTCCACTGCCAGGGTTACCGCCCGATATCCAGGAGGAAGTCGCTCGGAGAGAAGCGGCACCTCGCCTACCGCATAGAGGTCGTCATCGCGAATGGGCTGGCCGGCAAGGATTGTGGTTTTTGCCAACCGATACAAAGCGCGAGACTTGAGCGTCAGGGCACCTTCTGGGACCTTGTCTGCAGGGACCTGGACCTCGTCAATATAGTCTTCGGTGATCCTTGCATACTGGGGCAAATTGTACTTGGCCACCACGATAGTCTTTGTCTTTCTGGGGTTCACAGTCACGGTCTCGGGGCTGGTTTGTGACAGATGTCGGACAGCGTAAGCCGCTACAAGGCCGACCAGAATGGCCCCCACAAAGAAACTTACACCTGCTGGGCTGATGCGTTTCATTGACGAACGTCTCCTCTGTATCGAATTAGCAACACGAATAGAGATGTGTTTTCCTAACGCAACCTTGACCTGTTAGAGTACGATGACGAGGACCTCATCACATCCTGGTAAACTCGTCATATCCTTCCTCATCAGTCGTCCGGGCCGTTTGTTTCTCCTCATTCCAAGCCGAAAAGTCCTGGATGATGTTAGCTTCTGCAAATTGAATGCCACATGGGCGATGGTCTAACTAGTTTTGCGTTACGTTGGTGTAAAAGCACCTGTCTCTTCATCTGTTCCTAGGATCGATAACCTTTCAATCTCCGTTTGCGTTTTGCGACAACTCGATTCTCCTGGCGATTCGTTTGTCTTGCCTCAGTGATCCACAACTTCCTTATGGTACAGAGAACAACGAACCGATACCGAAACTCACAGCCCCGCGCGGATGAGCACCACCGCAAGCATGATCCACGTTCCCATGGCAAGGGGAACCGCAAACGGCAAGGCCCTCTTGCTGCGAAAAGGCAAGGCCTTTATGGCTCGCGGCTGAGC
>Ga0209508_1000684_pt1 | contig 32011 bp, 30 predicted proteins | sample AD_UKC129_MetaG_FD_184427 | JGI IMG/M metagenome (GOLD analysis project Ga0209508, IMG submission 184427) | Active sludge microbial communities of municipal wastewater-treating anaerobic digesters from Canada - AD_UKC129_MetaG (SPAdes) (version 2) | ecosystem: Engineered > Bioreactor > Anaerobic... | reverse complement strand
GACAGAAATACTAATAAATACACCAGGATCCCCAAGTAACTGGGAGACCCTCCCAGTTACCGATAATGTAATCCCGGGCCTATCCACTAGTAAAAATCCCAAAATTTTATCCTACGATAAAATATGTAAACTAAAAGCCACCCCACAGCTCTTCAACACGATACTCCCATCACAAGTACATGCGAACATAACACTATACCCCAAGAATGAAACAATACCACCCATTATGATTAGATGTGAAGATGGAACACCCCATGAGATATTCATAGTGAACAGGACAGTCCAATGTGATTTCTACAAAAAATATGTTATCCTAGAGCTAAATTCAAAATCTAATAGCTGCTATAGGCATAGTACATGGAAATGTGGCTGCTTCAAAGCAACATTCGAGGAAACAGAAAGGAATAATTATTACCTTTTGGCAGATAATCCAGGGATATCATGGATTATAGACACCCCCGAAAACAAGAATGATGAAGAAAATAATTATGAGTCTCCTGTGCTTTTAAATGATAGGATAAGAAGCCTATTATCCCAAAATTCTACTGGGATAATCTGGATACATGCAAGGGGTGATGGGAATGTTCTAATCATTTCCATCCCCAAAGGATCTTCAGTACCACTTCAACCAGCCTATTTCCAAATTCAACCGTGTGATTTTGTTATGGTAGCATGGATATGAACTATCCCATCTATATCAGATTGGGCCTCTTGGTCCAATAATGAGAGGCAAGAACATGGACAAGATGATTTTTTCATAGTCTAGTGGGAGTGTCCCAGCCCGTCTCAAATATTCGGTTTATCAGAGGATAATCCCCCGGGCTTGTGCCCTCTTGATTATCCTACTGGCCCCTTTAGCCCTCATAGGATATGGGGTAAACTGAACACACACTAATAAATCTTTTCTGGGCTCTCATCCCATGAGGGTTCCCCGCTGATAAAGTTAAACGTTCAAAAATAATATTATCATGAAAACAAGGCAAAGATTCGCCATAGGATCTGTTAAGCTTGTTGAAAGGGGTACAACAACGTTATCAGGGTCTAATTCTCTTCGATATGAAAGAGAGTTCAAATAGAAGCCGAAAATCAAAAGGAATGGTGTTAGAAGGTAACCTGCAACTGAACTTATCAGGATCATTTTATGGATTGGGATGGTTGGCAAGCCCAAAGCAGCGCTTACAAGATGGGCTAAAACTCCTATCACTGGATAGATTATAATGGAGAGTATGATAATTATACCAAAATTATGAAGAGCCCCCTTTCTCGGTATCAAAGTTGGGGGTATAATACCTGAATGTAGACCAGAGGATAATCTAGCACCTAGTATACTTACAAGGTCTCCACTTTCCCCTGAAAATAATGGTACAAGTGCTAGTATACTAGGATTATCTAATATCGTGGATAATCTGCTGTTTAGGATACTACCTGCACTTGTTCCAAAAATTGAGCAAAGAAGGAGCACTGGGACACTCTGACTAATTATACCCTTCAAATATTCATCCCCTCTTAACCCTATTAAGAGGCCCAAGATCCCCATTAAAATGAAAAGAAGAAAAAATGTTGACTCTAGGATCGTGTTTTTTACCAATTCTAAGAATAATATGGCTAGGAAAAGTGAGGGTAGTGTGAAAAGGTCTCCTGATGCCGCTATCAATGGTGTGGTGATATTGTCAGGATCCCATCCATTTTCATAACTTTTAAGTGCGATCAGAATCGTGGCAGGTAATAAAAAAATCCCCGAGATTATACCACCCATTACCGATATGATGGTGAAATCAATTATTCCTATGTTTTTAAAATTTGAAATTTCACATAGTATCCATGCCATAAGCCCAAGGAATAGGGACATTAAAATAGTTAAGATTATGGTAGCCTCTATGTTCCCATTTAAAATTTTAGATTTTTTAAGTTCTGTTGAAAGGGTACCTATGTGGAGGTTTGATCCGAGTCGTGAGCCTAAAGCCCCGAAGATGTTACCCCTCATTCCTATCGCACCTGGTATAAGGACTATAAGACCCGGGTATGCCTCTAGAAAATGTGTCATCTTACCTAGGACTATGCCTGCTATGAGATCGCCGATGGCGCATATAAGAAGTGCGAATAGACTTTCGCCAAGGACTCGTTTTATGCTTTTGATAAAAAAATTTACTTTCTTGAAGATTTCGAAGAATTTTATAAAAGCCTTTGAGGAGAGTATTGAAATGTTAACTAGTAGTGTGAGCAGGTGATCCATTATAGTCTTTATTTTCTCTGTTAATTTTTTCTTCATATAGGATCACCTGCAACTTCCCCTTATACTTTAGAGTTCATCAAGTGACATTTCATTCTTGGCAAGTTTTCTCAGTAACTCTGCCCCGGCTTCATTGCCCTTGGCGATGAGAATATCATCCTCAGCGAGGACGGTATTCCTGTCAGGTCCATAGATCCATGATTCGCCTCTTCTTATAGCAATTATCCTCATACCAGTCCTTGTTCCCAGGAGAATCTCCCCCAGTGACCTTCCAGCGAGCTCTGACCCCTCCTCTATGGTCACCCTCACGATTATCTCATCAGACTCCTCCATCACCATCTTAAATACTGGGTGGGGTTTTATACCCTTCAAAACTAGTTCTGCAATGTCCTTGGCGGCGTCTGCTATATTTTCGGTGGCTTGCCCCACTTCTAGTAGGGCTGTGAGTTCTTCCGCGTCTTCAACAGATCTTGCGGCGAGGAGAGACTCTTTCTTGATCTCATAGTTTAGTCTGTTCACTTTATTCTCCAATTTTTTAACTTCCTCTGCAGCATCTCTACTATTAAATAAAAGCGCCGAGTATGCTAAGTCAACCATCAGCTCCGAAAGATTTTTCATTTCAATTAGGATATCTTTAACACTAGCCTTGGACAATTTTCTCCCCCTCTCACATTAATCTAGTCTTATATATGCAATTTCTCCTCAATTTTAAAAGCTCCTTCTTTTTCTTGTTAAGATCTTCAACCTCCTTGATAATAGCATCCAAACCTTTCTTCACACATTTAATCGTGTCTTCTTCATGGATCCATTCACACTCTTGACAACTCCAAACACCTTTATCCTTTATCCAGTAACCGCCCGTTGAACCGTCACCACAAGGATAAAATGGACAATAACAGAATGTACAATCCTGTCCCATGAAATGACAAGGATAATATTCACATTCAAGATTGGGACCCTCTCGAATCTCTCCGTTGATATACTTTTGATAATATTCGCGCGCAAGTGGGTGGATAAAGTATTTAAGGGCGTATCCTCGTGGTGTTATCATGTAACCCTCCCTAATATAGGTTGTAGGGTTGCCAATTATTATAGTGGTTGACATGTCCACCTTCTCAGCATCTAATCTTTGAAGAGTTGTTACCTTGGCTGTTCCACCCCTCAAGACCCCAACTGGCGTATCAGGGGTTAAATGTTCCCTAATTACCTTTAAAGCCTCCATAAGTGGCTTTTTCCTCCTTCTGCTTTGGGGGTTATAGAATACTATGATAAACCCTGCTGTCACTGCATTTTCAACCTTCTTTTTTATCTCGGAAAGGGGTGTTAGAATATCACTCAAACTTATAACAGCAAAATCATGCAAAGGCGCTCCGAATAAGGAGGCCGCATAATTTGCTGCTGTCACACCAGGTATCACCTCAACTTCGATATTAGAGTATTTATCTATTAAATGAAAGAATACGTTGGCCATTCCAAAAATTCCAGGATCCCCTGAACTTATCAGCGCAACATTTTTTCCTTCTCTGTGCTTCTTTATCGCGATCTCAGCCCTTCTAATCTCCTCCCGCATCCCCCTCTCAATTACTTCCTTGTCCTTTATGATATCGCGGATTTTATCAATATACTTCTTATAGCCTATTATAACATCAGCCTCTTGTATAGCTCTAAAAGCTCTGAATGTCATGTCATCTCTTGTAGGTCCGATGCCAACGATTTTAATCAATTTCTTCACCCTAATAAACGCGGATAACAGAAAGTATTCTTATTGTCCCCACATCTACTTTGATTTCATGATCCTCAACTGTTGCGGCTGCTGTTGCTGTTATCATGAATCTTGCTGTTGGTCTTATGACTATCTGACCCGTGGATTCTGTTATGTTTTCTCTGTAACCGATTGCTGTGATGTTAACATTAACGCGCCCATTTTCAAGGTCCTCGAAAGTTGTTGCATTGAGAGTTTCTAATTCAACACCATCTACCTGGGCCCTTTTTTGGAGTGCTTCAGCCACTTCCATCTTATTGGTAATGTTAACAGTTTCCGCCTTTGGGCCTATTACCTCTTTACCCATTTTTAGATAGGATGACAGTATATCTAATTGGGTGTCTATTAATTTTTCCACGTCCGGTGGTTGAGAAGTGACTAGGGTGTATGAGCCTATAACTCCTGCTTCGAAGAATATTATGAATAGTATGATGAATAAGAAGAATTTAAGTATCCTTGACATAGAATCACCCTTTAAGTTTTTCCACTTAAACAGTTACTGGGGGCTTCTAAATTTTTCTTTTTTTGATATAAAATTATGCTTAAAATCTGGAGTAACTGATTTATCATAGTTTTTATCATATATTGATAGTGATCTATAAGAAAGTTTCGACTACAATCATGATATAAGATTTTCAGAGATTGATTACTATGAGCCGAGATATACTTTTGAAACTTGCAGAGGATGGTTTGCTCGTACAACCTGAAGCTTATGAAAAAATGAAATTATTAGGGGAGGAAACCATCCTTAACCTTATCGAAAATTTAAAAAGCCAAAGAAAAGACGGTGAACTTTTAATCATAACACCAGAGGTTATTGACGCGGATTCTAGCAAGTCAAAGGCGGATTTAGAAGCTAGAAGATCGAAGAAATTTGATTTTAAGGTGATTATGGATACCAGTATGAAATCCTATACAACCGGTGAAATAAAGGATATGGGTGACTATTTTAATAGTAGATATAATAAATTGAAGGAAATATTCATGGGAAGAAGTGAATTCAAGGATCCGCTACCTATTTCAAGCGTTTCCCCACGTCATGATGTTGTAACCATAATTGGGATGATCCGAGAGATTAGAGACACGAAAAATAATCATAAAATAATAGAAATAGAGGATGAAACTGGACAAATAAACCTTATAGTCCACCATGAAAACCGTAAATTATTTAAAGAAGCTAACAAGCTCGTCAAGGACGAGGTTATAGGGGTCAAAGGGAGTTTGAAGGGCAGGTTCATAATACCCTCAGAGATAATCCATCCAAGCCTACCTAGGATAGAGGAAAAGCCCATGGAATTCTCCACAGTTTTCATCTCAGACACCCACATAGGAAGCTCCACATTCCTAGAAGAATCATTCAAAAAGTTCATAAAATGGTTGAACTGTGAAATTGGAACCAAAGAACATGTTAAAATAGCAGAAGATGTTAAATACCTCATCATAGCCGGTGACATCGTTGATGGTATAGGAGTATACCCAAACCAGGAAAAAGAACTCATAATAAAAGACGTGAATGAACAATATGAAGAGGCTGCAAGACTAATAGGCGAAATAAGAGATGATATAAAGATAATAATAGCCCCAGGCAACCACGACGCCTCCAGGATAGCTGAACCACAACCAGCCATACCAAAAGAGTATGCAAAACCATTATACCAGATAAAAAACATAGAATTCGTAAGCAATCCATCAATCGTGAGCTTAGACGGTGTCAAAGTACTCATATATCATGGTAGAAGCTTTGACGACATGGCAATGACCGTCAACCACTTATCACACGAAAAATCACACCTTATAATGGCCGAACTTTTAGAAAAGAGACACCTAGCCCCAATCTATGGGGAGAGAACACCACTAGCCTACGAGGTTGAAGACCACCTCGTCATAGATGAAATACCACACATTTTCCATGCAGGACACGTACATATCAACGCCTACAAAAAATACAAGGGAATCCACCTCATAAATTCAGGGACATTCCAGTCACAGACAGAATTCCAGAAAATCTACAATATAGTTCCAACCTGCGGCCAAGTACCAGTATTACATAGGGGAGAGATAAAGGTATTAGAATTCAACTAACAGGGGGTATAATGTGGGAGAAAACATAAAAAGCTTGGTTAAAGCAGCCCATTACGTGTACAGTAGCGGTCTTGTATCAGGGAGCGCAGGTAATATTAGCATGCGTTTAAGTAAGGATAAGATAGCCATAACCCCAAAGGGTGTCCCCCTTTCCCTTGTAACCGAGGAAAATGTAGCTATTGTCGGGATGGATGGGAGAAGATTATTAGGAGGGGAGCCCTCATCTGAACTATACCTTCACCTTGAAATCTACAAGATAAGAGAAGATATAAAAAGTATAGCACATACACATTCACCATATGCAACCGCCTTTGCTTTCTCAGATAAAAGATTGAAAAGAGTAGAAGGTCTCAATGGAATGAATGACATAGACGAGGTGGCATATTATAAGCCTGGTAGCTTAGAATTGGCCAGAGAATGCGCCAAAAAGATAAAAAAGGGTAAGATTTTAATCTTGAAAAATCATGGTGTTCTCTGTTGTGGTTCAAATCTCCGAGAAGCAGTTCAACTTGCAGAGTTTATAGAAGAAAGTGCCAAGATACAATTCTTAGCCCATATACTTAACAAAAGTTAAATTAGAGGATATCAGGTTCATATTGATTCAAGTTCGCTTAGGATTTCCCATATTAGTGTCCTTGCATGTATGGGGATGTTAGGGTCATTACTAATCTCATCAAGTATTGATATAACAGTACTTGCTCGGATAGTTACATCTTCTTCCTCATTCTGTAATATTTCATTCGATTCCTCCGCGGCCCTTCTAATATTCCTTGGGACGCTAGTATCCTCCATTATAGTCTTTAAGATTTTGGAAACCCTCTCAAAAGTCTTGTTACTCATTTTAAAAGCCTCCCTTACTTTTAAAATAAATTCTTAATAATACTTTTTCTTGGTTGGTTTTATTTTATCGCACACTCTTTAAAAAACTTTTTCTCGGGATACAGCCACTGCTATCGCAATCCCATCATAACTTGTTTTTCTTAGGATAAGTCGCGACCCTCTCCCTGCAACATGAAGTGCAGCGGCTTCACAGACACTCCCCACGCCAAACTTGTCCTCCACAAAACTAGACTTTGAATGTGTATCCTCCAATCTCAAATCATTCAAATCCACAAACTTTAATGGTTTCTTCAAGATCCTTGAAGCGTTTATTATACCCTTTTCGCCCTTTTTCATCTCCCCTGTTGCAATGATGTCTAATCTTTCAAGTGGAAGATCCAAGAATGATAAGGCCTTTTTTAGACCTTCTATTATCTTTTCTTCGTTGATGCCCTTTTTTGTACCTACACCTGCAACGAGTCTACAAGGTTTTATCTTGATTTCGTCTTTATCTAGGATTGCTTTGATGATTTTATCTTCACCTTTCTTTATCATGTAACTTTTCCTGAAAAGCTGGTCATTGAATAGATATTCTAGGTTCTCAGGGGATTCTATTATTATTTTTGCACCGTCTAATAATGCCCTGTTAAATTTAACTATCTTATCTGTGTTTTTTATTTTCCAATAGTATTTTTTTGCAAGTACATCTATACCCATGCAACCATGGACGTCTGTGGATGTGGTAATAACTGGCCTTGCACTTGTTAAATTTGCTATTTCTAATGTTAAATCATTCGCACCCCCAAGATGTCCGGAGATTAAACTTATAACATGCTTTCCAGCATCATCCATCACAATAATCGCAGGATCTCGTCTTTTATCTGATAAAAGCCCGCAGATACTCCTTACCATTATACCCGTGGCCATTATACCAATAATCGCATCATAATCATCGAATATCCTCCTGAGGGTTTCTTTAACATTTTTATGGAAGATATCAACTTGGAATATTCTTGGATCTTGTGAGAGTTTCATTTTAAGTTGTTTTGAGATCTTCAACCCGCTTTTGGTCACGGATAACAATGCTATTTTCAAATTAACACCCCCAGAACTATGATAGGTAATATAAACAATAAAATAGTAACATATGATAATTTTAACGCATCAGCAATGGCTGATGTTCTTGGTTCATTGTTTTCATCCCCTATTATGTATACACCAGGTTTTTCCAATCTTATCTTGAGGGCTCCGGCGGCGGCTGCCATGGGATAACCTGAATTGGGACTGGGAGTTAATCTACCGTCACGTAACATGACTTTTAGGCTTCTCCTCCAATCCATTCCTAGTATGAAAGCCGCGACTACTATGAGGAACCCTGTTATCCTCGCAGGTATATAATTTAAAAGGTCATCTGTCTTCGCGGGGAACCATCCAATAGAACGATTTTGCTCATCTTTATAGCCTACCATAGCATCTAATGTATTAACAACCCTGTATCCCATCGCCCCAGGGAGTCCGAATACTAGGAAGAATATCATGGGCGAGATTATAGAATCTGTTATGTTTTCTGTTAAACTTTCTATTACCGCGGATGTAAGCTGTCCCCTGTTAAGTTTAGATGTGTCCCTGCTTACCAGGTTCGAAATATGCAAACGGGCTTTTACAATATCACTCTCAAGTTCATCTTTTGCCTTTATTACTGCTTGGAAGAAAAACCTAATCGAAAATGTAACAGAAAACAAAAAGGATGATAATATGATCTTTAATAGGCAAGGTAAAAAGTCAATGAATAAAACTGGAATAATAAATATTAAAAGGATAATGAAAGTTAGTATTATCCCTGAGATTTTCCTTTTTCCAAGCTTGTCCTTCAATTTTTCAGTTATTCTACCCATCCATACCACCGGGTGGAGATAAACCGGTGGCTCGCCTAATATAACGTCTATCAAAATTCCAATTATGAATATCGCAATGTTATCTAATATTATAAAATCCCCCTCCCTTGGGAAAAATTTTCCCACCCATCCAAATTATATATATACTATGACAATATTTAGGAAAGAAGAAGGTGATAATTTTGGAGGGTAAAATAAAACGATGGCTCACTGAAGAAGGTCTCCTAGGGCAGATAGTAGATGATGAAAATGCAAATTTCCATTTCATCGTAAATTACCCAGAAGAACATGTAATAGACGTCATACAACCAAAGGGCAAAAGAGATCTAGTACTGGTCGCATGTGCCACGAGTGTAAGCCCCGAACATTTATCAAAGATCCAAGAACTGAGCGAATCTAAAAGGGAAGAGTTTCTTTGGCAGATCAGATTCTCCCTGAATAAATTTCTCGTCGACTTCCAATTAGAACATCCAAGAAACATCCTCGAAAGTTATCTTGTAACCGATGAAATCTACAATGATGCATTAACCAAAGACAGACTAATATCAACCATCAAAAAAGTATTTAAAGCCAAATTGCATGTTTTATGGCTCATACAGAAAAGATTCGGAGAAAAAAAAGAAGAAATACACGAAGACACCATGTATGTGTGAACTACCCCAACTTATCGGATGGAGTTTCGTGAGGACCTCGATGTATATCATCCTTATCCTCACCGCCAAGTTCACACTGCCACTACTCCCTACCCCCTCACGGACTCAAGAGATACTTCCTGTGAACTGCCACCAACTATTGCAGGCCTGCTTCAACGACGCTTGGTCTCCAACAGGCGTGAATTCTGGGTCGTCCCAAAACCTACCCATCCTCCCTGCAATTTTACAGGGCTATGGATGAGAACACTGCACCCCCCCTACAGGAGGTAAACACAAAAAATATAGCAGAAGAACAAGTGTATAAACTTTTTGGCTTTCATCCCCATCGGAGGGGGGACTTCCCGCCGAAAGCGTTAAAATATACCTTTCTTCTTTCATACTACTTTAGACCTTACTACCCACCCACCTTCCTTTGTATATCCCCCTCCTACTGGAAGGGGGCCTACAAGCAACAGGAAGATAAACCAGAGAGAGAGGTGCATTTCAAGTGTAAAATTGAAGAGGCCCCTCATGAAATGAGAGAGAGATCAATTTCAAGTGTAAAATTATCAGGGGTAAAGATTTACACTTGAAATGTATCTGACTGTGGCGAACTATACAACTCAAGCTAACTACTCTTGCAACATGTACAGTGTCAGTCCTTTTTTTGCTTCATCAGAGACCTTTTTTTTGGAATTTTTCATATTCTCCTGTTGTGAACTATCCCCTTGTTGGGGTTTTTCTGTTTAAATGATGGAACTTGCGGGAACGTGGATTAGTTCCCGTAGAGCCTTCATCTCCATGAGCTCAAAGGACTGTCCCCAGCCCCGTGTTGAGTACTCGATTATCAAAGGATTATCCTTTGGCTTCTACCTCTTGAGTTTACTATCTTACCAGCTCCTTTCAGCTTTTGTAGGATAGTATGTGAAAGAACCGGACCCGGGAGGTGTTATAGATTCTGGTGAGATGATGATCTCCGACCATGTAGGTCTTCAACGCAGATAATATCATTTCACGTAATGTCTTTGTGGAGGAAGTCGTCTCTTTTGGGTTTTTTATGGACTTTGATAGTTTTATTCTTGTTTTTTCTTGGTTCTTTGAATCTTTCCTTTTTTTTGAGACTTTTATGCAGTTATTTCTTGAGTGTGTTCTCATATCTCGGGTTTTCTATTTGTCTTCCTTCGCTATCAGTCAAGAAGTGTTTTATTCCAATACTATGGCTTTTCCAGTTATTTTTTTGGCGGAGGCTCGGGCTCGTCTTCAACTTGAAAGATTGCGAACCCATTTCCTTGAACTTTCACGTTTTATTATCACGCCTTTCATTTTTTTCCTTGTATTGGTCTGTGTAGCCTGGTTTATTATTCCAATCTTTGATAGGATCAGTTCCTCCGAATTTTGAAACCTGACCACTTGTAGTTCATGGTCTTAAAGGTTTATCCTTTGAAGTTTAACTTGCTCGCTCTTTTGCCGTTCCTTTTTAGCTTTCTCAGGTCATGTTGTTCTGAGGTGGTAGTTTACCATCTGCAGAACCTTTTGAGTGGACTTTTTTGAGCTCAGGGCTCTTTTCATTCTTTAGTTTGACTATTAGGGCTTGTGTGTCATTAGGGGTAGTTTCCGGCTTTCTGTTTTTGTCTTGTTCTTGGGGTGGGCGGTTGAGCCACGTGCAAAGGTCAAGATATTATAACTATTTTCAGTAGTGTTGGACGGATAAATGCGGAACTTATCGGTGAACATTTCCCTTGCTTCTCTTTACATATTCCCTCAGTATATTGCCTTACTAAATATTGTCTTCGTATAGGGGCTTTTCCGCTGATAAAGTTAATGAAATATTAGTCCATTCATTTTTTTCAATGCCTTCCTTTAGCGTTCCTCTACTTACGTAATTTCTTTGTTGATTTTCAATGCGTATCTGCACTCATGAATAATTTAGATTTCTAGGAGGGGGTTAGTCTGCTGGAACATTACAACATTTTTTATTTTGGGATTGTTGGGGGACTTTCAATTTTTTAGGTGTGTAGGATCTTTCTTTTCTGTGATTTTTCTGGTGGTGTTACACTTGAAATTGATCTCTCTGTCTTCTGGGAGGGTGGTCTGGTGGTGTTACACTTGAAATGCACCCCCCTCTCTTTCGTAATATTCTCATGGTATATTTTTAATAAAAAGTTTTATGTAATATGGTTGATGAAAAGTTACACTTGCAACATAACTATATCATGTGTTCTAGATTCGGGTGGGGGTGCGGTACTACATCATTTGATTTTTATAAGTAGAACCTAAGAGGCTCTAAAATCCAATTAGAAGTGGTATCATGAATGTATTTGATGAATTAGAAGGTAGGAAGTCAGTTTTTAAGGATCGGAGGTTTTTGGATCATAGGTTTTTACCGGACAGGTTACCTCACCGTGAAGAACAGATAAAGGCCATAGCTAAGTATTGGGTGGAGGCGCTTAAGGGTGTTACACCACCAGATATTACAATCTATGGGAAGACAGGAACTGGTAAAACTGCTGTGGCTAAATTTGCCATGAAACAGCTTAATGAAGCCTCTAGGAATTCTAATGTTAATGTGAGAACCGAATATATACGTTGTACAGACTACACTACAGAGTATCAAGTCCTGGCAAGATTGTGTCAACAGTTTGGAAAGGACGTTCCCTATCGTGGATGGACAAAGGCAGAAGTTATAAACACATTTAGGAGCCTCTTTAAAAAAAATGTTTTTGGACAGGATCTCATACTCATTGTAGTGCTCGATGAAATAGATATTCTACTTAAAAATGATGGAGATGGCCTATTATATACTCTGACACGCACCGATAATGTTTCGATACTTTCAATTAGCAATTATGTAGATTTTAAGAAATTCATAAAACCCAGGGTAAGGAGCAGTTTAAGGGATCGTGAGATTGTTTTCCCACCATATGCCGCGCCACAGTTAGTTGACATACTCAAGGAACGTTCAAAGTTATCATTCAATGATGGGGCGCTCGAAGACGATGTTATACCCTTATGCGCTGCTTTAGCCGCTAAAGAAGAGGGTGATGCTCGCTATGCCCTGGATCTTTTAAGAACCGCGGGGGAAATAGCAGATGAACAAGGTTCTGATGTTGTTAAGGGAGAGTTTGTAAGGGAAGCAAAGGATTATATCGAACATAACAAGGTCACTGATATTATCATGACACTTCCAAGTCAACAACAAAGGGTATTAGAAGCCATACTTTATCTCACTAAACGGGATGAAGAGATAACATCAGGCAGGCTTTATGAGGTTTACAAGAAAATATCACAGGGGGATTCTGTCTCCTATAGGCGAATATTTGATTTCGTTAACGAATTAGAATTGTTAGGACTCATATCTACTAATACTGTTTCAAGGGGTAGGGGAAAGGGCAGAACCAATATTATAAGATTGCAATGTGACACGTCAGTCCTTGAGAACGCCCTTTGGATGTAATCTATTTTATAAGCGCTTTTAGGAGGGCCATTCTCACTGGCACGCCATAGAATGCTTGTTGGAAATACTTACACTGTGGCAGGGCATCCACATCCACTGATATTTCATCTACCCGGGGGAGTGGATGCATTACTATAACATCCTTACCATTTAACATTTTAGCATCTATTCGATATGCACCTTTAATCTTGGAATATTCCTCTGGATCTGGGAATCTTTCCTTTTGTATCCTTGTCACATAAAGTACATCAACATCATCTATAACTTCCGTAATCCTAGTGGTTTCATGGACAGATATCCTTTGTTCTTTGAGATCATGGATGATGTCACGTGGCATTTTAAGTTCTTTTGGGGATACAAATATCATGTCCACGTTGAACATGGCAAGTGCATATGCGAGGGAGTGGACCGTCCTACCATATTTAAGGTCGCCGATTAGGGCTACCTTTAGACCCTCTATATTATCGAATATCCTTTTCATGGTGTAAAGGTCGAGGAGTGTCTGTGTGGGGTGCTGGCCTGCACCATCACCAGCATTTATGACCGGTATATCTATGATGTCTGAAATGTAACGGGCTGCTCCTTCTGCATTATGTCTTATTACGATTGCATCGGCGTAACATGCTACAACTCTCGCAGCGTCTGCTAGTGTTTCTCCTTTAGTGGCTGCACTTTCAGCGGCTTCTGAGAATCCTATTACGCTTCCTCCCAGTCTTTTCATGGATGCTTCGAATGACAGTCTTGTCCTGGTTGAAGGCTCATAGAACATCATGCCCAATATTTTACCTGAGAGTATCTTTGAGGTTTTTTGGGAGCGGGCAATGGGCTCCATTTTTTCCGCTTCTTTTAATATGAATTCGATGTCCTTTTTTGTGAAATCTTTTATTGATATGACATTTTCTAACTGGAAGCCCAATCTGATCACCTATATTTTTCGGGTGAATGTAAGATAACCTGTGTGTCCGATCATCCGTGTGCGGGGCCGTGTACCCTTCTTTTTTATTTCAATTTCTCTTGTAATAACTTCAACAGTTTTTACCTCTTTAAATCCGCACTTTTTAGCCTTTTCATGGATGATTTTAACAGGTTCTATGTATGGATTGTAGAATACAAGCCATCCCCCATCCTTTAGGGCGTTCTTGGCGTCTTCTATGATCTCCCAGGATCTGGGGAGGTCCAGGAATATGAGATCTAAGTTTTTCTCTTCTATACCCTCTTTTATATCTTTATTTTTAAGGATTATATTTTTCATCCCAGAATTTTTGATATTCTTTCTGGCTAATGTTGCGAAGTCTTCTCTTATCTCATAAGTATAGACTTTGCCTGTACCCCCTACTATATTTGCGAGGGTTAGTGCAACACTCCCTGAACCTGTACCTGCATCTAATACTCTTTGACCGCTCCCAAGGCCTGTGTATGAGATGACTGTTCCGATGTCCTTGGGGAGGATAATTGATGATTTTCTTTCCATTAATTCTATGAAATCGTTGATATTGGCTTCTATTACCTTGAATTTTCTCCCAAGGTGCGTTTTCAGTTCATCCCCTGGGCTGCTTTCCTCTATCTTTTCTCTTTTTATTATCCCCAGGTCTGTTTGGAAGTCTTCATCTTTTGGGGGCATGTATTTTTTGCCCCTTTCATCTATTAGAATTTTCAACTCATCACCCTTCGAATTCGGAGTCTAGGACTTTGCGAATTTCCCGTGCTATTTTTTCACCTATACCCTCTACCTTTTTCAATTCTTTTTCAGAAGCGTTTACCAGGTCTTTTATTGTTTTGAAGTGTTTGAGGAGTTTTCTCGCGTTCACAGAACCTATATGTGGTAGTGATTCTACAACGAATAGTTGCCTTTCTTTTAAGGTTAATGGCTTTTTCTCGGTTCTTATTTGTATCTCCACCTTTTCTTCTGATTGTTCACGGACTGCTATCCTTTTTATCATGGCAGCGGTATCCTCTGGCGATCTTGTTGGGATTATTGGTATCCCGAAGTCTACTGCGATGGATGCTATGGCCCCTCTTATGGCATTTGGGTTGATGAATGCTGAGTAGAGATCCTCCCCCTCCAGTATCATGATTGGTTTTTTAAATTCTTTTACAAGTTCTCTTGCTTGTTTGTAGAGTCTTTTGTCGATGAGTGAATTTATGAAATCCTGTGTTGTTTTTCTTTCTATGGCAACTTCGTCGCTGACCTGGTAGTCTGCAACCGCCATCGGTTTTATGATTACTTTAACGTCCATTCTAGTTAATTCCCTTAAAACTCGTGAATTAACCTCTCTCGAATCGGCATAGACAACATATTCGCCCTGCATGGTCTTTTGGTGTTCTGCGGCTCCTGATTTTATCTCTATTTTCATGTTTTTAGCCTTTTGGAGGTGTTTTTTCATTTTATTTTCTTTGTGTATGCTCGACCAGTAGTATGCTTCGTCTCGGGTTTTTTCGGTTATCATCACCATCATGCGGCCCATTTTTTTCCTCCCGGTACGGCCGCGTCTTTGTATCATTCTTATCTCTGATGGTACTGGTTCGTATAGGATTACAAGGTCGACGGCTGGTATGTCCATCCCTTCTTCCGCGACGCTAGTTGAGATGAGGATGTCATATTTTCCTATGCGGAATGCTTTTATGATCTCTTTTTGTTCTTTTTGTGTTAGGCCTTTGGTCCCTGTTCTGGTGCCCTGGCCGTAGAATTTAGCTGCTTTTATGTTTTCTTCTTTGCATTTTTTGTATATTTGTTCTACTGTGTCCCTGAATTGTGTGAATACGATGATCCTTTTTATGTCTTCTTTTTTAAGTTCCTTTTTAAGTATTTTCATTAGCTTGTCAAGTTTTGGGTGTTCTATTCCCCTCTTGTATGCTCTTCTTGTCTCTATCATTGCACGTGAAAAATTTGAATCTGCTATGAGGCTTTTAGCTGCTCTTGTACTCTTCTTTTGTAATCTTAGGAAGTATTGGTGTAGTGTGCTTATGCCCTGTGTTTCTAGGAGTTCGATGGCGTGTTCTATGTTGATGGCCGCGGCTAGTAGTGATATTCCCATGTAGTATTTTTTGGGCGGGTTTGTTGTCCTCGCGATGATGTTTTGGACTTTTCCCCTGGCCTTGAGGAGGTCTTTCTTGGTTACTGTTACTGTGGGTATGATGTGGAGGTGTTTTAGCATTTTTAGTCGGTGTTTGCGGGCTTTTTCCAGGTGCTTTTTTATATTTTTTAGGGTGCTTCCCATTTTGACTTTTATCCATTCTATTTCTATGGGGTTGAAATATGGTGATACGTCTGGGTCGTCTTCTGTTTTTATGATTATTTCTTTTATGAATAGGTTTTCGCATACTTTTTCTATTTTTTCTTTTTCAAAGCCGGGGGATGCTGTCAGTCCTAGGATGAGAGGGTTTTGGGCTTCTTTTTGGTAGCGTGATGCCAGGTAGACGTATGAGTATGAGCCTATTGCATGGTGGCATTCGTCAAAGACTATGAGTGAAACGTCCTTGAGGTCGTATCTTCCATTTATTATGTCGGATTCGACTGTTTGGGGTGTTGCACATATTATCTGGGATTCTTTCCAGCGTTTAACGCGTTCTGTGGGGTTGACGGCGCCTGTGATGGATGTGCATGGTACTGTTAGGAATTCTCGGAAGCTGTCTTCGTGTTGTATTGTGAGTGGTTTGCTTGGTGCGAGAATTAGGATTTTTGATTTTTTATATTCTTGCAGTCTTTCAGCGGCTATTAGTACGGCGATAACGGTTTTGCCCAGGGCTGTTGGGGCTACTATCATGGAATTGCCTTTTTTGAGGACGTTTGCTGCGATTTTTTGTTGGTATAGTCTGGCTTCGATTTTCTCTGGTTTTATGAGGGGATGTTTGATATATTTTACCATGGATTTTTCTATGACGTATCCGTTTATATAATAGTTTCAAAACACACCTATAACTTATAAATTATAAGTTATAAGCTTATAAGTTATAATCTGACTAGATTTTTCCAATCATCAAAAACAACATCCAATCCACACATACTAGGAATATAATTAGCCGCCTTAGCAGAATCAACACCAACCACATCAAAACCAAGATCCTCTATAGGAGACACAACCATACAAGTATCAGAAACCATAACCCCACCAGACCCCACTATAAGATCACTATACCCCATCCGATCCGCAGCAACCTTAAGAGCATGAGAGGTACAAACCCAAAAATCACATGAGAGCCTCCGACGACGCAAATAACGAGCCAACAGCCTAATTTCCCCCAACGAACAATGCGGGCAACCAACACATATTAGATCAGGTTTATCATTAGTGGTGGAAAGCTCATCCATAGAATCCTCAAGGGACGCGCTATCAACAGATATTCTATCCTCAAATTCACACTCAACCGCCGGGTTCAAACCCTCCACATAATATAATGCAACAGCACCCGAAGATGCGAGCGCAGCACCCAATGATTTAAATTCATCACCTGAAGGCTGACCACGAAACCGAAAACTAGGGACACCATCCCCTACAATCTTCCCAACATAATATCCAAGAACACCATACTCATAACCCTCTAGAGAGTCCTCCACCTTCACAAGGATATTAGCAATCCTATTTTCATCCAAGTGATAACCATAAGCAGGAGTCCTTCCACAAATAGCAGCTGCAAGGGCGCTAGGACCACCCTCCCTATTAGTCCTCGCCCCTAGAATAGAATTCGCATATATAACAGCTGAAGATTCTGACCAGGCAACATGGGACCCCCTCGTCGGAATATTCCCAATAAGGTATGGAGTGCAAGTGCAAGTGTTCATCACATCCATCCTCATATAAGCATCTATAATCCTGGATTGCCTATCTGCAAATTCCCTTGAAAATCCTAACTCACGCCAATTATCCAAGTCCATACCCGCAGGGTTCAAACTACTTTGAACCTTCACCCTAGCAGAAGGATCCTTTGAAAGCTCTTCCAAATATTCTAACCCAGCATCCCCAATAGTCTTATAAGAGACACCCGATATCTGGGCTGAGGATATCTCCACCATCCTCTCAGCCCCGTAAATGTCACCAAGTGCTACTAAAATTTTCATACTCTTTTCAACAGCCTCACCATATTCTCCATCATACATCTCCTCTTCATAGGCTGTGAGATACATCTTAACTCTCCCCTATCTGGCTTCCAATTATGTTATCTACAAGGCGCAGGAAATTTTCAAGTTCCTTATAGGGGATCATAGCCCCCGCCGCTATGTCATGACCCCCACCAGCACCCCCAAAGTTTGAAGAAGCATCCCTGAGGGCCCTTCCAAGGTCGACGCCCATTTTAATGATCTTGGGAGTGGCCCGCGCAGAGACTTTTACCTGGTTGTCCATCCTTGAAAGGGCGAGTATGGGCAAGTTAGGATCTGATAGTCCTAATGAGAATGATATGCTGGCTATGGTCCCCATCACGCCTTTAAGGGTCTTTTCCTTCGTGTAAATGTATTGTATGTGTTCCATTTTCTTTGGCCTTTCCCTTTTGATCCATTCAAGACCTTTCATGATATCTTCACGATACCTTCTTTGAAGGTTTAAAGCCTTTTCTAGGGATTTTTCTTCTTCACCGAGGCATATTCCTATAGCCAGACCATATTCTTTATTTTTGCCACAAGCATCTAGGATTTTCGCGAAATCTGAAAGATATCTTATAGTTGGTGGGAGTCTTTTGTCTGTGAAGACTTCTCCAAATATTTCCGGGTTTATTTTAATTAATTCACTTTTTAGGATGTCTTTTTCTTCGGCTGCGAGGTCCTGGAATTTTATGGCATATGATACTCCTATTCTTTCGAGAAATTCCCTAGAACCTTCTATGTTGGCGGTTATCCCTGGGAGTGTGGGATTGAATGTATATGCGAGGGCTTTATATAGTGGTTCGTCGTATCTTGATGCTATCCTAAGATCTTCATGCGCTTGTACCGAACCATTTTTAATCCCTTCTTCCACTATGAAACGGTTCATGCCTCTAAACCCATTATAATATTGCATGTCGCCGAAGGCGCCTACAAGGGCGAATGATGCGAGTGACTCCTCTAATCCTCTAATTATTAGATAGGCGGCCCCTGAGGCGCTGAGTTCTTGACTTCCATCAAATCCGAATAGGTGGGGGTTGACATGGATTATATTAGAGTTTGTCTCAGAATCTATGGGTTGGTGGTGGTCTGCTATTATAACATTTCCATGGAGGTGTGAGAGGTCAGGTAGGTTGGCGCTGCCCATGTCACAAAAAAAGAAAACCTGATATTTTTCATTTGCTAGTTTTTTTATGAAATTATCAGTTAGTCTGGAAATTATGGAAATATGGAATTGGCCATTTCTGGTAGAAATGGCCTTGGCTATCATGCCAGCTGCTGAGAGGCCATCCGCATCATTATGTGATATGATGCGTATGACATCCCCTTCATCTATGTGTTCTTTAAGTATTTTGCAAGCTTCATCGCCTCTATTTAACAATGAGCGCTGCTTTTTCTGGGTCATATTTCCATCCTTCTGGTAGTACACCCGTTCTCACGTAATATTTTACTAGCCGCCTGATTTTGGATTCGACAAGTTGCAGTCCTCTTCGGGTGTGAAGATCCTTTGGGTGTTCTTTTAAGTGTTCTCTGATGTTAACGGCTTTTTTCATGAGGTTTATTAGATCCTCAGGGTACTCTAATTTTATATCATGCTTTTCTAGGATCTCTGTTATCTTCATTCCTGTTATTGATTTGACGCTTGGGATCCCGTATTGATCCCTTAGGATTATACCTATCTTACTAGGGGGGTTTCCTTCCTTGTACAATTTTATTATCAGTTCTTCTATCTCCTCATTAGAATATTCAACCCAGTCTGGTTTTATCTTCATAGGATCACCTCTCTTTTGTACCATTTTGCGAATTTTCTGAAGGATTTGCTTCTGTGGGATATTCTATTCTTCTCTTCTCTGGTTAATTCCCCGAAGGTTTTATTTTCACCCTCTGGGTAGAATATGGGGTCAAATGCGAAGCCTTTATCTCCCTTTTCTTTAAATCCTATTTTACCTTTCACCACGCCTAGAAAAGTCTCGGGTTCGGTGTCGGGTGCGCAGTACCCTACAACCGACCTGAACTCGGCGTAGCGATCATCTATGTTCTCCATTAATTTGAGGATGCCCTTGTTGCCTATGGTCTCCTGTACATATGCTGAGTATGGTCCTGGGAACCATTTTAGACTCCTTATGAATAATCCTGCATCCTCTACGATAACGGGTTCTTTGAGGAGTTTCGCAGCATACTTCGCACCATATTCTGCCACTTCTTCGAGCGTGCCTTGGAGTTCGGGGTATCTGATGTCTGCTTGTTCCACTTGTATGCCAAACTCCTTGAATATCCCCTTTGCTTCCAATACCTTATGTTTGTTACCTGTTATAAATGTTATCTTCATCTACACCATACCCTCTAACCAGTTAAGTGTAGCGTCCCCTATCTTCTATCTCCTTAATCTTTGATCCTATTTCAATGGATGATTTCCTTTCATAGCCCTTGAGAACCTCTTTGAAGCATTCCCTCCATATATTATAATGGGTGCTCTGGAGGGCCTTTTTTAAGACTAGAAGGTCAACTCCCCTATCTTCTGTTTCTTGTGAAAATCTTCCAAGGCCGAAGTCGATGAAAACTAGACTTTTATCTTTCATGATAATATTAGAGGTTGTAAGATCCCCATGGATGATACCATGCTCATGGAGTTTAGCAATATCCTCCCCAATAATCTTACAGACTTTCCTCCTCTCGTCCGGGTCTAAATCTTCTATGATATCATTTAATGGCTTCCCTATGATATTCTCCATTTTAATGGAAGCCTTCTTAAGGTTTATATCAAATAAAAGGGGTGTTAGGACGCCACACTTTTTCGCTTCATTAAATAATTTAGCCTCATTTCTTGTACGGGATCTTCTAAGGTCCTCATCAATTTCTTTTATCCGATAATCCTTTTTTATTCTCTCCTTTACTATTACATCGTAGTGGAGCCAATTTCCATTGTAAATGTTTGCCTCAGCACCCTTTGCCCTAAGGTGACTGGGCAATTCCAATTTTTCCTTTGACTCTTCCATCCAAGGTATGTCAACCTGGTCTGTCCTATAACGTTGAATGATAGTCGTATCCTCTATACGATCCGCCCCTTTATACTTGTATGTGAGCTGGCCCAGCCATGCTATCATAGCACCATTGTCTCCACAATATTCTGCTGGTGGCATGAAAAACCTGGCATAATGTCCTTTGCACATCTTTTCTAACATCATCCTTAATCTCCTGTTCACAGCCACCCCACCACAAAGTAGAACTTCTCTTTTCCTTGTATGTGCAAGGGCCCTTTCTGTAACCTCTACGAGCATTGAAAATGCCGTCTCTTGGAGACTGTAACAAAGATCTTCAAGTTCTGCGCCGGCATCGTATTTTCTAAGGGCTGCTGTGAGCAAACCTGAAAATGCCAAGTCCATACCCTTAACAGTATATGGTAATCTGATATAATTCGAAGACTTTCCAGCCAATTCTTCTATCTTGGGACCGCCGGGATGCCCCATTCCCACTTCACGACTGAACTGGTCTAACATGTTCCCAACAGCTATATCAAGGGTTTCGCCGAAAACCCGGTAACGGTTTTCTTCGAATGCTATAACCTGGGTGTTCCCACCACTTACATAAAGCGAAACCGGGTCTTCGGCGCCGGTTGTAAGCCTTCCAATTTCTATGTGTCCAATACAATGATTAACCCCTACTATAGGTATATCCAATGTTAATGCTATGGTCCTTGCCGCTGTTGCAACGGTTCGAAGGGCCGGTCCAAGTCCAGGACCCCGTGAAAAAGCCACCAAGTCAATGTCTCTGGCTTCGACTCCGGCCTCTTCAAGGGCTTCTGTGAAAAGTTCTGGTAAATATTTGGAATGGTGTTCAGCCGCTTCCCTTGGATGTATTCCACCCGTGTCAGGAATTAATGATTTTACAACTGATGATAAAATATTGCCTTCATCATCCACTATGCCGACACCTGTTTTTTCTGCTGTTCCTTCTATGCCTAGACATAACATTTTTGACCCCATTATCCTAGTGTGGTTATATGCTTCGTGTGAACTACCCCTCCTTGATGGGAGGGGCTTCCTGTTTCAATGATGAGACTTGCCCAACTACCCCAGCTGAGGCGGGGATGCTGAGTAGAGTTCTTGTCTCAACAGGCTCTGAAGGTTGTCCCAGCCCCGTGTTGAGGATATCGAACCACTTTCCAGAGCTCTCTCACTTTATTATCCTATGGACTTTAATTCTTATTAGCTCCAATTTTAGAAAGGATTAGCCTGTTTCCTTCAAGCGCGGATCCTGATTGATTATAATTTATGGGTACTATTTTCCCTTATAGCGTAGTCTCCCCACTTTTCTCCCATTTTTCTTCAACTTGAAAGGACTCTGATGTTGCCCCAGAGCTACTGGTTTACCATTTACAAGACTTTACTGTAAACTTTCTTAAGTTCAAGGTTCTCCCCCATTCTTTACTCTGACTACCAAGTTTTTGCGTATCATAGGGGGTTGGTTTCCGCCCTTCTGTTTTAGCCTTTTTCTTCGGGTAGGCGGTTGTAGAGCCACCTGCAAAGGTCAAGATCCTGGAGTAGTTTAGCTTCAACTGTTTTAGACGGGTAAAGACGAAATTTGCAGCCGAGCACTTCCTCGCTCCCCTCCACATATAAATATATCAAAGGGTGGCCAAAATGATACCAGAAAGCATAAATCGCATATCTATTAACTTATGTATCTCATAACTATAAAATGTTTTTCGGCTTTCACCCCCCATACCGGGGAGTTCCCGCCGAGAAAGTTAAAATAAGTTTTCACAAAATGGGGTGAGATTAATGTTCAAAGAATTGAAGGTTTATGGGTCTGAAGATTTCCTCCATAGAGTAGAGGATAAGAAACCATTATTTCTATGCGTACTTGCAACCACGGCCACTTCCCATATACCTGGTATAACAGGGGCTGGTGCCAGTCCGGATCTTACAGAATATACCCCAGCAGCTGATGTTGAGCTGATAGTCCATGAAGCCCCCTTGTGTCTTCCTGAAATACCCAAGACTGTGGTGGAGGGAGGGTCAACACCCACTCCTGCAGTGATAACAAAGGCATGTATAGAATTGGCTGATATACCATTCCTTGTAGCCGATGCAGGTGCTCGGATAAAACCTAATCTACCATATATTCTTATTAATGAAAAACCAGGAGAGGACATACGCACTGGCAAGGCTGTGGATAATCCGAGGAAAATATTTGAAAACGGTAAGCTACTTGGAGAGATGCTATCTAATCTAGCGGAGCATCTTATAATAGGTGAAAGCACACCCGCGGGCACCACCACAGCACTGGGGGTTTTAACAGCCCTAGGATATGATGCAAGTTTTAAAGTGAGCGCAAGCCTCCCTGAAAACCCACATAACCTTAAAAGGGATGTGGTCAAGGAAGGATTAGAAAACGCTGGTATAGGTTGGGGTGAGAAAGTCAAAGACCCATTTAAGGCTGTTGAGGCTGTTGGGGACCCCATGATACCTGCTATAGCGGGCATATGCATGGGAACCGATATACCTATTACATTAGCTGGTGGAACCCAGATGACAGCCATATGCGCCCTCATCAAAGCCATTGATAAGAGCTTTGATTTTTCAAGGACGCCCATTGCAACAACGATTTTCGTGGCAGAGGACGAAACTTCGGATATTAATCAGATAGCGAAACAGATAGGTGATATAACCATCTATGCTGTGGATCCTGGTTTTGAAAAGACCACCCATGAAGGTTTGCATGGTTATCTTACTGGATCTGTTAAGGAGGGTGTTGGTGCGGGTGGCATGCTCCTCGCAGCCCTTTTGAGGGGTGTGGGCATGGACACTATAAGGGACAGAATTGATGAGTTATGCCACAGGTTATTCTAAGATTTCTTAAGAGTTTCAAGCCATCAAATCCACTTATATTAGTTGCCTTGTTATTTTATATAGGAGGCTTCATTTCCTCTTTTTTCATGAAGGCTTTTAATTTCGGCTTTCTGACAGGGGATTTTATCGTATATTTCAAACCACATCCTATGACATGGGATTATCTTAGGGTACAATTTATAGATCAACTCGGGGGCGCGGCCTTTAATATATTTATTTCAAATGTTATGGTAGTATTTTCTTGTATATTCTTGGGGTTTCCCATCGTTAATACTGTCCTTGTAAATCTTATAGGATTTTCCGGTGCTTTGTTGAATGCTTTGATTTCACGTTTTGGACTTAAGGGTTTGATAATATACCTTGGATTATTCCATTTGCACTTTGAAATATTAGGGGCTCTACTTTCAATAGACGCCTTCTTAGCCTTTTATGCTTCCATTTACCATTCATTGAAAGCCGGCTCAGCTAGGATTTTCACCAGGGAAGTTAAGAGTGGATTTTTGCCATTATTGTTGAAGATACTTATCATATTTTTATTCGCAGCATTCATGGAAGTGTTCTGGAGCACCTGGTGGGTTTACGTTTGGACCCATAAATATATTCCATGGCAACAGTTTTATTTCGAAGTTTACAATGTAAAATTCTTATAAGAGGCTTATAAGGAGTGTTAACCCTCCTATTATCCAACAGTAACAGGAGAATAAAACCAAATTTTTAGTTTTTATAAACTTCAAGAAATATTTAATGGCCAAATAACCGGAAACTGTGGCCGTAATAAATCCTAATGTAAAACTCTCTGTTTCAAAATGGAATCCGCCCATTATATCCTTTAATTGGACTAGTGAAGCCCCCAATATCGCGGGTATAGACAATAAGAAACTGTATCTTGCCACGAATTCCCGTTCAAGTCCAACTGATAATCCGGTTGCTACAGTCGCCCCTGAACGGGATATACCAGGCATTATAGCGCATCCTTGGGCAAAACCGATCAAAAGGACATCAACCAGGTTCATGTTATTAAAAACTCTTTTCCTCGAAAACCTTCTATATAGTATCTCAGAAGCCCATAATATGAAACCTGTGACGATGAGTAAGGATCCAACTGCAGGCAGATTATTGAAAAGTCCCTCAAAAAAGTCTTTGAAAAAAACACCCATAAAACCCGCGGGGATGCTCCCAATTATTATAAACCATGACAATCTTTTAATAGGATCATTTTCAATCTCTTCACTAAAAGTCCCCTGTGGGATATCTAATAGGCTCGAAAAAAAGCCTTTAAGAATATCCACCACTTCACCTCGGAAATATCCGATAACAGCAACAAGAGTGGCTATATGAAGGAGAGTATCAAATGCAAGATCTGAATAATTCACGCCAATAAGATGAGGTACTATTACAAGATGGGCAGAACTACTTATGGGCAGAAACTCTGTAGCACCCTGGACTATCCCTAATATTATTGCCTGTATAACATCCAAAGGAATCCACCTTCCATAATCATGTTAGTACAACTTTATTCGATGTACCTTAGCCATTCAAACCTGTCGGCGACTTCTGCTCTTAAAATTTTAAAGAAACTCTCCTGGAGTTTTTCTGTTATGGGGCCTCTTCTCCCATCTCCAACCTTTATACCATCAACTGATCTTATAGGGGTTATCTCAGCTGCCGTTCCTGTGAAGAACAATTCATCCGCTAAATATAACATTTCACGTGGTATGCGCTCTTCTCTCACATTGATGCCCATTTCATTGGCTAATCTTATAACAGAATCTCTTGTTATCCCAGGTAGTAGTGAAGAGGATACCGGTGGCGTGTAGAGTTCACCATCCTTTACTATGAAAATGTTTTCCCCACTACCTTCACTTACCATCCCATTGTAGTCGAGGATTATACCCTCATCATAGCCGTGCTTTATAGCTTCCATCTTCACTAGCTGGGAGTTAAGGTAATTTCCACCGGCTTTAGCCATGTTGGGGAGGGTGTTTGGCGCCATCCGCCTCCAGGTTGAGATTCCAACGTCAACACCCTCTTCTAATGCTTCCTGTCCAAGATAGCTTCCCCATTCCCATGCTGCGATCACAACCTCCACTGGACAATTAAGGGGGTTTACACCAAGCTCTTTATAACCTCGGAAGACAACAGGCCGTATATAACATTCCTTGAGGTTGTTAATTTTGACCGTTTCGATCACGGCTTCACATATTTCCTCTTCGGTGTAGGGGATGTCCATCATATATATTTTCGCCGAATCAAATAATCTCCTAACATGGTCTTCCAAGCGGAAAATGGCGGATCCTTCCCTGTTCTTATAGCATCTAATCCCTTCAAATACGCTGGATCCATAATGTACTACGTGTGAAAGTACATGTATTTTTGCGTCGTCCCATTCTACAAATCGATTGTTGAACCATATCTTACCTTTATCGGATAACATGAGGATAACCTCGACTTATTTTTTGCTACCGTATATATAAATCAGGTGCATTATATCAATGGTATATTGTGGGGGGAAAGTTTATATAGCTTAGATATAGTATTTTTCTAATGGAGGGCCGGTGGTCTAGGGGTTAGGATACCTCGCTTACAACGAGGTGGTCGCGAGTTCGAATCTCGCCCGGCCCACTTTTTAGCCAATTTTTGAAGATAGAAAGATTAATATAGTATATTCGCGCAAAAATGATACTAGGCATGGTTAAAAAACTTCTAGTTTTTTTTCTGTGCACTAACTTGTGGGGGGGTGAATGATGAGAAGATTTGCACTGATACTTGCATTGGTGATGCTAGTTTCTATAATCGGCGCTGGAGCAGTCGCGGCACAGGAAGATGATCTACCGGACGGAGAAGCGGATTTGGCGGTTGATGTTACGCTGACTGATTCTGAGGGTAATCCTTTGGATGAGGCTACTGTTGGTGATGAGGTTGTAGGTGTTGTTGAAGCGGCGAACAATGGACCGGATGATGCGACTGGTGTTGTTGTCTATTTATGGCAGCAGGGTTTCGGAAACCCTGATGTGGAGAATATTGTCAACTGGTGGTCTGTTTCATGGGATGGTGTCAATTGGGTGGACTTTGACCCTTCATTCGACCCAGAAGATGGCATATGGGATATAGGTGACATGCCAGCTGGGGATGTTTACACGCTCTTGATAGGATTCACGGCAAAGGAAGCTGGACCGGGCATCCTTGGAGCAGGGATAGAAGGCGACCAATACGACCCAGATTATTCAAACAATGAAGACGAATATGTCATCGATATCCTGGAACCTGTTATTCCAGTTTCTGCTGGTAAGGTTCCTATGCAACCTACAGGCGCTCCATTAGCACTTGCAATACTCTCAGTTCTCATGACAATAGCCGGCCTAACACTACCCAAAATAAAATAAAATTCCATTTATTTCTTATTTTTTTGTGGTGTAGATGTTTTTCAAGATGAATTTAAGGCTGTGACCAAAGATTGCGGTGAGTGTTACGAGCATTGCAACGATTAACAGCCCCCTAAACATGTAATATATGTAGATGTTTTTGAAATGGAATGGGAAGATTCTGTAGACTGTCGAGAGCATAATATAATTGATCAGATTCAAAGCTGCTTGTGAAAGCGACCAGAACCATTCCTTCTTATATACAAGATATAAGAAGTTTAGTATGATACTTGTGACGATTACAATGTTTAGGATGGGTATAACATACTTGAATGATGCTAGTATAAATGAAAGTTTCCATGATAGGATGTTGTTTATAACATAGAGGAGGATCAGATTTATTATTATGGCCCCTATAAATTCTGAGTTTTTGAATTCTTTATCTTTAAGGAATTTTTCAAGGGTTTTTCCCAAATTTACCAAATCCTATATTTTCATGGTTCCGATGTATTCGTGTTTTTCTAATTTTGGCGGGTTTTTATAAATTTCAAATTTTGGCTTATAACCGTAGTGTTCCAGTGTTATTTTAAGGTGTGCTAGGGCTATGCCCATGTCAATGGGATTCCATCTTCCGATGAACCCGACCTTTAATATGTTGGGGATCTTCTGATATACATGTATCATATTTTCTTCTCCTTTAAGGAACCATGGTTGGTTGTTAGCTGCTGATGGTGCAAGGCGCACAGCCTCTAGGATTCTATCCATGCCTTTAATGTCTGTTATCTCGTATAATGATTTTCTCTTAAATTCGGCATGTTTTCGGTGTAATGGTTCGGCTGGTTCCCCGAAGGCCAGTAGTATGATGAATTCAAGTTGGGATTTAACATGAGATTTTAGTTTGGGTATTCCCTGCCAGCAACTCCCAATACCCATACTTGATAATCTGAGGTCCATCTGTTGCAACATGAAACCAACATTAACCTTTGCTCTTTTGTTTTTCTCAGAAAAGGCCGCTATATAATGTGGTGCGGGGCGTTGAATAAAGGTTTTAACATCATCATTTGATATTATCTGGAATTCTGTTCCAATGCCATTGGTGAGAGGTTCAAGGGAATCTAGGAGATCATGGACTTTTTTAAGTTGTCTTCCTTTTATGGGGCCTTTATATCTTCTTATGGATTTCCTTTTGAAAATAAATGGATAAAGGTCTTTCATCTTGGTATGGTTTGTAATCTGGGGATTATAACCTTTTCTTTGAACTTTTCCGAAAGCTCCCTCTGAAGGTACTTTTTTTGTGGGAAATTATCAGCCTATGATCTAGGTTGATAGAGGGGGGTTTTTGATGGGGTATCTGTTTGGTCAACTTTTTATTATGGTATTTGTTGATGGGGGGAGTCTCATCGAATCTGCACGTGAAATTGTTTGAGTAAATCTGCCGGTGGTGGGGTCATTTGATTGTTTGTATCATTAGGGAAGTCTTTTTGGTGGGATTTATAATCTTTTGCTTCCTGGTTTTGGTTTGAGAGAATATATTTCTTCTATTTCCACTAGTAGGGCTGCTTGTGGTTTTATCTTTTCGCCGAATCTTTCTTTCACCATCTTTTTGACTTCTTGGAAGTGGTTGCCTTCTTTTATTATTTTCCCGGTTCCTTTTATCATGTACCCGTCATAGTATATTGCTGATCCTATGGCGACCTTTGAACCCCTTTGGATGTTTTTCATGGTCTTGGTGGCGAAGTTTAAGGCGATGAGTAATTTGTCGCTGTCAATGACTTTTGTGAAGCAGACTGGGGCTAGGTGTGGGTTCCCATCGTCGACTGTTGCAATCCAGATTAATGGCTTTTCTTTATTGCAGAATTCGTTATTTAACATTTCCCGGGCTTCTTCTGGCAATTTAACCAATGTTTTCACCCCCAACATTTTTTTAGTCTTCTTAGTATTATAGGGTGGTCTTTTTACTTATCTCTTACCATTGAAGTGCTGGTAAACTATTTCAGGAGTTTTTCACATAATCTTAGAGCTTCTGTCATGTCATTTTTTAATCTTGTGAATTTAACACCCAGTGTGTACTTTTTGGCTTTTTTCATTTGTTTAGGGGAAGAAACATTTAGTATCCGGGGTATTAGTATCTTTTCCAGTTTTTCTAGGAGTTTTTTCTTGTCGGTTCTTGTGGTGTAGCCCATCTTTTTGAGTTCCTTATTTAATTCTTGGAGGCTTAACAGGCCTTTTAAATAGGTTATTAATTTTTCACGGCAGTTGATAAGATCTGAAATTTTCACAATCCCAACGGGTTTTTCAGTTGGTGAACTCAATAATCCTGCGAAGGAATATGGATAGGTTATATGTGACCTGAGAAGCCCTGAAAGGTCATCTTCATGATCTTCGCTCATCTTCTTGAAGAATAAAGGCACATTGATGGTCCTGCTCATACCAATCCTCCCAAGAGCCTCTAAAATACCATAAGCCAGCATGTAATGGTTTTTAAGCTTTGTCTTGGAAATATAGGATGCTACTTTGATAAGTGAATTGTTGGAGTGTATTATACCAACTGGCTCATAAAAGAATGCTAGTAATTCTGCCCTCTGTTCTCTTGAAATGTAATTTTGGGCTTCATATGCTATTCTATTATAATCCATATGATACCATTTCTGGTCATCGAGTATATGGGCGATTTCATGGGCTATAACAGCCCTCTTCGACTCGAAACTGGAGAATATATCAAAGGGTATTATCCTATTGGGTGTGGAGAATTCTATTATTGTTATAACACCCGGTATGCTACGATAGACTCTAATCCCTATGGGATACTTGGAAACATGCCAGATTAGGGGGTTGTATTCAAGGTAAATTTCCCGTTTAAAATCGAAATCTTCTAATACCTGCTCTAATGCATTCTCCCAACTTTCTTTAATCTTTGCTAGTAGTTTTTCGTCTATATTTTCAACGGCTGCGGCCGCGCGTTCGGAGATACTTAAACTCATGGTTAGTGGTGTTGGATTAGGGCTATCCGCGCCCCGTTTGGATCTTCTATAAATGCGAGAAGTCCGACTGTTATTGGAGTCGGCTCCATGATGACTTTGGCGCCTTTAGATTTGAGTTCTTTGATTTTAGCCTTTAGGTCTTCAACTTCTATTCCTATAGAGAATAAGCCGGGCTCGTCTAAGGGGCTTCTGATGAGCTCTAACATGGCCTCTCCTTCACTTTTTAGGAGTGTTATCGTCCCATTTGACCCTAGATCGTATTGACTGTCTATTTTAAATCCCATAACTTCTGTGTAGAATCTAATCGACTCTTCCATGTCCTTAACTATTATTGTAGCATACTTAATTTTCATATTTTTCACCTATACCATTAAAATTGGACTGGTTGCTAACCAAGAAAATTTTATTCAACCACCTATATCCTCTATTCATGGCCACTTAGGGGATATCTTGCTTTTTCCTTCTTTTTGGATCAGAGGTTCTTTTCTGTGTATGATTTTATCAGGAGTTTTATTTTCTTTACTTTATACACCCCCCCATCATGTATCATAAATTTTTAATAGGGAAAGGATATAAATTTATCTAGGGAGTTTGAATCGTGAAATACAAGATTATTTTGATAGCGGTCATAATCGCTATATTGGCGGGTGGATTGGTATTTTACACTCCATACAAAAAAGAAAAGGAATTGAGGGTGTTCAATGCGTCGGCGACTGCTAGGGAGTTTAATGCAGAAAATGCCATGGGATTTAGCAGGGGAATATGCAAGTTAGGGCCTAGATATGGGGGTAACAATGTCGAGTTAAAGGCTGCTGATCTTATGGAGAAAAAGTTCGAGGAAAATGGCATAGAAGCCCGTAAAGAAAGGGTGGATCTTGGCGGGGGCAAGTACACTTACAACGTTATTGGGGTTATCAACGGCACCAACCAGAATAAATATGTTATTTTGGCTTCACATATTGATTCTCCAGGATTCTGTGAAGGAGCTACCGATGATGGGGCTGCACTAGGAGTACAAGTTGAGGTTGCGAGGATATTATCATCCCAAGATTTTAAACCCGAGAAGACGATCTTGATCATAGGATTTGGGGGTGAAGAGCTCTGGTTTAAAGGTTCTGAAGATTTTGTGAAAAGACACCCTGAAATAGTCCGAAACTGTGAAGCGGTGATAGATTTAAATTGTGTTGGTGCTGGTGAAAATGTATTCTTAACGGAGTATAGTTATCAGCCAAAGCCGGTTAGAGGAGACCCTAAACTAATCAACCTCATAATGGAATGTGCACAAGAACTAGAACATCCTGTCACCATTGGAGAAACGACATACCCTAGTGACACTTACCCATTTTATTATAACAGTATCAAAAGAGTGCCAGTCTGTCAGGTGATGAGCCAACCATTCAAGGTAGCGCCTTGGAGTTCGGAGAACAGCGCAGACAAGCTTGACCAAGAAGACATTAGAAAGATTGGTGAAACAATAACATTAGCCTTGTTTAAATTGGCAACATAACACTTTAGTGTCCTCACACGAAAAACGTGGAAGGATTTTTCTACCATAAAAAAATAATATAGGAGGGGGATGAACCATGAACATATTATTACTAATAATCGTCGCCATGATATTATTTGTGATAGCGTCCCTATCTATAAAAATCGTGAAGCAATATGAGAGGGGGGTGGTTTTCAGACTGGGAAAAGTCATAGGCGTCAAAGAACCCGGCCTTCGCCTTATAATCCCACTTGTAGACCGGATGGTTAAAGTCTCCTTGAGGATAGTGACAATGCCCATACCATCACAGAAGATAATAACCCAGGATAATGTTTCAATTGATGTTGCAGCGGTGGCATATTTCAAGGTTGTGGACCCCTTT
>Ga0209508_1000682_pt1 | contig 32057 bp, 26 predicted proteins | sample AD_UKC129_MetaG_FD_184427 | JGI IMG/M metagenome (GOLD analysis project Ga0209508, IMG submission 184427) | Active sludge microbial communities of municipal wastewater-treating anaerobic digesters from Canada - AD_UKC129_MetaG (SPAdes) (version 2) | ecosystem: Engineered > Bioreactor > Anaerobic... | reverse complement strand
ACATCATCAATGTGACATACGCCGCACCTTGCAGTTTGGCTACCCCTTCGTCTGAACCAATGGCGCTTATAATATAAAAACCTGCCACTGTACCGATAATAGTTAGAATATAGGGTAGATAAAACTTGTTATTTTTACGGATATTTTGCCACGCAAGAGAAGGAAACAAACTTCTACGCATTCTTGTCACCTCCGGTAGTAAGCAGAGTCAAGGTATCCGAAATTTTCTGATACATTTCATCATAGCTGCAATTACCTCTATATATCTGATGATATACCACTCCGTCCTTAATAAACAAAACACGTTTTGCATGGCTGGCTGCTTTTACGGAATGGGTCACCATAAGGATGGTCTGTCCATCCTCATTAATTTTGCCAAACAAACGAAGCAGCTGTTCCGTTGACTTTGAATCCAGTGAACCGGTAGGTTCATCTGCCAGTATAATCTGGGGATTCGTAATAAGGGCACGGCAAACTGCCGCCCTCTGCTTCTGACCTCCCGACACCTCGTAGGGATATTTGTTTAAAATATCCATAATGCCAAGTTTCTCAGCCAAAGGCTTTATCCGCCGTTCCATTTCTTTATAATCCTTGCCCGCCAATACCAAAGTAAGGAAGATATTGTCTTTGATCGAGAAATTATCCAGCAGGTTAAAGTCCTGGAATACAAAACCTATATTATCCCTGCGGAAAGCTGCAATATCCTTGTCCTTTATTTTGGTCATATCCCTGCCCGATAACAGTACATCTCCGCTCGTTGGCTTGTCCAAAGCCGCAAGAATGTTTAAAAGAGTAGTTTTTCCTGAGCCGGATTCACCCATGATGGAGACATATTCACCGGCTTCTACCGAAAAGCTCACATCGGTCAGAGCCTACACATGATTACTGCCAAATCGTGTTGTATATATCTTCTTAAGATTCCTTACTTCCAACAACGGCATTATAACAACCTCCTTAAAGTTTCTACATTTATTTTAGCGGTAATGCCATATTTCCTGACATAGATTTATCTTACAATATCGCCTCTGTTTCTTACATTTTTGTAAGCTTCAATAATAGAATAATAGCCTGCTTTAATAATTTTATATGCAGGCTTTTTTATTCGAATCGGCATTAAATTTTTAGGGTTATGCTTAAAGACTTGTATCCATTTCAATCCGAACTGTTGTCCCTTTCCCAATCTCCGACTCAAAAGAAATACGGTGTCCCAGTTTTGTCAGTATCTGTTTTGTAAGATATAAACCGATACCCGACGCTCTTTTGTCAACTCTTCCATTATAGCCGGTAAAGCCCTTTTCACAAATGCGGGGCAAATCCTCCCGAGCAATACCGATTCCCGTATCTTTGATAACCAATGTGGTCTCATTTTCCGAGTCAATTAAAATATATCCTTCATTGGTATACTTAATGGCATTGGATAATATCTGCTCTATCGCAAAACAAAGCCATTTCTCATCGGTTAACACCCTGTATTTCAGATTTCCCAACTTTACGCTTATTTTTTTGCGGATAAACATCGGTGCATATTTACGAACTGATTGCTTTACCATATCTTCCATATCGTATTCTTTCAAAAGAAAATCTGTACTGTTGCTGCCGACGCGAAGATAAGCCATGACCATCTCTACATATTGCTCAATTTTAAAAAGCTGTTCCTGCAGCTCATGATATTGCCGAGTCTCTTCACTTTGAAGTATTAGCCTCATGGCAGCAATGGGCGTCTTGATTTGATGGACCCACATGGTGTAGTAGTCCAACATTTCTGCTTTTTCCTTGTCGCTTTTGGCAATGTATTGTTGTTTGTCATTAAATAAAGCCTTAATTAAATCTATATAATCCTGTTCAATTTGATTCACGGCCGCAGGTAGCTGTTCAACTGAGATGGCAATATCCGATTGAAGTTCAGACAGCCTTTGATGTTTCTTCAAAAATGTAACATAATCATAAATTCCAAATATCAGCATTACAACAAAGCACAATAAACTCGCATAACCTACCGCTTCCACAGGCAAATCATACAGGGAAAATACTGCAGCAAAAATTAATACGAAAGCAAAAAGCATTATTAAGAGTTTTGTTTTTGACTTCAAATACACCCATAATATTCTCATATCATTCCACCATATAACCCAAGCCCTTTTTTGTAATAATAAACTCCTCTATCCCAACACCGGCAAGCTTCTTTCTAAGTCTTGCTATATTTACGGTCAATGTGTTCTCATCTACAAAATCATCTGTTTCCCATAAACGATACATCAAGGTGTCCCGACTTACCACTTTGCCCCGCTGCTCAAGCAACACCTGCAAAATCCTATGTTCATTTTTTGTGAGGTCCAGTTTATTTCCTTTATACACAAGGGTACAGTCCGATAGATTAAGAATTACTCCCTTATGCTCCAATATATCAGTCCCAGAGGTAAAATTATAGGTCCTTCGAAGGAGAGCCTGTACCTTCGCCACCAAAACCGTCAAATCGAAAGGCTTGGCAATGAAATCATCGGCCCCCATATTAATAGCCATGACAATATTCATATTATCCGATGCTGAAGAGATAAAGATAATCGGTACCTGTGATACCTTTCTAATCTCACTGCACCAATGATACCCGTTATAAAACGGCAGGGATATATCTATAAGAACCAGATGGGGAGAAAACTCGGCAAAATCCGAAAGAACATTCTGAAAATCCGTTACGCAGCGGGTTATCATCCCCCAGGAAGCCAGATGTTCTTTAATTATGTTGGCAATTGTCATATCGTCCTCTACAATAAGTATTTTATGCATTCTTTTTCACCCATGGTATATGCATAATATTATATTCTATTTGGTGTTTAGTTAATTTTATATTTTCCTATTTCTAATAGCAATATTTTTATTGTTTTTGTGAATTTTTTTATTCCTTCGTAAGATTTAGGCAATCCGGTATCAACATCCCATCATTTTTTGATGCTTTTCAATTATGTAGCACAATTCGGCCTCAATTATTGAAATTTAAGCAACAAACTCACATTATTCAAGATTTCTGTAGTGTTTTTATGAGGTTAAACTATCTGACTCCAAAAAACTCCTTCAAATAATCCTCTATCAATTTATGACAATCTTCATTTTTATACCACCTGTAAAACTTCATATGATATTCAACAATTTCTTCCGGACTTGCATCTTTAGAAGGAATATATTCCGGATGTTCGTTTTTAAAATGCTCCAGCATTGCCAAGTCGTAGCGTATATACAATTTTTCACTGTCAAGAACCAATCCATTTTCATTATCATACTCTTCAAAAACAACATGATGAAAGTTTTTTAACATCTCTTCAGTAAAATAATCTTTTTCTATAAGCTCTTTAATCCTTTTTTTGTTCTCGCAACAATTCTTCCGTTTATTTTTATATCTCCTTCAGCATCTTCATCTCTATACTTTTTATCGTAAAAATCGATGAACAAATACTTATAATTATTATACATCCTCCTTAAATCTCCATTGAACAGGGCTATTATGTATTTGTCTCCACTTTCGGTATCAACATTTCTGTATTCTGTTTCCGGAATGCGTTTTATGTCAGAAAATATGCTTTCAGGCCCAAATACTATGGGATACGGCATACATACCTTCTTCTTCAAATCTTCATATACCTTGAAAGGTGCTTCCATCTGTATCCCCAAACCCATTCCCGGCGTAAAACCAACATATCCCGACGTCTGGCTGTTTACACCCGATGGCATTATATTCTGAAGTTTACCCGCTATTATTTCCCTGAATTCCTCTTCCTGCTTCTCTTCCGTCAACTCTACAGAAAACTCGAATTTGGTCGGAAAATCATTTATCCCCTTTTGCTTCTTCCACTTTGAACCTCTTTCCATCCCGGCATATGTAAACCTAATATTTTCATCCCTGCGCGTTTTACATTCAAAGTCATGTAAAGGAAACCATAACTCATTTACGGTGATATTTCTATTCTATATCTATAGAAAAATATCTCAGCAGAATCCAAAAATCAAAGTAGTAAATTCCGCTGCGGTAAACAAAGATACTATAATATACCATCACGAATACTTCTAATTACTTCTATCGGGTCTATCTTGTTCCAATCATTGCCACTTATATATTTGTAATAGATATAAGCCATATCAACCTGTTCTTCATATGTGTTATACTCCTCCATCAATCTGAAATTTCCTTTCGTTAATTGTTCGAAATAATGCTTAAAGCTTTCGTTAATTAATTCATACATATGAGAATTATCCTCTGCACCACTTAGATAAGTTGCAATATAGCTTTGGAATAATTGCTTGTCAAAAATTATTGTCTTATCTTTCACCAGATTCTTTTTCTTTTTATAACAGTAGTCAATATAGTATTTTACAGCTTCAAATTCTCCGAGTTTTAATCCTGTTGTAATAACATCCATACATATTTTTTTAGCCTTTGGTGATTTTATTTTTATCGCCTCATCCGCAAGTTCTTTAACATTGATATAAGCATTTTTTAGAAGTTCCACATCTTCTACTTTATTGTTAATCCACCTAAATTTATATAGTAAATAATGCTGAGCAAATCTTGCTGTTTTTGCATCAGCCCTTTTGCCAGGCAGATATTCTCTTCTGTCATTTTCAAGTGCATAGGCTGCATATATTTCTCCAAGTTTAGACAGTTCATTTGCCTTCTCGTAATACCCTGCCAGGATATTTGTAATGACTGCATCATTCAATAGAGATGCCAAAAACAAACTTTGTGTTTTGTTCTTTTTGTCATTGTAATTATAATAACCCAAATTTTTTTCACTATCATTTAAACTTTTAATTCTTAACTCAAAATCGAGCCAATATTTTTTCATATCTTTGTAGTCATTATACATTTTATACACTCCTTATATTAATCCTTTGTTTAACAGGCGGAACCAATACAGGAGCAGCAACAGAGACAGTCGTAACTGGAAATTCCGGTCTTTTTTAATAAACTTCATGAATAATTTGAATCCATAGCTGAAATTATGCAAGCTGACACTGAAGCAACATTTCGCGGTTTAACAGGTAATAAAGTGATGTTAACACTTCTTTGGGTTCCCACCCGCTGTATTAAACGACCTTGACCGGTCGTGCCACAAGATTATTCATGCTCTCTGTTAAAACATCTTTTTTCCTTCTATGATAAATTCAAACAAGTTTATCGCATCTATATTTTCTATGCTTTTGTCTGTAAATAGCTCATAATACTCATCAAAATTTTCAATCTTTTTACCGTAGTATTTCTCAAACAAAAAGAATTTTCGTTTTGTATCCGAATCTTCACAATAAAATTTAATAATCTCTTCAAATGACATTCCCTCAAATTTTGTCATTCCGGAAATCAATGGTTCAAGTCCTACCAGCATATATCTAAACAAAATTTCTTTGGTAGGTATATTTTCATTAAACCAATCGCTAATCAAGTTCGAACATTCTATTATTTTATCATTGTAGCTCTTTATATTTCTTTTCTTCATCTATCAGTTGCTCATGTAAATTACCACCGGTTTTATTAGATTTATCATCATTTCTTGGATTTATTTGTCCAAAAAAATCTTGATTAATAAACATCGTTTCTATTTTTCCTTTAGACTTGTATTTATCTAAAATAGGTTCACAAGTAATATTATCCAGCAATAATTTAACTTGTTGTGCTAGCTTTCTTTACAGGTAAAAATTGCGAATGAAAAACTCCAACATAATATTGTAACCTATCATTAAACACCAAACTAATGATAGGAGGTCACAATATATGATGGAGCTTGATAAAAATTATTATATCAAAGAAATTGAAAACTTAAAAGACTTTGTAACTGTCGCCTACATCATAATAGACGACATTTACCAGAAGGTAACTCCACCACACATTGCAAATCGCTGTAACATCAATAATTCGGTTATGAGCGATAGTGAAATAATTACCATATGCATTGTTGGAGAGTTACTCACTATCGACTCTGAAAAAGCTTGGTTGGGTTTCTGTAAGAAGAATATGAGAGACCTGTTTCCCAAATTCTGTGACAGGACCAGGTTCAATAGAACCCGCAGAAACCTGCACGCAGTAATTGAGGAAATCAGAAAAGAACTCTCAAACCTTACAGGATATGCCCGGCAACCTTACCGGATAGTAGATAGTATTCCTATACCGGTGTGCAAATTTGGAAGAGCCAAGTTCCATAAAACATTCCGTGGTTTCGGAGCAACTTATGGAAAATGTCCTTCCAAAAAAGAAATATATCTGGGCTATAAGCTGCATATGCTTGCAACCCTGGATGGTTTTATAACTGATTTTGCAATTACACCTGCCAATGTTGATGATCGTGCTGGTGTATGGGACCTGATTGATTCTTACCGGCGGATAACCTTAATTGGAGATAAGGGATATATTGGAACAGAATTTGCTGTTGAACTAAAAGAGGAAAAGGAAATAGAGATCCTACCTGTTAAAAGGAGCAACAGCAAGTTACAGTTTCCGAAAGCTATAAGGCAATTAATCTTCAAATTAAGGCGCCGGATAGAGACTTCGGCTTCTCAGCTTACCCAGCAACTCAATATAGAGAAGGTGCTTGCAAAGTCGTACTGGGGATTTTTAGCCAGGGTAAAAACCAAGCTTTTAGCCTACAACTTATGTTATTACATCAATAAGCTTATAGGCCGTGATATTAATTTTTCGAGGATCAAAGAGTTAGTATTTGGTTAAAAAATTTAATTCCTCAAACTCAGTAGGAATACTATAGGTGTTTGAGTTGCCATAATATTCCTTGAGCCTGTAAACTATCAGGTAGCACAACAGATTAATTTAATTAAAATTATAGCATCCAGTTTTTTCAGGGTCAACAAACCAAGATTTGTCACTCATCCAAAAGCTCTATTCCCACCATTTTCATCAAATATCTTGCATTGCTTTTTTTACACTGTCCCCGCCTTAAAATATAATCAAATTTTATTTCGTTGTTGGTGTAGGTTTCTGCAAAGTGGTAGTTGACAATCCTTCCTTCGCGTCCTTTTTCCAAATTGCAGAGTTCAAAATCATGGGTTGAAATCATTCCGATAACCCAGTCTTTGTCAAGATTCAGCAAAACATTTCGTGCACCTGTGACCCTGTCAAGGGAATTGGTTCCCCGGAACACTTCGTCAATAAGGAATATCATCGGCTTTTTCATTCTTGAGTGGTCTATTATCATCTTTATTCTTAAAAGCTCCGCATAAAAAGTGGATATTCCCTCGTTCAAATCATCTACAACCCTCATTGAAGTGCATATATCCATTACGGAGCATGTCATTTTTTTGGCACAAGCGGCGGTTCCCGCATAAGCAAGCAGAAGATTTACCCCCACAGTCCTCAAAAGCGTGGTTTTCCCGGACATATTCGACCCTGTAACAATACAGATTTTATTGTCCATATTGATACTGTTGCACACACGTTTACCCTCATTTATCAAAGGATGTCCCATGTCAACGGCATTAAAGCAAACCTTCCGGTCCGATATTTCAGGGAAAGCCCATTCGGGGTTCATCTGCGCAACAAGAGCCAAACTTGCCAAAGCTTCAAAATCACCTATAGTCTCGAGCCAGATTCGTATTGCCTTACCGGCCTTTGCTTTCCATCTTTCCAATGCAAACACACAGTGAATATTCCAGAACAAGAAAAAATTCAATAAAATCTCAACTATATAACCCTTCCCGATGTCAGTGGCCTCTACAATTTTCTCCAAATCCTTTATCTGCTCCGATGCCGGTTTCTTCTTGTCAAACAGCCGGGATTTTAATTCTATCAGGTATTCATCCTCAAACTCTTTCTTCTCAATCAGTTCAATCATTTTATAAAATACCTTTATCTCATTCTTGTACCTGCTTACCGGACCTAAAATACTGCTTACCCTGCCATGCAACACAATATTTATGACAGCCTGCACACCAAGAAGAAAGAAAGGTATGTACAGCGAAACCGAAGAATCAAGCCAGCATATAACCAGAAAAACTATTGTAAGCTCCGGAAGAATATAAAACAACTGTTCTGCAAGCTTGTTACGAAAAAGTTTGGTGCCGTCCTCACAAAAGTCAAGTAGCTTGTCAGGATTTTTCGAAGCATTTTGAGCCATCATTCCTTCACATTGCAAACTTTGGCAAAAGTCAATTTTCTTTGAAAGCTCCTTTACCGCATTCTGCCTCTTTCTGATTTGTCCGGCCTCCTTTTCAGGGAATTCCAGCAAACGCCTTAGCCTTTCCCTGCCAAAAAATGTTTTTGTCGTATTGATCCACTGAAAAAGAGAACCATGCCCAAAAACATCAAGGTCTTTGGAATACATATGATTTGGGTCTGCATATTCCTCTCCCTTGTCCTCAAACTCTGTCCACGTGCCTTCCATTCTTGCTACGCATCTTTTGTTTATTTCCGCAAGAGTGCGATATTTTAAAGTTTCATCGATTACTTTTTGATGCTTCGCAACCAAAAAGAGAAACAGTACAAAAAATACTCCCATACTAATAAACCCATGGACATTGCTTAAATACATAAAAGCAAGAACCGTAAAGAATGTACCTGCTGCAAATGTTACAAGCCTTATTGTGCTGTACATTCCCGAACGTCTTTCAAGCTTTTCCGCATTATCACTATATTGGCGCATACGCTTTAAATACATTTGCTTTGTATTCATTGTTCCTCCCGCCAACCCTGATGTTTTAATATAATCTGTTTACTAAAATAAGTTGTTTATAGTATATTGCCACTTTAACGGTATATTTCATTAGTATATCTAATGTAGTATATTTTAATAGCATGTTTTAATAATATTACAACATATCCGTAATTTTTTCAAAAGTTTTCCCATAAAAAAAAAAGAGCCGTTGCAGTGAAATTCATCCCATTTGATGTGCAACAGCTCCATTATTTATTTTCCTTTTTCAATCCTCTATTAGCCCATTTCAAGCACTATTACGGCACAAGGTAAATATTTGGCTTCGGAGGCTCAGCCATGCCGGCTCCGATAAAGAAGCTTGTGTGCGGCGGCTGATTGTATGCTACATTCTGCCAGGCTATACCCAATCTGTAAACCGGATCATGCATTAATGTGTAAATACGTCTGTTTGTTGTTGCCGTTGTGGTGTATATTCTCAAATACCTGTTGTCCGAAGTTCTAAAGATTACTTCTTCTCTCCAGTCTCCAAGGAGGTCTGCCTGGAGGCACGGAGTTGATTTTGTACCGTTGTTGGAAGCACATCCGGTCGCGGTAAAAAATGTTCCTACACCGTATTTGCTTATTGTAATGCCGTCAAGGAGCTCCCTGAGTTCGTCTCCGTCCCACCATATAGCAAAGTTAATCTGGCTTGGAGCAGTTCCTATATTCTGACCGGTACAGCTGAACAGCGGAGAACCTGCAGCCCAAAGCTCAGCTCCCGGAGATGATGCCGTTATATCAGCCGCACAAGCCCTTCCTGTATCACTGGATCTATGCCATCTGAACAACACTTCTCCTGTCCTTGCATCACGCAAAGCAGCGCCGCCGGAGCTTTCAAAGCAGCTCCAAATTTCAAGGCCCGGTCTGTTGGGATTAAGATCTCCCACATGCAGAGCGTCCCCATGGCCAAGTCCTGAAGTATACAATCCTCTTCCGTTGTCATCAATGGTACATGCACCGTAAATAATCTCATCTCTTCCGTCGCCGTCAACATCGGCCACACTCAGGTTGTGATTACCCTGTCCGTTATATCCGCTGTAATTGTTGCCGTCAAATACCCATCTCTTTGTAAGCCTTCCGTTTCTGAAATCCCAGGCCACAAGCACGCTTCTTGTATAATATCCGCGGCACATGACAAGGCTTGGTCTTTGACCGTCAAGGTATGCTATGCACGCCAGGAAACGGTCCACTCTGTTTCCGTAATTGTCACCCCATGAAGAGACATTTCCTCTCGGAGGATCATAATCCACCGTTGTAATGGCGGCACCTGTCTGTCCATCGAATACTGTCAGGTATTCAGGTCCTGAAAGTATGTATCCGCTTGAATTACGATAATCCGCATTTGGATTGCCTATCACATTTCCTTTTCCGTCTCTTGTTCCGTCAGCTGTCTTGCATGCAACCTCTGCCTTGCCGTCGCCGTCAAGGTCATAAACCATAAACTGGGTATAGTGGGCACCGGCACGGATATTTCTTCCAAGATCTATTCTCCACAAACGTGTGCCGTTCAGCTTGTAAGCATCCAAATACACATTATCGGTATATCCGGATTGGGAATTGTCTTTTGCGTTATTTGGCTCCCACTTTAACACAATTTCATATTCTCCGTCTCCGTCAAGGTCTGCGGCACTGCAGTCATTAGCCTCGTACGCGCTTGACGGTGGCTGAATGGGAATCTGAAGATAATTCTGAGCCCAGACACTTACAGGTTTTGATGCCTCCTGTTCCTGTCCGTTAATAACCGCACGTACCGTGTATGTTGAACTTGTCGTTCCGCCGGTATCCACATAGTTTGTCGCACCGGTAATCGGTGTGGAATTTATCTTTGTTCCGTTGCGGTACAAGTTGAATGCAATGTTGGAAGGATCCGTACCAAACATTCTCCAGCTTAAAAATACTCCGTTGTTTACTTTTACCGCCACAAGCCCTCTGTCCAGTCTCTCCATCTGACGCGCACCAGCAGGTGTAGGTCCAACTGTAGGCGTCGGTGAAGGGGTGGGTGCTGGTGGTTCATTTGTCGGAATTACTTCAAGATAATCCACATTCGGTCCGCCGTCCGAGGCAATTCCCGTTGCCCTGATAACGTTGTTGCCCGCATTTAAAGTTACAACTATGCTTTGGTCATTCCATACAGTCCAGGCTGAAGTCGGATAAAAGTCCAGACTACCTGCAACCAGATTGGAATTTACTCTTATTTCCATAGGTCTGTTATTGTTTGATCCGTTTGCATATCTGAAAATAAGCTTATATGTACCTGAACTGGATACATTTACATTCCACTCAATATATCCTCCGGGTTCGTTGTCGTAATTTACATAACTTCTCCCGTCATAACCTGCATGGATTGTTTCCTCGAATGCCTTGTACAACATCGCATCCTCAGCCTGATATCTCGTCTTTTGTGTTTGGGATGGTATATCCGTGCCCACCGGAAACTTGTCAATAACACCCAGCAGGTATCTTTTCAGCGCAGTAAGGTCCGTTGAATCAACCTTTGAATCACCGTTAAGGTCAAAGGCTACAGATCCATTGGAAATGGGAAGCTCCGAAATTGTTCTCAGAATCAATCTCTTGCCCAAGTTGTAATCTGTCGAATTGATCTTGCCATCGGCATTGAGATCCCCATACTTGGTTGAAGCCGGTCCTGCTGACAGGGAATAACTGATAAACAGCGTGAATATCAGACTCAAGGCCGTTAAAAATACAAGAGTTTTTTTCATCTTTCATCCTCCCTTTTAAAAATTCACTGATATGTCCCTCTTTTTATAAATACGAAATTCTAATTTTTTTAGGGGTAGGTTTTTCTTTTATTATCAACTTTTTTCTTATAAAATTTTTTTGTTTCATTAATAGTTTTTTGATACATAAAATATTGACACCATTATTCAGTTGGCATATAATAAAAGTGTAATATATGAATACATATTCATATGTTCAATTTATCAACTATGCAGGGGAGGAATTAGTTTTGGATGAAAAACGAGATTCATGTGAATGTAATGTAATACACGAAGACATAGTAAACAAAGTGAAAAAAAACATGCCCAAAGAAGAGCACCTTTATGATCTGGCAGAGCTTTTCAAAGTTTTTGGAGATACCACCAGGATAAAAATACTATACGCATTGTTTGCCTCTGAAATGTGTGTGTGCGATATTGCCGCACTTATAAACATGACTCAGTCGGCAGTTTCCCACCAGCTGAGAGTATTAAAGCAGGCAAGACTTGTAAAGTACAGAAAAGAAGGCAAAGTCGTGTACTACTCTTTGGATGACGACCATATAAAACAAATATTTGACCAAGGCTATATGCATATAACGGAAAATGAATCCGGAAAGCAGGTGTAAAATGAAACAGGCAATTAAGAAAGAATTAATACTTGAAGGTTTGAATTGTGCCAACTGTGCACAAAAAATAGAAACAAAGGTAAGAGAAATTGAAGGAGTAAAAAACGCCTCGGTTAATTTTGTGTCAAAAAAAATGATCCTGGAACTGGATGACACGCTCGAACCGGCAAATATTATAAAGCAGGCGTCTTTGATTGCCAAAAGCATAGAAGAGGATATTGAAGTCATCGAGAAACAGGATAAGACCAATGAAAAATTGAAATCCAACGATAATGACTTCGACAAAAAAGAGCTTGTAAAACTCGGTGTCGGAATACTTTTATTTGTCGCCGCACTGTCCCTGAATTTAAACTACTGGGTTGAATTCGGCCTGTTCTTTGCAAGCTATATAATTATCGGAGGAGAAGTGTTGCTAAAAGCCTTCCGTAATATATCAAAGGGTAAAGTATTTGATGAAAACTTTCTGATGGGCATAGCGACAATAGGAGCATTTTTAATCGGAGAATTTCCTGAAGGCGTAGCGGTTATGATTTTTTACCAAATAGGTGAATACTTGCAGAATATGGCGGTAAACCGTTCAAGAAAGTCCATCGCCGCTCTTATGGATATTCGTCCCGACTATGCCAATCTCAAAGTCGGCAACAGCATAAAAAAAGTATCCGTGGAGGATATTAAAGTCGGAGACATAATAGTTGTAAAGCCGGGTGAAAGAATACCTTTGGACGGTAAAGTCGTTGAAGGAAGAACAATGCTGGATACATCGGCCCTCACCGGTGAATCGGTTCCGCGGGAAGTTTACCCCGGTGAAGCTGTCCTCTCCGGTACAGTCAATCAAACGAGCCTTATCAGTGTAGAAGTTACAAAACTGTTTGGCGAATCCACGGTGTCAAAAATACTGGACTTGGTGCAAAACGCAAGCAGCAGAAAAGCTCCGACCGAAAACTTTATCACAAAGTTTGCAGGATACTACACTCCCGCAGTAGTTTTTATCTCAGCGGCTTTGGCAGTAATTCCTCCGCTGGTTGTTCCCGGTGCCGGTTTCTTCGATTGGGTTTACAGAGCACTCATATTCCTTGTAATCTCATGTCCCTGCGCTCTGGTAATATCCATACCCCTTGGATTCTTCGGCGGAATTGGTGGAGCTTCAAAAAACGGCATTCTCATTAAGGGCAGCAACTATCTTGAGGCATTAAACAGTGTTGATACCGTAGTGTTCGATAAGACCGGTACCCTTACAAAAGGTGTGTTTAATGTAACCGAGGTAAATCCTTCATCGGATTTTACAAAGGAAGATTTACTAAAATATGCAGCCTATGCGGAAAGCTTTTCAAACCACCCAATCGCATTGTCAATAACGAAAGCTTTCGGCAAAACTATTGATAAAAGTAAAGTGGAAAGCTATGAAGAAATTGCCGGTCATGGAATAAAAGCCGTCTACCATGGCAAAGAGATACTTGCTGGAAATACCAAGCTTATGGCCAAAGCGGCCATATCCTTTGCCAATATTGAAACTTCAGGAACTGTGGTCCATGTGGCCGTTGACGGAATTTACGCAGGCAACATTGTTATTTCGGATGAAATAAAGGCGGACTCAAAGAAAGCTTTGAAAGAACTGAAAGAAATCGGTGTAAGAAAATTGGTAATGCTTACGGGAGACAATAACAGCACTGCCCGCAAGGTCGCAAGCGAATTGGAAATCGATGAAGTGCATGCGGAACTTTTGCCTCATCAAAAGGTGGAAGTGGTTGAACTTTTGGATGGCAGCAAATCAAAAGGTGGCAAACTGGTATTCGTCGGTGACGGGCTGAATGACGCGCCTGTGCTGGCGCGGTCGGATATAGGTGTCGCAATGGGAGGCCTTGGCTCGGATGCCGCAATTGAAGCCGCAGATGTGGTGCTGATGACCGATGAGCCCTCAAAGCTTGTCACTGCCATTAAAATTGCCAAAAGAACCAAAACCATTGTCTGGCAGAACATTATTTTCTCGTTGGGCGTAAAAGTCCTGGTCTTGCTGCTCGGCGCAGCAGGCATAGCCACAATGTGGGAAGCCGTTTTCGCAGATGTCGGAGTTGCGCTGTTGGCAGTTCTCAATGCCATGAGGGTAATGAGAATCAAGAATATATAAATTTTCATAAAGAAAACAGGTACCTTTTTGACAAGTACCTGTTTTTATCTGTTTTTATCTTTTCATCTGCTTTTTCGGCTGTTTTTATATATTTTTTATATATCTTTTATATATCTTCTATTTCATACTTTTTTATTTTCGGCAATTTGATTTTATCATATTTTTGACTTAGTAATAGAAGTACTCACCTTCTATTTTTTTATAAAAAGTACCGCTTCTTGAAGTAAACGGCCTGTTATTGAAATACAGACAGTTCCCAATGTTGTTGACACCCTCCAAAGCCATTTTTGCCGCAATAATACACTCGTCCGGGGGCACCAACTCTTTAAAGCCGCTCTTGTATGCCGGAGGAAATTGGCCTTTTTGAAATATAACATCATACACGGTATTGGGAAATGAAGGACTTTTTACTCTGTTTAATACGACATTTGCAACTGCAAGTTTTCCCTCAAGAGACATTCCCCCTGCCTCAACAGTTACTATCCTGGCAAGCCAAATCAAATCCTCATCGGTATAATTTCTTTGGTATATACATTCTTCGGGAACTTTAATGCCGTTTTTGTTTATTGAGACTGTATATGTTGTCTGATTCCAATCGACTGAACATCCGAGAACTTCAGATACAAACCTTAATGGCACCATTGTGCGTCCGTTTGATATTTCAGGAGAGGTATCCATTGCTTGCTTCACTGCGTTAATATAACATTCTTTGCTTCCGACAAACAATTCAATATAATTGTAGTCATCTTTTATTGTAACTTTCTTGTCTTCGCCATCCCATTCCACTTTTGCTCCGAGAGCTTCAGCGACAAAGCGTACTGATACAAATGTCCTGCCGTCTTTAATATACGGCCACGTGTCCATTTTAATATAGTTGCCGTTTACCTTTACAGTAATGAAAATCTGCTTGTTAATTGCACTTGCTTTAAAGCTGCCTGAAAGAGTTACAAAAATTACGATAAGTACGGCCAATACGGCTTTAAAATTTCCTGTTTTACACCTTCCTTCATTACTCATGATACACCACCTTTAATAAATTGTAATAAAAATATGACGGCAACATTTTATCATAAAGCAGTCTTTATTGGAAGTAAAAAATTTACATATGCATACAGATTAATCCATGGGAATTTCACCCTGTCACTTTAACTTTTTGTGTTCCATATTTTTCTAAGATGTTTTTACAAGATAAAATTGGTTCTTTCCAAGGTTAGTTAAAATAAATGAAAAAATACAATATAACAAATAAAAATCCCGAGCTTGACAGTTATAGAACGTAAAAGAGACGCTAAACCTTGAAATTTAAGGGTTTACGCCTCTTATCTTTTTTATAAATGAGTGTACTCAACCAACTTTGGAAAGAACCAAATTTTTATTGACATTTACAATTTATGGATATGCAAGCAATTGCTATATATTAATAAGAAAATAAATACTATATCAACTTATTTACAATTAGCTGCGGCATATACTTTAGAATTAAAATATTCATTAAATAAGACAATAATTTTATAAAATAATAATATAAAACCAGCCATATGATTAATTTTATTCGTTAAATACAACTTTTATATAGTAGCCAAAAAGCTGCAAATTATGTATAATAACATTTAAGACATTTTAATCAGGACAAATAAAGAAATAACAAAAGTAGGATGAGACAAATGCTGGATTTCAAACCTATAGAGCTAAAAGACAGAGAACTTTTTCATGAATATTTAAAAGATTATGATTTTCTCACTTATGAATATTCATTTTTAACACTTTATATATGGAGAAAAATGTACAATACAGAGTTTGCAATAGTTGATGACGCAATAGTCATTAAAAAGCGCACCGCCAACAACGGCACCTATTTCATGCAGCCCATTGGGGCCGATAAAAGTAAAATTGCCGACATTACATTAAAGCTCAACACCTTAAGAAAAAACAATCCCGACTTCAAATACCTCTACGGTGACGTGGAAACACCTTTTTTAGAGCAGCTTCATGAAAATTTCGGAAATCTCGTAACATCCCATGAGGACAAAAACAATTTTGATTATATTTTCAACAGCAAGGATTTGATTAAACTGTCGGGCAAAAAATATCACAGAAAAAAGAATCAGTACAATCAATTCATAAAGAAATACGATTATAGAATTGAAGAAATACAAAGTCCTGAAGTTATAAAAAATTGTATTGATTTGTCTCTTAAATGGTATGATTATAAATCCCTGCAAAGTGAACAGCTTAAAAACGAGCAAAAAGCCATTTTCGATATTTTTAGCAATATCAAAATCTTTAACAATATAAAAGGTATTGCTGTTTATGTAAATAACGAAATAGCAGGGTTTGCAATAGGCGAAAAATTAAACAGCAAGATGGCAACAGTTCACTTTGAAAAAGGAAATTACAATTTTTCCGGCATTTATCCGTTTCTAAACAAATCTTTGGTGGAAATCTTCTTTCGCGATGTGGAATTTATAAATCTTCAGGAAGACTTGGGTCTGGAAGGGTTGCGCAGAGCCAAGTCAGCTTATCAACCCATAAAGTTGGAAAAAAAATATCTTGTAAACATATAAATACAGAACAAGTCAGGAAGAACCTCTCTTCCTGACCTGTTTCAACTATCCCTCGACATTCATACCCAGAGCAATATTTAAATTGCCGTTGCGATACCGAAGCGCATCAATAAATTCTTTTTCATCGACATCGTAATAAAGAGAAACAAGATACTCAAGCACGTAAAGGCCCTCTTCATCCTTTGCCTTGACTCTTTTTAGCTCATAGCTCAATGCATACTTGTTAAAAACTTCTTCAAACTCCCTCTTATAGTCAAAATCATCCCGAACCGTGACCTTCAGTACTTTATATGGTGATTTTTTGGCGCCGAAATTTACTTTGCCAAGAACAATCAAGAAACCGCAAAGCACCAGGGTAAAAAGTGTCGCATAGCCCAAAAATCCGACGCCACAGGCCAAACCTGCTCCCATTGCAAAAAGTACATAAGCAATATCCTTAAAAGTGGCTTCTTCACTTCTAAAGCGAATAATCGCAAAAGCTCCCGCCAAGCTAAAGGCTCTCGCCACATTGCTCCCTATCAGCATAATCATCATGGCAATAATGCTCGGTATTATCGCCAAAGCCAAAGCAAAGTTCTGAGAATAATGCTCTTTCAAATGAGTCTTAATATATACCAGACTTATAATTATTCCCAAAGCAAATGAGACTGCCAGCGCCAGTGTCATGTTTCCAAAAGACAGCTTTATGCCAGCCGTGACATCAAATATTCCGTCGAGCAATCGTTATCATTCTCCTTCGCAATATTGTTCAAAATCATTTTCTTATACTCAGTCCCATACTTTGAGAAGCTGGTCTTAAAGAGTCCGTTTTCGCTCAGCATCCTTGAAAGCCAGACAGGTATGCTCTTTTCCGCTTTGACCTCCATAAGCCAAACACCTTCATCCAGCAACGGTTCACCGTAGTCTCCCAGTTCAAGCCTCAAATCAGTCCTTCGCGATCTTATATTTGTATCAAAAGTTATTCTTAAGTCTCTGTTGTTTATGCCAAAATATGCTATTCTGTCATATGCCAGATAAAGCTTTGGCTCAAGGTCATACACACTCAAAATGTATTCGATTTCATTCAAAACCTGCTTGTTCATGTAACTTTGATATTTGGGCTTTATACCTGTCGCAGCAAATTCATAAGCCTCTCTCAATGTCAGCTTCGTCCTTCTCTTGTTTACAAGTCCGTTTACCTTTTTCTTTATTTCCAAATATACCTTGGCATCCAAAGAAGGCACTCCATAGGAACGAAGCCTTAATTTTTCTTTATATCTAGGTTTTGAAACCGAATGTCTTATCAATTGATTGTCTTGAGTATCATAGTAGATGTTGCATATTGTGTAATATGTATTATTCACTTTATTGTATTCATCAAGCTCCATATATTCTGCGAGAATATCTTTAATTTTCTCATACGTATCGTTGTCCATCAAATACTTTTTCTCATACCTGTTGAATACCTCAATTGCCAACTTTTCCATTTCCCCCCCTTAATTTATATATATATATTAACAAAAGATCAGTATTACTTCAACTGTACCGGGAACTTATCTATCTGCTTTAACAAATATCTCTTAAGATATGCATAGTCAGTCGAGTTAATCTTTCCATTGCCGTCAAGATCCCCTGCAATAACATTTATCTGCTCCGGTTTCAAAGCATAAAGCAGATACCTTTTACATGCCAACAAGTCTGTGGAGTTAACCGCTCCATCCCCATTATAGTCACCATACAAAATTTCAGGATCGGGAGTTTCATTTTCAGGCCTGAATACCGCTGTAACGTTCAAATCATTCGAAAGGTTGACTGTTATCGTATCCGATGATGCCTCAACGGATCCGTTTATACCCTCCCAGTGGTCAAACACATAGCCTTCTTTTGGTATCGCCTTTAGCGTTATGGGAACTCCCTTGAAGTAAGTACCGCTCCAGCGATTAGGATTTGTAACTGCCGGAGTATCTGATACTATGTCAATGGAATTAATCCTTATGTGTCCCCGGGTCGAATCAGTGTTCAAAGTAACAAGAGCAGTACCCGTTACACCATTATTGCGGAACTTGCTCAATATATGCTGCCTTACATATGACGGACGACTGTTGGCATAATTTCTGATTCTGTTTACTTCCTGGCTCCAGGTTGTATCCCACGGGCTGGTGGCTGTCAATTTAATAAACGGCCAACGGTCCGTATGCTCTTTCATCTCCGGTTCCAAAGTTGCAACAATATCATCAATAATTGAAATCACTCTTGACGGTACAAACGAAGTATTCAACTGGTCGGCAAAACGGTTTATAAACTCATTCCTGAACTCTTCATTTTTAAGAAGAGTCTTGAAAAGAAATACCGCCCACTCCTCATTGGCTTGACCTTCGCGTATATCACCGGCTGCAAAAGCAAGGGTGTTGTGTGACGGACTTTTTCCGTACAAACCAAAGCCAAAATCAGTATCTTTCAGCATCCACCTCCATCTTCCGTCCTGACCGTAAGGAGCTTCCGGATGATATTGGCCGTCATCCGTCTTGTATCTCCATATGCTTACATTGTTTCCGGGCCAGTCCGTATTTCCGAAGAATATCTGAGCTACATAATAATCGATATAGTTTTCTATGTCGATCTTTGTTTTAATATAATCATATGTGCTTTTTTCAGTTATGGAATGGGTTTTTAAATAATTTATTACATCATTTGTATATGCCAGGACATCCGAGGAATCGCCTTCCTGGACTTCGGGAGTCTGGTAAACGTCAAGTATTGCAACTTTGTCATCATCAAGGCCATAATGTGATTTAAGATATTTATCGTCATAACGTTCACGAATATGATATATTCCCCAATACTCTCCATTCAGGAATACAATACACGGTCTGAAAGCCTGGGTGTCTATTTTCAGGTGGGAAACGAGACTTTGCATCATTTCATCCCTGAAAAGAGCACCTGTCCAGTCATTTCCCGCATTCCTCAAAATCAGGCGTTCAAAACTCTTTATTTTTTTACCTGTTCCCGTTCCTCTAAGTCCCGGGAAAATCTCATATTTGATCTCGCCAATATCATTATTGTGGTCAGCATACAAACGGAAAGACTTCTGAGGATACTTTCTTGTGTATCCCCCATGTATCCTAAGTCCCATATCCATGGAGAATCCAAGTTTCCCGTCTGTTTCAAAGTACTCGATATGTACCGGTCTTTCCCACTCTTTTCCCCTGTTCTCATAATTCCCATTTACATAAATCCCGGTAGACTTGTCAAAGAAGTTGTCATAGTCGGTTACAATAGAAATTACGGGCAGTGTATATCTGGTATTCATTTGAGGATCTACAAAATATGAGTGGGTTACTACTTTACTCCGTGCCCCGTCGTCTCTTATGGCAACGGCCTTGATGGTGGTACATTTGAAAACTTCCCCGTTTGGTGCTCTCCATCTGTTCCACTGGTCGTTGGATATATCCTGAATCATGGAAAGTACATTCGCTTCTCCTTTCCTGCTCTTTATATTAATGCCGGAAGTATACTCAATGGTTCCCGATTTCCCCGGCACAGGGTCAGAACCGTCCGTGGTATAGTAAATCTTAACTCCGGGCTCATTTGTGGTAAGCTCCAGCTTAAACGCCCCGGTATAAAAACCTCCCTGATGAGAAAAAACAGGTTCTGAAACAGGTATAAGACTTGGATCATAAATATTTGCAGTTCCGGGTGTAGGTTTTAACAACACCAGTTCAGAGGAACCGTCGGTTTTTCTTCCATAGGCTTGGTCATCCAAAAGATTAATAGTCACCAAAATATCAATAACATTGCCGTCAGGGTCCTTTAAGGTCAATGCTTCTCCGGAAGAGCTTATTTTGAAATTGGTATGCAGCCCGCCGTCAGTAGCAACCTTGTTCTTGTCAGATGCCCAAACCAAGAGGTACCCTCCTGCCGGCACAATCCCCTGCGGGAATACCCACTCTGCCGAAGAGTCGGCAAGAATGTATCCTGTCAAGTCCACATCATAAGGGCCGGCATTATAAATTTCAATCCAATCCGAATATGCTCCGCCCTTGCTTCCGTCTTTAGGGTCATCCACATCTCCGTCCCTTATAGTACGTGTATTGGAAGCCATAACCTCATTGATAAAGAGGGTGGATGTACCAGGAGCGTTATAAACATTTGCGGCACCGGGGGTTGGATTTATGAAAACAACAAACTCTGACGCACCGTCACTTTTTCTTCCATAGCTCTGGTCATCCCCAAGGCCGATAATATCAACTGAATCAACAATCGTTCCGTCAGGCTTTTTTAATGTTATGTTCTCGCCGGATGCACTTAGCTTGAAGTTTGTGTGCAACTGGCCGTCTTGAGCCACCATATTCTTGTCAGACGCCCAAACCAAAAGATACCCTCCTGCCGGCACAATCCCCTGCGGGAATACCCACTCTGCCGAAGAGTCGGCAAGAATGTATCCTGTCAAATCCACATCATAAGGGCCGGCATTATAGATTTCAATCCAGTCCGAATATGCTCCGCCCTTACTTCCATGTTTAGGGTCTGTAACATCTCCGTCCCGAATTGTGAACACGTTTGACGACATGACCTCATTAATAAAAAGGGTCTGGCTCGCCTCGGCAAAAGCTCCAAAGTAACGCGCAGGTATCATTATTGCAAAAAGCAGTGCAATAACGACTGCACCTGATATGACTTTTTTCATCCTTTTCTCCCCTTTATAAAAATTTTTTGTATTATTAAAAAATAATAATACTCTCCGTTTTTATTTGAATATTTGGCATGTATATTTAGATAAAAATTGCGGGGACAGATACTTCGACGGATAAATTTACATAACTTTGTCAGAAACGGAACTGCAATAACTGCACTAAAACTACCAAAAATATTTATGAAAAATATTTGTTTTAATATATATTTTCGTATAAAAAAAATATATTTGAGTCCGAATTTTAGCGGAAAATACATTTTTCATATTATCATTCTATATTGCAAAGCTTAAATCAACCTTAAAAAGGCTTTGCTATAAACTTTTTTTGCTTTGTGCCCGAAGTGTTGATGGCAAGAGTTCGTGCTTTGGGAAGGCGCAAAGGCAGTATTATCATGGACAATATATTGTGCTTTGGCGACATCGAACTGAACATTTCTAATCTCATTCTGTCCACAGAAACATCTAAAATAAATCTGAGACGCCGCGAATGCGAGCTTCTCGATTTTCTGTTCCTCAGAAAAGGCATGATTTCTCCAAAAGAAACAATCATCGAGAAACTGTGGAGCTTTGATTCCAAAGCAAGTGCCAACCACGTTGAGGTTTACATATCCTTTTTACGGAAAAAACTAAGCAATATTAATTCCAAAGTAACAATAGATACCATTCGCGGCGCAGGCTATGAACTAAAGTACATATTATATATTTCATTTAACCGACAATACCCTTGCCGTTTCTTTTAGCTGTTTTCTTATTTCAAGCTTTTGAGGGCATTTTGTCTCACACACGCCACATTCAATGCACTCATGGGCCGGTTTACCCTTGTACCATTCAACCTTGCCTATTTGGCTGTATTGACCCCTTGCATAATCGGTAATTTTATATACCCTGTGATAATTCATCAACTGAAAATTAAGCGGAATATTGACACCGACAGGACACGGCATACAATAATTGCAGCCGGTGCAATACAAATCCTCCATTCGTTTGTTTTCCTCCATTGACGCCCTTATCATCTCGAGCTCTTCCTTTGTAAGAGGAGTATCATTTGATGCCACACGCACATTTTCCTCAACCATTTCAATTGTGCTCATTCCTGACAGTGCGCAGTCAACATTTGGATTGGCAAGTACAAATCGCAAGGCTATTTCCGCACAGCTTACCGTCTTTTTGGGAAGCAGTTTTTTAATTGTCTCCGAGGGTTCACCGAGTTTTCCTCCACCTACAGGACCCATGATTATTACTCCCAGCCCCTTTCTCTTTGCATGGGCTATTGCTTTTTCATTGCTTCTGTCAAGAAGGTTGTACTGACACAGCACCGTTTCAAAATTACCTGTGTCTATAAGCTTAATCAAATTTTCAGGTTTGTCATGAAATGAGAAGGATATATGACGGATAAGACCTTCTTCTTTAGCCTTCCGTGCCGCCTCCAGCGGGCCTCCCTTCACATCTATTTTCGTTTCATAGGTTTCCCAGTTGATACCCCACATATGATAAAAATCAATATAGTCAGTATCCAGCTTTTTCAATGAATTTTCCAGCCTTTTACGCCAATCATCCCCTGATGCGTTCTCAATCGGATTCTTGGTGGATAAATAAATCTTGTCCCTCCAACCTTTTAAAGCCTTTCCTACGACAACCTCGCTTTCACCATTGCAGTATCCCGGGGCGGTATCTATGTAATTCACTCCAAGTTCAAAAGCTCTGTGAATCATTTCAATACTTTTTTCCTCGTCAACCCTCGTATTGCCATTAATATTAATTTGTGGAAGCCTCATTGCTCCAAAGCCAAGAGCAGATACTTTCACACCTGTTTTTCCCAATCCACGGTACTGCATTTAATTCCCTCCAATCCATAATGTTTCATTTCCCACATAAAATTTATATAAAAATAAATTTTAATAACAAAATATGGGACAAATAAAGAAAACTATCTTCTTACATTTTAACAGAAGAGATTATGCCCGTCTATATTGTCTTCTCCACCTTTAACCTTTTGATAACTTTTTATTTCATCAAAATATTTTTTTATTTATTTTTTACTAATTCGGTCACAAAAAATCACTTCAATGCGAATCTATAGTAATGAAGTCCCTCAAATAACAAAAACGTGCACACCCTTTGCGCAAGCAGCAAAATTTATGAGCGTTAAGCTCCCTCCCTTTTCAGCCGGACTTCACAAAAGTGGAACGGCATTAACACAAAAGGCCGGCTGTCTTTCACCAGACAGTCAGCCTTTTTTCGTGTGTTTTTACACGTGCCAATCCCTACCCGGTAAATCTATATTTTCAGTTTCCTATCAAACTGTCGATTTTCCCCTGATCAAATCCTACAACAATGTTTCCGTCAATATCCACAACAGGTACACCACGTTGGCCGGATTTTCTAATCATTTCCATCGCAGCGTTTCTGTCGGCTGCAACGTTAACTTCCCTGTACTGAACACCTTTTTGGTCCAGATATTCCTTTACTCTTGTACACCATGGACATGTAGGTGTTGTATATACAATTACGTCCATATTATCACCCTCCTAATTATTTACTCTAACCACCATAAGACTACTGCTTACTATTTAATTATTCCACAATTTTTCCTTTTAAAACACCCTCTTTTTTCACTTATAGAAGTGCAATCCACATCACGTAAGCTGCTCACATCAGCATAACAGAAAAGCAGGAATTGATGAAATCATTCTTTTAAAAACACCCGGTCAGACTCCACACAAACACACCACGGAAGCCTGACCGAGGTTTGAAAAAGTTAATCCGGTTTAAGCCGTAACGATTGAATTGGCTTCATGGAGGGACAACATGTCAACTGCCATCTCACGCATTTTGTACTTTAATACCTTTCCTGCCGCATTCATGGGGAATTCCGTAACAAATTTGACGTATCGAGGCGTCTTGTGTTTTGCCATATTGGAGCGAACATATTCCTGAAGCTCTTCGGCAGTCATTGTTTCGCCGTCCTTAAGGATTACCCATGCCATAATCTCTTCACCATATTGCTTGTCGGGAACACCTATAACCTGAACATCCTTTACTTTCGGATGAGTGTATATAAAGTCTTCAATTTCCTTCGGATAAATATTTTCACCGCCACGTATTATCATGTCCTTGATACGGCCGGTTATCTTGTAGTTGCCGTTTTCATCACGCCTTGCCATGTCACCGGTATGGAGCCAGCCGTCTTTGTCAATTGCTGCCGCCGTCGCTTCAGGCATCTTGTAGTAACCTTTCATAATATTATATCCGCGGGCAACAAACTCTCCGTCGGTATTATCCGGCAATTCCTCACCAGTTTGAGGATCCACAATCTTGCATTCAATACCGGGAAGCGGACGTCCGACAGTATTCACACGCACCTCAATAGGATCATCCACACGGCTCTGGGTACAGCCCGGTGAAGCCTCAGTCTGACCGTATACAATGGTTATCTCCTTCATGTTCATCTTGTCCACCACATCCTGCATAACCTTTACAGGACACGGGCTTCCGGCCATAATTCCCGTTCTCATGTGAGAGAAATCTGTCTTTTTGAAATCTTCGTGTTCCAGCATTGCAATAAACATCGTCGGAACACCGTTGCAGACGGTTATCTTCTCACGGTTAATACAATCCAAAGCCACCTTCGGTGAAAAATACGGTATCGGACACATTGTGGAACCATGAGTCACACAAGCTATCATTGAAAGCACCATTCCAAAGCAGTGGAACATCGGAACCTGGATCAGCATGCGGTCGGCAGTGGAAAGGTCCATACAGTCTCCAATGCATTTTCCGTTGTTAATAACATTGTAATGGGTAAGCATAACACCTTTTGGGAATCCGGTGGTTCCTGAAGTATACTGCATATTGCAGACATCATGCCTGTTAACCGCAAGAGCACGGCGTTGAACCTCCTCAATAGGCACTTTTTCCGCCAGGGCAATTGCTTCATCCCACGAAATGCAGCCTTTTTGTTTTGACTCAATAGTAATGATATTGCGCAGGAAAGGAAGCCTCTTGATATGCAGAGGTTTTCCGGGCTCCGCCGTTTCAAGCTCAGGGCAAAGTTCTTTAATAATTTCAACATAATTCGAATCCTTAAATCCGTCAATCATAACCAGTGTGTGGGTATCCGACTGACGGAGAAGATATTCAACCTCATAAATTTTATATGCGGTGTTTACGGTGACAAGCACCGCTCCAATCTTAGTTGTCGCCCAGAATGTAATAAACCATTGGGGTACGTTGGTAGCCCAGATGGCAACATGGTCTCCCGGTTTTACTCCCAGAGCTATCAGGGATCTTGCAAAAGTATCGACATCATCCCTGAACTGGGCATAAGTCCGGGTATAATCGGTTGTGGTATACTTGAAGGCATACTGGTCGGGAAACTCTTCAACAACACGGTCCAAAAGCTGAGGGAATGTCAAATCAATAAGCGTGTCTTTCTCCCAAATATACTTTCCGATCTTTCTCGCATTGTCAAACAAGCGCCCTCTCACTTCGCTTTTTTTAATGTAGCGGCTCATGTAATTTGCAAAATTGGGGAAGACAACTCCGGCATCGTCGAGGTCCGCAGCCCACCGTTTAACCCATTCCAGAGAAATGTATCCTTCATAGTTGATTGAACGAAGTGCCATCATGATATCGTCAATTGGCAAATCACCTTCACCAAGCATGCGATAATGAATTTTTCCGTTTTCAACAACCGAGTCCTTGATATGTACATATTTAATGTATGCTCCAAGATTTTGCACCGTCTTTCCGGGAGTCTCACCGGCAAATCTATACGGGTGGTGTACATCCCACAAAGCCGCCACTGCATCACTGGCCACATTGTCAAGCAGCTCACACAGACGTTTTGTGTCGGAATATACACCATTGGTTTCCACAAGAAGCGTTACACCTTTTTCTTCCGCAATGGGGGCAAGTTTTTTCAGTGCCTCAATAACAACATTGTCATCAACTTCTCCCTGAGGTTCCGGCTCAAGGTCGCCAAGAACACGGACAAAAGGAGTTCCTGTTTTGGAAGCAAGCGTAATATACTCTACAATCTCCTCATAATTTTTCTCGGCATTCTCGGAAAACTTCAAACAGCATCCCGAAGAAAAGCACGGAATTTCAAGACGAAGTTCCGAAAGCTTTTTTAAAGTCTTAGGCAGCTCTGATTCGGTAAAAGGCTGTGCTTTCACGGCGAAAATTTCCTTTCCAAGACCACGGATTTCGATACCGTTAAATCCAAAATCCTTAGCCATGGAATAAATGTCCGTCCAACTGAAGTCAGGACAACCAAGTGTTGAAAACGCAATTTTCATAATATTTCCTCCTATAATACCAGTATTTAAAAACTTTTAAGAATTAAAAAAGCCTTCACCTCATAACATAAATGTCAGAGACGAAAGCCAGTTTCTTCCGTGGTACCACTCTTCTTGGTATAAAAATACCCCCTTTGCGGCATCGAAACAGAATATATACCCAAATCAATGCCTTCTCGTTGTAACGGCGAGAAACCCGTTCACACCTACTTGCCCGAAAATTAAAAAGCTTTTCAGGCTTTCAGCTGACTGCTCAAGGGCGAGCTCGCAACCTGCCCGTGTACTGTTTTGCAGCAACCAACAGCTCTCTGGAACACGCTATGGCAGTGCTTTCTCCCTGTCAACGCATTTTACCATTTTTGATGTTATATTATCAGATTAAATTTTCCATGTCAAGAATAATTCCATTGAGATTATTATTAAGATATTTCCTGTTGCAATCCCTGTAACTGGACATCATCTTTTATAATGGCATACTGCTTTAAGTCCCAAAACCTTCCTTTTGCAAACATCCTTTGGCGAAGCAGCCCTTCATACATCATTCCCGCTTTTTGCATTACCCTTCCCGATGCTTCATTTTCAGGAATGTGCACCGCTTCAACTCTGTTTAATCCCATTTCTTCAAAAGCAAAACGAATTATACGCCTGACCGCTTCAGTCATAATACCCTTGCCCCAGTATTTCCTTGACAGGGCATATCCCACTGTTCCACAAAAATTTATCCTGTCAAGCTCCACAAATCCGATACTTCCGATTACTCTTCCAGTTTCTTTAAGCTCAATGGCCCACTCGCCGATTTCACCTTTGTTGTAACGTTCAAGATTCCAATTGATAAACGCTCTGGCATCCTCAATGGACTTGTGCGGCTCCCAGGTTACATATCTGGATACTTCGGGATCCTTTGCATATTCAAATATATCTTTATCATCAGAAATTTTAAGCTTCCTTAAAATAAGCCTTTCCGTCTCCAATGTGGGATTGTACAAACGCAGTTGTGATGTCCGGCTCATTGTCAAAGTCACCTCTTACAAACCATTCCGTTTTGCTTCAAGTATAATTCTTGCAGCCGCAAGGGCCGTAACAAGTATATTTTTGCAACTTTTCGTGTCTGTGTGATATCCCGATGTCTTCGTAGTATACTGTCGAATGACAATTACCTCTGCCTGTCCGTCTTCCTGAAACTCTACAACAATATTTTTACCCTTTTGAATTCTATTTAAAAACTCTCGAAGTCCAAATCCCGTTTTAGCGGGTATAACACAATAGAAATACGGATAATACCCTCCCTGCACCTCATTTATGTTTATCTGCGCCTGGACACCGTAAAAATCAGCCGGCATACCGTCAAAGAAAACGGTAAAACGCGCATCTTTCGGCATACACTCTCCTTTTCTGTTCCGGGCAAGCAGCAATGCAGGCTTGAAATGTTCTCCTTCCTTCCTGACAGTTGCGAAATATTTCTCCATATCTTGAATAATATCAATTTTTATCATGAGTTTCCGCTGTTTAAAAACCCGTCGTATTCCACTAAACCACACAGGCAGTACAAGGACAGCCGAATCCGTTATTAAAATCATTCCCACCCGAAAACATCCCGGTATCGTAAACATAATCAGTGAGAGCACAAACAAAACAGCCATAAAGAATACAAACACCAAAGCTCCTGACGCATTGCTTATGTCAAAAACATCTCTGTCCCATTTTGTTATCGCATAATCAAGATTTCTGATTTCATGAATTCGGTCCATGTCAACAGTCGTCCAATTTTTGTCGGTTTTAAAACCTTTAATCCTGTCATGACCGTCAAAACCACGAACAAAACCCAAAATCGTTGCACAAATCAACAAAAAAGCCCCGGGCCACGGATTCATCGTTATATACTGAATTAAAAAGCCAAAGGCTACAAGCAGTAAATATATAATCATCCTCGCCGAATATGGAAGACTATTTAGCACATAAAATTTCAAACTATCCTCTCTTTCCGGAGACGGAAAACCCGGTATACGACTCAAGCCACTCATACGCTACTCCTTTCCTTACATAAACCAAAAGATTTCCATGAATCATAAAGCTCTTCGTATCCATGTATATTGAAATACAGGGGACAGGCTCCCTGACATACCGCAAAATGTTTGCAATCCTTGCACTTTTCAGGTGCGGCTTCCTTGTCCCTTATCCATTTGGAGCGCTTTTTAAACCATACGGCTTCAAAGCCTTCATCCAGCAAATTCCCCACAGGCTCCGCCCAGCTTGAACATGGCAGAACATTTCCTTCAGGATCGACGGAAAGCAATCCTTCACAGGCACTGCATCCTTTATTGCCAAGCCCCACAGGAATTGGATTAAACAAGCACAGTGGAGTTGGAGAATACCACATAAATTTAACACCGGCCTCTAAAGCCTTTTTTCGTATATCCTCCACTATTTTTCCAATATCACGATAACGAATTGTCAATTCAGCGTCATCGCCCCGCCCCGCAGGTATAATAAGATTGGCAGAGAACCTGTCAGAACCTATCTCTTTGCAAAACTCCGGATATTCAACGGCTGATTTTTGATTCAGCCTGCAAATCGTAAAGTGAGGATGAACCGCAACTCCTGCTGCCTTAAGGGCTTTAAATCCCGATATCGAGGCCTCATGGGAACCCGGCACTCCCGTAATGGAATCATGCTCCGAAGCATACGGAGATTCAATACTCACCTGCGCCGACGCAAGACCTGCCCTGGCAAGCTCTTTTGCTTTTTTGGTAGTTATCAGCGTGCCGTTGGTTATAAGGTTAACTCTCATCCCGTTGGCCTTCGAGGCATATTTTATAAGTTCGGGAAGATTTTTGTTAAGAAGAGGCTCCCCTCCCGTAAAGGATACACTGGGTACCTCAGCCTCGTACCGGATAATGTCAAGAACCTTTTTAAATCCTTCCTTGTCAAGCTCCCTGTTCTTTTTTACCTTGGTACATCCGGCATAACAAAAACGGCATTTTATATTGCAGGCATAGGTAAGAGCAACTTCCGACAAGACAGGAAGCTCAATATATCCCTTACTGAATTCAACCCTGTGTACCGCAGCAGTTGTGTAATTCTCACAGACTTCCTTGTTCCACACCCGCAAAAAATCCACGAAAAAAAGTTCAAGCTGCATCTCGGTTTCCCGGGCGTCAGGGCGTATCTTTACAAAATCATACACCGAACCACCTTTAAGAATGTGGTCAATAACCCTTGCTCCGGTGGTATTCAGCTTAAACGCTTCATTGGGCATACGAATCAGCACATTGTCTTTAAGCCTGACATATACATACGGTTTTATCCGGGCAATAAACCCATCAACCCAGGCCAGTTTTTTCTCAGTCTTCGTCATCTTGCACCCCCGCTTACACAAGCAGAGTGACAAGCCGAATGGCAGGCTGAGTGACACGCAGAATGGCATGCCGAATGACATGCCGAATGGCACGCATCATGACATGCCGAGTGACACGCAGAATGGCACGCAAAAGCGCCTGTGTCGGGGTCTAAAGCTGAATTAAACGACAACCTGCCCGGATTGACCGGTACAGACCTTTCATATCTTTCATGGCGGTCTCTCTGTCTGTGATACACCAAACCGCTGTGGAAATAATACCAGTACGGCCAGGCGTAAATATAATCATCTCCGGTATATGAATTGTCTGCCGCCTGTGCCGGGTCCGCATTTTCCTTTTTCAAAAGCTCGGACATTTTATCGGCATAGTACTTCCGGGTGGCCTCAATGTCGCAGTCCCACGTCTTTTGCCGCACATTATCCGTCAATCTTTGAATTATATTTTCTATTTCCGTCTCGTCAATCTCTCCGTCTTTTGCAGCTTCATACACCATTAATTCGTATTCATTCAGGACCGCTGACGCATTGTCATGTTCAATGCGGCGCACCCGCAGGGGTTCTTCCGAAATTTCCTCAAGAAACCCTTGCTCTACAAGTTTTGAAATAATAACCGAAATAATCCTCTTATAGGGAATCCCTATTATAAGTGCTATCTCAACGGCATCAAGCCCGGTGGCAACAGTTCCGTCCTTCCTGAACGAAGCTATTTCAATCTTTGGAGGATCCCAATCCTGCCTTGCCCATTGAATCTGATCCAAAGTCTCCCGGGCTTTCATCACGGAACTGTGCTTCCTTCCCACTATTATGTAGATCATTACAAAAAGTCCGATTAAGATTGTCAATAAAATTATTCTGCCTTCAGAGCCATTGTTCACATTCTCCGGCTGCCTGTCCATATTTTCTTCGTACCGGTCGAAAGGCCCTTTCCCAAACTCATTCGGCGGAAAATCAATATCTGCCGGATCATCTATATTAAAAATATCCTCTGTAATGTACTGTTTAATTTCAAACTTGTCATAAGCCGCCAAATTCTCCTTGTGAAGCAAAATCTGAACTCTCGGAGTCCCATCCAGCACCTGAACCCTGTAGTCAATAAGGTATTTTTCATTCATCCACTTCTCCGTGGCAAAGTCATGCTCAAGAAGAAAACTTTCAACTTCTTCCCTTGTGCCGGATTCTTTCGGGAAAGCCAAAGGATAGTTTACGGTAACAGTATAATGTTCCATTGCCTCCTCCCATTGGGTAGGGGCCCAGTCAAACACCACAAGCCTTCGTCCGTCCTCGGCAGTGGTCTTTTTCAAATATCCGGCCGCAGCCATATCGGCAACAAAACGAAATTTGTAGGTGAGGTACTCTCCTCCCAGCCTTTTATTGCCTGAATTTATAATGTCATAGTAACCATTGCCGAGATTAACTATATCGATGGGATAAGAGGTGTTGTCGTCAGTTATAACCCATGCATTTTCCGTGTCAAAAACAGGGCTAAGCTTGTCAAACCCTGACATGGTAAATGCCAGCATTGTCTTTCCCGGCACCAGGTTGTAACGCACGGTGTAGGAGACAATGGCCTTGCCGTCAGGCTGCAAAATAACATCGGTTTCAACAAAACCAAGATTGGCAATATCGGACGCATCCACCTTTACACACGTCGGTATAATTAAAACAAGTAAAATTGAAAAAAACACTATAAATCTTTTAATCATATTAACTCCTTTTGCATGCATAAATATTATATGCGTATTTTAAAATCCGGACTTTTTTATCATTTACAAGTCTATTTAAAAAAATAAAAATTTTTGTTAAATATAATTTTAACTTATTTTACTGTAAATTGCAATATTAAATGCAACACCTATAGTGGAAATCATCCATAATTTTAGGTGTTAAAGTACAACATCATCTTTTAGCCCTTCTTAACTACTATCTTGAGCGAGTGCAGAGGGTAGTCAAGGGTTATCGATAGATAAGACAAAGTCTTTACCCTTGACTACCCTCAAATGAGCTTTAAAAT
>Ga0209508_1000677_pt1 | contig 32213 bp, 37 predicted proteins | sample AD_UKC129_MetaG_FD_184427 | JGI IMG/M metagenome (GOLD analysis project Ga0209508, IMG submission 184427) | Active sludge microbial communities of municipal wastewater-treating anaerobic digesters from Canada - AD_UKC129_MetaG (SPAdes) (version 2) | ecosystem: Engineered > Bioreactor > Anaerobic... | reverse complement strand
TAGTGGGGAAAGCTGATAAAGCCTTTCTATCAACCGAAACAGCCCTCTTCGATATCTTTTTGACGAAAGTTGACTTACCTGCATTATATGGGCCTGTGACTAATATCTTGGGTATGTATACTATTACGAACATATGGTCCGAATAAACACTATTTGTAATAAAATATTTAAGCGAGGGTATTAAATAATATTTTCGGAGGATGTTGTATGAAGTTTGGAGATTCGGACCAGCTAGTCTTTGAGACCTGGGTACTTCGCCAGGGCCTGGAGAAGTCCACCTTCAAGACCTACCTCCAGTGCCTCAGGAAGTACTGTGAGGTCACCGGCATGACACCTGCAGAACTCATAACCGAGGCCGAGGAAGAGGAGGAGTCAGGTATCAGGATGAGGAACCGCAGAATAAACCTGCACCTCCTGAAGTTCAGAAGGGCCCTCGAGGAGGAGAACAAGGCCCCCTCCACCATCAACCTCTACTACTATGCCATAAGGTCATTCTATGATGCAATGGACATAACCCTCCCCAAAATCAGACAGCCATCAGGCGACATCTGCCTGGAGCAAAACTACGGGAGACTCATCACCAGGAAGGAACTCAGGACACTGGTGAGCATGGCACCACCCAGGGAGAAGGCCCTCATCTACCTCATGGCACTCTCAGGGATGGCCCAGGCAGAGGCCAGGAGGATAACCATAAGGAAGTTCCTGGAAGCCGCAGGCAATGCAATCGGCCGCGAACTGAATACCGTGGAGGACCTCTTTGAGGCCGAGGAGGACCTCATGCATGAGATCATCACCATGGACATCGTGAGGAAGAAGGTGAACTACCGCTACATGACCTTCATACCACCTGAGGCCACCAGGGAGATCATAAACTACCTCAAGGAGAGGATGTACGGCCGCAATGAGAAGATCAGGATCAGGGACTATGACCGGGCCCTCTTTGTTAAGACGAATGGAGAGGACATCGACAGGGATGTCATCGTGACAAACTTCAGGCGCATAGGCCTCGAGGCAGGTTTCAAGAAGAAGGACGGCGCCTACAGTTTCTGGAGGGCCCATGCACTCAGGAAGTACTTCATATCCACCATCATCAACAAGATCGGGGACAAGGTCCTCGCCGACTTCCTAGCGGGCCATAAGATATCCGATGTTGACAGGGCATACTGGTACATGGACCCCGAGGACCTCAAGAGGAGGTACATGAAGGCCCTCCCCTACCTCTCAATTGACGGTGTTGAGGTCAGGACGATTGAGGACAGGGATTACAGGCGCCTCAGGGAGGTCGAGAAGATCTATAACCAGATGAAGGATGAGATCCAGAAGACCGAGAAGCTGATCCAGTTATTCAGGGACCATCCTGAGTTCAGGGAGATTCTCAGTAAGAGGACCAGCAGCTGATTTTTTTCTTCCTCCTTTTTTGCCTCCTTTTCACAACCTTTGATAATATTTATATATCATAAATTAATACTAATCATAGTAATAATTTCGGAGGTGCACGTTATGAGTGATGTCTGTGAAGAGGATATAATGGAGGCGATAGACGCATTCGAGAGGCTGGTTAAACTCCTGAACGATGCCGAAACACTTCTGAGGGAGTGAAACTTCAAATGGTGAAGGTTCTGGTTTCTGCAAGGTGCAAACCTCAATCTCGGGTGATCATAAAGAACAGCAACTACACATACGGCGATGCAATCGACTACTTTGCCAGGAAGATCAGCAACGAGAACACAAAGATCCTTATTGAAATTGAAACCCTCCGGCATGAGATCAGGGAACTTGAGGATAACCTCAAAAAAACGAAGCGGAAAATTGAGCACAAAAGGGAATATCTGCAGCTCCTGGAATCAAGGTACTCAGACGAGGTACAGGTTGATGAGATGGTCATGGACTCAATAAGGGCCATCAGGAGCATCGCTGAAACATTTGACTGTGAACCGACTGAGATCGACAAATTCACTGGTGCTGATACCCTTGAATTCCATGCCAAAAAGTGTGGTATCACAAGGTTTGAACTTGAAGAGCTCCTGAAAAGGAAACTCTAAACCCACCTTATTTTTTTATTCCCACCCCCTCAACATCCCTGGCCTTTCCATGGATCAACCTGAGGTCATTCTTTTCATTGGCTTTTTTGCAGCAGAAGTGGAGATCATGGGGGGATTGAGGCCTGGTTCTAAAGTTTTATAAGTCCAGGGAGGCAAAACTTATGCAGAGAGGTATCAGCATGGTTGACAGGAGACCTAAAGGAGGACTTAAAGACATGAAACCTGTTGTTGTCAGGCTCTACTCTGATGAAATCGAGGCCCTTAAAAGTAGAGTCCCGCCAAAGACAAGCATGAGTGCCTACATCCGCAAGATAATCCTCGACCACCTGAAAGAAGATTAAATACTCTTTTTAAACCAGATTTAAACCAGCTTAATATCATAATTCTATCTATTCATTAATTCTATCTCTCATTTCATCTATATACATGCACTGTATATAACTCAGCGAAGGTAGACCCTGGAACGGGGCGATATATATATCCATATATCTATATCATGGTGGCCCTACAGTATCGCCCTAGAGGATATCACCCCAGATTCGGGATATACCTGGAGATGATATCACCCCTATATCGATATACGTATATCGATATCACCCTAAACTGGAGGGTACCCCCGGAGGATTATATCACCGATCTGTATATCACCCTCAGTTTTTCTGTGTAAAGAAATGTAGCCTGTTCAGGGCCGCTGGAGTAAATTGTACATCCCACCCACCCTCCCCCAACCACCCCCAACACAACAATGCCATGAGGTGTGCTGGGAGCAGAGAAAAAGGCCAGAATGAGCCGCTCAAACCTTTTTTGTACCCATAATTTTTTATTACTTTTAAGCATATTTTTAATATGAGGTTCGTGGGCAGGTTCACCTCAACCACGTTACTACCCCCCAGCTGCAGCCGAGTCTCCCTCCATCTATATGCCTCCCCCTGTGGCTGTGGTGTCCCTGTTCACGGCCAAAAAATCTGAGGAGGTCTGGAATTTGGATGGATATGTTAACAGCGAGGCCTTCCTGAAGCGTCAGGATGACCTCAGGAGGTCCCTCATGCAGGAAAACTTTGATGTCCTGAGTATCAGGGAACGTGAGCTCTACCTCATGCTTGCAGGTGATGGTGAGACGGTTTTCATTTTCCTGGTCCTTCTGCCCTACATGGACGTCTTTGAACTCCCCAAGGCCTATATATGGAAGTTGAGGAGGCTTGCAACGAGGTTCAGGGCCAGGCCCTTCGTCACCACCATGATACCTGAAGTGAGGAACTGGTTCTTCGTACCCCTCACAGCCCTCAGGGACGATGGGTCATGCTTTGTCCTGGAAATGAAATCCTGCAGACATAAAGGGTTCTACCTGCACAGGCTGATCTCAGAGGAACTCCAGCAGAGACTGTTATGAGGTGCAATAACGATGACCGGTATTTCAGGACTCATAAGAGAATTATTGGAGGACAGGATAAGGGGCCGCCTGTTCTTTGATGAACTATACGGGGACCACTACTTCTTCATACCCGACGAACCCATTTACATGGAATGCTTTGACGAATACCTCTCAGTCATCTACATCCTACCTGAAGACGCAGAACAAATATTCAGTGAAAATGAACTCACAGAGGTCGCACTGGACGGTTTCTCCATAGTATCACTAAGCGCGAGACTTGTTTATGAATTGGCCGCCTAATCGATTTCCGCCCTCACAGGACGCTCGCTTCGTAAAAGGTATGAGAAAGTTGTGGCAAATTATTTTTGGAATGCCACGGCTCTGTGATTGTGAACAGACATACCGTAACGTTTAATAATCTCTTTCAATTCATACTTTCTTATTTTACATATCCTTTTGGGGGTGTTAAGGGAGGCATGTTAAAATGAAGAGTTGTTTTTTTGGTTGGTCAGATGAATCAAGCCATAATAGGGGGCGATTTAGAGCAATTGGGATGATAAGTCATCCATGTGAAATGAAAAATGAAATTGAGAAGTATATAAATAATGTTATTGACGGCTCTGTTCCTGATGAAAGAGAATTGAAGTGGAAAGACGTTAATAAATTTACATTCAAAGCATATAAAGGGATCATAGATTACTTTTTGAGAGAGGCAAATAAAGAACAAATTCGCTTGGATGTTTTAAGATGGGACATTGAGGACAGCCGTCATAGTATATTAGGACGTGATGACAACAAAAACTTGCAGTTTATGTATTATAAGCTTTTTAGGAATGTCATATGTCGTTGGGGTGGGGGGCATTGGATATTTTTTCCTGATGAGAATGGATTTATTGATTGGGAGGAATTAACACGTTATTTGAAGAAGCTTGAGTGCAAGGTTCCTTTAAAAGAAGAGTTGAATATAGAACCTATCAAAGGAGTGAGTTCTAAGGATAATGTTTTGATTCAGGTGGCAGACCTTTTTACAGGAATGAGCATTTTTTCTAAAAAGAATTTTCAAGATTATCAAGATTATATGGAAAAGAAAAATGCTCGAAAAAAGGAAGAGGATGAAATGTCTAACTTTGAAAGGCGCTGTGAAATTCTTAATTATTTTAATAAAGAATGTAAGGCTAAAAAAAAGGGTGTAAGTCTTGAGTCTAAGGGGGGCCTAGAGACACGGAACCCAAAAACTACTAATATAAACTTCTGGCCTTATAAGCCGCAGGTTGAAGAAGATAAAGCGCCTAGAAGGTAACTTTTGACTTGTTGGGTTGATGGATCCACCCTCCCCACCACATACGCAAAGGCCCAGGCGATCGTTTCGTTCCCAAGGCACAGCTGCAACCTGTGTTACTCACTCTATCCCTGCATGAAAACTCTTTTCACTGCAAAGTCTGCAGTGGACTGAGCTTCTATTTCCTAGCATTAAGGTTGTCTGGACCAGTCAGTAAAATCAGACCAGTAAAATCAGACCAGTAAAATCAGACCAGTAAAATCAGACAATGGATTGAAATAAGAAGATAGTTTACTCTTTGATTTTGAGTGTTTTTCCTATGTATTTTGACTTTGTTTTTCCGTTTTCTTTCCAGTAGGCGTACCAGTAGGGGCCGTGAGGGCATTTATTGCAGCCTTTCTTCCCGCATTTGACCTTCTCAAGCCTGTAGGTTACTGAGGCCACGACCTCACTTTTTCGTGAAGGTTCTGAAGGTTCATCCTCAGGTTGCTGGGATTCCAGGGCCCTGATCCTGGCATCAATGTAGCCCTTCATCTCCTGCAGCCTTTCAATATCCCTCTGACGGTCTATTATTGCTGTGAAGGTCTTTAACATGTCACCACCAATTAATCTTATGTAACTTTTTACATATAAAATTTTGTTCATGGTTACATAAGAAAATAGTGAAGACAAAACTCCTTCACAAGCTTTCAGTTCTTCTTTACTCCCCCGCAGGGAATGGTTCCACTATCAACTATTCTTCAGCAAGATCTAAAGTTATCCTGGTTCTTGAGATATCTTCTGATCTGGAATTACCAATACCTGGGTCCTCGGAGAACTCTGATTGCCCGGGGGTCACCACTCCTACTGAGTTCCCTTTCAGCCCTCCTACGTACATCCGGGTCTTCATCTTTTAGTTCGCGTATAAGTTTTTCGATTCGATCAACAGGGGGGCTGAGGTACTGTTCTTTTGTTCTTTCTCTGAGAGCCTTGGTTACTCTAGGATCGTGAGTCTTGGCAAGAGCCTTCTTTGCAGCTCTACGAACACTTAGATCGTCGTCTTTTAGTGCTGTTATGAGAGGTTCAACTGCTCGACTGTCACCTAACCTGCCAAGAGCCCACGCTGCAGCTCTACGCACCTCTGGATCTTCATCTTTCAGTGCTGTTATGAGAGGTTCAACTGCAGGTGAACCAATCCCGACAAGGGCATTCTTTGCAGCTCTACGCACCTCTGGATCTTTCAGTGCTGTTATGAGAGGTTCAACTGCTCGACTGTCACCTAACCTGCCAAGAGCCCACGCTGCAGCTCTACGCACAAGTGGATCATTATCTTTCAGTGCTGTTATGAGAGGTTCAACTGCAGGTGAACCAATCCCGACAAGGGCATTCTTTGCAGCTCTACGCACCTCTGGATCTTTTAGTGCTGTTATGAGAGGTTCAACTGCTCGACTGTCACCTAACCTGCCAAGAGCCCACGCTGCAGCTCTACGAACACTTAGATCGTCGTCTTTTAGTGCTGTTATGAGAGGTTCAACTGCTCGACTGTCACCTAACCTGCCAAGAGCCCACGCTGCAGCTCTACGCACCTCTGGATCTTTCAGTGCTGTTATGAGAGGTTCAACTGCAGGTGAACCAATCCCTACAAGAGCCCACGCTGCGCTACTACGCACCTCTGGATCTTTCAGTGCTGTTATGAGAGGTTCAACTGCTCGACTGTCACCTGACTCGCTAAGAGCCTCCGCTGCAGCTCTACGCACAAGTGGATCATTATCTTTCAGTGCTGTTATGAGAGGTTCAACTGCAGGTGAACCAATCCCTACAAGGGCATTCTTTGCAGCTCTACGCACCTCTGGATCTTTCAGTGCTGTTATGAGGGGTTCAACTGCTCGGCTGTCACCTGACTCGCTAAGAGCCTCCGCTGCAGCTCTACGCACAAGTGGATCATTATCTTTCAGTGCTGTTATGAGGGGTTCAACTGCTCGGCTGTCACCTGACTCGCTAAGAGCCTCCGCTGCAGCTCTACGCACCTCTGGATCTTCATCTCTTAATGCTACTTTTAATGTGTTGAGCATTTCATCACTACTCACTAAATTCTCATCTAATTTTTACATATTATTTGTTTATTTATATAAGAAACATGCTGAAGGCAGAACCCCTTTGCAGGCTTTCAGTTCTTCTCTGCCCTGTCATTCTCTGATGATATGCTGGTCAACCTGACGTGTTCAACGCCCTTGAGTCCCATCATCTTCTCTGCGAGTCCCTGGATCTTCTTGATGTTTCCCCTCACCACCAGGACCTCAAGGGATTTTGTCCCTGTCAGTGGTACCCTCATCACGGCATCTATGTATTCCCGGTGGTCATGCTGTATGTCCCCTATTTTATCTATTACACCCACACCTCTCTGGCGGTCATAGATCACTGAAACTGTACCTGTACGTTCTCCTTCCATTTCGTTCATCCACTGGTACCTTACAATGTAGTCCTTAAGCGCGTCTCTTATGCCCTTTGATCTTGACTGGTAGCCACGATACCTTAAGACCTCATCAAACTCCTCCAAAAGTTCTTTTGGCAGAGACATGCTTATCCTTGTCACCCTTGTCATGATAACACCCCTGGCCCTCTTATTTCTTCAATATAAATTATTACTACTAAATAAGTAGTATTATCCTAATCATGATTAATAAGATTACTGATGCAGCAGGGCCTCATTTTCAGGTGGGGAATACAAGTTCCTGGCACAAAGTGTGAAACTGCAGGTTGCGGGTACCCACCTGAAGCAGGATGTAAATAAATTAGTAATATTGATGGGGCTCCTGAAATGACACCATTCAGATAATAATCAGGGGCCCTGTTTTAGACTACAAATGTTTTTAATGACCTTTTTCTGTTAAAAAACAAGATAAAAGCCAGTATATCCTGTAAAATATTTTTTAAAGACCTCTTTTAATGGGGGGTGTCAGAGGGTATCAAAGCCGTTATCACCTGGGATCCCCGGCAGTTAATAATAATTTTAAGGGTAACTCCTCATAAAATATTAATATAAGATGTAATAATATTATCAAGTGGAGGTGATATTGATTGAAAATAGGATCACAGACGCATTGAACGAAGGTAAAAGTGTTGCAGTCCATTACAAGGACGTCGGCGAGTACATGGAACTTGATACAGGCCATAAAAAGATATACCTTGAGAATGTCAACCCTGCGAAGGAAGTGGCGGCGGAGATACTCTCAGAATTTTCCACTGCATCGAGAAACACCATCTACAAGAAATACACCACGAATGAAATCGTCCAGGAGATAAGAAAGAAAACAAAGAACCGAAACATCCTCATAGTCTTCAATGACCTGCAGCAGACCTCAAAGAGCAGTGTGAGGGTCTTCCTGGACATCATGGAAAACCTGCAGATCCTCTGCAGCATCAGGGGCGGTACAAAGAAGCACCACAACAGGCTCTTGAAAAAACTGGTGATCATGAAGGACCCTGAGGATGAAGTGATAGACATAACCCTCCCCATTGTGATATTCGCAGGTTCAATCGCATTCATGGCCTACCTGAAGATCGCTCTGAGCCTTTCGGGTTTCATGGCGTATATTGTGCTTGCATCGATATGGTTCGCGACCATAATCGCCAGGACTCTTCTCTGGATCAAAAAATGAGGAGGACCTCCGATGAGTGATTTAGCATACCTCTTTATATTCGGCCCTGCAGTCGTCTTTACCCTTTTCTGCGGGTGGTACTTCCTCTGGCTTTACATGGCAGGGATAACGTGAAGTGGTATACACACGCAGTCTTTGCAGTGTTTTTGGGCGCAATACTGGGCTACATACTTGGATCGGAACTCACAGTGAGATTCTTTATCATAACCATCACAGCGAGCATACTCCCTGATTTTGCAGAGAAATCAGTTTACGATAAACATAAAAGACAGCTTCACAACGTGTTTTCGATTGTCCCCTGCGTCCTGACCTACCTCTTCCTCGACCTGACGGTGGGAGCGGCCCTCACAGCGGGTATAATTTCACACCTCCTGCTTGACTGCCTTACACCTGCAGGCTGCCCCCTCCTGATGCCCCTCAGCAGGAGGAGGTACAGTGTAAAGTGGAGGTACAGTGACACCAGGGCCAGGGAAAAGAGGATAGTTGCAACTGCTGTGGTTCTGGCACTCCTCACAGTCCTGGCGGTTGCAGCAAGCGGCACCTTCACTTCAGCCATCTCTTCCTGGGCAAACAGGGACGCCCAGGGCAGAGTCAACTCAACGAACTCAACAAACCCGGGCCTCCACCTGACCATCACCAACCCCCAGAGGGACACGTGGGTCCATCCATTCCCCAACGGCAGCTACTTCATTGACGTGAGCGACTCCTCAGGACACGAGAAAACCACCTACCACAAGTACCACTATAGGCCGGGGCCAGGAAGGGCCAAAGATGAATCCTCCGGGGCCCGGGAGAATGAGGAGGGTGCAGAAAACATGACGGGGTGATTGTTCTGTCAGGATCTGATATTGATGATGTGGTGAGGTTCATATCGAAGCTGGAGTATGACCATGGGAAGAAGATATTCCTCCAGAGGGTATACCTGGACCTCAACACTGCCTGTAAACTGCATATACTCAGCTTCCTTGAGGAGAGGTCCAGGAGTGATATCTCGAGGATGGCTATTAAGAGGATGATAGAGGATTATGAGGTGGAATACGGGAACCTCATTAACCTTGCGAAGAGGGACATCCTCATGTGGATATAATGGCATGGAGGTTTCATTTCATTTTATTTTTCTTATGTAACTTTTTTCATGATCGGCATCTGCACGGTTACATAAGAATGTACCCAAAGGCATGCTTTAAAGCCCCGCCCGAATTCTCAGTGTGAATTAATCTCGGAGGTGAAATATGAGAAGTGCTAGCTTCGTGCTTGCAGCGCTCCTGACACTCCTTGTTCTTGCAGGTTCATCAGCTGCAGCGGATGTAGGCATTGAACTTGACAAGAACATGACAGACGGGAGCGCCATAAAGCCGACGTACAATTCGACGATCAAAATCAAGGCCATAGTGAAGGCAGGTAACCAGGACGTGCAGAATGTGACTGCAACGGTACGACTGCCTGAGGGCCTCGTCCTGCAGGACTACTACATGAGCCGGGGCTACTATGACCTCGAGACAGGTACCTGGGAGGTTGGCGACATCCCGGCCTATGAGGAGAGGTCCCTGACACTCGTTTGCCTTATGAACAGGACAGGCACCATCACTGTTAACGCCAATGTAACAGCGGACGGGGATGATAACAGTGCAAACAACAATGCAGAGCTGGACTTCAAGGTGTTTGGGATATCAGACCTTCAGGTCAACATCACAACCAATAAAGAGACCCCAAGACTCGGCGAAACTGTGATACTGACGGTTAAACTTAAAAACAATGGCCCCCATGATGCAAACAACATCAAAATAGGCAACTTCATCTCAGGGGGCCTCGTCGTACAGAGTTTCAGCTATGACGCAGGCTACTTCGATGACCTGACAAGGGAGTGGGTCTTTGACACCCTGGCAGCATGTGAAGAGGCGACCCTTACACTTGATTGTCTGGTTAACAGGACTGGTGAACTCTCAGACTATGTTTCAGTGAGGGAGGTCGATGAGGGCGACACTAACACCTACAACAACATGGCCAGGGCCACCCTCTCAGTGAGGGGCACTGACCTCGACATTGATGTTTCAGCTTCAAAGACCAGGGCGTATCAGGGTGACACTGTGAATATTGTCTGTCGTGTGAGGAACAATGGTCCTGAGGATGCTCAGAACGTGAGGGTCAACCTGCAGCTACCTGCGAACCTACAGGTCCAGAATGTACATGTGGACAGGGGTAACTACAGTAACGGCATCTGGTCAATCGGCGACCTTGCAGACAATGAGACAGTGGTTCTCAACATCACCGCGAGGATTGTATCTGCAGGAAACTTTACAGTGAACGCCTCTGCGGTCTCACCATTGATTGACGACAGTAACGCTGTGAACAACGACGATGCAGCGATGATATCTGCAGCAGTCCCCAAGAGGGCCCTCAAACTCAAAATAAAAAACAACTCTGCAGTGACGATAAGGGTACTCCTATACGTGACCATCAATGACCATGGAAAAATCACCAGGAAGACCTACAACTTCTACCTCAAGAAGGGCCTCACCAGAGAACTCAGCCTGGGTTACTTCCAGATCGGTACAAGCGCCCTCTTCAAGCAGTACACATACAACACCAACTACAGGTCAAGGACGGTATCCTACCTGAACACCTACAACTCCACTGGTCTCAGGACACAGAGGGTGAGTGTCAGTGGCGTGAAGGGAAGGCAGAAGGCACCTGTTGTGAGGGTGAGCACTTTATACTTTGATGAAAATGGGTCAACATTAACATGACCCCTTATTTTTTTATTAAAGCATGATAGAAATTATTCGTTGGTGAGTTATTATTTATTCCTCTCATACTCCTCATAAATCAATGAAAATAACGCAGCTTTCAGTTTTTCCCTTAATTTTTCGTTATCCGCCACTTTTTTATAGAAGTCCATGTTATTGTTAAGTAATTCAATCATTTCCTGGTTGAAATACTTATCAAATACTGCCTTAACATTCTCTGGGGAGTTACGCTCCATTTTATGGACTAATTCATCATTCTTGAGTAAATTAACCTTCACTCTCTCCAGGAATACTCGATCGTCATCAGTGAAGTCCGTACCAAATGTATCATTGAGATCTTTGATGATTTTTGAAAGCTTAGCTTTTTCAGCCTCGCTATACCCCGTAGCACAGCTTGAGAGAGGTCTTAAGTCCCTTGTAGTGCCTAAATCAATTTCAGTTTTGCCTTTAAATTCTATTTTATAGGAATCTATATCCACATCTTCCAGGACATTAAATGGCAAGGGATCGTTTATGGTGGGTAATTTCTTGATGAGGAATTTGTTGAATATGAAGAGTTTCTCTAGGTTGACATCACTAAATGGCATCAGCTGTGAGAGAAATGAATATATATTCTGATAACGTCTCAGAGCCTTCTTGAATCCCACTTTATCCTCCTTATCAAGTTTGACGAATTCTTCTTTAACAGGATTCAGAATGTTATGAAGTTCTGCTTGAGATTCACCCTTCCAATATGCATTAACGAATCTGTTAACATCGGACTCATCAAAGATATGGTAGTCAATGATCTGGTCATGTAATTCGTATAACTTATGGGGATCTGTACCCTCCTCAAGAATGGTGGCTTCATAATAAGGTTCAAAGGCCTTCTTGATAGTATCAACTGTATTTACAAAATCCAGAATTAAAGTGTCATTCTTATTCTTGGCAATCCTGTTAACCCTGCTGAGGGTTTGAACAGCTGCGACCCCATTCAGGGCCTTATCAATATACATAGTATGGAGTAGGGGTTGATCAAATCCAGTCTGATACTTATTAGCCACAATGAGAATTCTGTAAGGATCCTCCTCAAAGGCCTTCTCAATAGATTTTTGTTGTGGTAGCTTATTCATTGAGTTCTCAGTATAAACCTTCCCGTCATGTTTAACCTCACCAGTAAATGCAACTAGAGTCTTAATAGGATAACCACTTTCTTCGATGTACCTATCGAAGGCCTTTTTATATAAAACCGCATGCAACCGGGATCTGGTGACAACCATTGCCCTTGCAGTGCCCCTTATTTTATGATAAGTGGAGTTCATAAAATGATCTACCATGATCTCGGTTTTCATTTTGATTGTATGGGGATGTTCCTCCACAAACTTTCTAAGAACTTGCTTTGCCTTCTTCTCATCAAATTCAGGGTCATCCTCAATAGTCTTAACCAGTTTGAAATAGGTTTCATAGGTCAAATAATTCTTCAAAACGTCCAGGATAAAACCCTCTTCAATGGCTTGCTTCATGGTATAAACATGAAAAGGTCGATACTCGCCCCTTTCATTCTTTGTTCCAAACATTTCTAGAGTCTTTCCCTTTGGTGTTGCAGTGAAGGCAAAGAAACTGATATTCTCCAGGTTCCTGAAAGATTCGATCTCTCTTAAGAGTTCTTCTTCAACCTCATCCTGTACGTCATCCAATAATTCAGCTTCTTTAAGGCTGTTGGTGGAGAGGACCTGTTTCATCTTTCGGGCCATGGTACCTGTCTGGCTGGAATGCGCCTCGTCAATTATTACGGCGTAGTTACGACTAGGCATATCTCTGACTTCTTCCAGGATAAATGGGAACTTATGTAGGGTGGTAACCACAATGTTACTACCGGTTTTCAGGGCCTCGGCCAATTGTTGAGAGTCTCTATCAATCACATCCACTATACCCCTAACTTTCTCAATGGCTTTCACCTGTTCCTGGAGTTGTCTATCAATCACCCTGCGGTCTGAAACCACGATAACCATGTTATATACACGTTCATCCATTGAATTAAACTTGTTTATCAGGCCATGGGCCAGCCAGGCGATTGTTTTTGTTTTACCGCTACCGGCACTGTGTTGAATCAGATAATTCTTTCCGGGTTCACAATCAGCTAGTAAGAGGTTCACACAGTCCAGCTGATGGTAACGGGGAAAGATCGGGATCTCTTTTCTTGTTTTATCATCTTTTTCCATATAGATAAAATTGGAAATCAGTCGAGAAAGCTTGTTAATCTGTAAAATATCATTGTAGAGGTAGCTGGTTTTGTAATCATGTTCTACGCATGGGTTTTCTAATCCTTTATTGAAGGGTAGGAATCTTGTCTGGGGACCTTCCAGTTTTGTAGTCATGTAAATCTTTTCATCGCTCATAGCAAAATGCACGAGACATCGCTGGAAGATCTTCTCATTGGGATCACGATCCTCACGGTATTGCTTCATGGCCTTCTCTACACCCTGACTGAAGGTATCTTTCAATTCAATGGTCAGGATTGGTATGCCGTTAATGAAAATCACAAGGTCTAATCTGTCACCATGCGCCCGGTGCTGGTATTCCAGTTCATCAATGACTGAGAAGATATTCCCCTCATATTTCTTGAAAAGATCAGGATTCTTGTTATTATTGGGTTGTGGATAAAAGAGGCTGAAATAAGCACCTACATCTCTAAAACCGTTCCTCAGAACATGTATGGTGCCTTTTCTATCGATTTCATTTACTAAACGATAGAAGAACTTCTGTTCAGCTTTATCGCCATATACTCGTTTAAATTTTTTCCACTCACGAGGTTGGGTTTTCAGGATAAATTTGAGAGTCAGTTCTGGGTCTAGGCAGGTTGCCTTCTCATAATTTAGGGTGCTGCGATGAATGTAACCAGTGCTTTCTAGGTGATTGATGATATCTTTCTGGAATTGTTTTTCAGTTGTGTTTGTGGTCATGTATCCACCTCTCTGACATCCAGTTTACCTGTGACCACATGATGAATGAGGGATTTTTTGTATTCTTTGAATAGTTTAATATTTTTTTGGAGTTTTTGGATTGTAAAATCAATTTCAAAAGTTTTTTCATCCAGGAAAGCTGCTATTTTTCCTTGTTCTTGGGAAGGGGGGTGTGGAATTCTCATGTTTCCTAAAATATCTTTATCTACATGAGGTATACCCATACCTATTGTCAAATCTCTTAATAATGGTTCAAATGCTTTACAGACATATTTTGAATAGCCATGATCCATGTTTTCAATTAATAATTTAACTGTTGTAGAGGATAAGTAGCCTTTTTTTCCTTCTAAGAACTCCCCGGCATTAGCACCATCCCATAATAATAAAATATCTCCATCATCAACCTGCACTGCTTTTGGATCACCTTCAGAGTAAATTGTATTAGAGTTATTTCCTCTTAAAAAATCCATAGTCAAATAAGGTAGTGAATTATCGTCTTCTTCTTCCTTTAAATTCTCAGGCTTTTTCCCTTTAACATATCTAAAGTTAATTTTAAATCTATGAATTTCCCAATGCTTGGGTATCTCGCCGATCCATTCCACACCAGAGTCTTTCATAGGGACCTCTGGATCTAACCCTTTGGTCACCACATGATTTATTAAGGCAGTTCTTTTTTCTTGTAATAATTCAATAAGTCTAGTGCAGTTTTCAATAATTAAGTCAATTTCAGAAGTTTTCTTATCCAGGAAAGCTGCTATTTTTTCTTGTTCTCTTAATGGAGGTGTGAGTAATCTTATATTAGAATATTTTCGTCCATTAAAATTACTAATTGTGGAAGAAACTGCCTCTAAGCGGACTTGGTAATTGAACAACTCCGTTTTAGTGAAATAAAATAAAAACTTTGATGAATTAAATTTATTTGTCCTAAATTTAACCAAATACCCAGCATAAGAACAATCCCCATATTTCTCCTTATCAAAAAACAGGGAAGTTCCTATTGAACCGCTTCTTGACAGTAAAATATCCCCCGTATTTAAAATATAACCTTTTGCTCTTTCTTTTTTGACAAAAACGCTATTATTCGTATTTAGCTCACCTGTTTCATCAATATCTGTAGTTCTAATAAAACGGAGGGTGTTCTCCTTATCGCCCTCTTGATAATTTTCTGAAGATTCATTTAAACCATAAACTGCCGATTCAGAACATATATGTTTTAATTTCTTTATTTCCCAATGCTCAGGTATCTCGCCGATCCATTCCACACCAGAGTCCTTATATCTGGGATAAGGTTTAAATTTCATCCAAGTCCTCCTTTATGAGTTCCAGGATTTCCGCGGTGGTCTTTTTTATATCTTTTTCAATTTCTTCTAATGGTCTTGGTGGTTCATATTTATAGAAATATTTGGTGAAATTAATTTCATAGCCTATTTTGTCTTTTTTGCGGTCCATCCAGGCATCAGAGTAATAGGTTAAAACTTCCCACTGGAAATATTCATCGATATCCTCTTTAAGAGGTACATTTTCTGTATCTCGTAGTCTAGGGTCTGGTTTTAGGTTACCTTTAGAATCGGTAACATAATCAGCGGTTTCATCATGTTCTGAAAGTGCTGGAATAATGTTCTTTATTAAGGCGGATGAAAGTTTAAATCGGCGAAGAGCCTTTTTAACTCTGGCCTCAAAATTATCCCAGTTTTTATAGTGGCCTTCAATAGTCCTCAAAGCTTCTATAATCTCTTGCTGCTTCTTTCTCCCTTCCTCCTCCTCCTGAAGCTTCACTTCAAGGTCCTTGCTCTTACTCTTTGCAAGGTTCTTGAATGAAGTGACTGTGTAAAGATTCTCAAGTCTTTTTTCTGTTACCTCGAGGTTCACTTGTAAAGGTCTTTCTACAGTCACCTTTGTATAGCCAAAGTCCTCATTATCAAGAACTTTGCTCAACTCATTTTCCTCAAATTTACAATAAAGATCTAAAATTTCCTCAATATCTTGGTCCCTGATTTTATGCCTTTTATTTCCGAGGCTCTTTCTCATTTTAACATATTTAGAGGTTGCGTCCACTAATTGTATCTTACCAACCCGTTCTGGAGGTTTCTCATTGGTCAAAACCCATATGTAAGTTTTTATACCCGTATTGTAGAATAGCTGATCTGGGAGGCCTATTATGGCTTCAAGATAATCATTTTCAATTATCCATCTGCGTATGTTGCTTTCCCCGGAGCCAGCATCTCCTGAGAATAAGGGTGATCCATTGGTGATGACTGCTATTCTGGATCTTTCATCGGTCTTCATCTTGGATAACATATGCTGCAGAAACAATAACTGACCATCCTTGATACTTGGTAGTCCTGCACCGAAACGCCCCTCAAAACCCCTTTCAGCTTCTTTAGTCACAGCTTCTTTGTCTTGCTCCCATTTACGACCGTATGGAGGATTGGATATCATGAAATCGAAGTGTTCATCAGGTAATTGGTCGTCTGAAAGTGTGCTGCTGGGCCCTTTAATGTTCTCTGCGTTTTCTCCCTTGATGAGCATGTCTGCCTTACAGATGGCATATATCTCTTCATTAATCTCCTGCCCATACAATACCACGTCAACTGAATCATTAATCTCATTAATGAAGTTTTTACAGCTGGTAAGCATCCCCCCGGTTCCACAAGCAGGATCGTATATCTTCTTGATTAATCCCTCTTCTTTAAGGTGAACCCCATTCTCAATGAAAAGCAGGCGGGTCATTAATTTAACGACGTCTCTGGGTGTGAAGTGCTCCCCCGCCTCTTCATTAGATTGTTCAGAGAACCTTCGTATAAGCTCTTCAAATATGGTCCCCATCTCATGATTGGAAACATTGTCTGGATGGAGATCTACCTTGGATTCTGAGAACTTTTTCACAAGTAAAAATAACAGATTAGCCTTGGATAATCTTGTTATATGGTCTTTTATATGGAAATTGTCGAAAATGTCTCTGACGTTGGGACTGAAACTATCTAGGTAATGTATGAGGTTTTCTTCAATATGCTCAGGGTCTTGGATCAAAGATTTGAAATCATATTTAGAATAGTTGTAGAATCCCAACTCATTACCATCCTTATCCTTGGCTACTCCCCGGAGTATTGGATCTAAATTCTCGATGGTATCCTTATATTTGTTATAGGCTTCAAGAACATCCCTTTTAGAATGTTCTAGGACACTATCAAACCTTTTTAGAACTGTAAATGGCAAAATCACTTTTTGGTATTCATTTCTTTTGTATGGACCTCTTAAGAGGTCTGCTAAATCCCATATGAATGTCACTATTTCTTGGAAGTTGTTAGTCATAGTTTTCCCCTTGACAATATTTACTATTTGGAATTGAAGGCTCTGTAGAGGCCGTTCTTTGGCATCGATCTGGACTAGTTTATTCTTGATGATGGAGAAGTGTTAGCAAGGCCTCTATCAAAGGTTGGAGGTTTTAAAAGAGTCCTTTTTTGACTTTCTGGTCTTGCAGTACACTGCGAATTTCTTTATTTCAAGTATAGATGCGGTGCCACGCCATCTCTTTTTTTGGTGGGATATTGGTGCTGTCCCGATCTAAGGTTCATTGAGTTTTTCTAATGTTTCTGAGAATTCTTTATCTGTGAGTACTGGTTCAGCGCCCTCCACTGAGACCTGTTCCTTCAGGTTGGCGTAGATAATTGCTCCTGGGGTGGGGTCGGCCATGTAGGGTTCCTTCAGTCTGTAAACCCTCAGTACCCATATGTAGGCCTTTTTACCGTTAAGGTATGATTTTACGTGGTCCCTTGTCCAGATGTAGAAATTCTCTGAAGGTATTCTTCGGGGCGGTCTTTCTCGGATCTCTTCGAGAGTGGCAAAGTATTTGATCTCTGTCTTTTCCCCCTCTTTATGGGGGAGGCTATATTTTTCAACGAATGGATGATATTTTTCCTGGAAACTTTTCAGGTAATCATCTTTAAGGGCATAGCTGACTGTGGGGTAAAGCAGGAATTCTTTGAGGTTTGTTCTATATGTCCTGATAAGGATGGTCTGTTTTCCATGTCCGAGGGCCTCTATGGTTGCATTCCATTCTTTAAGACACTTATTCGTGTTCTCCATGAATAATCATCCCCTGTTTTCTTCTACCATTTTATACTCATCTTCCCTGATGTATTTTCCACCAATTGATATGAATCGTTTCGGTTTAACAGGGGCCCTGAATTTTTCAAAGTTTTTAAATTCTATGATGGTCATCTCCTTTCTGTCCCTGGAGTAATCCCTGAACTCATCCTCTGTGAGCATGAGCCTCTCACCGTATTCTGAGATTATCTTCCTCTTTGGCATCTTCTGAATGGACACTATGTCTGCCCATCCTGTGTATGCCTTTGCACCATGGGACTCATAGATCACAAATTTATCACCGGGTGAAACCCTTCCCAGGTAAGGCTTGCAAACAAAAACGTCCTTTCCCTCATCATAGATCCTTTTTGCATACTCAGTAGGCACTGGATGTGTAACTCCCTTTATAATCATGCCATTTACCTCCTATGACTATTATATTGGTAACCGTGGTAATAATTGTTCATTTCATGGCAAGAATTAAGCAGGCTTCTTATAAGTTACCACCCCCGAGGAAAATCTTAAATACTATTTACTCTAATAGTACTACTTAAGTGTTTATTCTGGCCATGTGGATTCGTAAGGTCACTTTAACGCCACCTGGTTGCACTACAAAGAATAAGACCATGGTCTTTGATGGTTTCGACCAGGAAGAATGAGCCACCATGAAACCCTGGCCTATTATAACCCTTTCCTCTATTGTCCTAATTTCAACTACACAATCCATGATCTTTTTAAGATTTTGCACTAGGCTAGGAGTATAATCCCATTTGGTGAATAGGTAAATAAGGTTTGTATTATACCTCCTACTATATAGGTTCCATTTTTTTATAATGTTTATGGTCTCATCTTCCCCAAGATAATCTATTAGGGTTGAGAGGTTATTTATAACACCTATACCACCTGGCACATCACTTATAGCTTCTAGTACGATCTCTTCTATTTTTGAATAATCATCAACGGAATATCTTGCAGTTGATGGTAATCCCATGAATGGTGAACTTCCATCAACAAAGAATGCATCCCCACTTTCAAGAAATTTTTCAAGATCCCAACCATAGGAGTTGAATTCATAGGTTATAGTTTCAGGTTCGGCCACATTCGTGAATATGAAACCTTTGTCCCCTTCTTTTAATCGCCCATATAGCATCTGGTAACCGAAGGCCTCACAATCCACACCAGGGACAGCAGAAAACATGACAGAAGCGTTATCGACTATACCCCCACCAAGTATATCATCGAGTTTGGGGATGTAGGTCCTCTTCATCTTCACATCTCCTTGAGGATTTCTTTCACCTGTTCTGCCCTAGTTTCCATTTCAACGAGTAAAAGTCCTAAGTGAGCGTCTGGTTCTGCGAGTGCTGTGAATATGGCCTTTTCTCCTGCAGGTTTTAGGATTATTATACCCTTCTCGGTTCTTACGGTGATCTCATTCACCGTACCAGTATTCATCTGGCCAGAGGCTGCCTCGGCGGCTCCCATGATAGTGGAACATAAGGCTGAGAATATCCTTGCGTCAACATCTGGGGGTGTGCGTGCATTGATAAGTAGGCCTTCCTTGGATACGATTCCACACGCTCGTATCTGCCCCACTTGCATAAACGCTGAAAGAACATCATCTAGTTTTTCCTTTTTTGTTTTGGTCATGGATCCACCCAATAAATTTTACCTATTCAATTATTATACTCTAATATATAAAAATCATCTTTTCATAGGGGGTTTAACCTTTTATGATGAACGGTTATAAATCTCTTTGCTTATCTTACTAATGATTTTCGATTATATCCATCTAACATCGGATGTTGTGAACATGTAGTTATATGAGAATGCTGGATTGTAAAAATCATTAGTAATGTTTTCTGTTTTGAATGTTATACAAATATTTCTCCTGATATTATAATTTATCCTATCTCCCAGGGAATCTTTACAATCATCTGGGATTTCCCTTTCTAGATGGGCATATACTATCAATCTAATCTTATATTTTCCATAAGTTTCATTATAACCTTCATTTACAGTCTCTAATTTGATGATTTGGATAGAAGAGGGTTGCAGGAGCACTTCTTTCCTGTTCTCATATTCTTGGTATGCATCTTTGGGGTAGATTGCAAGTTCATTTGTGTCAGCTCCTCTGATGGCACCATCCTTTGCAGCTGCAATAGCCATCTCCAATTCCAGATTATCACTTATAGAATATGATAACAGGAGGATCGTTGGGATGATAAAACCTAGAATAAGAAGATATTCACCTGTTATCTGCCCCCTATCCATTCATTTCACCTCTATTATCATTATAATAGCCTTTTTGCCTTCTATAAGGTTTTTGATTTTATAGGTTTTACCGGGTCTTAACATGATTGTTCTACTATTCCCATTAGAATCTACCAGGATACAAGGGTATATGGGAGATTTCCCATATCTTCCATCAACCATACCATATACTCCACTTGAATTAACCCATAATTGATAACGCGAACCCTCAATGTTACTTGGAAGTTTAACTGTTATCTCATGTCCCGGACCACCAGCCAACACAAGATTGATATCACCAGCTATTCTATCCATCAAAACCCTTAAACCGGTTAAAAGCCTCTCATCATTGGCATAATCCATCCTATAAGAGGCTGTGCTTGCTAAAAATAATATTATCATGGATAAGCAGAGAATTGAAAACAGAAAATCTGTTGTGAAAACTCCCCTTTCACATCTCATAGAAACTCCGCACCCCAAAAAAATTTTAAAGCATATATTACGATAACATGATAAAATATTAATATACTTTGCTATAGGGGAAGAATTCATATAAAATTGCACCAAGATTTATAATATTGAGGGAGTGTAGAATGTATAAGATAATATTATTCAGCGGAGGCCCCTACAGATTCGAAGAATTTGAAGAATATGTAGAGGATGTTGGAGGTCTAGTGCTTAAAAAAGACCGTTTCAGCGTCAGCAGAGGTGAATATTTCCTAGCCGAAGAAATTAAAGCCTTAACAATAATCCCAGAAGAGGAAGAGGAACAGTTGAAGGTGATTGTAAAAGGGATAAAAGGGATTATCCAGGAGTTACCAGTTGACAAGGACAAAGAAAGAAGGATACTGCTCTGCATACTACTCCATGATTCATTGACTAGAAACCCCCAATGGATGGAAAAAGAAGAAATAGAAGAGAAAATCATCTGCCCATGTGAAATTAAACTATGCGAAAATTCACCTGAATGTTTCAATAACATCCTAGAAGTCCTAGATGCAATGGTGGAAATGGAATTACTTGAAAAAAGAGAGAATAAAGGCACAGAAGAATATAAGATAAAAAAATAATTTTAATCCTAGGAGGTCTAACAGTTGAATGCCAATTCACTAATAATAGTTGGGATAATCCTTGTAATCTTCGGCATTTTCCTTATTTTCGCTGGTAGTATCATGGGCATGTTCACCAAGACAAAGGAAAGCACAGAGGTTAAAACAGGTGGAGTTATAATGATAGGACCCATCCCCATAATCTTTGGAAGTGACAGAGGGATGGCCATCATAGGTTTTCTAATGGCCATAATACTAATGATAGTAGCCTACATACTATTTTATAGGGTTTAAAGGGGTTTATATGAAAGGGAAAGTGTTCTTTATTGGAGGCGGGCCGGGGGATCCTGAACTTTTAACTTTGAAGGCTGTTAAGGTTATGAAAGATTCTGATATAGTGATATATGCAGGTTCTCTTGTGAATAAGAAGGTTCTAGATTTTGTGGCTGATTCGGCTGAAGTTTATGATAGTTCATCCATGACTTTAGATGAGATTATTAAGGTTATGGTGGATGGTGCCAATTCTGGGAAGATTGTTTCAAGGATACATACAGGGGATCCTTCGATTTATGGGGCTATAATGGAGCAGATGAGGGAGCTTGAAAAGAAAAAAATCCCTTTTGATGTTATACCAGGGGTGAGTTCTCTTTTCGCCGCTGCAGCCGCCCTTAAGACGGAGTTAACCGTGCCTGGGGTTTCTCAGACTGTTATAATAACAAGACCTTCTGGTAGGACTCCCGTGCCTAGAAGGGAGGATTTAGGGGCTCTTGCAAGTCATCGTTCTACCATGTGCATATTCCTTGGCGTTCATAAGATCGGGGAGGTTGTTAAAAGTTTAAGGGAGCATTATGGTGATGATACGCCTGTAGCAGTTGTTAAAAGGGCCTCATGGGAAGACGAAGAAATAGTAAGGGGTAGGCTTTCAGATATAGAAGATAAGGTGAAGAGGAGTAATATTAGGAGGACTGCTATTATCATCGTTGGGGATGTTCTTGAACCTGGAGAATTTAAAGCTTCAAGGTTGTATGATGCTAGTTTTAGTCATGGGTATCGGAAGGCTTAGATGATTATAAGTTTGAGGTGTTCCATTTTTCCACAATTTCGGAATCTGGAGGTGAGTTCTCTTATTTTTTCAGCTCCACCTTCTAGGATGAAGATTTCAAGGCAGTTCTTGTTTTTTAGGTGGCTGTGGATTTGTGTGTTTATGATATCTTCATAGTCATGTTTGATATTGTTTACCTTATCTTCAACTTCTCTTTTGTGTATGAGGAAGAGCACACCATTAACTTCTCCTTTTATATCCATTTCTTTCCTTTTTTCATCTATTAACATCCTGGATGCTGTTCTTATAATATCTGAGCGGCTTGAAAATCCCATCTCATCCTTTAAAGCATCTATCTCTTCTAGGAGTTTTTTGCTTATTGAAATGCTGATTACAGTCATGAACAAAAACTATATTAATAAACATTTAAAAAGATTACCATAAAAATTATTAAATCTATTCGATTTTATTAATAAATTTTTTAAGGGATAAAACAAATAAAAATCTAGCAATGAAAAAAACAAAAATATTCATTCTAATCGCAACAATCACCATCCTAATATGCGCCTTCTATATTACAAGTAAAGGTGGTGAAACAGGCCCCGAAGAAAAAATAATAGTAGCAGCATCAATAATGCCCCAAAAAGAATTCATAGAAGCAGTCGGAGGAGACAAAGTAAAAGTCATAGTAATGGTGCCACCCGGAGCAGACCCACACACCTACGAACCCCAACCAAGCCAACTAAGAGAACTATCAAAGGCAAAAATCTACTTCCAAGTAGGCTCAGGAATAGAATTCGAAAAAACATGGATGGAAAAACTAAAAGAACTAAACCCAGAAATGAAAATAATAAACTGCTCAGAGGGGATAAAACTCATAAAAGAAGACCCACACGTATGGACATCCCCACAAAACGCCATAATAATGGTTGAAAACATCTATAAAGCCCTCATAAAAGAAGACCCGGCTAACAGAGAATATTACACAAAAAACAAGGACCAATACATTTCAAGGCTCAAAGAACTAGACAAAAAATTCAACCAAACCCTCACCGAAAAACAAAACAAAAAAATACTAGTATACCATCCAGCATGGACCTACCTCTTCAAAGACTACAAAATAGAACAAATCACCATAGAACAAGAAGGCAAAGAACCATCACCCCAAAAACTCGCAAAGATCATCCAAGAAGCCAAAAAAGCAAATATAAAAATTATAATCATATCACCACAATCAAATAAACAAAGCGCCCAAGCCATAGCAGACGAAATAGGTGCAAAAATAGTCACCATAGACCCACTCGCAGAAAACTACATCAAAAACATGGAAAAAATGCTACAAACCCTCAAAGACATTTAAAGGTTGAATAAAATGGAAAAAGCAGTTGAAATCAAAAACTTACACTACAAAATCAACAACAAAACAATCCTAGAAGATATAAACCTCAAAATTTACAAGAGAGAATTCCTAGCTATCATAGGACCCAACGGCGGCGGTAAAACAACCCTACTCAAAATGATAATCGGCCTGCTGAAACCAACCAAAGGAAACATCAAGGTATTCGGCCTCAAACCCGAAACAGCAAGAAAAAAGATAGGCTACCTCCCCCAAAGACGCCACTTCGACACAGATTTTCCAATAAACGTTTTTGAAACAGTACTCATGGGATGCTACCATGGCCCCCTCAAAGGTTACACCAGGAAAGACAAAGAAAAAGTGGACAAATGGCTTAAAAGATTAGAAATAGACCATCTGAAAGATGAAAGACTAGATAACCTTTCTGGCGGACAACTACAGAGAGTTTTCCTTGCAAGAGCCCTTGTAAGGGAGGGAGAACTACTATTATTGGATGAGCCCACAAGTAGCGTTGACCCACTATTCCAAGAAAAATTCTATGAACTATTAGATGAACTTAAACATGAAATAGCCATTGTAATGGTATCCCATGATATAGGGATGGTCGCAACCCACGTGGACAGGATAGCCTGCCTAAACCAGAAACTATTCTCCCACGGAACACCCGAAGAAGCCCTGGAATGTATCGAGGATGTTTATAAGTGTCCCGTGGAGTTAATAGCCCATGGGGTGCCGCACAGAGTCTTGAGGAAACATTAGGTGACTAAAATGCTAGAATTTCTTGAATATCAGTTCATGCAGAATGCCTTCATAGCAGCAATCCTTATTAGTATAGCCTGTGGAATGGTAGGAACCTATATAGTGGCTAAAAGGATAGTGTCCATAAGTGGGGGTATATCCCACGCGGCATTTGGTGGTGTTGGCCTTGGCTATTTCCTTGGCTTGAATCCGGTGATTACAGCGATACCATTCAGTGTCATTGCAGCTTTCATTATGGGTATGGCTACAAAGAAGGTTAGAATCAGTGAAGATACTGCTATAGGCATATTATGGTCTGTTGGAATGTCCCTTGGTATCATATTTATAAGTTTAACTCCAGGTTATGCTGCTGACCTTTTTAATTATCTTTTTGGTAACATATTAACAGTTACAAGAACAGACCTTTGGATGATGTTAATATTAGATTTTATTATAGTGGCGAGTGTGATATTATTTAACAGGGAGTTTACGGCCATATCCTTTGATGAGGAATTCTCACAAGTTTTGGGGGTTCCGGTAAATTTGTTTTATCTGTTGCTTTTGACGCTTGTGGCTTTAAGTGTTGTTATCCTTATAAAAGTGGTTGGTATAATCCTTGTGATAGCACTTCTCACTATCCCGGCTGTGACAGCAAGACAATTCACTTCCAGGATCCCCTGGCTGATGATATTAGCATCAATAATCGGCATAATATTCACATCAGCCGGTTTATGGCTTTCATATATCCTTGATGTGTCCTCTGGGGCTACAATAGTATTAATCTTAGCAACATTTTTCATCATCACATATATTGGAAGAGAATTAATATGAATAATCATCTGAAGATTTTTCATCCCCATCATAAAGGTATGTGTTATAATTCGATTATCCCATCTTTTCTGGCTACTATCACCCGGTCAACACCCCTAGAAAATATACCATTCTCAAGAACTCCTGGGATACTGTTTATTTCATATTCCAGTTTTGATGGGTCTTCAATGGACCCGAAATCGGCGTCGATGACGAAATTGCCATTGTCAGTGATAACTGGCCCGTCCTTTGCATCTGACATTCTAATCTGGACTTTAGCCCCCATTGAATTCAGTTCTTCACATACAAGACGAGATGATACTGGTATGACTTCTACTGGGACTGGTTTGCCTAATCTTTCTGAGAGTTTGGAATCATCCACTATAACGATAAATTCGCTTGCTGAATAGTCAATTATCTTTTCTTGTGTATGGGCTGCTCCACCACCTTTGAGGAGGTTAAGGTCTTTGTCAACCTCGTCAGCCCCGTCAACAGCAATATCAACATCATGCTCTGTTATACTTGTGAGGGGTATCTGCCAATCTCTTGCAAGGAATAATGATTGATATGAGGTGGGTATTGCTAATATATCTAGTTCCTCTTCTTGGATGCGCATACCTATCCTTTCTATGAAGTATCGTGCCGTGGAGCCCGTGCCAAGACCAACAACTTGTCCGTCTGTTATTTCTTCAGCGGCTTTATATGCAACCATCTTTTTTAGATTCATTGGGATTTCACCATTATGCCATGATTTTGAGGATGACTTTATTTAATTTGTAGCCTTTTTTGCATTCATTGGCCTTGCCAAGATTTTTAATAATTTTACATTTATCTGATGTTTTTAATCCTTCTGGGAAACATAGGCTTCTCATATCACATTCTTCATCACATTCAGGAGCTTCGAATAATATTATGGATCCTTCAAATGCCCTCTTAGAGTCTATAAGCGCTTTTATATTGGCTTTTTCCACTTCGACGACTTTTACTTTTCCACCTTCATGGATTGGACATGGATGTTCTGTGTCTTTCACTTCTTTTATGGTGTAGATTCTGCCTGCTTCTAAAGGGCTGATACATACTGATTTGTATCTGCAGTCTTCACATGCCTTTGCCGGTTTATTGTAGATGAAGTTTAGTCCTTTTTTTGCAAGTTTTTTCCCTATTAGTGTTATCAATTTAGATCACTTCCGTCTTTTTCGCAAGTTTTTCAGCAGCTTCCCTTGTAAGACCCCTATCTCCTAGGATGGTGTATCTTTCCTTACGTATGGTGTGGGCCTTTGTAAGGGCTTCTATTATATATTCAGGTTCTATTCCGAGTTCATAGGCTGTTGTGGGCGCGTGCATTTTTTTAAGAGCGTCTTTTATGAATTTCCAGTCCCCTCCATGGAGGTGCATCATCATTATTGTGCCGACACCGCATTGTTCTCCATGAAGTGCTGGTTTAGGCGCTATACTGTCAAGGGCGTGGCTGAATTTGTGTTCAGATCCGCTTGCTGGTCTGCTGCTCCCCGCTATACTTATAGCTATACCACTGCTTATAAGAGATTTCACAACAAGACGAGCACTCCTTTCAAGCCCCTCTTTTATGGCGTCAGCCGATTTAATTATCATCTTAGCCGTCATGAGCGAAAGCGCCGCTGCAGATTCACTATAACGTTCATTAAGGAGTCTATGCGCCAATTTCCAATCTAGTATTGCTGTATAATTAGATACTATATCAGCACAACCCGAGGCAAGCAACCTAAAAGGTGCTTTAATTATTATATCAGTATCAGCTATAACACCCATGGGTGAAGTTGCCTTCATTGAAACCGAACCCTTTTCACCATCACGGATCGATGCTCTAGGAGATGCTATACCATCATGGGAAGCAGCGGTAGGCACGCTAATAAAAGATATACCAGCAAGGGTGGCGGCCATCTTAGCAACATCTATGACCTTACCACCACCCACACCAAGGACCAATGAGATATTATCAAGGTTTTCCTTAACCATCATAACAGATTCCATGGAAGCCTCCTTAACTTTTATATGCTCGGCTTTGAAACCTTCCAATTCAAGACTCCTTATAACATCCTTAGCAGCTATATTAAAGGTTTTATAGCCTGTGACGACCATCACATTCCCTTTAAATCTAAGATCTTTACATATGATCCCTGTATTTTTTATCACACCCGGACCAGTATGTATCTCCCTTGGCAACTCTATCTTCCTAGGATTCATCTCAATCACAAACAACAGCTTTAAGTAGGTAAATAGGATAATAACTTTCACAATTGAAGATCTTATAGTTACTGATAAAAATATTTTTGGAGAAAAAAATGCTAACTTCTAAAAAAGAGAGCCTAGTCAAAATGGTGGATGAAAATGATAGATTTCAGCGAATGGTTCCATAACATCCTAGAGGAGGCTAAAATAATAGATCCAAGATATCCAATCAAGGGCATGAACGTATGGTTACCCTACGGTTTCCAACTACGTAAAAACACCCTAAAAATCCTCAGAGACATTATGGACCGCGACCATGAAGAAACACTATTCCCACTCCTAATACCAGAAGACCAACTCGAAAAAGAATCAATACACGTCAAAGGCTTCGAAGACGAAGTCTACTGGATAACACATGGAGGACTTACAAGATTAAACAAAAAACTAGCCCTCAGACCCACCAGCGAAACAGCAATGTACCCAATGTTCTCACTATGGATAAGATCCCACACAGACCTCCCCCTACGGATCTACCAGATAGTTAACACCTTCAGATACGAAACCAAACACACAAGGCCGCTTATACGCGTAAGAGAAATCACAACATTCAAAGAAGCCCATACAGTACACGAGACCATGGAAGAAGCCGAAAAACAAGTACAAGAGGCGATAAAACTCTACAAGGAATTCTTCAACAGTCTAGCCATACCCTACCTCATAACAAAAAGGCCACCCTGGGACAAATTCCCAGGCTCTGATTATACAATAGCATTTGACACCCTAATGCCAGATGGCAAAACATTACAAATCGCAACAGTCCACAACCTTGGACAAACATTCTCCAAAACCTTCGAAATAAAATTTGAAACACCCACAGGCGAACACGAACACGCATACCAAACATGCTACGGATTATCCGACAGAGTCATAGCATCCATCATAGCAGTCCACGGAGACGAACTAGGCCTACGCCTCCCACCAAAAGTAGCACCATACCAGATAATAATAGTACCAGTAATCTTCAAAGAAAAAATAGAAGAGGTTATAAGAGCCTGCAGAGAAGTTAAAAAAAGATTAAAGGATCTTGGCTTACGCGTGAAACTAGATGATAGGGATATAAGAGCTGGGAGAAAATATTATGAATGGGAGATGAAAGGAGCACCACTCCGCATAGAAATAGGGCCAAGAGACCTTAAAAAAGGCGTGGTAACAATTGCAAGAAGAGACACCAAAGAAAAAATTGAAATAAAACTAGAAAACCTAGAAGAAAAAATAGAGGAAATACTCGAAGATACTACCAAGACACTTAGAGAAGAAGCATGGAAAAAAATGCAGGAAAACATAAGAACAGCCAAAAACCTCAAAGAGGCGAAGAAAATAATAGAAGAAAAGAAGGGTATAATCTCACTCCCATGGTGTGGAGACGAAGAATGCGGTAAAAACATGGAAGAAAAAATAAAAGTAGACATCCTCGGGATAACAGAAACCAAAAAGAAAAGTTCCTGTATAAATTGTGGGAAAGAAGCTAACTATAAAGCCTTCTTGGCTAAAACATATTAATGGTGCAAACCATGAACCCAAGGGCTCTAATCCTAATCAGCCTCATAATAATCTTCGCAGGAACCTTCGGGTTCCTCTGCTACCTCAACCAAGGAGGGATAGCCCTCAAGGAAGCATATGAAGATGGAAACGTTAACATAACCCAGATAACCTCCGCCGGCACAATCCCCCACCAAGTACTCATCTCCACCAACAGCAAAAAACCAGTGAAAGTAGAAAAAGGGACAATCCTAAGCAACCCAGAATCAGAAGATCTTGTAATAGCAAGAGACGAGATAATACCCCCAGAGGGTAACAGTACAATACCAGCCTACTGCATAGAACCAGAACAAAGCGCCATAAAAGGAAGTCACTTCAAAGTATCTGATAAAGCCCCCTGGATGATACAAGAAATCATAGAAACATCAAACCCAGAAAATCCTTCAGAAGCATTCAACACACAATTAAAAATATGGTTACTGGCAAGGGGCGCCAACTTCAACATATACACAGGAGAAGTCTACTATACAGTAAGGGCAAACAAAATGTATTTCTACCAACTCAAGGATAACCTATCATTTGCAAGGGCAGAGCTCATGACAAAATTCAACCTCACCGAGGAACAGTTAAATTCCATAAACATAAACAGCACAATACTCGCCAGAGAAGAAAACTGGCTGGACAAAATCATGGAATTCATTGGACTGAAATAAAAAAAATTCGAGGATAAAAAAACATGAAAATCTATGGAATCATCCCCGTATCACCATTCGCACATGCAAAAACAAGACTTTCACCCACACTATCACCAACAGAAAGAGAAAACCTCCTCAAAGTCATGCTAAAAGACGTTACAAAAAACTTGAAAAAAAACTTGGATAAAGTAATTGTCATAAGCGCCGACTGGAACGTTCTAAACTTCGCCCAAAAACTAGGAGTCCAAACACTCAAAGAAAAAGGGAAAACAGACCTCAACGGAGCCCTTCAACAAGCAGTTGAATGGTGCGAATCTAAATGCGACAAAATCCTCATAGTACCATCAGATGTGCCACTACTCGGCAAAACCAACCTAAAAGGTCTAATTGAAGATGCGGAAAAATATGATGTGATAATAGCCCCAGCAAAAGGCGGGGGGACAAACGCACTCTTATTTCCCCCAGAGACCATAAAGTTGCGCTTCGGGGACTGCAGTTTCTTCGAACATGTAAAAGAAGCCAAAAGGCTAAAACTTTCCATTAAAATCCATGATTCATTCTACCTTTCCCTAGATGTGAACACAGCCGAAGACCTTGGTGAAATAATACTCCACGGAAAAAACACACATACAAAATCCTACCTAGAAGATCTCAAACTAAAAGTGAAACCATCCAGAGGCGTTGAAAGACTCCAAATAGAAAGAAAATCTGGGAGAGGCATATGATCGCATTAACAATCGCCGGCTTTGATCCATCAGCCGGCGCAGGCATCCTAAACGATATCAAAACATTCGCAGCCCTTAAAGTTTATGGGACGGCCGCTATAACAGCCCTAACAGCCCAGAACCCCAAGAGAGTTGCTAACATACACCCAATATCCCCAGAATTCATAGAAGAACAAATAGACCTGATCATGGAACACCTACCCATAAAATACGCCAAAACAGGAATGCTCTACTCAGAAGATATAATAAAAACAGTCACCAAGAAGATAAGAGAATATAAACTTAAAACAGTCACAGACCCCGTGATGATAGCGGAATCAGGCTCGCCACTATCAACAGACGGAACAATAAAAGCCCTTAAAAAACACCTACTCAAAGAATGCATACTAGTAACACCTAACTTGCAAGAAGCCGAAGCACTATCCAACATCCAAATAAAAACAATTAAAGACGCTGAAAAAGCCGCCAAGAAGATAGGTAGAAAATGCAATGTGGTAATCACTGGAGGCCACCTCAAAGGTAAAAACATATACTTCAATGGAAAGATTAAAATCTTCGAGGAAAAATTAATCAAAAGCAGAAACACCCATGGAAGCGGGTGCTCATTCTCAGCTGCTATAGTCGCCTACTTAACAAAAGGTTACAGTCTAGAAGAGAGTATAAAAATGGCTGTAGGATTCGTGAAGGAAGCCATACGCCACGGCAAATGGGGTACACTCAACCAATTCTGGGAACTATAAAAGTTCACCCCTCAAATCAATAGTATCCTCAAGATCAGGGCCAGTAGATATTATAGTCACTGGCACGCCAGTAGCGTCCTCTATCTCCTCAATAAACCTTTTAGCTTCCCCTGAAAGCTTGGAATATTCTCGGACCCTTTCACACCTTGGATATAAACGATCGACACAAGTAACCGCTATCTGTGTCGCCCCATTTATCATACATGATTCCCTTGCCATGTCCATGTCAAAAAGGCCTATTCTACGCCTCCTACCAGTAACAGTACCATACTCTTCTAAACCCATCTTCTCGGCTTCTTCCTGGCTTATCTCTGTGGGGAAAGGCCCCTTACCCACTCTTGTAGCATATGCCTTGAATACTGTTATAACCTCGTCTATGCGTGTTGGCCCGACACCAACGTCAGCTGCGGCTGTGCTTGCGGTAGTATCCTTACTAGTGACATAGGGGTAGGTGCCATAGTATAATGAGAGTCCAAAACCTTGCGAACCTTCAATGAAAACATCACTGCCTTCATCAAGGGTCTTGTTTATCTCAACGGGTACGTCTGTTAAATAGTCTTCAAGTTCGGGTATTTCATGTGCAAGTTTGGCTGTTCTCATGACGCGCTCTGCATTCGCAGGTCCGCAACCTGTACCTGTGCTGCCAATTTTCTTTGACAGGTAATCCGATGATCTGTCCTGGATTTTATGTTTTTCTTCTATGATGGCGCATCGGTAATCTATGAATGTCCTATCTTTAACATCATATTTGCTTAGATTTTCCATTTCATCTAGGAAAACTTCAGGGTCTATTAAGACACCGGCGCCTATTAGTAACTTCGCATCCCTATGAACAAAACCTGATGGTGTAAGTCTTAAGGCGTATTTTTCGCCCTTGAATTCTACTGAGTGCCCTGCGTTGGGTCCTACACCAGCCCTGGCGATTATGGATGGTTTATCATGGTAACAAAGGTA
>Ga0209508_1000667_pt1 | contig 32565 bp, 33 predicted proteins | sample AD_UKC129_MetaG_FD_184427 | JGI IMG/M metagenome (GOLD analysis project Ga0209508, IMG submission 184427) | Active sludge microbial communities of municipal wastewater-treating anaerobic digesters from Canada - AD_UKC129_MetaG (SPAdes) (version 2) | ecosystem: Engineered > Bioreactor > Anaerobic... | reverse complement strand
CAGATACAGGAAACGCATATTAGAATCAAAGCTGCAATGAATGCAGCTTTGATTTTACCCGATGCGAAGTTTTATATTGTGGACATGTATTCTTTATTGCTTATCAGATATGAAGCACAAGGCTTGCGATATTAAAGTATATCAGCAGTGAAATCGCATCAACTATCGTCGTAATGAACGGACTTGCCATAACTGCAGGGTCGAAGCCGATTTTCTTCGCTGCCATGGGGAAAATACACCCTACAAGTTTGGCAACAAAAACTGTAACAATAAGTGTGATACAAATTACCAGGGCTACATAAATGCCCGTCCCGTCGAACAGCATCAACTTCAGGAAATATACCAGTGCAAGCGTGATACTGCACAGGAAAGCTACGCGGAATTCCTTCCAGACGACCCGGAAAACATCGCTGAAACTCAGCTCGTGAAGGGACAGGCTTCGGATCACCGTAACAGACGTCTGGCTTCCGGAATTGCCGCCCGTATCCATGAGCATGGGAATATAGGCAGTAAGGATGACATAGGCTTTCAGCGCATCTTCAAAATGCGATATTATCATTCCTGTGAATGTCGCTGAAATCATAAGTATAAGCAGCCATGGTATACGGCTTTTCCATATCTCGTACGTGGTTTTCTTAAGATATGGCTTGTCGGTGGGAGTTATAGCTGCCATTTTCTCGATGTCTTCCGTTGTTTCCTTCTGCAGGACGTCAATAGCATCGTCAACGGTCACTATTCCGACTATTCTTTTTTCATTGTCCACCACAGGCAGGACCGTAAGGTCATACTTTGCAAAAAGGTTTGCCACAGCTTCCTGGTCTTCAGTCGTGCTTACAGAAATCACATTACGATTCATTACATCTTCGATTTTGGCATTTTCATCGGAAAGAATTATGGTTCTTATTGTGACAAAACCAATAAGATGCCTTACGCTGTCTGTTACATAACAGGTTTCAATGGTTTCACTGTCCAGTCCCTTTTCCCGGATACGTTTTATCGCTTCGCCAATCGTCATGTTGGCATGCAGAGTTATAAACTCGGTGGTCATTATGCTTCCGGCAGAATCCGGGGGATACTTCAGTATTTCATTGATCAACTGCCGGGTATTTGCATCCGAGTTTTCCAGGATACGCTTGACTACATTGGCCGGCATTTCCTCCATGATGTCGACCATATCGTCAATATAAAGCTCATTGACGACTTCATGCAATTCTGTATCGGAAAAACTTCCGATAAGTACTTCCTGCTGATCATAATCCATTTCAACAAAAGTCTCTGCGGCCAGGCCCTTGGGCAAGATCCTGAACAACAGCAGGATATTCTTTTCTGAAAAACTTTGCAGAAGTCCTGCGATATCGACAGGGTTCATGGAAGAAAAAATATCTTTGAGTTCTTTGTACCTCTTTTCTTCCAGAAGCGTGAGAACAGTTTTTTCCAAAGACTTTACGTTTACCATCAGTCTTGCCTCCTTTCAAAGTTTTTACGGACAAAGTAAATGTGCCCGCTGACCTTGACAGGAGTAAGACACAACCGACCGAAGCGCCAACGACACACGGACGCTGCCGCATTATGTTCGTTGCGACTTCGATCAGGTACTGTGCCGATACTACTGCCAGCGTCCATAGTCTCGCTTCGCTCCTTTCGGAAATTTTTTAAAAGCATAAAAATATAATGTTTAATGGTAAAACATTTTTATGTCCTGGTGTGAAAGCACCAGGAACATGAGAATCGCCTGAGAACATTTAACGATCGCTATTGGAACCCAACAGAGACACTATCAGTTTAGGTCATAGCATATCCATTGTCAAGCATTAATCCCATGCTTGTCTTGATCAGCAGTATTTTTAAATATACTCATTATAAAGTGAAAACTGCCAGGATCTAATAATAAAGCAACTGCTTTTATGTACATGTATTGACGGCAAGACCGGGAAGGATTCCCTTTGAACAGGTCATGGATATCTTTGCAAATATTGGGCTGCTAAGCATACAGCACCTGGAGAGAAGCCCGGACCTCAAAGAAAACACCATGCATGTGTATAAGATCCAACTGGGTTACATGTCAGTCCGGAAGCCCAATAATACCTACCACTACATTCCGGTATGGGATTTCTACGGACATCGCACACTGTACGGAACCGGCGGATATGCCCGCGGGAAAGACCACGGACCGATATGGGGCGATTCCGTACTGACCATAAATGCCATTGACGGTACCGTTATCGACCGTACATACGGGTATTGAACGATGAGAATGATCCTATACGATTTACGCCAGGTTTTGAAAGGTGTATGGTTTTATGTCGCGCTTGCGACAACTGTTGTCAGTCTTTGGATGGACCTGGGACCGGATTCTTATTGGGTATTGCACGGCGGCATAATGGATCCGATGGAAATGCTGGCAAAAGCGCTGTCAGGTTCCGGCAGTGCCCTGTCTCTTCCATTGTTGGCGTCGCTGCCGTGCTCTGCAAACGCATTTCAGGAACTGTCATCAGGTGCGGCCAGGATGGCAGTGTTTCGCAGCGGACGTGCTGCTTATATAATCAGTAAATTATTATCTGCTATTTTCGCTGCTGCCCTTTCCCAGGCACTGGGAGTGCTTCTGTTTGCCGGGCTCTTGCTGGTTCCGGGTCCTGGTATGGCGACCGAGTTCCCTGCACACATGCTGCTTTCAAGATTGCTGTCGGCAATGGTGTTTTCCATAGCTGGGGGAACAGGAGCCTTGCTTTACCGGGATACAGTGAGTGCCATTGCGGTGCCAACAGCGATGAGTTAGGCTCATAAAAACCACAGCAAACATATACCCCACCACAGATGATAATATAATGCTCACAGTTTATAAAAAGTTGTCTGATAGATGTATTTTCTGGCGTCAACCAAACCATATATTTACTAGTATTGTTATCATTATACATAAAAAGCCAATTTGTGTCAATGTGGCTGGTTTTGTTTCCATCTGACCATACGCTTCATGGAACAGACACTTTGCGAAAATCAGCCGGAAACATGTTTTTTATGCTATTATAAAGTAAATGTAAAAAAAGAGTCTGGAGAGGGGATCGATTTGGTCATAGATTTCCATACCCATTGCTTTCCGGATCAGCTTGCAGACAAAGCGGTCACATCTCTGTCGGCAAAGGCAGGTATCCCGGCTATGCTGGACGGAACGCTCGGCGACCTGAAAAGATCGATGGAAGCCAACTGCATAACCGGTTCCGTGCTGCTCAACATTGCGACAAAGCCGTCACAGGCAATGAACATAAATAACTGGGCAACCCAGGTCCAGGATGAGGATGTCATATCCTTCGGAAGTATCCATCCTCTCTGTGAGGACTGGGTGAACGAGCTTAAGCGAATTAAGGAACTTGGACTCAGGGGAATAAAATTCCATCCCGAATACCAGGAGTTCTATGTCGATGATGAGGCCATGTTCCCGATATATGAACTTGCCTTTGATCTTGGGCTCGTCATTGCTTTCCACGCCGGTGAGGACATAGGTTTCCCTCCGCCTTACCATTGCACGCCTGAAAGGCTGGCCACTTTGCTGCAACGATTTAAAGGAGGGAAGATCGTGGCTGCGCATATGGGGGGATACAAGTACTGGGATGAAGTCGAAAAGCATCTGGTGGGGAAGGATATCTATTTTGATACTTCGTATGCTGTCGGCATCATGGACAGCGAGCAGGCCAAACGCATCATTTTTAACCACGGATACGACAGGATACTGTTCGGAAGCGACTCTCCCTGGAAAGACCAGGGATGGTCGGTGCAAAGCATAAAAAACCTTGGCCTCGGACCGGAAGTCGAAGAAGCCATATTCTATAAAAACGCGGTCAGGCTGCTGGGCTTGTAAAAGCCTTTTTTCATTGGCCGTTCATTTGCCGGGGAAACCTGTCCATACAAATAATAATTGTCGTTAAGCCATTGTTGACACGGGAGGTCGACTGTGATAGACTTTGTTTAGGTCTACTAAAATCGACCAGGGAGGCAGCTGCATGGAGAAATATAAGCTGTTTGATGCGGAATATAAATTCGTCAGCATCATCTGGGACAACGAACCCATCAACTCTACCGAGCTTGTAAAGATATGCGCTGAAAAACTCGGCTGGAAAAAGTCTACCACATACACCGTATTAAAAAAGCTTTGCGGACGCGGTATCCTGCAAAACAGGGATGCTACCGTTACAGCATTGGTAAAGCGCGAAGATGTACAGAGATATGAAAGCAGGGCCGTACTGGAAAAAACATTCGACGGGTCGCTGCCGAAATTCCTGACCGCCTTCCTGATCGGCCGCAAGCTTTCCGAACAGGAAGCCGAGGAACTGAAGCGGATCATAGAGGAGGCGGTGAAATGAGCCTGCTTGGGGATCTGTTCATGACCATAGTCAACATGAGCATTACTGCGTCATGTGTGGCTGTCGGCGTTATTCTTGTCCGCCTGCTGCTCAAAAAAGCGCCGAAGATTTTCTCCTACGTTCTATGGGCTCCCGTGCTTTTCCGCCTTGTATGCCCGTTTTCTTTCGATTCAGCTTTCAGCTTTTTCAACCTGGTAAGCCTGGATGCGAAGCAAGGAAGCGAAGCATATGAGTTTGTATCGCCGGATACAGGAGTTATCCAAACGCCTGCGATCCGGGCCGACATTGGAAGCTTTGACAGTGCGGCGAATGTTTCGCTGCCTGCGGCCGATCCGACGGCAAGTGCAGACCCTGTGCAGATCTGGTTGGCTGTCCTGAGCCTTGTTTGGATCCTTGGCGTAATCACGCTGCTGACATACAGTATCGTTTCTTACGTAAAAACCAGGGGAAAGCTTAGGACCGCGACCCTCGTGGAAGGCAACGTCTTTGAGACCGATGCCGTCGAAACGGCCGTCGTATGCGGCTTTATCCGCCCGAAGATCTATGTGCCTTTAAATATCCGGGACACCGACCTATCTTACATACTTGAGCACGAGCGTACGCATATCCGCAGGAAGGATCACCTGGTAAAACCGCTTGCTTATCTTGCGCTCATCCTTCACTGGTTCAATCCGCTCATGTGGCTGTGTTTCTCGCTCATGAGCCGGGATATGGAGATGTCCTGTGATGAAAGCGTGCTGCGTAAGCTGGGTGACAGCGCAAAGCGCGGATATTCAAGTTCGCTCCTGTCGCTGGCGGTGAAGAGGAAAGGGCTTCTGGCAGCGAATCCCCTGGCTTTCGGAGAAAACCACGTAAAGACCAGGATAAAGAACATACTCGATTTCAGGAAGCCTGCATTCTGGGTCACAGTGGTTGCGGTCATAGCTGTCTGCGCGGCCGTGATCGCTTTTACAACAGATAAGAAGGATGATAATGATAAAGATCCATATCTGGGTTATTCGATAAAGGCACTGATGGATAATAAAACTCCTTATGTAGGAAACAACTCCAGGGTTGTCGGACTTATCGATGCAATGCCTTTGCCCAGGGGCATAACGCGTGATACGGTCGAGCTTCAGACTGCTGAAATGCCTTATGGCATAACCATAAACTATATAATGACTGATCCTGCTGGTATTAATTCGAATGGAGACATAAGCGGCGACGCTTTTCAGCGGAATGCCATCGTGCTCTTCAGCCTGGTTGACAATGTCGATGTCATAAACTGCAGGATTACTGATAAAACCGAAGGCAAGCATGACGGAACAACATATACTTTTACCTGTACCAGGGAAGCGGCTGAAGAACTGCTTGGCAGGGACCTGCGCTCCTTTGCGCAGAATGCGGATTCCATCAGGAGCCTTATAGGCATGATAAATGATATTTCGTTTGAGGGAAACCATAGCAGCGCAACATCTGTGTCCGAGATCGGCGATACGTTAAATGGATCTGAACAAACCGCCGCAGCGCCGTCGGATCCCACACCGCCAGAGCATGACCCATCGTTTTATACGCCGTCGGTCAATGAAGGGCAGTATGAATTGCTTGTTGAGGTCAGGCCAAACGTCATCCCCATGCATAAGATACAATTAAGCAGACTTGATATATCAATAACGAACATCTCTGAAGAAGAATACAGAGGCAGGTTCGTGGCTGGCATTGAACAGTTCGACGGAAACGACTGGGTCGATATTTCAGGAGCCGGCAGTTCCCTGTACCCTCTCACCTCACTTAAAAAAGGGGAAACTTATGAATTGGAAAAACGGTTCAGTGTTAAGTTTACTCCGGGCAGGTACAGGTTAAAAATCGATGAGTGGTACGGAGAGTTTGAAGTAGTTCCCAGCAATCCGGATATGATTTCCGTAGAATTCGACCCAAACCCCATAACGCTTGATGATTTCATAAGTTCCGGCATAGTGGTGTCGATAAGGAATATGTCGGATGAAATCTATGAAGGCGGTTTAGGCGTCGACCGTCTGGAATGCTTCGATGACAGCGAATGGGTCAAGGCTCCGTGGGTGGAAGGCGCAAACGTGGTTGACCAGGTCAGGTTAAGGATAGGACCCGGAGAAGCGCGCTCGGTGGCTCGTTTGAAGGCAGACATGTTCGATTATGATTTTTCACCGGGGAAATACCGCGTCAGATATGACCAATGGTACGGTGAGTTTGAGATCATTTAGGCGTGATTTTGCATGTCTGCATTATCAAGTACGGCACTCTGAATATTGGTTCCATGCAGCCGTAGTGGTCGACACATCCTCCCGACCAAATTTAGTGTTTTTTAGTTATTGACAGAAGACTTTTTAGCAAATGAAAGCAATGGAACACTTGAAATTTACTTTTGGTCGACACTTCCTTTGTCCATCCGGGAATTGCTCAGTTTGCTTTTGGATTCTATAGTGTGATGTTGACATCAACGATTTTGGGGTTAGTAGCATACTACTGCCTGTCAGGATCCCTGCGGTAGTGCATACGGCAGGGCTGAGCTTGACTTTTCGATGTTTCTGCTTTATTAATATCTGCTGATATCATCGATTTGTCGGGACGACGGCAAAGAATGGGCAGGGCAACTGTTACAGTGACAGCGGGATTACATACCCGGCAGCGCGAAAGGAGGATGTCCCATTAAGAGGATCAGGGATTTTGTAATGACACACAGGCACGTCTGGCTGTGTCTTTATTTCCCGTTCTACATAGCACTGTTTTTCACCGTCGAAGCCCTTTCGCCGGCGGACGGATACTGGGTCACGGATCTGCCTTTCGATGCAAAGATCCCTTTTGTCCCGCAAATGGTGTGGGCCTACTGCCTTTTCTATTTTTTGTTTGCAGTGGTAGGGATACCGCTTCTTATCGGGGACGGGCCGGCTTTCAGGCGGTGGATGTATTTCCTGATGACGACATTTACCATTACCCTGGTGTTCGATGCACTGGTCCCGAATATGCAGACGCTGAGGCCGACTGATTTTGTCCCGGCAGGCATCTCAGAAAGGCTCCTTGCCCTTATCTGGAGCGTAGATACGCCGACGAACGTGTTTCCCAGCATGCACGTCCTGGGGTGTATCGGCAATGGGGCTGCTGTGCTTGACAGCCGGGTCTTCAGGCGGTGGCAGAAATGGGTGATCCTGATCCTTTCTGCTGTCTGCAGCGTATCAACGGTATTCGTCAAGCAGCATGCTATTATTGATACCGTGGGAGCACTGGCTTTTGCCGTGCCGATCATCCTCGTTTTCTACGGAAAGCGAATAAAAGAAAGCATTAAGTCTTGGAAAAATGCATCGGCGGCTGAAGCGGTACACCTGGACAACTAGTCCGGGAACGGTGGCCGTGGTCAACCTGGTGAAATGTACCGGCATCTCAAAGCCGACGCCGATTTCTTCATAATAGGAGTTATCGATTTCCCTGAGGTCCCTGCCGAAATATCTCACACTGCCCCTGTATCTGTCAAGCAACTTGACCAGTATTTTCTGGGTAGTGGATTTCCCGGCCCCGGATGGGCCCAAAAGCCCGAAGATCTCACCTTCATGCACGTCAAATGTGATGCCTTTGATGGTATCTTCACCAGAGGCCGGATACCTGAAGTGCAGGTCTCTGACACTGAAAACAGTTCCCATGGCCTTACCCCTTTCTTTTGACTTGCCTGTTATCCCTGCTGCTCCGGCGGTCGTCGGTAGATGGCTGCTTCCGGGATATCCCGTACTGTATGACATCTATGACCTGGAAGGCTGTTTCAAGCAGGTTTTCGGGATTTCCGCCGGAAACCAGCTTGTCGATGTTGGCAAAAAGGACTTCTATCAGTTTGACAACGAACCCTGGCGGGTAACTGCTGTCGATCTGTCCGGACTGAACGGCCTGGTAAACCCATTCGCTGGAGGATTTGTAGTAGTCGAATCCAAAGAAGCCGAAGAGCCGGTTTCGGAATCCATCATCTTCTTCCATCAGCATGTTGGATATACGGTGCATCCGTTCGTCGGACATCATGAATTCCGCGGTTGCCCGCATCATTTTCTTGAGCATGCCGAAAAAGTCATCGGTGCTGAAGTTTTCCTGCATAAGCGGATAGAAGAAGGAGAGCTTTTTTTGCACCAGTATGTCCATCATGGCCAGGTAAAGCCCGAACTTGTCGCCGAAGTGATGATAGAAGCTGCCTTTGCTCATGCCGGCCTTCCTGAGGATATCATTGAGGGATGCATCTGCGTATCTCCTGGCGGAAAATTCGTCGATGGCTGCTTCTTTCAGTTCGGGATAGCCCAGCAGCGGGTTATTATCTCCAATTAGCGCATAGTAGTTGAAACTGCGTTTTTTCATACAGGACACCCTAAAATCGATCGCATTATAAAGTCGTTATCATCGCCTTGTTGAGTCATAACACCATTACATTAGACCGACTGGTCTAAACCATACGGTCTAATAATATCATATGATCATCCGGTTTGTCAATATACCGACAGATAGCCCGGTCTGCCGGATCTGCCGCGATGGTTGAGGAGATGTGCAGGCTGTATTATAATGCGGGTTAAAGATGATGAAACACACGGATATGTCGCAGAGCTTTACCCTTCAGCCGGGCATTGCCGGAGTCATATTACCGAGCGAAAAGAAAAAGGAATACATTGAGATCGAAATCCCGGTCGTATAGCGGGTATGCATAAATAACAACGGCTGCTGTCAGGGCTTTGATTAATTTGTCTTATACGTTATAATAGGTACCGGCTGCGCCGATTTCGTACCATGCAGCATCGATGCTGCGCCGGACTGTGATAATTGAAAAATGACAGATATAGAAGGGGTTGAATAAGATATTTAGGTTGTTGTTGGAGAAGCTGAAGGAATCATCTTTTTCTGTAATTCCGATCGCCATACTGGTTGTGCTCCTGGATCTGACCATAGCGTCGATACCATCGTGGAACCTCATACTGTTTCTGATCAGTGCTTTTGTAATAATCATGGGAATAGCACTGTTCAACCTCGGGGTGGATATGTCACTTATACCGATAGGTAAACATATTGGATCAGGACTGGTGAAAACCAGGAAACTGCCGATTATCATCATTCTGACATTTCTCATTGGTATCTTTATCACGATGGCGGAACCGGATCTGATAGTCCTGGCCGGGCAAATAAACGGGGTGCCTGATGCTGTTATCATACTCAGCGTTTCATTAGGCGTCAGTCTTGCGTTGGTAGGAGCATTTTTGAGGATATTGTTCCAGGTGCCGCTTTCTTTCATACTGATCGGCTGCTATGGTCTGGCCTTTATCCTGTCCTTCTTTACAGGCAGGGATTTCATTTCCGTTGCGTGGGAATCGGGCGGTGTTTCGACGGGACCGATAATGGTGCCTTTCGTGATGGCACTGGGACTGGGTCTGGCATCTATACGGGCAGACAAAACATCTGAAGAGGATAATTTCGGTCTTGTCTCCCTTTGCCTGATCGGGCCCATAATCACTGTATTGATCCTTGGTATGTTTTTCAATCCTTCCGGGGGCAGCGCGATGACGGTACCAGATCTGCAATCGGTTTCAGGCATCGCATCGCTTTACATCCGTAATCTGCCGGAGTATATGAAACAGGTGGCAGTGGCACTGGCACCTATGATCATAACGTTTGCCATTTTCCAGGTTGCAAGGCTGCGCCTCAAGCTTAAAGATATCCTGAAAATCAGTGTAGGGACGATCTATACTTACGCAGGCCTGGTGCTGTTTCTGACCAGCGTGAACGTGGGTTTTTCACCGGTGGGATATCAGCTCGGCAGTGTCCTGTATGAGAACAACAGCGCCATGGTACTGATCCTGGTGGGCATGGTGACCGGATATTTCGTCGTTGCTGCTGAACCGGCGGTTTTCGTGCTCAAGAGACAGGTGGAGGAGGTCACCAGCGGGGCCATCTCAGCAAGAGCGATGGGGATAGGGTTATCCATAGGTGTGGCGGTATCGGTGGGGTTGGCCATGCTGCGGGTCATTACAGGGCTGTCGCTGCTGTATTTCATCATTCCCGGCTATGTGTTTGCCCTGTTGCTCACATTTGTCGTACCGCACCTTTTCACTTCGATTGCTTTCGACTCCGGAGCGGTGGCATCGGGTCCCCTGGCAGCGACGTTCATGCTCCCTCTTGCCATTGGAGCATCAGAAGCGGGAGGCGGGAACATATATACCGATGCATTCGGGATCGTGGCTCTTGTAGCCCTGACTCCGGTGATAACTCTCCAGGTATTCGGCCTGGTATATTCCATAAAATCGAGGCTTGCAAAGAAAGCTATGGTCGTACCTGAATCGGAGGATATTATCGTAGAGCTGGACTATCCGGCGCAGGAGCAGGAAGATGAAGGATCTGCAGAAAATGTGGCATCAAAAGCCAAAGCCCGCCCGGATACCGGTGAGGGGGATGCGGTGCCGGATACGGGCATGGACATTGCGGTGCCCAGGGATTAAAATAGAAATTGACATGTGCAATTGAAGTTGAACGGAGGGGAATGATGGTCAGTCACTCAGATGCCAGGCTGGATGCTTTGTTCACGGTAGTGGATCACCGCCTGGAGGATATTTTGACGAACACATACAAGAACAACAAAATGCCCATACTGCTGCTGACCCATGGAAGAGGCACAGCCAAGTCAGTCGTATATGAAGTCCTTGGATATGAAGGGCGGAAAAAAACCGTTGCTGTCAGCATCCAGACGAAAGCCATGACGAATCATATACTGAAGCAATTAGGGGACAACATCGACTTTGACAAACCCGGGACCGGGATCGCTTTCTCAATAAATGTAAGCAGCATCAGCGGAGTTTTTTCCAGGATATGCATCCAGGCAGAGGAGAATTCAGGGATGGGAAGTGAGGATATGCCTTCAACATCAAAAGAGCCTTATCATCTTATAGTCACCATAGTAAACAGCGGATTCTTCGACCAGGTCATGTCAGCGGCGAAAAAGGCGGGAGCCACCGGCGGCACCGTAGTCCATGCCCGTGGCCTCGGCTCTAAGGAGGCTATGAAATACCTTGGCATAACGATACAGCCGGAAAAAGACCTGGTTTTGATCCTGGCGCCGAGAGACAGGAAGCTGGCCATTATGGAAAGTATCATGCATGAAGTTGGGCTGAACACCGCCGGGACCGGTATCTGTTTTTCCCTGCCGGTGGATAGTGCGATAGGGATCATCGATTAGGGGATCGGCAAATGATCGACTGGAACTTTGCCTGGACTATGGTGTTGTTTTTGTGATACAATGGCTTCTGTCGGCAAAACGGAGGGCCATTGTATGGAACAGAACGCATCAGCAGGCACTTTCAGCAAAATACGGAGAACATTCATAGGCGACCGCGGGTTTTATGCAGCAGTATTCACTTTACTGCTGCCAATAATCGTGCAGAACGCCATCTCAAATTTCGTCAACCTTCTTGACAACATCATGATCGGGCAGGTGGGAACGCCCCAGATGTCAGGCGTTGCCATAGCCAACCAGCTCATCTTCGTCTTCATGCTGGCCGTTTTCGGTACCCTTTCCGGTCCCGGGATATTCAGCGCACAGTTTTACGGTGCGGGGGACTATGAAGGCGTGCGGTACACGATGCGGTTCAAGCTCCTGACCGCCGTCGGCGTTTTCGTGGTCGGGGTCATAGTGTTCCTGGCATTTGGAGACCAACTGATCTCGTTGTACCTGACAGGCGAAGGGGACGATGCGGAACGCGCCGCCATCCTTGCATTCGGCAGCAGTTATCTCCGGATAATGCTCTGGGGACTGGCGCCGTTTGCGGTTTCCCATGTATATGCAGGGACGCTCCGTGAGACCGGGGAGACGATACTTCCGATGACGGCCAGCCTGGCAGGTGTCTTCACGAATCTTTGCCTGAACTATGTACTTATATTCGGAAAGATCGGATTCCCTGCCCTGGGCGTGGACGGGGCCGCCATTGCAACAGTTGCAGCGCGCTTTGTCGAATTTGCCATTATCGTCGTGTATGTCCACAGGCATCAGGGTAGGTTCCTCTTTGTCAATGGACTCTATAGGTCGGCAAGGATCCCGCGCAGGCTTGCCGTCAGTATAGTCAAAAAGGGTACGCCGCTGCTGATGAATGAACTGCTGTGGGCACTGGGAATGACCACGATGACGCAGATATTCTCGACGCGGGGGCTGAATGTGATCGCAGGCCTCAACATAGCCAGCACGTCGATGAACCTGTTCAACGTAGTCGTGTTTTCCATGGGCATGGCAGTTGCCGTCATGGTCGGACAGGCTCTCGGGGCCGGTGACATCCCTGGAGCGAAGCGGACCACATGGAGGCTCATTTTCCTGAACATCTGCATCTGCGTGGTTTTCGGCAGTGCGCTTGCAGCATCGGCGCCATATATACCGTATATATACAATACCACCGAAGAGGTGCGCATGCTGGCCACCCGGTTTATGACCGCAAGTGCCGTATTCATGCTATTCAATGCGGTGACCCACTGTGCATACTTCGCCATCCGGTCAGGCGGCAGGACCTTTGTGACGTTCCTTTTCGACAGTGTTTACACGTGGTTCGTGTTCATACCGTACTCATATGTGCTGACACATTTTACGTCCCTTGACATATCGTGCTTTACCCGGTATGTTACCTTGCAGACGTCATCAAGTGCATAATCGGGATAATCATCCTGAAACACGGGCATTGGGCCCAGAACATGGTTTCCGACACCGCACTTAAGGCATCGTAAAGCGGGGATGGCTGTGTCGATGCGTGGCACTTAAGGTGATGTAAGATATGTCAAAGCTCGTGAAATACCTGAAAGGCTACATAAAGGAGAGCGTCATCGGGCCGCTTTTCAAGCTGCTCGAGGCCTGCTTCGAACTGGTAGTGCCGCTGGTGATGGCGAATATCATCGATGTGGGCATAAGGAACGGCGACAGTGCCTATATCCTGAAAATGGGCGGCGTCATGGTGCTGCTTGGCGCCCTGGGACTGGTGTGCTCTCTGACTGCCCAATACTTTGCCGCAAAAGCGGCCCTGGGGTTCGGCACTGCCCTCAGGAACGACCTGTTCGCCCACGTGAACAGCCTTTCTCTTTCCGAGATCGACAAAATAGGGACATCGACTCTGATCACGAGGCTCACCGGCGACATAAACCAGGTACAGACCGGCGTCAACCTGGTGCTGAGGCTCCTGCTGCGCTCTCCGTTCATCGTCGCGGGCGCGGTCATCATGTCTTTCACGATCGATGCGGAACTGGCCCTTATTTTCCTCGCCGTGACGCTGCTTATTTCGCTGGTGATATATCTCATCATGACACGTTCCGTTCCGCATTACAAGAGTGCCCAAAGCAAACTCGACAGGGTGTCTCTGATCACCAGGGAAAACCTTTCTGGTGTGAGAGTGATCCGCGCTTTTTCGAGGCAGGAAGACGAAATAGCACGGTTCGTGCAGTCCCACGCCGATCTGACAGGCACCCAGCTCCTGGTGGGCAGGATATCGGCCCTGCTCAACCCGGCGACCTGGCTTGTCCTGAACGCCGGGATAGCTGCAGTACTGTGGTTTGGCGGCATCACCGTGTATCACGGTGATATTTCGCAGGGCGAGGTCATTGCGCTGATCAATTACATGTCGCAGATCCTCCTGGCGCTGCTTGCACTGTCGAACCTGGTCATCTCGATAACGAGGGCTTCCGCCTCGGCTGCCAGGATCAGCGAAGTCTTCGCTGTAAAACCTTCGATGACGGAAGGCGGCACCGTGATACCGGGTATTAGTTCCGATGCGCCGGAACAGCCGGAGACGGAGGAACCGCTGGAGACGAGGGGACCGGCAGGGGCCATCATGCCGCCTGGTTTCCCGGAGTTTTCGGATATCCCGGGATCATCCGGCGTCCCGAAAGTCGAATTCAGGAATGTTTCATTTTCATACAGCCGGTCCGGCGAAATGGCCCTTACGAATATTTCCTTCCGCGCAGAAAGCGGTGAGACCGTCGGGATCATCGGCGGCACCGGGTCGGGCAAAACGACGCTGGTCAGCCTGATACCGAGGTTTTATGATGCGGACGAAGGGGAGATCCTGGTTGACGGGGCAAATGTGAAGGACTATCCTTTCTCCGAACTCAGGAAAAAGGTGGCCGTAGTGCCTCAGAAAGCTGCCCTTTTCAGGGGGACCGTCAGGCAGAACATGCAGTGGGGCAAAAAGGAAGCGGCCGACGAAGAGATATACAGGGCACTGGAGATCGCCCAGGCAAGGGAGTTTGTCGATACCATGCCGGACGGCCTTGACACTATGATCATGGAAGGCGGGAAAAACCTCTCGGGAGGGCAGAAACAGCGACTTACGATAGCACGGGCCCTTGTGGCGGATCCACAGGTGCTGATCCTTGATGACAGCTCGTCTGCGCTGGATTTTGCCACCGAAGCCAGGCTGAGGAAGGCCGTCGCGTCCCTGGCCAAAACCAGGGGCATGACTGTTTTCGTAGTTTCACAAAGGGTATCGTCAATAAAACATGCGGACAGGATAATCGTACTCGATGACGGACGGATGGCCGGTATCGGAACGCACGAAGAACTGCTCGCATCCTGCGGGGTTTACAGGGAGATCTGCCTGTCGCAGCTCCCGAAAGAAGGGGTGAGGACGGATTGAGCGGGGACAACGGCCGCATTATCAAGCGCATCCTTCGATTCACAAGGCCATATATCGTTTACCTGGGCCTGTCGCTGGCACTGGCGGTCGTGCATGTGGCAGCCGCGCTTTACGCCCCCGTTCTGGTCGGAAAGGGAGTCGACCTTATCCTGGCTGAAGGGAACGTAGATTTCCAGGGGCTCGTCCCCATCGTGACGCGTTTGGGCGCAGTAATCATTGTTGCAGCGATATCCCAGTGGCTCATGGGGCTTTGCAACAACAGGGCTGCGTATAATACCGCCAGGGATATGCGGATAAAGGCTTTCGAACGCCTGCACAACGTTCCTCTCAAGTTCATAGATTCCAACCAGCATGGTGATATCCTCAGCAGGGTGATCACGGATGTGGACCAGGTTTCGGACGGCCTTCTGATGGGATTTACCCAGCTTTTCAGCGGCGTGATCACTATTGCCGGCACCATTGGCTTCATGTTTTCGATCGATTCGAGGATAACGGCCATAGTTGTCGTACTTACGCCCCTTTCGCTGTTCGTCGCCAGCTTTATAGCGAAGCGCACCTACAGCATGTTCAGGCTGCAGTCCGAAACAAGGGGAGAACTGTCGTCGCTGGTGGAGGAGATGATCTCGAACCAGAAGGTCGTCAAGGCATTTGGCTATGAAAAGGAAGCCCAGGCACGGTTTGAGGAGATCAACGCCCGCCTGCAGAAGCACGGCCTGAGTGCGACATTTTTCTCATCCACGACAAATCCTGCCACGCGGTTCGTGAATGGACTCGTATTTACTTCCGCGGGGATCGCGGGGGCCCTGCTTGCCATCAGCGGCAGGATTTCCGTCGGTCAGCTTTCTGCCGTTCTGAGCTATGCGAACCAGTATACGAAACCGTTCAACGAAATATCGGGCGTGGTGACGGAACTCCAGGGCGCATTTGCATCTGCTGCCAGGGTATTCGAAATCATCGACCAGGAACCCGAAACGCCTGACGCGCCCGGTGCCGTCGAACTGACTGAAGCGGACGGGAGCGTCAGTTTCAGGGACGTGGATTTTTCATACAGCCCGGATGTCGAACTGATCAAAAACCTGGATCTCACGGTCAGACCGGGACAAAGGATCGCCATCGTGGGTCCGACCGGCAGCGGCAAAACGACCCTGATGAACCTGCTCATGAGGTTTTATGACGTGGACGCCGGTGAGATCACGGTCAGCGGCCATCCCATAAAGGAAGTGAAACGGGACAGCCTGCGTTCGATGTTCGGGATGGTGCTCCAGGACACGTGGCTGAAGACGGGTACCATCCGGGAGAATATCTCGTACGGCAGGCCTGACGCCACATTCGAAGAAATCGTGGAAGCGGCGAAGGCGGCGCACGCCCACGGCTTTATCATGCGCCTCTCCCAGGGCTATGACACACCGGTGTCGGAGGAGGGAGAAAACATCTCGCAGGGCGAAAAGCAGTTGCTTTCCATTGCAAGGATCATGCTTCTGCAGCCGCCGATGCTCATCCTTGACGAAGCGACTTCATCTATAGATACACGGACAGAGATCAGGATCCAGAAAGCCTTTGAAAAAATGATGGAAGGCCGCACAAGCTTCGTCGTTGCCCACAGGCTTTCCACGATAAGGGAAGCGGACTGCATCCTGGTCATGAACAAAGGGAAGATCGTTGAACAGGGGACCCATAATGAACTGCTGAAAAAAGGCGGTTTTTATGCCGATCTGTACAACAGCCAGTTTGAAAGGTAACAGGCCGGGGCGCCCGCCGGGCCGAAACCTGAAAAGCAGGTCGATCCAAAGTCACAGGATGCTCCTGGCACTTTCCGCAGTTCCCGCTGTATGAATAAATCACCGCTATATGCAGAAACTAAGTAAAAATCAGCCGGGAAGAATCGATTATGTTCAGGTATATTTTCAGGAGGATCCGCTGTTCATCCCTGAAAAATGAAAATGACCGCATGAAGAATGGAACTGCGCCTGAAAAGAAAAACAGTGAACCCTTATTGCCCAGCCTGGAAAACAACATCAGGGCAATAAGGGAAAATTTGCGCGGAAGCAGCGATCTGGCAGTCCATGAGTTCAACTTCGGGCATGACAGGAGATACAGGGGAGCCATAGTTTTTATCAGTGACATGGCGGATAAGGATGAGATAAACAAAAACATACTGCAGCCCCTGATGTTCGGTTCGTTGCTGATCAGCAGCGATGCAGATATCGATTATACAAAGATAGACAATGTGGCAAGGAACCTGGTCCCGGTAACGGACAGCCGTAAAGTGGCACTGCTGTATGAACTGCTCGACAGTTTGCTTGCAGGGGCTGTCATCCTGCTTGTGGACGGTTCGAAAGAGGCTTTGGCTGTCAGAACCGGCAAACGGGAATCCCGTTCCATAGACGAACCGGCAACGGAGGCAGTCGTACGCGGCCCGAGAGAAGGATTCAATGAAAACGTAAACACAAGCATTGCCCTTATCCGCCAAAAGATCAAATCTCCGGACCTGTGCGTCGAAAAACTCGTGATCGGAGAGAAATCAAAAACGGATGTATATATAGTCTATGTAAAAAGCGTGGCTGACCCGAAACTGATAGAAGAGGTCAGGAAGCGGCTGGACAGGATAAAGACTGATGCGATCCTGGAATCAGGCTACATCGAGCAGTTTATCGAGGATGATCCCTGGTCCATTTTTCCCACTGTTTCAAACACTGAAAAACCCGATAAGGTCGCGGCAAAGATACTCGAAGGCCGTGTCGCCATACTCGCTGACGGCACGCCTTTTGCCCTGGTGGTACCAATGCTGTTCATTGAAAGTTTCCAGAGCGTGGAGGACTATTATACCAGGCCTTTCCTTGCGAGCATCATGCGGATGGTAAGGTTTCTGTCTTACATAATCAGTACCCTGGGACCTGCGGCTTATGTGGCGCTCACAGTGTTCCACCAGGAACTGATACCCACCCAGTTGCTGATATCCATAGCGGAAGGACGAGAGAGGGTGCCTTTCCCGGCGATACTGGAGGCCTTCCTGATGATATTCGCTTTTGAAATATTGAGGGAAGCAGGAGTACGGCTTCCGAAACCGGTAGGACAGACAGTAGGCATCGTCGGAGCCATCGTGCTGGGCGAGGCATCCGTCCAGGCCGGCCTTATAAGCCCGATCATGGTGATCGTCGTATCAGCAACGGCTATCGCAAGCTTTGCTGTACCTGCCCAGACCGATTCCGGGACGATACTGCGGTACATATTCCTTGCACTTGCCGGGATCGCCGGTGGTTTCGGAGTTATCCTTGGCCTTCTTGTGACGCTGCTTCATCTTGTGTCCCTGAGATCCTTTGGAACACCGTATCTATGGCCGATCGCACCGCTGAACATTGCAGGTCTGAGGGATTTCCTGATAAGGATGCCGCTGTGGATGCTGTCGCGGCGCCCACAGGCTATTGTCCGGAGCGATGGCAATACCCGGAGCCAGGGTCCGGACCTGATGCCCTCACCGAACAAAGGAGGCGGAAATGATACTGTATAAAAAGATTTATGTATTTATCCTGTGCTTTATTATGCTGGTTGCCTTGTCCGGCTGCCTGGGCGGAAGAGAGATCAATGACCTGGAGATAGTGATAGGGATGGGGATCGACAAGGATAAGGATACAGGGGACATTTTGCTTACAGCGCAGATAGTCAATGAGAAGGAGGCGGGAGGTGCGTCAGGAGAAGGCGGAGGAGGCGGCGGCAAGGCGTACTGGAATGTCAACAGCATTGGGAAATCGATCTTTGATGCTGCCAGACAGATTACACACAAAACAGGAAACAGGCTTTTCGTATCGCATAACCAGGTAGTGATTTTCGGTCATGATGTGGCTGCGGAAGGCCTGCAGAAACATATCGACTTTTTCCTGCGTGCACATGAAATGAGGCCTACCACGTTGATCCTCGTTGCCGAAGGCCGGGCTTCGGATATTATGGACGCCAAACCTGAAACCGAGAGGTTTCCTGCAATGAATATAACTAAACTGGTCAAGACCTACGGCTTTACGTCCCATTTGTATAAAGTCAATATGAAAGATTTTGCTACATGCCTGATGAGTGGCACTTCGGCTACATTTGCTCCCCTGGTCACTGTTTCGCAGGACAGAGAGAACAAGGATGTGTTTGTTCCGGGCATGGCTGTCTTCAAAAACGGAAAAATGGTTGGCAAGCTCAGCCACGATGAAGTCAGGGGCGTTCTATGGGTGCTAGGCAAAGTGGAAAGCGGCGTGGTAATAGTTCCTTCGCCCGATGGAAAAGGAAAAGCCGTTTTGGAAATCGTGAATGCAAAAAGCAAAGTTAAGCCGGAAATAAAAGACGGCAGGATAATATTCCATATAAAGATCGAGGAGGAGCTGAGCCTTTCAGAGCAGACTACTCGCGAGAACCTGGCAACTGTCCCGGGGTTTGGGAAAGTACAGGAGGCTGCGGGAAAGGTCGTCCGCCAGGAGATAATGGCGGCTTTTGAAAGGTCCAAAGAACTTAGGCTGGATATTTTTGGTTTTGGCGAGATGCTGCACAAAAAGTACAAAAATGAGTGGAAAATTATGGAACATAATTGGGATGATATATATCCGACTATAGAACTGGACATTCATGTCGATTCGAGAATAGTATCGAATGATTTGCTGAGACGCCCGGCATCGCCAGACGAAGGGGGGGAATGATATGGGCACTGATAAAGGGAAAATAAACGGAAGACAGTTGCTGTTCATGTTCGCCGGTTTTATCCAGGGTTCGGCATTATTGATAGATTTTACTGTAGGAATAACCGAACACCAGACATGGATGGTCATACTGGCAGGCCTGATCGTGACGATCCCTTTTATACTTTCCTATGCAGCGCTTGCAAAGAGGTTCCCGGGAAATGACCTGGTCCGGATCAATGATATGGTGTATGGCCGTTTTATTGGCAAGGCTTTGTCCCTGTATTACATTTTCTTTTTATCGATGACTTTGTCTTTTAACATTCTTGATGTGGGTGAACTGTATGTAAATTTCCTGATGCCCGACACACCTTTTTTTTTCCTGCTGTCGGTTTTTGCCGCAGTTATCGCATATGCCGTCTATAAAGGCATAGAAGCCCTTGCAAAGGTGAGCCACCTGTTTGTTGCTACCAGCTTGTTCGTGATAATCACAACATCTGTCCTCCTGGCCGACCAGATGGATTTTTCCCGTTTCCTGCCTCTTTTCGAACTGCCGTTCATAAAGCTGTTACAGGGCATCCATATCATGTCGATCATCCCATTTGGTGAAACGATAGCTTTTCTCATGATCATGGAACACATGAACGATACCAAAGGGCCTGCAAGGTATTCATTTTTCGGGGTGCTTGTAGGAGCCGCGAGCCTTCTCATCGTTTCCGTAAGAAATACGGCGGTCCTTGGCAGGACACAGACCATCTGGACTTCCCCGTCGTTCCAGTCGATCCGTCTGATCGATATCGGAACCGTACTGACAAGGATGGATTTCCTGATAGGCATAGCGCAGACGATGCTGATATTCTTTAAGTGCAGCATTTTCCTTTACGCACTTACAACTGCACTTTCACAATTATTCGGTTTAAAGTCATACAAGCCGCTGGTTTTGCCTGTGGTCGGCATAGAAGTGATCATTGCTGCCACCGTTTTCCAGTCGCCTGTAGACCACGCGGAAATCACTCAGAATGCCGGCATTATTTATTCTGCACCCCTTATTTATTTATTTCCGCCGTTGACGCTTCTGATCGCGAAAATCCGCGGGTTGCCGAAAACTGAAAGGAGCAGGGGAAAATGATATTCCTTCTGATGGCTTATGCTCTCATCTTTCTGGTCAACGTCCCCGGGCTTGTGAAGAGAAAGGAGCGGAAAGAACTCGTCGTTTTTTTCATCCTGTACATCATCGGCTTTGTACTTGGGCTGATGTATGCGCTCGACATACCGATACCCAGCCCGATGAAAGGTTTGCAGTACCTCATTTCTGATAAGCTGGGTCTGAAATATCCGCAGCATTAGGCAGCACCTTAAGCACCAGGCAAGGTGTCCGCAGCAACGGACGTTAAGATACTTGATGTACTTTACCGAAACGCATCAGGTGTGGCATGACAGGAGGCGGGAGCATGCAGGACAAGCCTGGCATGCTCCCGGAAGGTTACTTTTCCTCTTCGTCCTGCAATGCATCGTATCCTTCTTCGCCCGTCCTGATCCTTATGACGTTCTCGACATCGTAAATGAATATCTTGCCGTCGCCCGCATGTCCAGTGTACAGGGCTTTCTTCACCGTGTCGACGACAGTCTCGACGGGGATCCTGCACACGACGATGTCGACCTGGACCTTGGGAAGGAGCCTTGTTTTCACAGGAGCGCCGCGGAAATATTCCGTGTGGCCTTTCTGCATGCCGTATCCGAGGACGTTCGTGACTGTCAGCCCGGTGATGCCGATCTTGTCAAGAGCTGTCTGGATTCCACTGCCGCGAAGCCCAGGTTCATGAAGAACACCAGGACGGCTGCAAGCACCACCCAGATGGTATCGACTATCATCGTGATATCCATTATCGATCCCCCCTTAAAATTTGAGGCGTGTATTTTACACACTGCGGTAAAATACACGCCTTTGTGCATGGTCATATCATGTTTTACCAAAAATCTGACCAGGCTCTGCCGTTGATCAAGGCAGGCACATTTGCCAATCATGCCTGGTATTGCCGTAATGGTTCCGCTTGCTGGGGGGTTCCGGAACGCCTTCCCGCGATCCTCCCGGGTCTACCGGCCGCCGGGTGAAGCTTCGGCCGTGTTTCTTAGCTTCGTAAATACCCGGCATACACCAGGGGACCACCTTTACCATTTCCGATATAACAAAAGGCGCTGCGGACTTTCGCCCTCAGCGCCTTTGCTATAATAAATACATGATACCCTGGGACATGTTTGGCTGTCAATGTGAAAAATGGCAAATAAATGCCGCCTACAGCACTACCTTATTATTGAAATTGCCCAAGAGCAGCCGTGATGCATGCGGTACGCCCTGGCACGGGAACAGTCGCCGGAAGGCCTGTTTAAAAATATGTGTCTGTGTGGTAAAATTTACATGACATTTTTATACCGGGAGGCTGCGGTCCATGAAATACTTTTGACATATACGGACCTTTTGGATAAACCCTGGTCCTGATCTTGCTGATGTATCCGGGGGACAGTCGTCCCGACCGGTTATACGGAACTGATGCCAGAGCACTCATATTTTAACAGACCGGCTGGAAGCAAGGAGGTTAAGGTATGGGAAAGTGCCTGTTATCGATAGATTGGGACTATTTCGTCTACACGCGGGATAACCGGGGTTCGTACATAGAAAACGACAGGAGCCTGATAGATTCCTGGTACAAGAGATATATCCAGGCCAGGTCACGGGGTGAAGACATCCGGGAAGCATTCCGGCTTTCACCGGAAGTGGAAGGTTTCTGGACTGAAATCGGGAAGTTTTTTGCAATTACCGCCAACACACGGGTTTACGTTTCTGATTCGCATGCCCTTTCATATGAGATAGCGAAGAAGGATGGATGTGAAAAGGTTTACCTGTTCGATTCCCACGCCGACCTGGGTTATGGGGGACTTTCATCGTTGAATTTTGAAGTGAATTGCTCAAACTGGCTCGGAAAGCTCCTGAAAGAAGGGCAGGTCAGGGAAGCAGATATTTTTTACAGCCCGTATACGACAGAAAAGCCGGACCATTTCAGGCCGATCAACAACATTTACAATGTAACGTACTGCAGCCTTGACGACCTGGCCGGAAAATGCATCGAAGTTACGGCGGTCCATGTCTGCAGGTCCGGCGCCTGGACGCCTCCGTGGCTGGATGAGGAGTTCTGTCGGTTCGTCGACGCCCTGGGGCTGGCATACGAGGTGGTCAGCTGCCCTGAAAGGAAATGGGACCCGGACCACATCAGTTTTTCAGATGTGATCGACTACCTGATGGCATGACGCGGGAGAGAAACCTGCGGCTACAATAAGGCGACTGGCAGCGGAATTTGACAAATGCGGCATGCGTTGTTAAAATTACATTATCTGATGGGATCGTGTTGCCGGCAGGATCACATCGGTTGACAAGATCGCATCGACTGGAACTGCATAAGCATATGGATTTACATCGATCTAAAAGGGAGTAGCTTCGGGAAACCGGGATAAGATCAACATACTGGAGAGATCCTGGTCTTATCTCTTTAACGTATGTTAAAGAAAGCGAGACTTTTAGATTATCAGAATGTGCCTGATAATCTGAAAGTCTTTTTTAGTTGCAGTCGGAGGAGAAACGGTATGCTTGCTGAGATGATAAAGGCGTTTTTGCTGATATTTATGGCGGAAATGGGAGACAAGACACAGATACTTGCCATGGCGTTCGCCACGAGGTTCCCGGTCCGGAAAGTGCTGATCGGGATAGGACTGGGAGTGCTGCTCAACCATGGCCTGGCGGTTGCACTTGGGAGCTACCTGTCCCAGGTGGTCCCGATCGACACCATCCAGATGATCGCCGGGGCCGCATTTATCGGTTTTGCCCTCTGGACGCTGAGACCGGAGGAAGAGGAAGAAGAAAAGGAAACGCGGATGAGGTTCGGACCGGCAGCAACGGTCGCCCTCGCTTTCTTTCTCGGGGAACTTGGCGACAAGACCCAGCTTACGGCGATCACCCTGGCGGCTGATGCCGGGTATCCGGTGATGGTCCTTGCCGGAACCGTTTCAGGCATGGTTGCCACGGGAGCCCTGGGGATTTTCATCGGGAAGAAGCTGGGAGACAGGATCCCGGAAACGGGCATCAGGCTGCTGGCAGCGTCCATTTTCATGTTTTTCGGGCTTCAGAAGCTGTACCGGACGGTCCCTGCCCGCTACCTTGAAGTTCATTATGTCGCGCCCTTTATCGCCATACTGGCGCTGACAGCGGGCTGGATGGCATATTCAATGATCCGAAGGAAACGCGAGGGATTCCGGTCCGCATTTATCAGCAAATCTAAAATGCTCCATGATTATTATCAACATCTGAAAAAAGACCTGGACGAAATATGCCTGGGTCCTGAGTATTGCAGCGGATGCCAGGGGGAACTGTGCGCTGTAGGCAAGTCAAAAGAAATCGTGCAGGAAGCGCTGGATACCAACGGACTTCAGGAGGCGCCGCTGCAGGCTGGAACGAAGTTCAGCGAAAAGCCCTTCGTGGAGGAGAAGGTCCTGGATTGCCTGGTGGATGCGCTTTTGCTGATCAGCATGATCAGGGACGAAAGTAGCCTGTCGGCTGCCCACTTTATCAGGAACCAGATGGAAACGATCCTGTTCGGGAAACCGGTTGTGAAATTCAAGGATATAGCTTCATACATCGACGAGATAAGAAAAACGGATGCCGGGCTGGCCAACAGGATCGACGATGCTTTTCATATGAGGAGGACTATGGATGGAAGGCAGGTCCAGGAAAGAAATAAAGACATAGCTGTCTGAGACATGATGCCGTATTCCGTCGATATGCAGGGTGTTGTAAGACCATCATTTACGCTTGCGGTACTGTGGAATGAGGCCGGCGTTACTTACTGCATGATCACTCCGTGTATAATCGGGATGTTGCTCATTTATTCCAGGGATATTTACAAACCTGTCATTTCGGTGATATCATATGTGGGTCTGATTTTCGGCCTGCTTAACATGATGACGTGGTTCGGGATCCGGAATGAAAACTGGTGGATGGGTGTCCTGCATCTGCCCCTGCTGGTACTTTCACTCTATGGCATGATCGTTGCCAAAAAGGAAAAACTCCCCCGGGATTTGCCGGTAAACGAAAATAAGCCGGAGATGAGTAGTGGTTGACCATGTCTGTAAGCAGACGGAAAAACATATAGCCGGTCCTGTCGATACCGTCCAGGTATCCGCTTACATAGCTTGCTTATCGTGTATAATAAAATAAGCAGGAAATACACATCCTGAAAACAGGGTCATCACCATAGCCGAAGGGACCTGAAAGAGGTGAAATGGATTGGATCACCGGGAACTTGAATCGTATTTTCGTTCTCTGGACCGCTCGTTTTTTCTCGAAGATGACATGAAATCGTACGCGTGCCTGGATCAGCCTTTGCCGATAGGCCACGGGCAAACGATCTCGCAGCCCAGCCTTGTGCTGGAAATGACGCGGCTTCTTTCGCCGGAGAAGGACAGCAGGGTCCTGGAGATCGGCACCGGTTCCGGATTCCAGACTGCCCTTCTTGCAAAAATGTCGGCGCAGGTCTATACGGTGGAAAGGATAGCCGAATTGATGGAAAAGGCAAAGAAGAGGCTTGAGGCATTGGGCTTCACGAATATCTTTTATAAAGCCGGGGACGGAAGCATGGGATGGCAGGAACACGCTCCCTTTGACAGGATCATGGTGACCGCGGCGGCAGGGATCCTGCCGGACGAACTGGTCGGCCAGCTGGCACCCGGCGGCAGGATGGTCATCCCGGTGGGCCCGCCGAGCGTGCAGGAACTGAAGCTTATCACGAAGTCGGATGACGGCAGCATACACGAGGAATCCATGGGGCTGGTCAGGTTCGTGGAACTCAAGGGCAAGTATGGCTGGGCTGAATGAGACATTATTCCCGCATCCGTCCGGAATGTGTCGCATCGTCTTGATATAATAAGGAAAAACAGGTAAAATGTTATTGTACGGACCAGGAGTTCGTGCAAATCTTCACTTATCCTCACTCCGCAAAGGTGCGGCAAAATCATGTGATCAACGATGCTGCTTAAAGAAAGGAGAAGTTCTTATGAAGGGATCCCAGAAACTCATTGATACTCTCAACGCTTTGCTTGCAGATGAACTTGCGGCCATCAACCAGTACGTAGTACATGCAGAAATGTGCGAGGACTGGGGCTATGGCAAGCTGCATGAGAAGTTTGAGAAGAGGGCAATAACCGAAATGAAACACGCCGAAAAACTTATCGGGAGGATACTGTTCCTCGGCGGCACGCCAATCGTTACCAAGCTCAGCAGTATCCATATCGGAGGCGACGTTCCGAAGCAGATAGAATATGACCATGCTGCGGAAGCAGGCGCCATCAAGGCTTATAATGATGCCATAACGCTCGCTGCAGAGGAACGTGATAATGCGACGAGAGATATGCTCATGGAGATCCTGAACGACGAAGACAGCCATATCGATGAGCTTGAGGAAATGCAGGATCAGATCGAGCAGATGGGTCTGCAGATGTTCCTCTCGACCCAGGTCGACTGATTTTACGGGCAAACCTGGCAAAAAGGGCTGTAGAGGTATACAGCCCTTTTTGTGTGGGTAGGCATAGTTTGTGCAGGAAAGCAAGGCTTTGCGCAGGAAAACAAAGCTTTGTGCAGGTGAGTGAAATTTTTCCGGCAAAGGGCGGAGATGCGAGATGGGGATGGAAATCATTAACATGGATCGACTGGACAATACCCGGCTCATACAGGCGGCACAGGTCCTGACGGACAGTTTACCGGAAGGCTGGCCGACGCTCCGGGATGCCATGGATGAAATATACAGGCTCCTGGTCCCGGAAAATACATTGCTTGCCGCTGTCGAAAATGATGCTGTGGTCGGCTTGGGCGGCATACTCCCGGGGTATGGCGGCAAAGTCTTCGAGATACATCCGCTGGCCGTCCGCAGCGACAGGCGAAGGCAGGGGATCGGCAGTGCGATCGTTGCGGCATTGGAGGATGAAGCGAGGAAACGGGGCGGCTTGACGATACATGTTGGAGCCGACGATGAGAGAGACGGCGGTGAGACTTCCCTTGCAAACGAGGACCTATATGATGATTTGCCGGGGAAGATCCGGGACTTTTCGCCCGGTACGCACCAGTCAGGATTTTACATGAAGCTGGGGTACAAAATCATCGGTGTCATGCCCGATGCAAACGGGCCAGGAAAACCTGATATCTTTTTGGGCAAGCGATTGTGGCAGCCATGAGGTTCGCTTGATGAGAAAGGATCATTGCGGAGAAGTCCTGCCGGTTGGCTGGGACTTACGGGTGCAGGGGATTTTGGGCCATTTAAGCTGATCGGCGGAATAGCAAAGGGGCATCCTGATGAAAATGATATAAGGAGTGCCGTGGGATCCTTCAGAAGCATTACCTAAAGGTATATACGGCAAAAGCATATATGTTTCCAAAAGGGTGAGCATATGTTCTTCATCGGGGTTTTTGGCATACAGGACAAGGATAAACACATAGGGACATATAACAACATCATATGTCCGACATGCGGAAAACTGGCCAGGTACGAGGTCCATAAGACATACAGGTATCTGCACATATTTTTCATACCTACGTTCAGGTGGAATACAAGGTATATAGTCAAAGCTTCCTGCTGCGGCAGCATTTACGAATTGGACCCCTTCGTCGGCAGGGAGTTCGAGAAAGATCCCCGGACTGGAATCAGGCCGGAAAACCTGCGGCGTCTTGACCATTATATCCCTTTCAGATACTGCCCGGACTGCAGGATAAATGTGCCGTCTGAATTCAGCTATTGCCCGTATTGCGGCGGCAGGCTGCAACAGTGAAACATAAAAACCCCCGGCATCCAGGGGTTTTCGTTGTGATTGCGATATGGTGGGCAATGAGGGATTCGAACCCCCGACTTCTACCATGTGAAGATAGCACTCTAACCAGCTGAGTTAATTGCCCGTTTTCTATCTGTATATTAAATTATAACTCTACTGGCCTAATGATTCAATAGGTTTTTGCTGCATATTGCACCCATATCGCGCCGGAAAGCCAGGATCCTCTCCGGGCCGGCTCCAGTATCGATACGCATTGCCGGGAAATATCCCGCGCCATTTGTTATTCCACATATATCATTTTTCTTGTCATGCCGCCGTCCACGACCAGGTTGATGCCTGTGACGAAGTTATTCTTCCTGTCCGTCAGGAATATGCAGGCTCGCGCGATATCGTCCGGCTTCCCCACGCGCCCGGAAAGGTGCTGTTCGTGGTCGATTTGCCTTAGTTTCGAATAGTCACCCGTTTCGATCCAGCCAGGGGAAATCGCATTGACGGTGATCCCGTACCGGCCAAGTGAAGCCGCGAGCGCGTGCGTGAGTGCGACGATCCCGCCCTTGGAAGCGGCATAGGCCTCAGAATCCGGCTCGGACATGATGGCCCTGGTGGAAGCTATGTTCACGATAGCCCCGCCGTCCCTGTTATGCCGCATGTATTTCGCCGCTTCACGCGAGCACAGGAAAACGCTCCGCAAGTTAGTATTTATGATGTCGTCCCATTCTTCCAGTGATAATTCAAAGAAAGGCCTGAACACCGATATCCCCGCGTTATTGATAAGGATATCTATATGGCCGTATGTCCTGTTGGCTGTTTCCATCAGCCTTATGATATCGGCTTCTTCCCGTACGTCCGTTTGCACGAAAAGTGCCTCTCCGCCTTTTTCCCTGATTTCGGCGGCCGTCCTGGCACCTGCTGCCTCATCGATGTCGGCTGCCACGACATTTGCGCCTTTTTCGGCGTAAAGCAGCGCGATACCTCTTCCGATCCCTTTTGCGGCCCCGGTAACTATCACCGTTTTGCCCTGGAAATACATGGGAATCCACGCTCCTGTCAGAATTTCAGTTTTATATTATCACAAAAACAGGGCTGGTTCATCAGACTGCTGCTAAACCGCCCCATGGTCGATTAAATATCGAATACCGTTATATCGTCCCGGAAAACCTTGCCTGCTATATTAAGCTATGGGGGTGTTATGGATTGCGTTGGGATCATTCCGGAAAAAACATGTTAGGACAGGCAAGAAACATGGAAAATAATCAGAAACAGCATCCGGGCTGTTTTTTCTGGAAAACGGGCTGTTGTATTGTACCGGGCTTTTGTTTATCCTATATTTAGGTTTGTCGATAATTTCTGCAGGAGGTATACGTTATGAGAAAAGAAAAAATCGCCGACGGTATACATATGCTTACCATGAACGTCGATGAGATCCTGTTCGAGGGGATGTGGGAGGCCGTAAACGGGGTCACCCTGAATTCATATATAGTCCAGGGAGAAAAAACCGCGATTATCGACGGTGTGATCGGCTGGGACGGTGTACCGGAGACCCTGTATAAGAACATGGAGGAAATAGGTGTCGATCCTCAAAGCATCGACTACCTGGTAGTCAACCACATGGAACCGGACCACTCCGGCTGGATCTCGAATTTCATGAAGATTAAGGATGATTTCACGATAATATGCACTGAAAAAGCCGCGAAGATGGTCACTTCCTTCTATGGTGAAGATAAAATAAGGGTCGTGAAGGAAGGAGACACGCTGGACCTTGGGGAAGGCAGGGTGCTGAGCTTCCACCCGGTGCCTAACGTACACTGGCCGGACACCATGTACACGTATGACATGGAGTCCGGAACACTCTTCTCGTGCGACATGTTCGGAGCATTCGGCACGATGGGTGATCACTGCTTCGACGATGAACTGACCCCGGAAGAGGTCGATTTCTTCGAAACCGAAGGGATAAGGTATTACTCAAACGTAATGGCGACTTTCACGGCCAGCGTGAAAAAAGCGATAGAGAAGGCAAAAACGCTGGAGATAAGGACGATAGCCCCGGGACATGGCCCGGTCTACAGGAAAAACCCCAAAAAGATCATGGATGACTACGCCAGGTTCGCCCGGTATGCCGAGGGAGCAGGTAAAAACGAAATCACGATACTTTGGGGATCCATGTACGGGATGACGGGAAAGGCGCTCGAACATGCCGAGAGCGTGCTCAGGAGGGAAGGCGTCAGGTACAGCAAGCTGGAAGCGGCCAGGACAAGCGACAGCGAAATCGTTGCAAGCCTCTTCAGGGCAGCAGGGATAATCATCGCGGCGCCCACTTATGAGTACAAGCTATTCCCGCCGGTCGCGGCAGCCTTGAGCGAAGCCGGCAGGAAAAGGATCACGGGGAAGGCAGCTTTCAGGTTCGGGTCATACGGATGGTCCGGCGGCGCGGAGAACGAGCTGAAGGAGATAGTCGAAAGAAACAGGATGAACTGGGACTTCGTCGAACCGGTGGAATTTGAAGGAGCGCCGAAGGAAGAGGACCTTGCCAGGGTGGAAGCCGGGGTGCTGAAACTCATAGAAAAAATGAAAGAGAAGGCTGAATAGTCAAGAGGACCGTCCCCGAGTCTCAGACACGGAGACGGTTTTATTTTGCCGTGAATCGATGCACGTGTTGCCGAACTTCCGAAGCGAGGAGTGATCGGACCGTTCAGGAGGATCTGATACAGGCAATGCCCCGGTGTGCCTTGGCTGACGATCTTTTGAACAGCACTTTTTCAATAGTCCCGGACTGTCTCCTGCCTTGTTGCTCTGACAGAAACCGGGCTCTTCTTTTATATGCAGCTAAAAATTGCAATAAAAATTTATCGCAGTACAATAATTATTTATTGCAATTCTTATCTTGCTGTTATATACTTTATAACAGCAAAGATAAGGAGGTCTTCATATGACGTCAAGGACATTAGGGAGACTTATGCGTATTTCTGTGATAGCTGCAGCTTTATGCGGCCTGTTTCTTTGCGCCTATGTCATACCGTCATGGGGGCAGAGCATTGTAAATACATATCCTGAAACAAGCGGATGGTATAGGCCGTGGCTGGTATTTGAATGGCTGGTGGCGCTTCCGTGCTTTGCTGTGCTTGTGTATGTATGGAAAGTGTCTGATGCGGTAATGAAAGACACCGTGTTTACCATGCTGACGGCTAAATGGGTCAAGATGGGATCGGTACTGCTGTTGCTCGATGCATCGTTCCTGTTTATCGGAAACGTAATATTGCTTCTGGCCGGTATGAGCCATCCGGGTGTCCTTCTTCTGTCCGTTATGGCGGACATATTTATAGTTGCGCTTGCCCTGCTGGCGGCAGTCCTTTCACGCTATCTGACAAAGGCCGCCATCCTGCAGGAAGAAAGCGAGGGTACGATATGATCATAATAAACGTGGATGTTATGCTCGCAAAGCGAAAAATGAGCGTTACTGAACTTGCAGAGCGAGTTGGTTTTACTATGGCCAATGTATCAATGATCAAGACAGGCAAGGTCAAGGCGCTGAAACTTTCCACGCTCGACAAACTGTGCGAAGCGCTCGATTGCCAGCCTGGCGATATTCTGGAATACAGAAAGGATGAAAATGGCGATGAGCGAGACGGCGATGCGTAAAACAGCGAGGATGGTCAGCAACATTGCTTACGGCATAGGTGTGGTCATAGTAATAACTCTCTGCGGTTTCTTTCTTTTCGGATCGAACCAGCCCGTAAACCCTGATGCCATGATTCCTATTCCTCTGAAGGAACAGGCGCTCATATGGCTTGCATTTGGGACAATGCTCATGTTGCCGGCATGCATGGCAGTATATAAGTTCAATGTAACAATAAACAGCCCCAACAGGAAGCTGAGTTTTGCCCTAATCTTCCTGCCGGGCTTTATCTGCAGTGCATGTGCGCTGTATTTAGCCGGCCGGGTCATTTATGAGTTGATCGACTATTACCTGCTGCGCTGAGAAGCTTATTCGGTCACAAGCCAGGTAAAAAAGAGGCCGCTGAAATCCGCGGCCTTTTAATATATATAAATATTGTTGCAGGATGCCTTTTTCATGTAAACCTTTTTCCACCTCTTTTGAAATAGAATATGTTTCACTGATCAGTTGGGATGAATCGGAAACATAGCTGCTGACGTTATTTATCGCTGCGGCGCTTTCCTCTACGGCCCTGGAGATGTCCTGTACAGATCTGGTGACGTTTGCAACGCCCTGCTGGTTTTCCGCAATGTTCTCGTCACACTTGCTCACGTTCTCGAAAAGGCTGTCGGTGGCAATATTAACCTGGTTGATTATTTCCGTAAGATCCTTGTTCAACCGGGATGCTTTTTCACTCTCGTTCAAAGCGTCAGCCAGATGCCTGCTTCCTTCATTCGCGAGGTAGTAGAGTGCAATAGAACCGCATATGAACATGCCATACCTTGGTATGAATTCGCCGTAACTGCCGCTGGCTCCGAGAAGCAGTGCCGGATCGATGATATACAGACCCAAAATCACGGCGGCTACGATCGAACTGAAAGCAAGTATCACTTTCTTGTTAAAATACACTGCTGCAAGACAGACGCAGACGAGATAGGAAGTAAACATGCGCGGCAACCCGCCCTGCGATATCGAATATACTATTGTGCCTGCTCCCGGCAAAAGTGGTATGATAAGTGACTTGAAAAAATTCCTTCTGACTTTCAGGTGTGCTATGCCCAACGCGACGAGACTGGTAATGTAAGTGAAAGCAGCGGCAACAGCAGCCCGTCTGAGTCCCCCGTTGACATAAGCCGTAATTGTAAGGATCGTTGAGAAAACGAACATCAATAGCGCATTGAACCTATGGGCTTTGTCGGTGTACGACTCCAAAAAACTCTCTCCTTTGTGTGGCAGAATACTCATTTGTATAACTCGGTATGTTCCCTTTATTTATCGGCAAAAACTGATTTGATATATAGATAGAGATTGGCAAATGAGATGATTGTTCAAATTGCTGCTATTACATTACACTATAATTGCAACTGTTATATAATTGATATCGATTATTCAGACAAAACCCTGTTGTCAGCATA
>Ga0209508_1000664_pt1 | contig 32610 bp, 34 predicted proteins | sample AD_UKC129_MetaG_FD_184427 | JGI IMG/M metagenome (GOLD analysis project Ga0209508, IMG submission 184427) | Active sludge microbial communities of municipal wastewater-treating anaerobic digesters from Canada - AD_UKC129_MetaG (SPAdes) (version 2) | ecosystem: Engineered > Bioreactor > Anaerobic... | reverse complement strand
ACTCATCATATCCCCAATTTCAAAAGAGTCTCCAATTTATATAACGAGAACCTTTCCCGATAATCATGTAGAAAACCTATCGTTTTATTGTTCTTTTGCAGATGTAAACGCTTTACCTGTAAATGCGACACTTATTGCGGGCTCTGTTTATGTAAAGGGCTCAACAGAGGGAGAACCTGAAGAAGGAGAAGGCAGTCAAGAAGGGATAATCGAAGGAACTCCTCCAGAGGGGACAGGGGAAGGTATTCTTCCAGAGGGGACAGGGGAAGGTATTCCTATGGAAGGTATAAAAGAAGGTGCCGCAGAAGGTAGTATCTCCGAAGGTATTCCTGAGGGAAATTCAACAGAAGAAGAGAAGCCTATTTGCGGTTGTGAAAAAAAGCATATTACGGAACCACGAAGCATGCTCTCTTTCTTGCAAATCCTAAAAAGGGATAATATAAATATAGGGTTTATGATTGCTCTTGTTGTAATACTTCGCCGATTATAGATAAACTATTTATAACATACAAGCAGGATACTTGATTTTATCATTATATTGAAAGGAATATCATGAGGCCTGTTCTTATTCAGATAGGTGTGTTTGAACTACATTCCTATGTTTTTTTTATGGCATTAGGACTTTTAGTAGGGGTATCACTTGCCTTGCGGGAAAATAGCCGATTAACTCAGCCTTACCCCGTATCAGGAAAAGTAGGAATCTGGGGATTAATAGGAGGATTGATTGGTGCTCATGCCTATTACATAATTCAATATGAAGGGATTCTGCAACTATATAGAATCATTTTTTTCTGGGAAGGTGGCTATGTATTTTTTGGCGGATTTCTTGGAGGAACTATTGGAGTTTGGCTTTATTTAAGAAAGCAAAAAGTCCCTTTTCTCCCCTGTGCGGATATAGGGGCTCCTTATCTGGCTCTGGGTCATGCGATTGGAAGATTAGGCTGTTTCACAAATAGTTGCTGTTGGGGTGATTTATGTCGTGCCCCCTGGGGTGTTGTTTTCCCAAAAGATAGCGGGATATATGACTTCCATACCACTGAACATTTATTGCATATAGATGATTTGTTACCTTTACCTGTTCATCCCACACAATTATATGAAACCTTGGGACTTATTATTATCTTCTTTCTACTGCGTATGATTTACCATAACAAACAATATAACGGACAGGTCCTGCTATGGTATTTTTGTCTTTATGGTGCCTGGCGATTTTTTGATGAAAATTTCCGTGGAGATAGTCCCCATGCAACATTTGGAATGACCGCTTCCCAGTTGATTGCTCTCTCAGCATGTCTTATCAGTGGCTTTATTATCTTCATACTATATTTATTTATAGTCCGTCGAAAAAACAATTTATCACCTAATACCTGATAACATAAAAAAACGGCATTGTGTAAGTCCGTAAGAAAGATAATGTAAAAGTAAATATCAAATTTACTTCGGAGAAAACTTAACTATAAAGATTGCCATTCTAACATGATTGCGGAAAGAGGAGGTATTTCTATAGTGAGATTACCCTCATTATCAGGTTTTGCGGATACGGGTGAAGTTGTGGTATTCGGTTCGTTGTATAACATTATATTATTTCGGTAGTTTTCCGATAGATGGATAGTTGCTTTTTGTGTCTCAGGCAAGTAATTGACTAAGAATTGAGCCGAACGGTTTTTATATGCCCATCGGCAGGTAAGGATAGAACGGAAATGAATGGTATCATTTCGGGGTGTTATCATAGGCACATCTTTATCCCCGCTGTAAGCAAACGGCTTCAACATTCTGCCAAAGAAGAGATAGGAATGCCCATTTCCTGTTCTCCAAAGGTTCAGGTTACGAACCAGAGTTCGTATCTGTTCCTGGTCGGGTCCTTTGTCCCATGGAGCAGAACTCCATTCCCATGCTATTTGCCCGTCTTTCCGTAAGTTAAGGCTTAACATATCTCCCTGAACGAAAGAAATGGCTATGCGTTGGTGCATATTGTAAGTGCTTTTCTCTTCATCCACGAAATGGCTTGTTCCGTTCTGGTTTCCCATAAAATTGTTCAAATATTCATGAAAAACATAACCGTAGGCAGGCACGGGTATACCTATGGCAAGACTGAGATAAGAACGACTGTCGTTAAATAGAAGGTAAGGAATAAAAGGTTCGGCAGCATTGGCTTCACAACCAATTAACATATTGGCATTATTTTGATGAATAAGTTCAAGTATTCTTCGATAGAGGTCTTTCATAGATTCCGTTTGCCACAGTCCTGGACCCGGTGGATGTCCATGTGTTCGGGAATAACAACGATAGCAATTTCCACCTAAATTCTGGTCAAAATACTGCAAGTAATCAATTTTGTAAGGAACCATTTTTGCAATTTCATTTACTACGACTTCTTTAACCCATTCATTGGCAGGGCATAAGTCATAGCCGATACGCTGTGCGTTAGGACCGGCACAAACTCCATTCTCTGCAGGTTTGCCATCAGGTGCATGAGCCACATATTGCACAATTCGCTTTTCCTGAAATTCCTTTGTCATATCATAAGCAGGGTCGGTATTACTGCGAATTGTATAAGCCACTCCACTACCATAAAGTCCAACAAGGTTTCCTGTTTTATGCAATTCATCACAAAAACGAACGAAGTCCTGCAAATCACCATAAGGAGGCCAGACATAAGGAGGTGCCCACGGAGCACTGCCTTCCCAGTGCATTAATAGTGCCATCACAGGAGCAGATAGTTCTTTTGCGTATTTCTGTAAGATTGGTAATGCATGGGTGTAGGGATAATATTCGGGATTGGGTGTCATTTCCACTCCTAAATCACGCTGACCTCTAACGGGATACATAATGACTACCGGCGACTTAAAATACCAATCCGGAATCATCTTATTTTCTTCTAATTTCGGGGGCTTATACATGGCGGAATGTTCCCACCAGTTCCGATATATATCTGCGGCATCGTGCCAATCCCCCTGAAAAGTTCCTAATACCATAGGATAAGGGAGAGTATACTCAGTTCCGCATACGGGTCCGGGAAAAAGACGGAAATCAAGGTAAATGCCTCCGGAGGGATGCTTATGAAATTCGATACCTTTGGGTGTCCCTTTGGGGTCATGAGCCGAAAAATACAGTCCTGCACGAGGTGTATAGTACGCCATGAATTGCATCTGGGCAGGTCCGGGATAAATGCCATTCCAGCCCATAGTCGGATGTTCTATCGGTTGCCAGCGTAACCAACTTTTTTCGCGAAGTTCCGAATCCTCAACAACAACCCCTTCTCCCCCGGGCCAAAAAATTCGTGCATCTCCACCGGAATTAGGCAAATCATTGGGAACAACAACCACCGGGAAATCTATATGTTCTAACCAGAGACCTGTTTCATTCTTTACCTTCATTGTCCAATAAGTTAATGAGGAATTTAAAGGACATTTGATAAAAACCGTTACATCTATCGGTTTTTTGTCAATCTGAAGAAATTCCATTTCTATTTGAGTTTCTTTTCTCTCTACAGAGTCATTTCTGGAAAAACGAATTTGAGAAGATTGCAAAGAAGTCAGGTCTGTTGCCTCTCCATTATCATTACGGAGTCGTAACTTAAAAAGTTCACGAGGCTGGTCGGAAGAAAACACAAATTCCTGACCTTTACTTTCCAGTGATTTTATTTCACCGGTAACTTCATCTAATCGCAAAACATAATGCTCTGTTTTTATCTCATGTATCATGTCTGAATATACTCCCTGTAATTGAAAGGTAAAAAATAAAAGTAAAAGTGAAAGTGTGGATATATGAATTTTTTTTGAGCAAAGCATAATATTGCCTCCTGGTAGGATTGTTCTTTTCAAATTATTATACTTTATTTTCCTTCTTTTTATGATTTACTCGGACAAATCAGAATTTATAAAAATTTTGCTTTTCCTGCGTTAATTCGTTGGAATAGGAATACCCCTACCTTACGAAGTAATTTATCCAGACGGACGATAGGTAGTCCTAATACATTGTAATAACAACCGTCATACCGTGACACTAACAAACTTCCCGGACCATCTACCGTATAAGCACCTGCACGGTCAATAGGGTTCACTACACGAATAAAAGTTTCGATTTCCTCATCACTCAGAGTGCGAAAAGTAACATCTGTTATTTCAGAACCCCTTGCCCTTCTTCCATCCGCGGTATTGGCTATGGCAATACCTGTTATTACTTGATGCGTGTTTCCCGAAAGACGCCGAAGCATACTCCGTGCTTCATCTACATCCCGGGGTTTACTCAAAACTTCACCATCACAAAATACGAGCGTATCTGCCGCAATAATTACTGCCGGATAAGCCACTCGGGATGTTACCTCTTCACATTTGGCATAGGCATTTTCCTCAACCAGTGTTGTAGGAGAATCCCCGTCATCTGTTTCTTTCGCATAGCTAACAATTACCTCAAAATCAATACCTATGGATGCTAACAACGAACGACGACGAGGGGATGCCGATGCAAGAATAAGAGGAAGTTTACAATCTTCCATAGAAACAACTCCGTATTCAATTATTTTTTAATAGGTTCAAGGTCTCTTATTTCTATTTGATTTGATTCTTCGGGAATATTCTGAGGTTTATTTTCCTCTTTTATTTTTTCGCTTTCCTCTTTTTTTGTAATGGATGTCTTGGGAGATGTGTCAACATATTTAGGGTCCAGTTTTGCAGGGTCAGGAATTCTTTTGCCTTCACCGGTGATGGTTTCTTTATATTTGTCATTCTCAATCACATTGGTTCCTGGGGGCAGGTAAATTTGTGTATCTTCCAGTCGGATTTTATTATTGATTTCTATATGTTCAAAATCAACAATAGTCTGGACATTATCTTCATTAACAATCCGCAGACGGTAAGGTAAAAAGGTATCATCCTGAAGGTATAAAACAATTTCTTCAAAAGAGCTGTCCTCTTCCTTGTCTGTAAAAGGTCGGATGGATATGCCCTGTTTTCCTCGTTCATCCGATAGACGAATTGGCAATACATGATACTTTTTGCGAAGTGTATTTAGGTCTTCCGCAAATGCAAAGAAAAACAGCTCCGTTTCTGCGGAATCTTTCAAATCATAAATAGTTATCTGTTTAATATCGGGTTCATATTCGTAAATTCGTTTTTCCTCTATCACGGTGTATTTTTTAGGCTCATCTGTAGTGAATACCATCCTTTGAGGTTTGACGAAAACAAGAGAACCGAAAGTTGTATAGATTTCATCGGGATAAATGTTCTTCTGTTGGAAAGTTGCTACAAGAACATCAATCTTTTCTCGCGATTCTGTATATTTTTTGAAAAAGGTATCTAATTCCCTATCTTCTTCCGTGTCCTGACAATATAGCGAAAAATGTAAGGAAACAAAAATCAATATTAAAGGAAGGAAAAATATATAAGATTTATTCTGTATCATCATGGTTGCCTTCTTCTTCGGTCAACGAATCCAGATTAAAATCTACGGATAAAGCCTGGTCAAGGGACTTCCGAAGTTCACCTAATATCTTTTCACGGTTTTCAGAAGATAAATTTTTTATCTGTGTGGATTCATATTCAGAAAGCATGGATTGAAAAGAAAGCAAAACCGTTTTAACCTCTTGATGAAATCTATCCCGTAGATGTAATAGTTGTTGTATCTCCTGTTCCAATCGAAGGGGTATTTGTTGTGCCCGTGTTTGAGCCTCTGTGATGATGGCCTCTGCCTGTCTTTGGGCACTTTCTATAATATCTTCGTTTAGTTTCTGGGCAGAATTTAAAGCACTTCGTAAAACGGATTCTTCTTGACGATAAAATTCAACCAGTTTGGTTTGCTCATCAATTTTTTCTTTCAATTCCTGAATACGGTCTAAAAGCAATTCTACGGTATCTGCTACACGATGAAGAAATTCATCTACCGATTCTACTGAATAGCCTCCAACAAGACTTTTCGGAAAACGTTGAGCATAAATTTCACTGGGCGTAAGTATGGTTTCTGCTCCTAATACTTCCGATATGACTTTGTCTCTTCTCATGGGTTGACCTCAAACAAATTTGTTATATGAATTGTATCATTCCAGAGGGTCAATTTTCTTATTATCCCTAAGATTATTTTCCGAGTTCCTGTGCCCGACGATATGCAGAATGGATTGCTTCTATAACAATGGATTTAAGATTTTTCCCTTCCATTGTTTTTATTGCGGCTTCTGTAGTTCCACCTTTTGAAGTTACCCGAGCACGGAGAACCTCCGGCAAATCGTCTCCATTTATTAAAAGTGAGGCAGCACCGTAAAAAGTTTGACGAACCAGGGATAATGCTATTTCTTCAGATAAACCCAAAGATTTGCCTGCTTCTATCATACACTCACATAAATAGAAGAAATAGGCAGGACCACTTCCACTAACAGCCGTAACTATATCAATTTGCTCCTCAGACACAAGAACCGTTTTTCCAACCGATTGGAATATCTGTTGAGCAAGAATTTTATCCTGTTCTGAACATTCCTCACTAAAACTAATTGCCGTAATACCCTCTCCAACCAGCGCAGGAGTATTGGGCATAGTGCGAACTATCCGAAGGTCAGAGTGCCCTAATAGATTTTTATAATAGTGGATAGATATACCCGCAGCAATAGAGATAATTAAAACCTCTTTTCCGATTATAGATGTCAATGGCTGAAGTGCAGACTGTATCATCTGTGGCTTTACGGCAACAAGTAGTATGTGCGAAGTATTTAACAACTCTTCTATATGAGTAACAACTTGAACGCCGATATTTTTAGCGTCCTGTTGTTTATCTTCTGCTGGGTCAAACACAAAAATCTGTGAAGGCAAAAAAATATTTTTCCGCAAAAGCCCTTTTACAATTGCCTGACCCATATTGCCAAAACCCAAAAGGGAAAGTTGGGTATTTTTTGTTTCACCTGCAAACATAAAATCAACTCCTTTCAAAGAGAGATTTCTTTTTTGTTATCGCTTAGATACAAAATCATTGGAATTTCATCACATGTTACACCGTATTTAGGACAACGCGCACAATCCTTTCGTATTTTATAGGGAAGTTGTTCTAACGAAGTTTTTTTAAAACCCTGTTTCATAAAAAACTCGGGACAACGCGTAAGGACATAGACCTTAGGAATACCCAATTCACGGGCTTCATTTAATACGGCATGTAATAACATTTTTCCAATACCTTTTCGCTGGAGGTCATCACGCACAATCAGCGTTCTTACTTCTGCAAGGTCTTCCATATCTATATGCAAAGATACACATCCGGCAAGACCCTTTTCATCCGAATATACATAAAAATCACGGACATTTTCATACAATTCCTCTAATGTTCTCGGAAGAACAAGGTCTTTGCCGACCGCATTGTCTATTAATGCTTTCAGTTGCACAACTTCTGATAATTTGGGTTTCCAAACCTGATACATGAACTTTACAACATCCTGCCCATAACATAATATTTTTGATGTAGTATACTCTTTATCGGGGAATATTTTAAAAATCAGTATTGTAATTTATGGGACGGATGGGAAAAATGCGACGGATGGGACAAGTGAGACAAAAGAGAGGTATGTTACGAATAAGATGGTTGAGATGAACGGGATGAATAGGAGTAACGAGACGGATAAGACAAATAGAGCAAATAAGACGAATGATACAAATGATAGAACGAGAAAGAATAAGATGAATGAAACAGAGAAAGGGAAATTGAAATATGTGAAAGAAAGTTTTTTTGAATTATAACGGCAGAAAATTTTTGGTGATTATCTATTTAAATCTGCCAAGAGAATGGAGGTTAAAACGAATGAAATTCCGTGGAGACGAATAATTATTCGTCTCAATATCTTTATGTAAATATCGCCGCCTAATGGTCTCGAGTTTCAAATTGTAATTTCCTGGAGACGAATAATCATTCGTCTCTACCATGCTAACATTAACAGCCATCCATAGCTAAGTCGAGTCTTTTCCAGAACACTGCCTCGTCTCGGTGACCATTCCCGACTACAGGCCTATCATTTATAGATACATCTCCTTATCCAACCGACCTGTTCGGAAGAGCCAAAAGGGCAGGTGGTATAATTTTTTAAGCAATCCCAAGGCTTGCAGGTACCTGCAAACCTTCACTTCATCGGCTACCTTCTTGGTTACTTCCATAATCTCCACGCTCTTTCCTCCTATAACCACTTACATCTCCTTCTCTTTAATGGATTATATGAGATAATTACCAATGAAATCTTTATCTGATACTCACGAACAAACCATGAATGAATCAAGAACTATTGCTGATTATTTCTCGACGGAGTCTATGGTGCCAGCACCTAAAACAATATCGTTATTATAAAAAACGGCGGTTTGTCCCGGCGTAATTGCTGATTGAGGTTCATCGAAGGTAACACGAACTATTTTTCCGTACTCGTCGACTTTCTCTAATTGTGCTGATGCGGGTTCATGTCGAAGCCGTATTTTACAACGGATTTTCATAGGTGTATTAGGTACGTTAGGAATGGAGACCCAGTTACAGTCAATAACTCTCATGGCTTGTTTCAGAAGGGCAGGTTTACGCCCTACGATAACGCGGTTGTTTTTTGGGTCTAACCCGATAACATAATACGGCTCACCAGCCCCACCAATACCTAAACCTTTGCGTTGTCCGATAGTGTAATGGACAATCCCGTGGTGTTTCCCTAAAATATGTCCCTTCTCGTCCACAATGTCCCCTTCCTTCACTTCCTCTTCACGAAATAGAACATCGTATTTATTGCTCTCTAAAAAATCCTGACTTTCACTTTGTTCGGCGAGTTCCGGGAAGCCCGCATTTTGTGCTAAACGGCGAATTTGCGATTTGGTCAAGTTCCCTAACGGGAATACAATCTTTTTCAATTGTTCCTGTTGCAACATGGCAAGGAAATAACTCTGGTCTTTTTCCAAATCAATACCGCGAAGCAATAAATACCGATTTTGCATCGGGTCGAAATGAACACGGGCATAATGACCTGTGGCAAAATAGTCAAAGGGAATGCCCGCTTTTTCTGCTCGTTCTATCAAAAATCCAAATTTTATAGTGCGATTACAACGAACACACGGATTAGGCGTTCGACCAGCGAGATATTCCTGACGGAAATATTCCAACACGGCTTCATTATATTCGTCCGCTAATGGGATAACATGAAACGGGATTTCCAGTCGTTTTGCAACGGATTTTGCCATTTCAATTTCCTGTTCTTCGCCAGGACCGAAACATCCTTTTACACCAGTATCCTGCAATGGGAACTGATTATTCCATAGCGACATAGTCAAACCGATAACTTCACATCCCCGCTGTTTCAATAACCAAACTGCCATAGAAGAATCCACTCCACCACTCATCCCTACCGCTACTTTCGTTCCTGGCGGAGGTAATAAATCTAACATTGGATTCTCAAATTCCACTATTTCTTCACCCTTCTAATTTCCTTAATCAATAGATGTAATTAGATGTAATATTATATGAAAACAGGCGTTCTCGTAAATATAAATTTTTCTTTTATATTTTTTTACTGTAACCTTAGTATAAAACAGAAACCCCACTCCTCCTCTTTCTCAATTACAAAAGGGATAAATGAGTTCTATAAATACTTACAAATAATATTTATTGGAAATACAAAAGATACTGTATTTGTAGGAATTTTAAAAGAATGGTGGGCGGTGCAGGACTCGAACCTGCGACCCCCTGCGTGTAAAGCAGATGCTCTGACCAGCTGAGCTAACCGCCCCTATTAACCCCAATAGGGATTATTATATTATCAAAATAAAAACCCTATTATCAATTTTCTTTTGGCTGTATTTGTCGGTATTCACAAAGCCGCATTGGCCTACTTCAAAGCAGGTGCTTATTTTTTATGCGTGTATTTTTGGGTCTCTACGAAGATAGCCCATAGAAATCTTTGTTATTGAGAAGGGGAAATCATTTTTTTAGGGTCAACAATCTGGTCAAACTCTTGTTCGGTGATTAAGCCTGTTTTCAGCGCTTCTTCTTTCAGGGTTGTGCCATTTTTATAGGCATTGCGGGCAATTTGCGCGGAAACTTCATAACCAAGTTTCCGATTTAGTGCCGTTACTAACATCAATGAATTTTGAAGGTAGTATGCTAATTTTTCGCGGTTAGCTTGAATACCGTTCAGACAATTTCGGGTGAAGGATTGGCAGGCATCGGAAAGGAGCTGTATGGATTGCAAAATGTTGTATGCAATCACGGGTTTATAAACATTGAGTTCAAATTGTCCTGAGGCACCTGCAATGTTAATAGTTACATCGTTCCCTATCACCTGGGCACAGACCATGGTCATCATTTCGCACTGGGTCGGATTGACTTTGCCGGGCATAATGGAGGAGCCGGGTTCATTTTCGGGCAGGAGCAGTTCGGCAAATCCACAACGGGGACCACTGCCCATAAGTCGAATGTCATTGGCAATTTTCATGCAGGAACAAGCCAATGTTTTTAATACACCAGAAAGCATAACCAATGCATCATGTCCCGCTAATGCTTCAAATTTATTTTCTGCGGGACGGAAGGGTTGTTGGGTTAATTCGGCAATGTATGCAACTGCTTTTTCAGCAAAATGTGTCGGAGCGTTCAAGCCTGTGCCAACAGCAGTTCCGCCCAATGCTAATTCGTATAAATCTTTTAGAGATAATTGAACACGATTGATGGCTTGTTCGATTTGCCGTGCATAACCGGAGAATTCCTGCCCTAAGGTAATCGGCGTTGCATCCATCATGTGTGTTCTACCCGTTTTAATTAAATCTTTATATTCTTCCGATTTTTGCGTAAGTGATTGGTAAAATTCTTCTAAGGCAGGTATCAGGCGGTTGTTTATTTCCAATATGGTGGCTACATGCATCGCGGTCGGGAAAACATCGTTTGAAGATTGGGACATATTCACATGGTCATTGGGATGTATGGGCTTTTTCGTGCTATGGGGTGAGCCTAAAAGTTCATTAGCACGCGTGGATATGACTTCATTCACATTCATGTTTGTTTGGGTGCCACTTCCCGTTTGCCAGACATGCAGGGGGAATTGGTCGTCCCATTTCCCTGCGATAATTTCGTCTACCACGGTTGTGATAATTTCACAATATTCCGATTTAAGTAAGCCGAGGTCACGGTTAGCCCTTGCACAGGCTTTTTTCACAAGTGCCAATGCATAGACAATCTCCATAGGCATTTTTTCTTTGCCCACGGAAAAGAATTGTAACGAACGAACGGTCTGGCTACCGTAATAGGCATGGCGCGGAACCTGCACTTCACCTAACGCATCTTTCTCTATACGAAATTCCATGTTTATATATCCCTTCTTCGATTGAGTAATTTTTATCCATACTTATTTTACTTCAATGGTGCATGACGAATAAATCTCTTAATAGAACCCGAAAGAGAGATTTTTTGTAGGTTGTTGTAGAAAGAGAAGGTCTATGAATTTTTAAATGTGTTTTAATAAAGTAAAGGCACAGGTTGTTTACCTGTGCCTTTGTCTGTGTTGTAATGCGGTGTGGTATTAATACGAGCCTGTGTGCCTATCATCCAACTTTAATCTGAATACGGTGTGCCTTCGCAGATTCGCTCTTGGGCAGACGAATCTGTAAGACTCCATTCTTGTAATTTGCCTCGGCTTTCTCTCCAATAACTTCGCAGGGCAAAGGAATAACACGAGAGAAGGAGCCGTATTGGCATTCCGCATAGTAATAGGAGCGGTCCTTCTTCTCCTGCTGGAACTTCTTTTCACCCCGCAGGACAAGCCGTTGCCCTTGAAGTTCTACCTGGAAATCCTTTTCAGACAAGCCGGGCATTTCTGCATTAACGATAACTTCGTCATCGTTTTCTTCGACATCTACCGCCGGGAATGTGGTGGTATTGAACCAGTCGAAGAAAACAGGTTCATGCGCGAGCCAATTTCCCGTATCTTTACGGGTTGTTAAGAAGCGGTCAAACCAATTATTAAAGGTCTGACGCAAATCATTTATCCTTTCCTTTATCTGGATAGGGACTAATGTGTTACGCATAAACCTCACCTCCTTTTATTTTTTATAGGGCAGATTCTATTACGAACCTGCCCTCATTATTCTTAACTCACCGTAATCGGTATTTGTTTCGGTTTCGCTTCTTCTTTCTTTGGCAAGTGGATAATCAACACACCGTTTTTCATTTCAGCCTTGATTTTCTCCTGATCCGTCTTATCACTTAACTGGAACTGACGGAAATATGGATATAGTTCAAACTCCCGATAAGTCGGCTCGATATTCAAATTGCTTTTAGCAACTGCTTTGATGGTCAGGATGTCATTCTCCACCTGAATCTGGACATCTTCTTTTAGTACGCCGGGCAAATCGGCGATGACAGTTAATCCTTCTGCCGTTTCAAAGATGTCCACAGGCGGTCTGAGTGTTTTTGAACTGTCCCGTGTATCGGGGACATGTTTCGATTGTGTTCTGACGGGAATTGTGCTCTCTTTCATAGCCAACACCTCCTTTTTGTTATGGGTTATTAATTTACAGTTATTGAAATTTGCTTGGGTTTTGCGGATTCGGCTTTAGGCAGAGTTAACAGAAGGATACCGTTCTTATACTCTGCCTTTACTTTATCGGCATCTACTTCGACAGGGAGCGATAAAGTGCGGATGAATTTCCCAGCACCGCGTTCATTGCGATGGAATGCCTCCGGTTTCACATCCTTTATCGCAGGTTTTTCCCCTGCAATACGGACGGTATTATTAAGCACGGAGACTTCCAGCGTTTCGGGGTCAATACCCGGAGCCAGTGCCTCCACATAGACATTATCCTTATCCTCTGCAAGATTGACGAGAGGATAGGTGCGTGTGGAGACGCCCGGTAGGAACGAGAAGCGGAACGAAGGGATGTCCCACACATCCTCGCTGAATGTGCGGAATAAATCATCCATTTCGCGTTTGAGTTGTTCTAACTCTTGAATTGGGTCCCACCATCTTCTCATAGGTCATACCTCCTTTTGTTAAGGTTTAGGTTTTTCTTTGTTGTTCAATTGTCATTTTAATTTAAGCAAACATCGTGCCATGTAAGGATGATCAAAAAGTATATAAAACTACGGGGTTTAGGCAGTCCTGTGAATAAACAAAGTGCCGAATGTTTCAATTTTATATGGAGAAATGAAACACTCGTTTCACTATGATACGGAAGGTATATCTCGGAAAAATACAGTCGTAAGAATTGGATAATTATAAGAATTTTTTATCTCAGGCGAAAATGTGTTATTATATTATCATTCTCCTTAAAATTAATCCCGTTTCAAAATACAATTAGGTGTTTTTTTATATGTGGTATCGTTCTGCTCCGATTATTTTATTGATATTATCAAATCTGTTCATGACTTATGCGTGGTATGGACATTTAAAAGATTTAAAAAGTAAACCCTTATTTATGGCAATAGTATTCAGTTGGTTTGTAGCATTCTTTGAATACTGCCTTTAGGTCCCTGCCAATCGTATCGGATTTCAATTTCTCAGTTTAAGTCAGTTAAAGGTACTTCAAGAAGTTATTACCATGATTGTATTTGCTATCTTTTCTGTTTTATATATGAAAGAGCAAATTCGTATGGATTTCGTATGGGCCTCTTTCTGCCTTGTCGGCGCTGTATATTTTATGTTCCGCGGCATGTTCACCAATTAATCGGAGACCAAATCCCACACGGATAAAAAGGGCTGATGTTGCAGAATGTCTAATACACCTAAAATGTCCGGGTAAGGGGAAATGTAATCTGCATATTCCTTTATTTCTTTATGGGCATTGGCAGGGCATGCAAAAAAGGCTACTTGTTCACGAATAGCAATATCCCCTAAGGTGTCTCCAATACCTACTGCTTCATCACGGTTAGAGCCTAATTCGCTTAATATAACCTTGATGGCTTCGCCTTTATTAACCCCATCAAGTGAAATATTTAAATAATAATGGCTTGGTTGAATAACCAATTTGGGTCCCCCTTGTTGTTTAACAAAATCATTAATCCTGTCTATCATTCCACGGAACAATTCTGGTTTTTGACTAAACAAAGAAAGTTGAGCTTCTTTACCAAATTGATAAATGACTTCGGGTTGTTCAGGTAAAAGTTCCTTCTCAATGAACAATCGCAGATTGCGTAATCCTTGAATTTTTTCGGGTGTTACACCGGGACCAAATCGTGAAACATTGTCCTTTAAGGTATAAATTACTGCTCCATTTTCACATACAAGGGGAGCTTGCAAATCAAAAATTTTTGCCCAGACTTCTACATACGGCTGAGGTCTGCCTGTGCATAAAATTAACGGAACAGGATAGGAACCATTCCTCTTCCTTTTATGAAAAAATTCGGCTAATTGTTTAAAGGTATTCCAATTCCATGCTTCTGAGGTTTCCGGTGTAAGACAACCATCTATATCACTTACTATCCAGCGATAACTCACAAAAAAACTCCTTCTTTATTTTTTCTTTATGATAAACACTTAAAAAAGGATATCTATTGTTTCTATTTTTTACTTAATCTTTTTGTTGGAATTTATGGGATATACTAACAATTATCACGAATAACATGCCAATAGCAAAGTAGATTACCACGGAAGGTAAACCCACCATTTCAAAATCACTATCATTGGCTAAATCAAAGAACTTCACGGATATATACATTTCCATTAAAATGGAATTAATAAGCACAAACAAAACACTTATTGAATAAAAACCCACAAGAGCCAAATATTTTCCCCAAAGATTTAATCGGCTCCAGAAATTATTTTTTGCATTTAAAAATCCTAAGGCAAATGTAAAGACCCCAACGATAATAGCGGCTCCAAAATATCGAATATAGGAGAAGAAATAAACAGGTATAGGATATATCAGTAAATGGATTACAAAGAAGAGCATAAACCACCACCCCATTATCATAAGGTAAAAACCAGGATTTCGTAGATGATTAGACATTATTTATTAAGATAAATCCTTCGACTACTGGTAGAATTATCTTTTGATTAAGTGATTTCTAGGAAACTTTCTTTATAGTATTGGTAAGAAGGGAAACCATTGTTTAAAGAACTCAATGGCTTCTGTAGCACGCTTTGCCGCTGAAATAACATATTTACCCCATGCTCCGCCACCGAAGGCATAATAGCCAATCGCACCACCACCAACCGCTACAGCACCAATCGAAAAGCCTCCTATACACACACCTCCCATAACAAAACCTCCTAATGCAATGAGACCAAGAGATAATCCACCTATTGAGATAATACCGATAGATAAACCACCGAAAGAAACGATACCCATTGCCAGTCCACCAATCGCAATCCAGCCTTTAGCAATATCACCAATCGCAATAATGCCGTTAGCATATCCTCGCATTTCATTCTTTTCTATATCCGGACCGAGGGAAATATCAATGAGTGGAAGTCCAAAGACAGTTATGCTTGATTGTTTGCGGATACCTCGATACATTTGTTTATTCATTATTCGTCCTTTTCTAAAATATTAAAATAATTATAACAATCAATAGAAAGGTAATCAAGAAAAAAATTTAAAATTGTGAAGAAATCAATTTTACACAAAATAACAGGAAAATTTGATTGACATTGTTTAAAAATTATGTTCATTTACTATTGCTGGCAAAAAAGGAAAGGAACCCATGAACATAAGTCATTAATAGTACCCGGGGTATATAAGGATGTTATGAATGGAACAACTTCTATGGGTAGATCAATACCATAATTATCCATTACCAATGTCTGGAAGGCATAGGTTTGAACAACAAGTGTAGATAAGGCATCTATGACCCCTTGAATTTGAGGTTTCTGGTCCGAACGGAAGGTAAGTATAGGAGTTATAGTATAGCCACAAAGTTTTTCGGGTGTCTCTTCTACCTGCCAGTTGCTCATCAATGACAACCAATAAGACCATATCTCCCAGTATCCCTTTTCACTAACTTCTTCGCAGGTCGTTTCATTGCTTAATTTCGCCGTCCATTCGCCGATAGGAATGGGTTCGTCCTGTATGGATAGGTCCATTATACAGACATTACCTTCAACATTTACAGCAACGGCATGATGATAGGGCCAATAGACATGTATAGGTTCGTTGGGGAAAGTAATATCGTTTGTTGATACAAGATTTTGGAACACAATTAAAGGACCTGTAATATTCATCGAAGCCACATCTACATAAGGATGAGAAATAACTTGCTGGATAGTGTCTGCGGTTAATTCATTCGGGTCAAGTATCGGCTCAGATTCGGGAACAGGGTCCGGTGTCGAAGCAATCAAATATTGCAATAACAGACTTCTATCCTGACAGGCTTGATTTATCATAGACCATGCTATCGGAACGAGGGTTCCATCTTCAGAACGGATTTTCGTCTTCCTTACATAACAAGCAATACGAATGGCCCTTTCACGGGTGATTGGACGCAGTTCATAAGGGTCAGGAATTTTACCTAAGGAAATGGTTATATTAACCTTACTCCCATAGAGAACTTTCGTTCCGTATCTCGGTTCTTGTGAAATGATATAACCCAGAGGATAGGTATTCGAAAACTCTCGTGAAATAGTCCCTACTTTTAAAGAAGATTGCTTGAGTATTTCTATACCCTCTTTTTGTGTTATTCCAATTATATACGGGACACCGACTTTGTCCGAACCTCGGGAAATTACAAGAGTAATATTCGTTCCTTCATTAACTTTTGAACCACCAACAGGGTCCTGACTTATTACATAATTTTCAGGAGCATCGTCCGAATACATATATGATAAGGATATAGAATAAAATCCAGCAGACCGAATTTCATCCATAGCTACACTTTCCGGATAGCCAACCACATTCGGAACAGTAATAGTTTTCGTGCAAGCAGAACAGAGGAAAAAAACGAGTATCAGGAAAAACCCTTGCTTGATGTATTTGTTCATATCATCTTACCCTATTATAGGTTTCAGATTTATATATTGTAAAATTTATTAACTATAATATTACAATATTTTAATCTTGTGTTATATTATTTTGATATAGAAAAATAGAAAAGGTAAGTTATGAATTGTTCCGTTTGTAATAAAAATCCAGCAGTAGCGAAATGCTCTTTGTGTGGTAAAGTTATATGTAAAACTTGCGGGGTACTGTGTCCTTCTTGTCAAAAGCCCATATGCAGGACACATCTGGTGCGTTTATCCGACGGTAAAATTGCATGCCGTTTATGTGCTGTTCCTAAACAGCAATTATCACCTCCAAAAACAACGGAAACCCAAAAAGTTCCTCCATCAGCAGCTATTCCCGAAAAGAAAGAAGAGAAGGTATCGTTAAGTTTTGAGGATTTAATGTCCGAAATGGGGGATATCCGTATTAAAGTTTCAGATACTTCCGATAAAGAGACAAAAACTGATGAGAAAAAAGGATGGATAGGCGATGTAGAAGAGATTACAGAAAAAGGAACTGTTGATAATCCTTTTTCCGCAAGTGCTGAACATCAAGAAAAGGCTGAACCTGCCCCTGCTGGTTATAAACACTTAAAACGGAAGCCCAGCGATGACCCCAATGAATTTCGAATATTAACAGCAAGTGCACCAAAACCAACGCCTATGTGGGTAAGTGGATTAATAAGTGCCATTTTAGCCGTTATCCTCTCTATTCCACTCCTAAAAAACAGCCAATCTCCATTTTTCCCTTCATTCTTTTCCTATTCCGTAATTCTTTTAGCGGGAGGTTCTGCCTTCTGGAATGGATATGGACTACTCTGGACAGAGGATACCGCTTTTAATCGGCTCATGTGTATACCGGGAATAATTTTAGGACTTATCGCCATTGGAATAGGTGTTTTCTTCGGATTAAAATAAGGATTTGTTTATGGACATAGGTCAAATTATCCAATTTGCAATTGAATATAAGTGGACAATTGCAGTATTAATACCTATAATATTAGTTATCATTATTGTAAAAATTCGCGGATAAGCCTTATTTTATTATATATCACCGCGAGTATTTTCTTATTTTTTTGTTATTGGCTCTTTATTTGTTTTACAATCAATTCAGCTGTATTTAAAGGAGAGCCGTTTAATGCAACATGTTATTTCTGCTGTTATAGTAATGGCGTTCTTTTTGTTAATGTGCTTGTATGGAGAGTATAAAAAGAAACCATGGACACGGGCTATTGGTAAAATGATGGCGTCTAATTGTTTTTTATACATAGCATTTTCCACTTATTGGCTCTATGATGTGCCGGATTCTCTTCACATTACAATGATATGGATTATTGTCGGTTTGGTATGCTCCTGGTGGGGTGATTTATTTTTATTATCAAGAAATTCCGTTATTTTTCTGCTCGGTTTGGTTTCCTTTTTATTAGCACATGTTTGTTATATCCTTGCATTTTTCTTTGCTCAGGTGGATTGGTCTTTAACAATTTCGGCTATGGGTGTATCTCTTGTGCCTGCCATTGCTATTGGATTTTGGTTAAATCCCAACCTCGGTGATATGCGAATTCCTGTATATATGTATATGATAATCATTAGTTGCATGGTATCGTTCGCAATAGGTGCCTGGGCATACGGCGGTTTGTGGAATTTACCCTTAGGGGCTCTTATTTTTTATGCCTCCGATATATTTGTTGCTCGTGACCGATTTAAGACTGCGGACAAATGGAATTTCCTTATCGGTGGTCCCTTATACTTTTTAGGTCAGGTATTTTTAGCGTCAACACCCCTATGGATAAACTAATATAACTTAGGAATAACAAAACAATAAGAATAAAGGAGACAAAGTATGCGGATTTGTGTGGCAGGTGCATTAGGTAAGATGGGTCGAAGAATACTGGAAGTGTCAGGCTGGGAAGAAGACATTCAGGTATGTGGCGCTTTTGACTTGCCTCAATTTGCCGGTCGAGTAATTTCTTACGGTGGCGAGAAATCCACCCCCAAAGAAATCTCTTTAGGGAGTGATGCGAAAACAGAAATACAGAAAGCAGATGTATTGATAGATTTTACCCAACCTTCTTCTTCGCTGCAACATGCAGAGATAGCCTATCAACTAAAAAAAGGGATTGTAATTGGCACAACAGGATTATCTGCCGAGCAGGAGCAGACCCTGAAACAATATGCACAGGAAATACCTATTGTATATGCACCCAATATGAGTGTAGGCGTAAATTTATTATTCCGTTTAGTAAAGGAAGTTTCGGAGTGTTTAGGTTTAGATTATAATGTAGAAATTGTAGAAATTCACCATAATCAAAAGAAAGACAGCCCCAGTGGAACTGCCTTACGACTGGTAAAAGAAGTAGCCGATGGACTGAACCTGAATTTACAAACACAGGCTGTATATGGCAGAGAAGGAGTTATTGGACCGCGAAAGAAAGATGAAATCGGTGTGCTGGCAGTTCGTGGTGGCGATGTCGTAGGAGAACACACAGTTTACTTTATCGGACACGGAGAACGAATACAATTGACCCATATAGCCCACAATCGCGATAACTTTGCCCGGGGTGCTATCCGTGCCGCCCGATACGCTTACGCAAACAAACCCGGCCTCTATGACATGATGAATGTCTTAGGTTTTAGATAAAAAGACAACCTATAAGACATAGGCAACTGACTCATACTTCTTCCCAACAATCGCGATAACTTTGCCCGGGGTGCTATCCGTGCCGACCGATACGCTTACGCAAACAAACCCGGCCTCTATGACATGATGAATGTCTTAGGTTTTAGATAAAAAGACAACCTATACGACATAGACAACTGACTTATACTTCTTCCCAACAATCGCGATAACTTTGCATAGCAAATAACCTTCTAACTCAAGTTAACCTCTTCCGTCCTATTCGTCCCATTTGTCCCATGTGTCCTATGCGTCCCATTCGAAAAAGGAATGACCTATATCATTCGATAAAACCATGCTTTCTTAACTTTCGTATTTACAGAATTATATTTCTGCGTTTTATCCATGATAAAATTTATAGGAACATAATAAAATCCCTTTAGCTATATATGGCTCTCTCTATGTCAGAAGTTATTAAAACAGGACGGAACAATCTGGGTGACAGGAACAAGCCATGTAATATATTCGGTAGGTTTTGCAATGCAACAATTAGGTATGAAGATCTTAAATGATATTACATCGGAGAAAACCAATCCACCACCTAACCTTTCATGCAGATATTTTACACATTCCACAGAAACAATCATCTGGGCAGGAAAAAACGAAAAGACAAAACATCGGTTTAATTATGATGAAATAAAACAACTTAACCACGGTAAACAGATGAAAACGGTCTGGACAATTCCTGCTCCTAATGGTAACGAGAAAGAATTTGGTAAGCATCCAACACAAAAACCGATACAACTTTTGGATAGAATTGTCCTGTCGTGCACATTAGAAGGTGATTGGGTCTTCGACCCTTTTTCTGGAAGCTCTACTACAGGTATATCTTGTTTTAAGCTCAACCGATATTTTGTAGGATGTGAAATAAAAAAGGAATTTATCCAGTTATCCCTTAAACGCCTTGATGCATTTATCGATTATAAAAAGTCAAATCTTGAGCTTTTTGAGGTATATCTTCATGAAAAAAGGTGGTAAAGGAGGAGGACATACCTTAACTTAATTCAAAACCAATATACCATCCGTTTTGTTTATCTACTGCGAAAATATACCATTCTTTTCTAAAATTCCCCTGATTATCTTTGATTGATTCAGAAGTTGGGCAAGGGCTCCATCCCCCGCATTAACTTGATTCTCACAATCACTATATCCACATAACACATTTAAGTATCCACACGGCCCATTGCTATATACACTATCCAATTGCTCGACTATTTGGTCTACCATTCGCTCAAATTCCGAACTCTGGCGAATATCCTGCTCAAACAAACGATTTATGCCTTTCTCTCTCAAATCAATGCTAACCTCGCAAAAATGTGGCAAACCCTCTAACTCCTTTCCTGTGTAATCCGCCAAAATGTGTATATCCCACAATATCGTGAGTAGCCCCGCAGATTCATTTCTCGGCAGACCCGTAATTTGCATACACTTTTCAATCAACTCTCTATTAGCCTCGTTCCGCTTATCTTTTATAAATTTCAACGCATCCTTCACCTTCTCCTTTTTCTCCTTCTCCATTTGATTTTTATCGAGATTTCCTTCTTTCTTAATATCCTCCGAAATCTCTTTATTTAATGCCTCAATCAACGGTTCAAATTTTTCTATATCCTGATTAAATCCCCAGTGAAATAAATAGCGGTGCTTCTTACCCCCGCCAAAACTAACCCCATATTTCTCCTTTAAGTCCTTAATAAACTCACTATTTCCCCCTTCTTGGTCAATAATATCGTTTAACTTCTTGAACAAAGGCTCTAAGGGGTTATTTGGGGCTCTCTCTATGCCCAGAACCGCATAATAATCCAACTTATGTCTTTCATAACTATCCCGAGCATATAGATTTGAACCTAGAACAGAAAGAAAGAGAAGCAAAAAAACAATTAATTTCAATCCCTTTCGAATAAACATATCTTATTACTCCTATGTCCAAAAATTACCTTAACCGCTTTGGCAATTGACCTGGTTTCCATGAATTAACTATTTTCTCTGCTTCTTGAACCTGCTCTTTGGTTATTCCAAAAAACAAACCATTTAAACAATCTCTTCCACTTTTGGCTATTTTATATACATCATTATTAGATTCTTGTTCCGCTATTTTCATTGCTAAGGTATAGTATACATAAGCCCAAACATAATCCTTCGGGACTCCCTTGCCATTGTAATACATCAACCCAAGAAAAAACATTGCCGTTGCATCCCCATTCTCTGCCGCCTTCCCATACCACTCCCGTGCCTTACCATAATCCTTCGCTACTCCCTCACCATTGTAATACATCACCCCAAGATTAAACATTGCCTCTGCATCCCCATTCTTCGCCTTCTCATACCACTCCCGTGCCTTTGTCTCGTCACCTCTTTCTTCAGATGAACAAAAATTCTGAAGTAAAAACATGCACCACATAAAGAGAAAAAGAGTTAACAATCTCATTAAGGAATTTTTTCTACTATCTAATCGCATTATGACTCTCCTTCTTTTCTTTTTTAATTTTTCTATATCTTTATACGAAAATTAACTATCTCACATTTTAAAAAAATAAGCTATCTTTTTCAAACTCTTTTTTTCTTATTTCGGATTCAATAAAGAGACGCTTCTCTAATCAATCCCAGAACATAAAATTTATATATTTTATGTCCTGCAATTTTCCCACTTATTGCATCTTTTGTAAGTTGCTGTTATTGTTAAAGACCTTTTACTCAGCCTATCGAAACAGGGTAAGTTTAACAGAACAAAGGTGGATTATTATCTATTCAGGATTCCTATTTATTGTCTTTTTAGCATAGGACTGGGCGTAATTATAGATGTCTTTGATAGGTACATTGTGTTTTTGGGCGAGGGAGTAGCAGTCTTCGAATTCAGGGCTGATTTGATAGACATGTTCTCCAATATATCCGATTTTGGTTTTTACGGTGCCCCAGGGAGTATTCACAGTTATCCATTTCCTGTCCAGGATTACTCGTTTTTCCGTTCGATAGCGAATGCCTAATGTCGTTGTGTTTTTGAATAATATTTCCTGTATGGATAATATCCGTTCGGGTTCGCAGAGTGCCGTTATAATATAAGCGGGTCTGCCTTTTTTTGCGATAATCGGTGTAATGAATGCATCGCGTGCCCCTGCATTGAGCAGTTCGCTGACAATCGCAGGGAGCAGTTCCCCAGTCATATCGTCAATGTTTGTTTCTATTATCGAAATCTCTTCGATATTGGCTGATGTTTCTTCTTCATATTCGCCAATAAATAGCCGAAAAACATTTGCTTGTCCTTCCATGTCTTTAGTCCCAGCACCGATACCTATTTTTTTGATAGTAAAGGGAGGAACATTTTCCTGGGGTTGGGTAAAACTTCGCAATAGCACAGCACCCGTCGGGGTGGTCAATTCTGTATTGGCTTGACCTATTAATAAGGTGTAGTTTTGTAATAGTAGGGCGGTTGCGGGGGCTGGCACCGGCAAAATCCCGTGAGCACAATTCACCGTTCCACCTCCCACATTCACAGTGGCAACAAACCCTTTTTCTAATTTCTGATACCACCAGCACCAATGAGCACTCACAATATCAATAATGGCGTCTATAGCACCTACTTCGTGGAAATGTATTTTATCAGCCGTAGTTCCATGAACTACCGCTTCTGCCTCTGCTAATTGCCGAAAACTTTCCATAGCCCCTTTTTTTACTGTCTCAGGCAGCGAAGAAACAGTAATGATTTTTTCTATTTCGTTTAGTCCACGATGAGGATGTTGTCCATGATTATCTTCAATTTGCACCTTAAATTGTGTTGCTCGAATTCCCTGTTTTGTTACTTGGTGTTGTTCAATCTTATAACCTGTTATCGGCAGACTTTCTAACGCAGTCTTTAATTCTTCAAAGGAAGTTCCTATGTCCAAAAATGCCCCGATGAACATATCTCCACTAATTCCCGAGGAACAATCAAAGTAGGCTATTTTCATGTGATATATCCTTTATCCTTTCTGGCTAATTATTCTATGATTATCGGACAGTATTCAAAAAAATTTCGTGGTTATTTTAAGGTTGGAGTGGTGAAACGAGTTGATGTATTGTTACCGCACAAGTAGCCGCACCAAAACCGTTGTCGATATTTACTACGGCAAGGCCGGACGCACAGGTATTCAGCATTCCTAACAGGGCGGAAACTCCCTTAAAGTTAGCACCATAACCTATGCTGGTCGGCACGCCAATCACTGGTTTATCAATAAGCCCCGCAACAACACTGGGCAAGGCACCTTCCATACCGGCACAAACAATCACCGCCACAGCAGAACGAATTTTTGGGAGTTGGTCAAATAAGCGATGAATTCCCGCAACACCGACATCATATATCCGTTCTACATGAGAACCATAAGTTTCACAGGTGACGGCACTTTCCTCTGCCACAGGCATATCCCCTGTTCCTGCAGAAACTACGGCGATATACCCTTCACGGTATTGTATAGGTTTCTTAATCACAGTAAAAACACGGGCAATTTCATGATACTTTGCTCTCTTTATTTCTTTTTTGACTATATTAAAAACTTCCTTCTCACATCTTGTAGCAAGGACATTCGTATCCCTTGCCATCATAGACTTGCAAATGCGAATTATCTGGTCTGCGGTCTTCCCCGGGCAGAAAATGGTTTCCGGGAATCCTTTCCGTAAGGGACGATGATGGTCAACTTTCGCATCCTTTAAATCTTCGTATGGAAAATGCTTTATTTTTTCGACAGCATCGTCTATGTTCAACTTTCCCTGTTGAACCCATTCAAGAATTTCTTTGATTTGCTTCGGTTCCATTTTGTTTCCTGTATCCTTTAACTTTATAAAAATACATCCATTTAACGAAATTTAAGAATACCAAATTCCTGCTTCTCGTTGCATAATATATCTTTCTATTTGTATTTATCCATAGTATATGCTATAAATAGTGTAAGAACTTTTGTTCATTTTTGGTGTTTAAACAATTCATCAATAAATTTATTCAGGAGGTATGTCCTATGGATACTTTTTCCCGTAACCAAAAAAAATATGTGGCAAGTATTGCAATATCTATCGTTCTTTTTGCTATGTTATGTTTCTCTTCATTTTCTTTAACGGTAAGCAATGGCCTGGTGAATTATCAGGTATTACAGGCAAATGCGGAAGATAAGAATTTTCCTGTAGAGGTGAGTGGCACCTGTTCCAATGATGGGAAAGTAGAAATGCGTGTTGTAGGGCTGGCATATGAAATAGCCCCGTGGAAAGAGGTCGGAGCTGCTCAGAATAACCAATGGAAAGCAACGCTAACCGATATTCCTTTAGGGGGTCCCTATACAATCGAATTTCAGATAAAAGATACCTCCGGTGAAGTGAAAGAAAGTGCTTCTATCTATGATGTACTGGTTGGTGATGTATGGATTTTAGCAGGTCAATCAAATATGCAAGGGAACGGCAATATGGAAAATGTAACTGAACCCCATCCTTTGGTGCATTTGTATTCCATGGGTTATCAATGGCGTATTGCTAAAGAGCCCCTTCATTTATTGCAAGAATCTCCCGACCCTGTTCATTATACTCGGGTAATGAAATCAGAAGAGGAAAGAGTCCAGAAAATAAAGGAAGGGATAAATGCCAAAAAAGGTGCTGGATTGGGATTACCCTTTGCCATCGAAATGGTAAAAAGGACAGGTAGACCTATAGGCTTAATTGCTTCTGCTCACGGTGGAACATCTATGACACAATGGGACCCTTCCCTTAAAGACCAGGGCGGTGAATCGTTATATGGCTCAATGTATAAACAAGTTCAATCTGCCGGTGGGAAAGTCCGTGGTGTTTTGTGGTATCAGGGAGAATCGGACGCCAGTAAAGACCCCCAACCATTATATAAAGAACGGATGCGGAAATTAGTAGAATCTTTCCGCAAAGATTTTGGTAATCCGCAACTCCCATTTTATTATGTGCAAATCGGTAGATATGTTCTTGAGAATCCTGACGCTACCTATTGGAACAAACTGCAAAATGACCAATTGGAATTGGAAAAGGAATTGGCTCCTGGTGGAATGGTGCCTGCTATAGATTTAAGTATTGATGACCTCATTCATGCAGGGACAGATGGATTACAAATTTTAGGGTATCGGTTAGCAAATCTTGTCGAACGCGATTTGTTTGGTGGAAAGATTTTAGCAGGACCGCGTGTTGAAAAAATAGAGCGATTATCTTCCCCTTATGGACCTCAGGTAAAGGTTACATTCTCCGGTGTTAATGGAAAACTTAAGTCTGACGGGCGTCCTTCCGGTTTCTCAATCAGCACGGCAGAAGATGCCCCAATTTTGCCTTGTATTTATAAGATTACTTTCCTCGAAAATGAACCCAATGCCGTTATATTATGGATAACAAAAATGCCCGAACAAGCGTTCTTATGGTATGGACGGGGCTTTGACCCGTATTGCAATATTGTGGATGAAGCCAACATGGCCGTTCCTGTGTTCGGTCCTATTCCAATACCGTAATGAATTGGATGGCGATTGTTAAAAATATACAAATAAGTTTCAGGTAAAGATGATGAAGATACAAAATATTCTTCTATTGGTATTGATACCTGTTTGTGTCGTTTCTGCTATTTTATTGCTGAGATGGAACGGAAGTGTTTCTCCGGATGAAATAGCAAATGTGAATCCGACAAAAGTAACTTCCTCCAACAGCAATAAAAATAATTTGCCATCGGATTCTTTCTCAGCCTCTGCTGAAGGTAAAGATTCCAATGTAGCCAGCAAAAATAATTCCGATGTGGAAAATGACCCTACCCTGGACTACGACAATATTTCTGAAAATCTCCGTGAAAAATCGGTAGAAAATGCTCTGGAAGACATGATAAAGTCTATATCAAAAAATACAGACAATTCGGCTGACGGGAAAAATAATGCCAAAGACGGTAACCTGAAAGATGGGAACAAGACCGGTGGAGCAGGTTCTTCTCGAAACAATTCTAATAATTCTAATAAAGATAATGATATTGCTTTTGGGATAGGTAAGAATAAAGACAAATCTGATAAAGCACGAAGAAAAGACATGGACAATGAAAGTCAGCAAATTCAGGCTCAAGTAAAATCGCTATTGAATGAAGCAAAACAAGCCTTAGACCAGGGGGATTATGATAAGGCTTCCGAACTTTTGCAAAAAAGTTTAGAGTTAGACCCCAATTCCAGAGATGTCCTACGGTCTATGGCAAATTTGTATAAGAAAACAGGAGACTATCAAAGCGAAGTAGATGTATATAAACGGTGGATGAGCAATAATCCTAATGACCCAACACCGCACTATTTCCTTGCGGATACTTATCGCAGGCAAGGGAATTACGACCTTGCATATCGTGAATTGCAGCAATTTACCCAGATGAATGGAGAGAAGCCCTCTACCTATGCAATGGCTTCTGGTGTATATCGCCAGATGGGGATGAAAGAAGAAGAAGGGCAAGCATTAACAAATTGGGTAAATACAGACCCCAACTCACCCGATGCACGATTAGCTCTCGCTGACTATTACCGTCGGAGTAATGACTATAATTCCGCTATCAATCAGTATCAAACCGCAATACAATTGGCACCGGGAAATATTAGTTCCTATGTAGCTTTAGGTAGTCTGTATAGCCGCATGGGAATGTTAGCCGAAGCAGAGGCACAGTATCAACAGGTCCTTCAACTTCAACCCAACAATACTACAGCCCAGTTATTACTTGCCCAAACCTATCAAAGACAGGGTGATGTAAACAGTGCTTTGCAGATGTATCAATATATCGCACAAAACAGCAAAGAACCATCACAGGTTCGGCAAGCACAACATGCTATTAACCGCATTGAACGACAGATGAATGCAAATCCACCCGTAAAACAGAAATAATGAGTGTCGGATGCATGGGATAAATCTGATGCATCCGACTTATTTTCTCGCTTTACTTCTTACGAAAAACAAAATTTTTACTGAGAATGAAATTGGAAATCAGCCCAGCAAGGATACCCACAAGAGCTGGTAATTGAGGCAAGTTTTCTAATAGAGGGAAGATATATAAAAGGATAAGAACTGTGATGTAGTTTATTACAGCCCCGATAGAGCAAGCACTCATAAAACCTATTAATTGAGGAAACCAATGGCTCCCTACTGCATGGGGAAAGGTAAACCTGCGATTTAATACAAAATTGGAAAGCATGGCTATGATGATGGATATTGCCACAGAAAGACGAACAGGAATTCCCAAAAAAACAAGTATGGTCAGTGCCAGCAGGTTTACTAGGGTGCCCGAAAAACCTATAATAGAAAAATGTAAGAGATAAGTTAGATTTTCATACTTAAAAAAATACAATCTCCGTAGGTGCACCAGATATTTGAACTGCTCTTTAATCGAAAGTTTACTTTTCCCTTTGGCTCGTTGCGAAAAATAAATAGGTATCTCTACTACCTTCTCTATAGGGCATTTCACCAGTAATTCCAATGCAATTTTATACCCTGTGGGATTTAAAGGTGCCGATTTTTCATATATCCTTCTGGGTAGAGCAAAGAAACCACTCATCGGGTCCTTCACAGAGGTCAATGGTCGTGCTAATAATGTGGCTATTTTACTATTTAACCACCGAAACAAACCCCATTCCTCATCCGTTTTCCCACCGGGAACATACCGCGACCCCATAACCATATCAGCACCTGCCTGAATTTGCTCGATTAGCTCCGGTATTTTCTCCGGGGGATGGCTCAAATCGGCATCCATTACCACAAAAATATCCCCCTGCGCTTCGGTAAAACCTTTTAATACAGCCGAACTAAGTCCCTTTTCATCACGACGCACAAAAATACGACACCAGGGATAACCCAACGATTGAACATACTCTTCACTACCGTCCTTACTATTATCATCTACAATAATTAATTCAAGGTTTAAGTTATGGTCCTCTTTAACTTTCTGAATGCGATGAATAAGTTCCGGTAGATTTTCGCATTCTTTATATGTGGGAACAACTATAGATATACTTTGCTTCATGGGTATGGAAATCATTTCTATACTATTTTGAAAGTCTTAAATATTCATTTGAGACTTTTGAACAAATAGAGTTTTTAGGTTTGGATTAAACTGTAAAGTTATTATACTGTTTCTGGAGAGGAAAAATCGCTTTGGGAAAGAATCGCTTTTTTATAACAGACATTAAAGTTGTTTATTATCGATTACTATTCTCTCTTCCTCTTTTTTACCTCCGTATGCGGATTAGGCATTCATACCGCCTGCAAAAAATAAACTACTTATTAATAACCGACACGGAAGTGAGGAATGATTTTGTTATCCCATAATTCGGCTTATACAAACCCACTTCAATACACCTTTGCTCTATCTCTCCCCAAGGTATTATCTGCCATCAGTCCTAAAAATTGTTCTGTTCGTATAGGCTCTTGTTAGGATAACATTGATACTTTCTCTTCCGTCTTATTTTTTACTCTAAACTCTCTTTTTATTACAATAAATAAAATTTTTTATTCAGAAATCTCCATTGGTTAAAAATGATATATATTCAGAAATCGAAAATTAAGAATATTTTAAGTTTGGCTTTTGCTATAACGACTGTGCTTTACTTTACCTATTTACTTATAAAAACAGCCTGGTTGTGTGATGATGCATATATAAGTTATAGGGTTGTAGATAATTTTGTCAACGGATATGGATTAAGATGGAATATTTCAGAACGCGTTCAGGCATATACTCACCCTTTGTGGTTATTTTGGAATATAATTGCATACTCTTTAACCCATGAGGGGTTTTTAACCTGGCATTTTGCAAACATTCTAATTTCAATTATTGTTGTTACCTATCTTATATTCGGAACAGGTTTGAAAATAACAAGTGCAATAATTGCGATTATTGTTGCTTCTTTTTCAAGAGCGTTTGTAGATTTTTCGACATCAGGGTTAGAAAATCCTTTATCTCACTTGTTATTGCTTTTATTTGTTGGTTATTTTTTTAGAGTTGTTGATAAGGGAGAAATGAGAAATAGAGATGTACTTATTTTAAGTCTTATATCTTGCTTGGGGGGATTAAATAGAATTGATTGTTTATTATTTTACTTCCCTATGCTATTTTATATCTGGTATCTATCTGGATTTTGCTTCAAGGCTATTTTTTATATATGCGTTGGATACTTACCTTTGGTAGGGTGGGAAATTTTTTCTATTGTCTACTATGGTTTCCCTTTTCCCAATACAGCCTACGCAAAACTTAGTGCAGGAATTCCAAAAATAGAATTTATAAAGCAAGGCTTGTGGTATTACTTGTATTCCATACATAAAGACCTGATTACTTTGGTGGTAATCGCATTAGGCATTTTAGTCTCTGTGCCTAATCTGAAGAAGCAGTATAGAAAGAATGTTTTTCCTATGCTTACTCTATCAGCAGGGGTTGTGTTGTATTGCCTTTATATTTTGTGGATAGGCGGATGTTTTATGGGAGGTAGATTTTTTACGCTTCCTTTTCTATTGTCTATTGTTATTATAATGAGATTTTTTGATACTTATAATCTTTACTTAAAAAAGATATTTATTGCTCTCTTATTAATAATGATTAGCATAAGCCAACCTGAATTACCCCTTTTTACGGGTTCAAATTACGGTAGTAACTTAAAAAATTTCAAACTTACCCACGGAGTAGGCAACGAAAGAGAGTTCTATTTCTAAGGAACAGCATTACAAAACTATGGGAGAATAGGGAAAAGAATGCCTTGTTACAGTTGGGCTGAACGAGGTTGGAAATTAAGAGAGGAGAATAAAAATAGCAAAAAGACTTATGTTTATGGGGCAATCGGTGCAACGGGATTTCTTGCCGGGCCTAATGCTCATATTATTGATTACTTCGGTTTAGCAGAACCTCTTTTGGCAAGGCTACCGTGCACAGGGAAATGGAGGATAGGACATTTTCGTAAAGAAGTTCCCAAAGGTTATGAGGAAACAATAAATACAGGTATTAATATGATACAAGATAAGGATTTAGCAGAATATTACGAGAAATTACATCTCTTAATCTCAGGGCCTATATTTTCAATTGAAAGGCTAAAGACTATAATTCAATTTAATTTAGGATGTTTCGACTATCTAATTAAAAAGCCACATAAACAGCCCCAAAATATAAATTAGAATTACCATAGAACTTAGGGTAACAGATTTGAGGCCTTTGAATAAATAGAGTTTTTAGGTTTGGATTAAACTGTAAAGTTATTATACTGTTTCTGGAGAGGAAAAATCGCTTTGGGAAAGAATCGCTTTTTTATAACAGACATTAAAGTTGTTTATTAGGGATATGTTTATATAGGTATGGATTTCGTAGCACTAAATAAAAGATGTTATCTTTCTCTATTTTTCCTTGCAACCCATCTATCTATGGAGGTGTTACGGTAACAAGGTCACGGATTTTTTCAAACCGTTTAGGCCCTATACCTGATACTTGCATCAATTCTTCAACACTCTGAAAAGGTTGATTTTCGCGATAGGAGATAATGGATTTTGCCAGAACAGGACCAATACCCGGCAATGTTTCTAACTCTTGTTGGCTTGCATGATTGATGTCAATCAAGCCACCAGTATTTGTCCCCTTTGAATTTTCTTTACGAGTAGAAGCAGGAATTGGCACGGGTGAAGCAGAAGCAGTTTGCGTCGTATTTGTATTGTTTGCATTGGCAATATAAGCATTCCCTGCAGATAGGATAGAAGGCACTGGTTGCGAAGAACCACGAGCGGAAAGTCGTTGCCCGTTAAATTCAACTTTTTGCTTTTCCGGTATAACAACTGTGGTGCCATCCATTAATATTGCTGCAATATTCATATATCGCAGTTCCGCATTATCTAAAGGTCCGCCAGCCTTATCTATCAATTCCTGTAATCGGGTCCCTTCTTCAAGCCAATACAAACCCGGCTTTTGTATTGCCCCTTGAATACCCACAGCAATCATGTGAGGCTTATCCTGTGTTTGCGGAGATACGGTATTTGTATCTGGTGTTACATCTTTCAAACTATCTTCCAATCGAACATTAACAGGAATCCCTTTCCCTTTCTCTTCTGTTTCATTCTTTTCTTCAGCGGGGATATTCGACTTGCTTGCCGATGGAACTATTTTTGTTTGAATAACAGCATTATCCGCTTGAGATATATCTCTTGTTCGATGTTCAAAATAATATAAACTTGCCCCGCTACATACCGCAATCAAAGCAACAATCCCTACAAAAACATACCTTCCATAATACCACTCTTTATCACTTAAAACTACCCGCATATATACTGTCCCTTATCAAAAACATCAACAAACACTTTTTATAAAACTATATGTTTTCGAAAAATCAACTAAACTCTCAAAAATTCTTTTTATAGGATTTAAACCTTTTACCTCGTAATTATAAATCAAATCCTGTGTTAAATCTTCAAGAAGGCTAATCAAAAACAACGCAAATCGTGTCTCTTCACACGGACTATTTTTAATAAAGATATTATAAAGTATCTCTCGATACCTTAGAAAGTTATTTTTATGTTATGAAATATTTCTTATTGTAAGGTGACATTAACAACGAGGATTTGTAGTGTTTTAATTGGACCAAAGATGCCGGATTTTGTATGTCCTTCAAATACATGGGCACTGGGATGACCGATTGCAAAATGTGGTCCTAATGTGTTGTATACGCGAATTCGGACATCATTGGTAGGTTGGGTTAATGCAGAGGTAATATCAAACAGATACGGATGCCAGATACATGTTCCGCAGGATATTCCGTTAACAAAAACTTCCGCTGTCCCACGAACACGCCCCAAACTAAGATATACTTTTCGGTTAGGCTCTGCGGGTGGTTCAACGGTTAACCGATACTCCATACCTCCGCTATAATGCAAAAATCCCAATTCATCCCATGAACCTAATGGGATATTCCCTTCACCCATCTCGTAGGTAATCGGTTCTAAAATAGCCGCACCTTTCTCAAAACCTCGTTTTGTCTCAATACGCAAGCAGGCAACTCTGTGCGGGGATTCAGGTTCAGGTAAAACTATCTTATAAAGTGGA
>Ga0209508_1000662_pt1 | contig 32661 bp, 26 predicted proteins | sample AD_UKC129_MetaG_FD_184427 | JGI IMG/M metagenome (GOLD analysis project Ga0209508, IMG submission 184427) | Active sludge microbial communities of municipal wastewater-treating anaerobic digesters from Canada - AD_UKC129_MetaG (SPAdes) (version 2) | ecosystem: Engineered > Bioreactor > Anaerobic... | reverse complement strand
CGAAAAACGGAACGCGCCAAAGGGGAATGCGGCCACGCTGCGCCCGACGACTGACGACTGACGCCGCCTACTCTACTAGGTTCATGGGTTCAAAGCGCGAAATTCCATTTGGGAGAATTCTCTCCCCGCTCGGGCGGGGGGAGGGAGCAAGAAATGACGTCATTTCGTTTCGGCGGGCGGACCGAGTTTGCGGAGGTCCACGCCTTCGCGCCGGAGGAGCACGGCTTCGACGCGGGGAACGTACAACTGGGTTTCGGCCGGGAGATGCGAAGCGATGTCGTCGAAGGTGGCGGCCTGGTGCCGTTGCAGGAGGCGGCGGACTGTGCCCTCGCCGGCGTTGTCGGCGGCAAGCGCCAGTTGCCAGTCACCGAAGCGATTGTGCAGATGTTTCAGATGGCGCGCCGCCGCGCGGGCGCTGTCCTCGGGGTTCAGCCGCTGGTCGAGCGGCTGCGCTTGCAGTCCGTACTGCGCCGCGGTCGCCGGCATCAACTGAAACAGCCCCACGGCTCCGGCCGGGCTTCGCGCTCGCGGGTCGAACGCGGATTCGACTTCGGCAATCCACACGAGTTCGGAGGCGACGCCTTCGGCGTTGAAGATGGCTTTGAGCCTGTCCACGTGTTGCCGGGCGTTGTCGGGTGCGGCGCGGGTGGCGTATTTGCGGACCCAGAGCGCGCGTTTCCTTTCGGGCGCAGGATTCCTCGTGGCGGGGGTGTTGTTGGTTGCTGTTGAAGGATCCGGCGGCGGGATGATCAGCCGGAGTTCCTCGGCGACCTCCAGGAGGTCGATCCTCGGCCTGAGCCAGAGGGCATAGGGCAGTGTTTCGTGGTGCGCTTCGAGCAAAGGCAGCATTGTGCGCGCCGCCTGTCTCAGGGACGCGAGGTCAATCACGTATTCGCCCTGCAGTTGCCGTTGGAGGGTGTTCAGAAAGCGCCGCGCTTCCTCCTCGTCCGCGGGCTCGAGCGCGTTGAGGACGTCTTCGCCGAGGTTTTCCTCCGCCCACGCACGGGCCATCTGCACCAGGTCGTCGAGGGTGACGGTGTGTTGCTGAGCGGGGGCGGTGAATGGCGCGAGCGCCAGCAAGCACATGCAGAGGCGTTTCATGGCGCTACCATAGCGCGGGGCGGACTGGGAGGGAATGAAGAAGTCCGACGGGTTAAATGGGCTTGCTATGGCTGGTGACGGTCTCCATATTTCTTGCGCCGATCAACGGCTTGTTTTTTATGGCTGATCCTGCAAACAAATATCCCGAGAACGTTCCGGGGAAATATTACGTCGATAACCAGTGCATTGATTGCGATTTGTGCCGCGAGACGGCGCCGGACAATTTCAGGCGGAACGAAGATGGCGGCTATTCCTACGTTTACAAACAGCCTGAAAATCCGGAAGAAGAAGCCCGATGCAAGGAGGCCAAGGAAGGCTGTCCTGTGGAAGCGATCGGGGACAACGGCTGAACCGGCAAGGCTTTCCGGTTATCCGGCAGCGGCTGGAACCGGCGGTTGTTTCCTGGGCGCCGCTGCCGGCTTTTCCTCACCCAAACACCTTCGGACTGCCTTCAGCAGGCTGGTGCAATCGTAAGGTTTCGGCAGGAAGTTGCGGCCCTGAATGAGGGCGGAGTCCTTTCTGAAAATTTCCGGGCTGTACCCGCTGGTGTAGAGAACCCTGAGATCGGGATTCCGGCTCAGCAGCAACTTCGCGAGGTCGCCGCCGCTCATTTCATTCGGCATCACCATGTCGGTGAGCAGCAGTTTCACCTGCTGGCCGTTGCTCTCCCACACCTTGATGGCGTCCGGGCCGTTCGCCGCCGTGAGCACATTGTAGCCGTGCTTTTGCAGAGCGACCGACGCCAGCTCGCGCACCGCGGCCTCGTCCTCGACGACCAGGATGGTTTCGCCCCGGCCCGGTTCGGGCAACGCAGCAGGGTCGAGGTCGCCGTCTTTGCCTGCGGAGACGGCATTCGCGCAGACGGGGAAGAAGATGGTGAAGGTGGCGCCCCGGCCGATATCGCTGGCGACCTGAATCCAGCCTTCGTGTTGCTTGACGATCCCGTGAATGGTGGACAGGCCGAGCCCGGTGCCCTTGCCGATATCCTTGGTGGTGAAGAACGGATCGAAGATGCGGGCGAGCACCTGCGCGTCCATGCCGCAGCCGTGATCGGTGACGGTCATGTGAACGAAACGGCCCGGGCGGGCTTCAACGTTGGCCGCCGCGGCCTTTTCATCCAGGTCGGTCGTTCCCGTGGTGATTTCGATGACGCCGCCTTCGGGCATGGCGTCGCGCGCGTTGAGGGCGAGGTTGATGAGGATCTGCTCGACGCCGCCTTCGTCGGCCATGACCGGTGGCAGATCGGTCGGGCATTGGACCTTGATTTCGTATTTCTCGCCCAGGAGGCGTCCGAGCATCTTGCGGGTGTTCTGGACAACGGCGGAGAGGTTGAGGACGCGGGGTTGGAGCACCTGTTTGCGGCTGAAGGCCAGCAGTTGCCGGGTAAAGGTGGCGGCGCGCTGGCTGGCCTGCATGATCTGGTTCAGCAACGCGGACTTGTCCAGTGACGAAGCGCCCGGGCTTTGCAGCAGGCCGACGTCGCCCTGGATCACCGTCAGCACGTTGTTGAATTCGTGTGCGATGCCGGCGGCCATGCGGCCGATGACCTCCATTTTCTGGGCCTGGCGGAGCTGGTTTTCGAGTTTGACCTGATCGGTGATGTCCTGCGCCTGCAGCAGCAGGCAGGGGACGGCGCCCAGTGCGACGGGTTCGGACGAAAGTCTGATCTGACGAACGGTGCCGTCCTGGCGTCGAAGCTGGCATGGGAAATTGCGCAGCCGGCCCTCGGGAACGTAGGCGGACGAAATGCAATCGTTCTTCTGCCAGAGACGAAGATCGTGATCGGCCTGTGCGGCGAGTTGTTCGGCGGAATAGCCGCTCAGATCGAGAAACATCTGGTTCACGTCCAGGAAACGGCGGTCGGTCACGCTCAGGATGGCGGCGGCGTGGGGGCTGCAATGGAACGCCTTGGAGAAGCGCTCTTCGCTCACGCGCAGTTCCTCGGTTCGCTGGCGGACCATGCGATCCAGGTCCTCCATCCGGAGCCGGGCCTGACGGGCCAGGATCCATTTCTGCGAGAGCGCATGCGCCAATTGAAGGACCTCCACGGTCTCAAACGGCTTCTTGAGGATGAGCAGGTTGTCGGTGTAGCCCAACCTGCGCGTCATGTCATCCCACGAATAGTCCGAGTAGGCCGTGCAGATGACCGCCTGGAGTTCGGGAGAACACTGCCAGATGCGTTCCAGCGTTTCGATGCCGTCCCAGCCCGGCGGCATGCGCACATCCACGAAGGCCAGCGCATAGGGATCCCCCTCGTCCAACGCTTTCTTCACCATCTCCAGCGCTTCCTGGCCCTGGTGGGCGGAGTCAAGTCGGAATCCGACGCGTTCAACCGTTGACTCGGGCCGTCCGAACAATTCGGCCTCGATGTGATCGAGACGGGACTGGGACTCTGACTTGGTGCCCAGGATCTTCCGGAAATCGTCGTGAATGGCCGCGTTATCGTCCACGACCAGCACGCGCGGGGAGAATTCGGAGGACAACAGGGTCATAGTCGAGTGGCGGACAGGTTGTGGGCTCTGGACTCGCAAGGCAGGAGGAGAGTGAATCGGGCGCCCAGTCCGGGGCCGTCGCTGTGGGCGACGAGGGTTCCGCCCAGTTCGCGCACCGCCAGCGCGCTGCTGTGCAGGCCGAATCCGTGGCCGTCTCGGCGCGTTGTGAAGCCGTGCGCGAAGATGCGCGTCAGGTTCTCCTTGGGAATGCCGATGCCGTTGTCGATGACATCGATTTTCACGCAGCCGTTCCCGTCGGTGCCCACTTTCAGCCTGAGCATCTTGTCCCTTCGGTTGCTTTCGTCGAGGGCGTATTTCGCGTTGCGAATGAGGTTGACCAGGATCTGCAGGACCTTGTGCTTTTCCGTGGTGATGAGCGGCGTGTCTTCGGTTTCGCGCACGACGGTGATGTCGTGGCGTTTGAGGGCGGCGGCCTTGATCTGGAGAGCGTCCTCGACGAGTTGCGCGGGCGCGATGGTCTCCTTCACGCCGGCGACCTTGGCGTAGCTTTGTTGCATGGCCACGATCTGCTTGATGTGGTCGATGTGCTTGAGCAGGTGTTCCAGCTCGCCGACAAGGGCGGTTTGATCCTCGACGAGGTTGCTGGCGAGGGCGGCGAGGTACTCGATGATCTGCGGGCCGCGGGGGTCCGCGGTGAAGAATTCGCCGAGGCGATCCCGATGCTCGTTGAGGAGGGCGGACACTTTGCCGAGGCTGGCCATTTTCGAGGCTTTGATGCGCTCGATGGTGATGGAGCAGGAGACGTTCACGCTGTTGAGGACGTTGCCGACGTTGTGAAGGACGTCGGTGGCGACTTCGGCCATCCCGGCGAGGCGGGAGGTTTCGATCAGGCGCTGGTGCGCCTCCTCGAGCCGGGCTTCGGCTTCTTTGAGGGCCGTGACGTCGCGCGTGACGCCAAACGTGCCGATCACGCGTCCTTCCTCGTCGCGCCAGAGCATCTTCGTGGTGTGGTACCAGGCTTCGCGCCCGTCCTCGGGCCGGGTGGTCCGTTCGACCTGGCCGATGAGCGGCTGGCCGGTGCGAATGATGGTCTGCTCCTGCTCGAATGCCGCTCGCGCCCTCGGCTCGTCGTAAACGTCGAAGTCAGTCTTGCCGATGAGATAGTTCGCGCAGGCTTCGGTGCTGAGCAGGTGGGCGGGCGGCTCCTGGCTGGGATGCTCCTGGCGATGCCGTTTGAGCAGGATCTGCCGCGCGCGTTCGATCTTCGAGCGGCTGAGGCGGACGAAACGCGACTCGAGATCCTTGAAGTAGATGGCGTCCGGCAGGTGGTCCACCAGGGCATGGAAGAGTTCCCGCTCGTGCTTCAGCTTGAGCTCGGCCTCTTTGATGGCCGTGACATCCTTGGAGATGCCGAAGGTTCCGATGATGTTTCCGTCCTTGTCGCGCCAGGGCAGTTTCGTGCTGAGGGCCCAGGTGGTGCGCCCGTCAATGTGCGTTTCCTTCTCGGGTTTTCCGATGATGGGCTGGCCGGTGCGGATAATGGTTTGCTCGTCGTCGAACGCCGCGCGGGCGTGTTCCTCCGTGAAGAAGTCGAAATCGGTCTTGCCCCTGAGATCCTCCGGCGACTCGAGGCAGAACATCCGGGCGAGCGAGCGGCTGGCTCTGACAAACCTCGAGTCGCGATCCTTGAAATAGATGTAGTCGGGGCTGTTCTCGAGCATGGTCTCGAGCAGGGTACTGGCTTCGGCCAGCGCCGCCTCGGCGCGTTTGAATTCGGTGATGTCCTCGTAGGTTCCCAGCACGCCGACCACCTTGCCGTTCTTGTCGAACAACGGCACCTTGCTGGTTCTGAGCCAGCGGGTTCCCTCCGTGCCCACCTGCGGCTCCTCGAAACTCAGCTTGGGCACCCCGGTCTCCATGACTTCCCGGTCGTCGGCGCGATACCGATCTGCCAGCTCGGCCGAGCGCGTGTCGGCGTCGCTCTTGCCGATGAGTTCCGCCGGATCCGAGTAGCCGCAATCCTCGGCGAACGGCTTGTTGCAGCCCAGATACACGAGGTTGCGATCCTTCCAGAACACCCGCTGAGGAATCGTGTCGAGCACCCGGCGCAGCATCTGGCGCGAGTTGAACAGCTCTTCCTCGGCGCGCCGGCGCTCAGTGATGTCCAGGGCGGTGCCTAACAGGGCAGGCCGGCCGTTGAACTCGGTCAGGCTCCCCAGCACCTCGACGTGAAGGGGGGCGCCGTCCCTGCGCCGGCCACGGAAACTGTAGTGCGCCGTGCTCATCGCGCCGTCGAGACGCTTGCGAATCTGCTCCTCGACAATCGGCCAGTCTTCCGGATGCACCGCGTCCCGGACGGTGCAGGAGGTCATCATCTCCTCCGGCGTGTAGCCGAAGATTTCCGCCAGCCGGGGGTTCGCGTAGGCGAACCGTCCGTCCTGGATGATGTAAACGCCGACGAGAGATTTTTCGACGAGGGACCGGAAGAGAGCTTCGCTTTTCTGAAGGTCGGCGGTGTGGCGTTGTGCTGTGCGGCGCAGGCTGAGCGCCCAGAATACGGTTGCCACCACCACAAGACTCATCAGCGCCGGAACCCACCAGTCGGAATGGACATGGGGACTGTCCGCGGCCGCAACCGCGTTGTTGGCGGCAACCGCCACGCCTCCCACCAGAATCAGGCAGGCGAGAAAAACAACTTGCGTCGTCTGCTTCAGGTTCATACCGGACGTCGAGCCGCGTCGCAACAATCCCTGTCGAATCCACTTGCCTCGTGATTCCCGATACGAATCGGCGGCTGAATCGCTTGACAAGCAACTGTTGTGCCCCTGCGTGAGGGAATGGAGAGTGTTCCCGGAAATGGGAACGCGATGACCCGCATCGCTCACCGCGTCACACAAAGAGTGCAGAAATTGTCCCGTTTCACTACAGAACTATCTTTGCCATGCACCGGCAAGATTGGTGCCAGCGCGTCTTTTTCGTCAGAAGTTTTCCATTGCCAGGCGCCGCAGTTCGTTCATCGCGTCCGAAGCGGTCACGTCCTTGAATGTCTGCCGGTCGCCCGGATGAAATTTCCGTGAGGCAATCGTTCTTTCCGGGGAGGCAAAGGCGATGAACACGGTTCCAACCGGCTTGTCGGGTGTGCCGCCATCGGGTCCGGCGATGCCGGTGATGGCGATGGCGTAATGGCTGTTGGCGGCGAGGCGGGCGCCCTGCGCCATTTGCAGGGCCACGGGTTCGCTCACGGCTCCATGGGTTTCCAGGGTGGCGGCGTCAACGCCAAGGCATCGTTGCTTCAGTTCATTGCTGTACGTGACGAAGCCGCCAACGAACACGCGCGAAGCTCCGGGGACATTCGTCAATCGATGCGCAAGACAGCCGCCCGTGCACGATTCCGCCACCGCCAGCGTTCTCCCTTTCGCGGCCAGCAAATCGATCAACACCGATTCCAGCGATTGGTCATCGACACCGAAGACGTGGCCGCCCAGCGCGGCTCGCAGTGCCTGCTCCGCGCGCGCGATGACGTCGCCGCTGCCCGGCCCCGCAAAGGTGAGACGAACGTCCACCTGGCCGGGCCGCGCGCAATACCCGATCTTTACGCCTGAGCGGACGAATTCGCTCAGCGCGGGTTCGACTCTCTCCTGGACAAGCGATTCGCCCAGACCGCAGGTGTGAACCGTGCGGCAGACACGCTCCACGGCCGGACGCAATTCACGTCGCAGCAGGGGCAACGCGGACTCGAGGAACATCGGCTGCAGCTCGCGAGGGGGTCCCGGCAACATCAGCAGCCATGCGGGACTGGAGCCGGGACGAAACCGGCCGGGCGGAACCGGCACGGCAAGGCCCGGCGCCGTGCCGTGCCGATTCGGCAGGATGATGGCGCCTTCGGGCACCAGCGCCTCCACCCGAACGCGTTCGGGCATGGGGCGGTTTCTTTTTTCGAAATAGTTCCGCACCTGGTCCAGCACCTCGCGGTTTTCGCGCAACTTCAGACCTAACAGGTCCGCAATGACTTCGCGCGTTCGATCGTCGGACGTGGGTCCAAGCCCGCCGGTGGTGATGACGAGATCGGCCTGCCCCAGAGATTCGCGAACGGCGGCGGCAATGTCGGCCGGTTCGTCGGAGACGGCGACCTGCCGGCGGACGACGTAACCGGCATCGGCGAGTTGGCGGCAAAGCCATTGTTGGTGGGTGTTCAGCGCCCGGCCGCACATGAGTTCGCTGCCCGTGTTCACCAGTTCGACGATCATGGGGCGGAAGGTAGTCGCCTGCAGGCCAACCGTCGAGATCGAGCACTGACGGCGCGGGGCGGAAACCTTGACATCAGCGGCGAATCGTTTTCATCTGCGCGGTGTAGTACAAGCCCGGTATCGATCTATGAACAAGTTCGCTTTGGCTGGTCTTGGCGCGGTATGCCTGCTCACTGCCGGTTGTCCGCACAATGAATACATTGTGGACCTGGCTCCGCGCGGCGCGAGCATTGATCGGCAGGTGACGTTCTTCAGAAGGGACGGGACCAACGACAGCTCGGCCGACTTCCCGACAAACGAGCTCGCGCGCATTGCGGCATGCTATCCTCCCGAAAGACTCCAGCGGGACGCGAAGAAATACACGGTCAGCGGCACGTTTTCCGAGGCGCTTCCGCCAGATCTTGGCGGCTCGGGCACCTACACGAACATTCAAACAGTTCTGGGCGAAGCGGGCTTTTACGCCGAACGCTTTCGCGGAAGCGACGCGCCGGCGGAAGGGGTTGCCCGAAGGCTGCGCGCCGCGGATCAATTGGCCGATCTGGTTCTCGGCTGGAGCAAAGCCGCGCTTGGATCGGAGCCCAACTACTCGAATCTGCACGACTTCCTGGACGGCGATTTCCGGAAGGATTTGAGGAATCTCGCGGTGTATTCGTGGACGGCCGATGTCGCGGCGCACTTCAAGCCCGGGGCGGAGGAGGAGTTTGCCGGGCGCGTGCTTCAATACCTTGTCGAGCGCCATTACCTTCAGTTTTCCGAGGTGCCGGCGCTGTTGCAGGCATTGGATGACGATTTCGACGGCGTGCTGGCCACGTTTGTTCGGCGGACCTTTGCGGCGAAGCTGGCCGGAACCAACACCGCAGCGGCGCCGAGCGACGCCGTTGCGCGGGTCGCTGATCGGGAGGTCCTGGAACAGAGCTGGCACGACTTCCTTGCGGGCACGCCGGAATACAAGGAGTTGCTCCGAAAATGGGAAGAGCAGTCCGGATCGGACGGCGACGCCCGGAGACCGGAGCCCTGGGACGTGATCCAGGAGCCGTTGTCAGATCTGGTGCAGTTTGGGTTTTCGGGAGAACCGGATCGCCTGACAGTTCGGCTGTCGTTGCCTGCGAGACCGCTGCATACCAACGGGCGCTGGGACGAGAGCGCGAAGAGCGTGGTGTGGGAACATGCGTTGGAACCGGATGTGGCCGACGCCGCGCTGCCGCCGTACTGCTACGCCATCTGGAGCCGTCCGAACGAGGAGTACCAGCGTCAGCGCTTCGGCGAGGTGCGCCTGCAGGGCGACGACCTGCTCAAGTATTGCCTGTGGTACGCGAGCCTGGATCCGCGACGCGCCGCGGAGTGGGATGCGCTATTGAATCGTTTGTCGCCCGGGGAAGCGATTCGGAAGAAGCTGGAGGCATTTCGGTTCTCGGAGGCTCAACCGGGCGGATCATATCCGTTGGCGATCCGAGTGCTTCCATCCATCGTGGACGCGCTCGCAGGTAATTCGGAGAGTGGACCAGATTGATCGCTGGCCGGTTCTCTTCCGGCGTTAGCGGCTCTCGGTCTCGGACATTCCGGGCCCCTCACCGTAGTGGAATCCATTCTCGTCCTCATAGCCCGCCGGAACCCATGCCGCGACGGCGTGTTGCACACGCGCGAGAAACCTCTGGAAGGCGGAACGGGTGGAAGCGAGAACGCCCTGCGGTGTCGGCTGCGTCCCGGGTGCTGGTGCTTTGGTGACGCGAATCATGCGGCGGAATCTTTACCTTTCCGTGGCGCACAGACTGCGCGGGAATTGTCATAACCTTTGCTGAAATTGACCATGCTGCGACCGGCCAGCCGGCGCTTGCAATCTGGAGGTGGGCGTTCCATGCTGACTCGGCATTTCAACCCCTTACGGGCCAATGCGACGGAATGAGTACATTGCCTGAGAACGAATTGGATTTGGAAAAGCTGTTTTTGCCAGCCTGGGCGCAGGAACCGCCTTCCGCAAAGTCGTATGCCCATTACGAAGGGGACACTCAGCCGGGTGAACGCCGGGGCGACCGCGGTCCGCGCCGCGCCCGTCGCCGGGAAGGCGCTCCGGGAGGTCCCGGTCGGAAACAGCAGGGCCGCCGCCCTCCGCGTGGGGAAGGCGGCGAAGGCCGGGCGGGAGAGCGGGGTCGGCGGACAGCGCGTTTCGAGCAGCGCCGCGAGCCGCCGCCGCCGCTGCCCGAGCTGAACGTTGCGTTCGCTCCCGAGGAAAAGGGAGTGGAATCGCTTGCGCGGCAGATCAAGATGACGGGGCGGGCCTACCCGTTGTTCGACATTGCCCGGCTCATTCTCCAGAAGCCCGAGCGGCATTTCGTGACGTTCAGCGTGAAGAAGAAGCCGGACGGCACGGTAGCCCAGCCGCTGTTTGTTTGCGCGCTGGATGAGACCCTGTGGTTGTCCGAGGACGAAGCGATCGCGCATGTGCTCAAGAAGCATTTCGCGACGTTCTACCAGGCGGAACGGACAGCGACGGAACCGCCCAGGGGCAAGTACACCTTTGTCGCGCAGTGCGGGATGAGCAATGTGATCCTGGGCCCGCCCAATCACCACGATTACCAGAATCAACTCCGCAAACTCCACGCCAGCCGCTTCCCCCGCATTCCGTTCGAGGTCTTCAAGTCTCGCGTCAAAATCGTTCGCGACGAGGAGATCGTGAAGAAGTGGATCGAGGAGCAGAGCTGGAAGACCGAATACATCTGCCTGAACACGCCGGAATCCATTCGATTGCCGTCACGCGAAGCGGTCGAACAGCACTTCCGCGCGACCCACAAGGAATCGATCATCCGCCCGGTGGAATCCCACACGCTCAGCGGCACCGCCGCGCGCAATCCGGGCAGCACGGACATCGGGCGTCTCCTGCGGCAGGCGTGGGAGGATCAACGGCGGTTCCCGTTGCAGATTGCCACGGTTCTGAGCCAGCAGTTCGCCTCGCATGGACTTCAGTTCTTCAAGGTCAACAAGACCATCACCCATGTCTCGGTCGCGCGGCCTCATTTCCTTGATCTCGAGACGACCCCGGTGTCGGCAGGTATCCGGCGGATCGTCGAGTTCATCAATGCCCATCCGAAGTGCACGCGGCGGCAGGTGATCGAAGCGCTCGCACCGACGCCCGTCCCGTCCAATGCCGCGCCCGCCCCTCAGGTGGAGTCATCTCCCGCAGAACCCGCTCCGGAGACTGGTGCGGCGGCAGCGCCAGCGCCCGTTGAACGGCCCGCGCAGGAGGATGCTCCCACGCCGGAACAGACGGCTGTGATTGCCGACCTGCACTGGCTGATACATCAGGGGCATGTCATTGAATTCGCCAATGGGGTGATGGAGACGGCAAAGAAACCCGCGCCCAAGCCGCAAAAACAGACTCCCGCACCGACGGCTGAAGCGTCCGCTGAAACTCAGCCGGGTGCGGAACAGAGCGAATCGTCTCCGGCGGCAGCCCCGCCGGCAAGTGCGGGAGAACCTGCTTCCGAGACTCCGGCTCCGAGGGAGGCAACCCCTGTCGCCGCGCCTGATGTGGTCTCAACGCCCGCTCCCGCTGAATCCGGGGTGAACTCGTCGCCGGAGGCTCATTCGGTGGCGGCGACGCCGGCCGCGGAGAACAGTTCCGCTGGCGATACTGCGCAGCAATAGCAGGGGCGGGGGACGGCCTCGTCTCCCGCGAATCCGGACAACACTGCCTCGGACGGTTGGGCTACGCTGCCTCGCTCAACTCAGAGCGTTTTCATGATGCGCCGGGCGGCGTCGATCGTTTGCTCCACGTCGTCACTGGTGTGAGCGGCGGACAGGAAGCCGGCCTCGAATTGCGACGGCGCGAGATACACTCCCTGCTCGAGCATGCCATGGAAGAATTTCCTGAATCGCTCGCGGTCGCTGGTCATGGCGTCGCTCAGGTTGTGCACGGGGCGATCCGTGAAGTAGCAGCAGAACATGGAACCGCACCGGTTGAACTGCGCGGGAACTCCCGCGGATCGGGCCGCCTCTTTCATTCCTGCTTCCAACTGTTGGCCCAGGCTTTCCAGCCGCGCATAGACGTCCGTTGACGCGAGTTCCTCGAGTGCGGCAATGCCCGCAGCCATCGCGAGCGGATTGCCGCTCAGCGTACCCGCCTGGTAAACCGGGCCGAGCGGGGCCAGGCAATCCATGATGTCGGCCCGCCCGCCGAAGGCGCCCACCGGCAACCCGCCCCCGATCACTTTTCCAAAGGTCGACAGATCCGGCCGGATCCCGAATCGTTCCTGGGCTCCGCCGCGCGCCAGCCGGAACCCGGTCATCACTTCATCGAAGATCAGCAACGCGCCTTCCTGCTCGGTGATCTGCCGGAGAAACTCGAGATAACCCGGCCTTGGCACGTAGAGACCCGCGTTGCCCGGCACGGGTTCGACAATGATGCCCGCAATCTGCCCTGCGTTGGCCGAAAAGGCCGCCTTGACCGCGTCCACGTCGTTGAACGGAAGAACGATCGTATGCTGTGTGAACGCGGCGGGCACGCCGGCGCTGTCCGGATGGCCGAAGGTCAGCGCGCCGGAGCCGGCTTTCACCAGCAGGGAATCCGCGTGCCCGTGATAACAGCCGTCGAACTTGATGATTTTCTCGCGACGCGTGAACCCGCGCGCGAGCCGGATGGCGCTCATGCAGGCTTCCGTGCCGGAGTTGGTCATGCGGACCTTCTCCACGCCGGGCACGCGCTCGCAGATGAGCTTTGCCATCGTGACCTCGAGGGGATTTGGAATGCCAAAGCTGGTGCCCCGGTCCGCCGCCGCCTTGACCGCGTTGATGATCTTCGGATGCGCGTGCCCGAGAATCGCCGGCCCCCAGGTGAGGACGTAATCGATGTACTCGTTGCCGTCCACGTCCCACACCCGGGCGCCGGCGGCGCGATTGACGAAGAACGGCTCACCCCCGACCGCGCGGAAGGCGCGGACCGGCGAGTTGACGCCGCCCGGGATGTGCGCGAGGGCCTCTTCGAACAGGCGTTTGGATTGACTGCGTGAACGGGATGAACTCATGCGGGATCCTCTCTGAATCGCTGGGCGATCGGCAAACGGCGCCCGATGCCGAACGCTTTTGTTGTGACCTTCAGGCCCGGCGCCGCCTGCCGCCGCTTGTACTCGCTCACATCGATCAAACGAATCACCTTCTTCACAACCGCGGGGTCGAAGCCGGCGGAACAGATTTCGGCCGGCGTCTTTCCCTGCACCACGTACAGATCCAGGATCGCGTCGAGAATTTCATACGGCGGCAAGGAATCCTGGTCGGTCTGACCCGGCCGCAGTTCCGCCGAGGGCGGTTTGGTGATCGAAGACCGGGGGATGATCTCTTTCGACCGATTGATCCATTGCGCCAGGCGATAAATCATCGTCTTCGGGACGTCGCTGATCACGGCCAGGCCGCCGCACATGTCGCCGTACAGCGTGCAATAGCCGACAGCCAGTTCGCTTTTGTTTCCTGTGGTCAGCAGCAGTGAACCGAACTTGTTCGAGAGCGCCATCAGGATCACTCCCCGAAGCCGCGCCTGAATGTTCTCCTCGGTGACGTCCTCCGCCCGCCCCGCGAACAACGGTTTCAATGTCTGTTTCAATGTTTCAAATCCGGCGCTGATCGGCACGACGTCGTAACGGATGCCGAGGTTCTCCGCCAGGACTCTCGCGTCGTCAAGGCTGTGCTGCGATGAAAACTGCGACGGCAGGGAGACGCCGTGCACGCGGTCCGGGCCGAGCGCCGCCGCGGCGAGGCACGCCGCTACGGCCGAATCAATGCCGCCGCTCAGGCCGAGGAGAGCGGATTGGAAGCCGCATTTGCGCAGGTAATCGCCGAGGCCCAGGATGAGCGCCCGGTACACCAGTTCCTCTTCCGGGGGGAGATGGGCTTCGACCTTTGCCGCGGTCGTGTCCACGATGAGGAAATCCTCCTCGAACAGTTTTCCGTGGCCGATCAGCTCGCCGGCGCCGTTGAAAACAAGGCTGCCGCCGTCGAAGACCAGCTCGTCATTGCCGCCGACCTGGTTGCAGAACACCACGGGGCGGCCGGTCTTCCTTGCCATGCTTTGAAGCATGTCGAAGCGCGTGCGATTCTTCCCCAAATGCCACGGGGATGCCGAGATGTTGAAGATGATTTCGGCGCCCGCCGCGGCGAGTTCGACGGGCGGGTTCCGTCGATAAATGCGTTCCGGCCAGAAATCCTCGTCGTTCCAGATGTCCTCGCAAATGGTCAGGCCGATCTTTCGGCCGTTCCACTCAACGGGCGGGTTCTCTCGCGCCGGCTCGAAATAGCGGTCTTCGTCGAATACATCGTAGGTGGGCAGCAGCGATTTCGTGCGAGTGGCAACGACCTTGCCCGCCTGGAGCAACGCGATCGAGTTGGTAACGGGCCGGCCGGGTCCGGAGGCGTGCTGCCCCACGAATCCGACCAGAAGGGCGGTCTTGCCGGTGCCGGCTGCGAGGCGCTGCAAGGTGTCAACGTTCCTCGCGACGAAGCTTTGCCGGAGCAGGAGATCGCGCGGCGGATATCCCGTCAGGCTGAGCTCCGGGCAAACCACGACGTCCGCGCCGGCTTCGACGCCGCGACGATAGGCGTCGCGGATCGCGGCTTCGTTCCCCGGGAGGTCGCCAACGATGGGGTTGAGTTGCGCGAGGGCGATTCTCATGAATCATTTCCCGAAGAAGGTTTCCTGGAGGGAACCCTTTTCCGTGCGCACATAAGCTCCCACATCGATCCGGTGCCGCGCAAACCAGTTCTGCCGCACTTCCAGCACGAACTGCACGTTGTCGGAATAGGAAAGCATGCCGATCTCGTCGCCGGGATGCAGATCGACGATCTGCAGGATTTCGCCGGAAGGACTGATGTAGGCGGCGGAAAGCGGAATGACACAATTGCGCATGTAAAAGCTGCGCTGCGCGGGCCGGGGAAACACGAAGAGCATGGCCTCGTTCTCGAGCATGTTCGTCCGGAACATCATGCCGGTGGCGATCTCCACTTCTTTCCTGGCGATTTCGGCTATCAGTTCCTCCGAGCCGATGCGCACCTTGATCGTGGGCAGCCGCGGTTGAGCGTGCAGCAAATGCCCGTAGATCGGGTCCACGGCGGGAGCGTTGGTGGCGGGAGCGCTCTGCTGGGGCGCGGTCGAATTGCCGCATCCCGCCAGCAGGAGGATGCCGATCAACGTCCAGAGGGCCTTCGCCAGAAGTTGCATGGCGAAGAACATGGAGAATGCGCATCGGCATTTCAACCTGAACGTCAGCGTGGAAACATCCAACATCCAGGGATGGAGTTACGATCGACGCGGGCGCTTCCCGAAGGCATTCCGTCCCAAAGCCCGGGGTTGTCCCGCAAGCGGGGGACTACCCCGGATGAACTTCGAGAAGGAAGGATATTCAACGCCCAATAATTCAATAAAGGCAGTGCCGTTGGCGTTCGATCCACCGCCCTTGAGTCACGTGCCACATTGGACGACGGCTCGCGAGGATGCTCGCCCCACCGATCGAGTGCAGAGTGCAGATGGAAGATTGCAGCTCGCACCATCGAGCTTTCTGGAACTTGGGATTTCGAATTTCAAATGGCTGCGGCAACGATGATCGTCCGAATGGCGCAGATCGACAGGTAGCTGTTCGCCGCTTCGGTCCCCGGACTGTGCCTCTCCCTTGCGCTTCTGATTCCGCTGAAACATGCTGCACTCCATGAAACGCATTCTGTGGTTGCTCTGCATGGCGGTCGCGCTCGTTCAGTGGCGGATCGGGGCGGCCGGCCAGGCGGATGAAGCCCTGCGCAACTACTTCCGCGAACACGCACTCGACCTTTCCGAGCGATCCCTTGCGGACGTGAACTCCATCGAGGACTGGACCTCGCGCCGGGACGAACACCGGCGCCAACTGCAGCGCATGCTTGGGCTCTGGCCGATGCCCGAGCGCAGCGACTTGAAGCCGGTGGTGACCGGCAGGATCGAGCATCCGGAGTTCACAGTTGAGAAGCTCCATTTCCAGCCGTCACCGGGTTTGTTTGTGACCGCCAATCTATACGTTCCGCGAAACCTTGAGGAGCCCGCGCCGGCGATTCTCTACGAGTGCGGTCATTGGCGGCTGGTGACGAACGGCATCAGTTATGGCAACAAGGCTGTGTACCAGTCGGACGGCGCCTGGTACGCGCGCAACGGTTACGTCTGCCTCGTCATGGACACTGTCCTGGCCGGAGAGATTCCCGGCATCCACACGGGGACGCGCGATCACGGACTGTGGCGGTGGAACGCGCGCGGTTATACTCCGGCCGGGGTGGAAGCGTGGTTCGGCATTCGCGGGCTCGACTATCTCTCGACGCGGCCTGAAGTGGATACGAACCGTTTCGGCGTCACGGGTCACTCGGGCGGCGGCGCCTACAGTTGGATGGTGACGGCGCTGGATGACCGGATCAAGGCAGCGGCGCCGCTGGCGGGAATTGCGGACATCCGGACCCACATTGTCACCGGCGTGCTCGACAGCCATTGCGACTGCAACTTCTTCATCAATTACTATGGCTGGGATTTTCCGCAGGTGGCAGCGCTGGCGGCGCCGCGCCCGCTGTTGATCGGCGGGACCGATCGCGACCGGTTGTTTCCGCTGGAAACCACGTTGCGGATTCACGAGAAGGTGCAACGCATTTACCGCATGTATGGCGCGGCGGATCGCCTGGGACTGGCGATCGCGCCCGGGCCGCACGATGAAGTGCCGGAGCTGCAACTGGCGGTGATGCGCTGGTTCAATCAGCACTTGAAAGGAACGAATGCACTGATCGTCGGCAGGGCGGAGCGGTTGTTCGATCCCGAGCAGCTTCGTGTGTTCAGTGAACTGCCGCGGGAGGCGAGGAACACAAATGTCGCAGACTGGTTTGTGCCCCGGGCGCCTGCCCGGATGCGGTCGGAGGAGGAATTGCGGTCGGCGTTGCGGGACACAGCGTTTGCCGGCTGGCCGGACGGCGATGAACCGCTTGCGCTTGAGCGGGCATGGTCGGTTGAGCGCGACGGAATCCGGTTCGCCGCATGGAATTTCACCAGCCAACAGCACGTTCGATTGCGTTTGTACGTGCTGGACAGAGCCGGCGGACCGCGCACCGTGCGAGCGCGACTCTCTGTGCTGGATGCAGCCGGCTGGACGAACTGGCTTGCCGCCATGCGACCGAGGTTCGGTTCGGAACTGAGAGAGGAACTGGCTTCCAGCTCGATTCCCTCGGCGGAGAATGCGTTTGAGCAGTCGAGGCGCGAGTTGGAGGCCGGTGATGGGACACTGGCGTTCATGGCGCCGAGAGGCATTGGTCTGACGGCGTGGGCGGGCGATCGGAGAGCGCAGTCACGCATTCGGCGCCGGTTCATGTTGCTGGGGCAAACACTGGACGGCATGCGGGTGTGGGATATCCGTCGCGCGATCCAGGCTGTGCACGACGTGCATGAAGGCGGCGGGGCGGATGTGGAATTGCAGGCTGAACGCGATATGGCGGTGAACGCCTTGTACGCCGCGTTGTTCGAGCCGAAGGTTCGCAACGTGAGACTGGAAGGCCTGCCGGAATCGCATTCCGAAGGTCCCGACTACCTCGGTGTGCTCACGGTGACGGATATCAGGGAGGTTCGGAACGCAATCGGATCCAGATAGACCTTTGAGAGTTGCTTCCGCAGATGGGCTCGACGGCCTGGTCGCCTGCAGATGTCCGTAGCCACCGTTCCGGGACAATTTCGCACGCATATGCGACAAGAATTGTCCTGCCAAAATTGCCAAACGCCTTGGTGTTCGGCGCTTACACTATGCCGCCTTTTCGAACGCAGGACAATTTCGCACGCATATGCGCGCGGAATTGTCCCGGAGGATTTCGGATTTCGGCCTTCGTTCGAGTCTCTTCCGTTCCCCTCCATCCTGCGAATGGAGGGGAGGGGAATGCGAAGTACTCCTGCACTCGCGCCTGCTGTGCGGCCGGGCGGTTTTTCCGCTTTGCACCCGGGCCGGGGAATGGTTGAGTGATGCCGTGGTCGGGACTCTGTTGAACGCCGGATGCATTCTGGCAGGTGGCATCGCCGGGTTGGTCATGAAAAAGCCGCTGTCGGCGGCGAACCAACTGTTTTTCAAACTGGTGCTGGGGCTCGGCGTGATTGTTGCCGGACTGCGTCTCGCGTGGATGAGCATCGCCAGCGAAAGCGAAACATTCGTCGAGGTGTTCCAGCGGCTGGGGTTGGTGATCCTGGCGTTGATGCTGGGCAGGTTCACGGGCGCGATGCTTCGCATCCAGAAGGCTTCGAACCGCGTGGGCCGCTTTGCCCGCGAGAAGATGTCCGGGGTCCGGCCCGATAATGCGAACCGGTTCAGCGACGGGTTCAGCGTCGCGGCGGCGCTGTTTTGCGCCGCGCCTCTGGCGGTGTTCGGATCCGTTGCCGACGGTTTTGCCGGCTATTTCTGGCCGTTGGTCATCAAGGGGGTGATGGACGGGATGGCCGTGATGGGCTTTGTCGGGATGTTCGGGGCGGGAGTGATTCTGTCGGTGGTTCCGGTTTTTGTATTTCAGGGAACAATCACGCTGTTCTGTTCGCGGATATTGCTGCCGTGGTTTGAGCAGAGCGGCTGGACGGACGCGGCATCGGCGATGAACGCGACCGCGGGGCTGCTGATTTTCACCGTGTCACTCATCGTCTTCGAGGTGAAGAAGATTGAGGTGAGCGATTATCTCCCCAGCCTTGTGTTTGCGCCTGTGCTCTGGTGCTGGTTGTTGTGATGCCTCGCCATCCGATGCGGGTTCGCGCTGTGTTTGCGCGCTTGTAATGAGCTGATAGGCGCACTGGGATTTTTTGGGGTTAATACCCCATTGTAAAGGACGCTTCCACAACTCAATGTTCGCCCTCATGCGACACACGCGCACCTTCCCGTCTTCGACGACAGGGGACTCGAACGCCACCTTCAACGTTGTGATCGCGTACGAGGATTTCGAAACCGGCAAACACGCGCGGCAGTTGTATGATTTTCTTGCGGAACATCTGGCGGACGAATGCCGGTTCGGCGTGCAAATGTGGAAATTTGACGTGCTGTCGGTTTCGAAGCTGCGGCAGATGGCGGCGAGAGATGCGGCGGACGCTGAGATCATCATTGTGTCGGCACACGGACGAGCGGACCTGCCGCCGGAGGTGAAAGCGTGGGCGGATTTATGGTTGCACGAATCGAAAAGGACGATCGCGCTGGTGGCGTTGTTTGACGCGCAGGAGTACCTGGAGAACCCGGCTCGCTCATCGCTGGCGGGACTGGCGCGGTGCGCGGGCGTCGAGTTCTTCGCGCAGCCGGGCCTGTGGCCTTCGGACGGGGAGTCAAAAACCGCCGAAGGATGGGACGGCACGGAGGGATCGTTTGCCGTTCTGACGCAGAGGGCCCGGCGGGACCGCGGCTTGTCGCATTGGGGAATCAACGAATAGATCATGGCCAGAAAACTCACTCCCGAGGAGGCGTCGGTCTTCAAGAGCACCGCGGAGAATGCAGACCTGTTGACGGACGCGGATGTGTTCGTGCGGCGTCTGTTGGAAAAGCAGAACGAGCCATTCGACCTGGCCATCGTGCCGGAGGCGTGGCTGAAGGGAACACCGCCGGGTTCCCGCGGCTTCTGATTGCGGCCCGGCACGGTGCGCGTGAGGAAACAACGGCGCCGAACATCGTCCACACGCTCGCCCAGCGGCTCGGCGCATACGCTCGATGTCGGTGGACGAAAGGTTGGCGTCAGCCGGCTCGAGAAGGTGTTCTATCCCTCGACCGGATTCACCAAGGGACAGGTCATTGATTATTACATTCGCGTCTCGCCGGTCCTGCTTCCGCATCTGAAGGACCGGCCCCTCACGCTGAAACGATATCCCGACGGGGTGGACGGCGGGTTCTTCTACGAGAAACGCTGCCCGTCGTATCGTCCCGACTGGATCCGGACGGCGCCGGTCTGGAGTGAGCGCCACGATGCGGAGATCCACTACTGCGTCGCCAATGACCTGCCGTCCATAGTCTGGGCGGCCAATTTGGGCGACCTGGAATTGCACACGTTTCTGGCCCGCGCGAAGAACGTGCAGCGGCCGACGATGGTGGTGTTCGACCTCGATCCCGGGCCGCCCGCGAACATTGTGCAGTGCGCGGAGGTGGCACTGTGGCTGCGGGAACGGCTCGCCGGGATGAAGCTGAACTGCTTCGCGAAGACCTCAGGTTCGAAAGGGCTCCAGCTTTATGTCCCGCTGAACACGCCGGTCACCTACGAGCAGACAAAGTCGTTCGCACGGGCACTGGCCGAGGAATTGCAGACCGCGCAACCTGAGCGAGTGGTGGCCCGAATGGAGAAACGCCTGCGCGCCGGCAAGGTGTTTGTCGATTGGAGCCAGAACGATCGGCACAAGACCACCGTCTGCGTGTATTCCCTGCGCGCGAAAGAACGACCGACCGTGTCCACGCCTGTCACGTGGGAAGAAGTGGAAGCGGCGCTGAAGCGAAAGGATCCCGAGCGGCTGGTCTTCCTGTCCGACGACGTCCTGAAACGCGTCGAACGGAAGGGGGATCTGTTTGCTCCGGTTCTGAAGCTCAAGCAGAAGCTGCCTTGAGCAAAACGCTGAATTCCAGGTTTCCGGTTCCACTGCTTGGGTTCCGCCCTCGGCGCGCTGCCTTCCTGGACAGCCTGTTTCAGTCTTTCAGCGTTTCAGCGTTTCCCACGTCAGGTCATCACCCTAATCGAAGCGCGTCGCATTGCGGGGTAGTGTTCAGGGACAGCTATGCGCGCAATCTGGAAAGGGTCCATCAGCTTCAGCCTGATCAACATCCCCGTTGCGCTCTATCCGGCCACGCGCCGCGAAGAGCTCAAATTCCGTCTCCTCCGCGCCAGCGACCTCAGTCCCGTCAATTACAGACGCGTCGCCGAAGCCGACGGCAAGGAGGTCCCGTGGGAGCACATCGTGAAGGGTTACGAGTACGAGAAGGGGAAGTTCGTCGTGATCAAAGATGAAGACTTCAAGCGCGCCGACGTGGAGGCGACGCAAAGCGTGGACATCATCGACTTCGTCGAACTGGACGAGATCAATCCGATCTTCTTCGACAAGCCGTATTACCTTGAGCCCGAGAAACGGGGCGAAAAGGCGTATGCGCTCCTGCGCGAAGCGCTGAGCCGGACCGGCAAGGTGGGCGTCGCCAAGGTCGTCATCAAGACGCGCCAGCACCTGGCCGCGGTGAAGCCGCAAAAGAACATTCTTGTGCTCGAGCTGATGCACTTTGCGGATGAGATTCTGGACGCGTCGGAATTGAAAGTGCCTTCCGCGCCTGCGATCGGCGCGCGGGAGCTCGACATGGCCAAAGACCTGATCGAAAAGATGACCGACAGATGGAAGCCGGAGAAGTACACGGACGACTACCGGGAAGCGATGCTTGAAGTGATCCACGAGAAAATTGAGAAGGGAGGGAAAGCTCCGGCTGCTCGCGGGACGCCGAAGAAGCCGACCAATGTTGTCGACCTTGTCTCCGTCCTTCAGCAAAGCCTGGAGCAGGCGGGCCGCGGGACGTCCTCGGGGACGCGGCGCAAGAAGAGCACATCCAGAAAGCGCCTGCGCAAGGCTGCCTGAACCGGATGCGCGGATCGCCATGGCGGCCGGGTTGGTTTCCGCGCCCTGACAGATGCGGCTGAATGAATACAATGTCAGGCGCAACTTCCGTCGGACGACAGAACCGGCGGGAAACGTCGCGCGTGCCCCGGGAAAACAGTTTTTCGTCGTTCAGAAGCACGATGCGACCCGACTGCACTATGACTTCCGCCTCGCGATGGCAGGCGTCCTCAAATCGTGGGCGGTGCCCAAAGGGTTTCCAGTGACGAGGGGCGATCGCCGTCTCGCCGTCGAGGTCGAAGACCATCCGATCGAGTACGCGCGTTTCGAAGGAACCATCCCGGAGGGCAACTATGGTGCGGGCACGGTCATGGTCTGGGATCTCGGCCAGTATGAGGTCAGCGGGGGCGAGCCTGTGAAGGCGCTGGAGGAGGGGAAGCTGCACCTGAAGCTGAGGGGCAGGAAGTTGAAGGGCGAATGGACGCTCGTCCGAATGCGGGCGCGCCCGGGCGAGGCAAAGCCGCAATGGCTGCTGTTGAAATCCGGCGGGAACGCCGCTCCGATTTCGACCGCGGCCGACGATCGGTCGGTTCTGACGCGGCGTTCTCTTCGGCGGATCGCGGAGGACAACGACGCGCAATGGGCGAGCAACCGCAGGGCGCCGCGGGCTTCGAGGCCGTCCGGAGGCGCACGGGTTGCGAGGAGCCGGGCGCGCGTGTCCGCCAAAGCGTCCCGGGGCAAGCGACCGCCTGCGTTTGACGTTTCGGGTTTGCCGAAGCGCAGGCCGGAGTTCGTTGAGCCGATGAAAGCGCGGGTGACCGAGCAGTTGCCGCGCGGCCCGCAGTGGACCTATGAGCTGAAGTTTGACGGCATACGCGGGCTCGCAGTCAAGCGGGGGAGTGAGGTGCGCCTGATTTCGCGCAATGGCAAGGATCTGAGCGGGCGGTTTCCGGTGATCATGGAGGCGTTGCCGCAGGTTTCGGCGCGGGAGATTGTCCTCGACGGCGAAATTGTGGCGCTCGACGCGGAAGGACGCTCTTCGTTCCAACTGCTTCAGGCGGCGGCAATGCCGGGCGAATCGCCCGAGATTTTCTACTACGTCTTCGACCTCCTGCAACTGGAGGGGCGGGACCTGACCGGGTTGCCGCTGTGCCGGCGGAAAGAAATCGCCCAACGCGTGCTCGAAGGCGTGTCCGATCCCATCCGTTACTCGGCGGGCATTCGCGCGGATTCGCAGCGTGTTTTGAAAGAGATGAAGGCCCGGGGCCTGGAGGGATTGATCGCGAAGAATCGCGACTCGAAGTACGAAATCGGCCGGAGATCGGGCGCATGGCTGAAGTACAAGTGGAGCAACGAACAGGAGTTTGTGATCGGGGGCTACACGCCGCCGCAGGGAAGCCGATCGTATTTCGGCGCGGTTCTCGTCGGTTATTACGACAGGAACCGGCTGCTGTTCGCGTCGAAGGTGGGCACGGGTTTCGATGACAGGCTGTTGAAGCTGCTTTACCGCCGGTTTCAGTTGTTGCGGGCAGACCAGTGCCCCTTTGCAAACCTGCCGGAACCGCGCGGTTCGCCGCGCTGGGGTCGTCCCATTACCGCCGCCGAAATGAAGCGCTGCACCTGGCTCAGGCCGGAGCTTGTGTGCCAGGTGCGTTTCGCCGAATGGACGCGGGACGGGCGATTGCGTCAGCCGTCGTTCCTGGGGCTTCGGGAGGACAAGGATCCGTGCGAAGTGGTGCGCGAGAGCGCGTAGCGCGTGCTTCTGTAAAGATCAGTCTGCGCGGTTCACACCGGCAGCCGGAAGCGGAAGCCGCCCTGGAACACGACTTCGGTTGTCACGACGACGAAGAACACGGCGCTGACGAGCGCGTTCAGGCGGAAGAACGCGAGGTTGATCCAGTTCAGGCTGCGTCGTCGGGCGATCCAGTGTTCCAGCAGCAGGCAGCAGAGAATGACGAACCAGCCCACGAGGTAGGCGGCGCGGAAGCGGCAGAGCAGGCCGAACAGGAGGAGCACGCCGCACATCAGCAGATGCGCGAGGAACGCGGCCTGCAGGGCGTTGCGCGGGCCCCAGGCCACCACCAGTGAATGCAGCCCGTGCGCCTTGTCGAACTCGTAATCCTGGAGCGCGTAGATGATGTCGAAGCCGATCAGCCACAACACAACGGCGACGCACAGGGTGAACATCTGGACGATTTCGAGCGGCGAAATGGCGGTGCCCTTGACGGCGAGCCAGGCGCCGGCGGGCGCCAGTGCCAGGGAGATGCCGAGGAACACGTGGGTGTAATCGGTGAACCGCTTGGTCAGGGAATAGAAGCAGATGACGGCCAGGGCCACCGGGGACAGGAAGAAGCAGAGGCGATTCAGTCCGTACGCCGATGCGATCAGGCCGATGGCGGAAACGGCGCAGAGCGCGATGGCCGCGCCGAGGCGGATTTCACCGCGCGGCAGGTGCCGTCCGGCGGTGCGGGGATTCAGCGCGTCGAACCTGCGGTCCACGATGCGGTTGAACGCCATGGCGCAGGTGCGGGCGGAGACGAGGGCGGCGAGGATGAGGAGGAACGTGCGCCAGCCCGGCCAGCCGCGGTTGTCGCGGGCGGCGACGGCCATGGCCGCGAGCGCGAATGGCAGGGCGAAAACCGTGTGCGAAAACCGCACGAACGAAAGCCACTTTTTCAGAAGGGAAAACATCCAACATCCAACATCGGACATCCAATATCCAATGTTCAGCTTCGCGCGCCTCGCGAAATGCGAGCGGCATTGCGTCTAGCTGTTTGCACGCTGCAATAGAATATCCGCGTCAACTCGTCGGCTTCGCTCAGGACGCGGGACAGCGCCGGTCCCCGTGCCCACCCTTTCCGATCGATCACCCGTTCCCCATCGGCGGGTTTCTCGCAACTCTTTCAAACAGACCTTCATCTTGTGAATGAAATCCTCACGGGATGCGGCGTCTTCCGCTTCTCCATGATGCGGACAGGGCGAAGTGCCCGCGCGCAGGATCTGACCCGCGACATGATAGCCTGCTCGAGTGCGAGGGAGACTTTCGGACAGATCAATGACCAGTGATTCGAATTCCAGCAACCGCTCTTCGAGATCATATTTGTCTGCTCCTGTGTCGTGAAGTTCCCAGGGCACGGCCTCTGGCGGACTGGATGTCCGGTGTTGGATCCTGGTTGGCGCCTGTTTTCGTTCCTTCACAATTTCCTCCTTTCCTGTTTCAAAGGCACAGCGTTTCGTGGTCTGAGTCTGCCGTCGCGGTCCCCGACCTTGAATGTTGGATGTTGGATGGTTTCTCTCACTCGTTTTCTTCCCCCCACCTCGGCGCCAGGTCGTTCGGGATGCCCAGGTGATCCAGCACCCGCGCCACTACGGTGTCCACCACATCGACCACGGTTTTCGGGCCCGCGTAAAAGCCGGGGTTGGCGGGGAGGATGACGGCGCCGGCCTGCAACAGCAGTTCCATGTTCCGGACGTGCACTAGGCTCAACGGCGTTTCCCGCGGCACCAGAATCAGTTTCCGCTTCTCCTTCAACACCACGTCGGCGGCGCGCAGCAGGGCGTCTTCGCTGTAACCGTGAGCGATGCGGCCCAGCGTGCCCATGGTGCACGGAATTACAACCATGGCATCGGGCGGGTTGGAACCGCTCGCGAAGGGCGCGTTCATGCTCTTTACATTGTGCGATTGCACGCCGGGGGGCAGTTTCAGGCCGTCCGGGAGTTCCTGGGCGATGACCTGGTGCGCGTAATGGCTCAGCACCAGATGGATTTCGTGGACCCGCGCGTCCAGGTTGTCGAGCAGACGCTGGGCATACAACGCGCCGCTGGCGCCGGTGATGGCTACAAGAATCTTCAAGCGTCGAGCGGCGAATATGGCGTCCGGACCCTGTGCAAACAAGCCTCTTCATCGAAACGGCTTGAGTCGAAAAGTTGCTTTCGCACAATACGGGCGTGCCGAAATCCGACCAGATCGCGCTGTTCCTGGCTTTTGTCGTCGCGGGGTGTGCCACTTCTTCTTCGGGAGGCGTCTCGGAGCGCGTGCCGAACGGGGACCGCCGGGAGGAGCACCTCGTGCCGCTGGAACCGGCGCGCGTGAGTGAAGGGCCGGTTGTGGCGGCGCCGGTGCCGCCCGCGCCTCCGGCGCGCGGATCGGCGTTGCCCGCGGACGCGAAGAACGGCGGCGAGTCGGATCTTTGGATTTCTTTGGCGCGCTGGGTGCGCGAGGGCAACGCTTCCTCGTTGATGCGGAAACGCGCGCCTGAGGGATCGTGGTTTCTACTCACCGGTTCGAACGGCGTTTTTTCATTGAAACCGGGGACGCTGGCGGCGCGGTGGAATGGAACCGAACTGCGGCTGGGCTTTGAACCCATTCTGATCGACAATGTGCCGTTCGTTCACGCGCTGGATCTCAAGAAGAACATCGAGCCGCTCCTGCACGCGGGTCCGTTGCGCACCCGGCCACGGCCTGTCATCGTCGTCGACGCCGGCCACGGCGGCGCGAACGGGGGCACGACGCACGTAACCGAGGCGCGGTACGAGAAGGAGTACACGCTGGACCTGGCAAAGCGGCTGGAGCCGTTGCTGGCGGCCAGCGGCTGGACCGTTTTCCTCACACGCACGAACGACTCGGACATGTCGTTGCAGGATCGTGTCGCGTTTGCCGAACAGAAGAACGCCGATCTGTTTGTCAGCCTGCATTTCAACTCCGCGGCGCCCAGCCGGGAACAGTCCGGGCTGGAAACCTTCTGTCTGACCCCGGCGGGGATGGCGTCCACATTGACGCGCGGGTACGAGGACAACCCGGATCTGGTGTTCGCGAACAACAGCTTCGACGCGGAGAACCTCCAGTACGCCATGTTGCTGCATCGCGCTTTGTTGGAAGCGGGCGGTTTTGTGGATCGCGGGGTGCGCCGCGCGCGGTTTCTGACCGTGCTCCGCGGACACAGTCGTCCTGCGGTTCTGCTGGAGGCGGGTTATCTTTCCAACCCTCAGGAAGCCGCGCGCATCGCTGATCCGGCCTTCCGGCAGCGGCTGGCGGAAGCCATTGCCGGCGCACTGGAAGTGCGAAACGGCGTGCTCAGCCGAACGGTGCCCCCGGTTCGCGGCGCGCCGGTTTCGCGGCAGGCGGCGAGCAGCGGCAGAAATGGAGCCAGTGTTCCTTGAAGACGCCCGCTCCTTTGCATAACACAGGTCCGGTACTGGTGACCGGCGGCGCCGGATTCATCGGTTCGCACCTGGTCGAACGCCTGCTTGCCGAGAACCGGCAGGTCGTCGTGATTGACGATCTCTCAACGGGAAGACTGGAGAACCTCGAATCGGCAAGGAACCATCCCGGGTTGCAGATTATCGTTTCGCGCCTGTCTGCGTGCGTCGAACTGCCGGAGCTGGTGGCAAACGCATCCTGCATCTATCACCTGGCCGCCGCGGTCGGCGTCGAACTCGTCATCCGGTCTCCGATCCACACGCTGGAGACGAACCTGCACGAGACCGAGGTGCTGCTCCAGGTGGCCGCGCGGCATGGTACGCCGCTTCTCCTGACGTCGAGCTCGGAGGTGTATGGGAAGAGCGACAAGGCGAGTTTCAACGAGGAGGATGACCTGCTGATCGGCCCGCCGTCGCACACGCGCTGGAGTTACGCCTGTTCCAAGCTGATGGACGAGTTTCTGGCGCTGGCCTATTGCCGCGAACGCGGGTTGCCCGTGGTTGTGGCTCGCCTTTTCAATACGGTTGGCCCCCGGCAGACCGGAAGGTATGGGATGGTGCTCCCGCGTTTCATTGCCAGCGCCCTCCGCGGGGAACCCTTGAAGGTTTTCGGCGACGGCCGCCAGACGCGTTGCTTCTGTTACGTCGGCGACGCGGTGGAGGCCATGATGCGCCTGATGAACTGTCCCGCTGCGCGCGGAGAGGTGTTCAACGTCGGGAGCACGGAAGAGACGAGCATCCTTGACCTTGCCCGGCGGGTTATTGAAGAGCTGGGTTCGAGCTCGAGCGTGGAGCTTGTGCCTTACGACCGTGCCTACGCGCCGGGATTCGAAGACATGCGGCAGAGGAAGCCGGATGTGCAGAAGCTGCGAAGGATAACGGGATTTGAGCCTTCCACATCGCTGAAGGAGATCATTCGCCGGACCGCGGCGGCGCAGGAATAAAAAAAGAGGCATCCTCGCGGATGCCTCTCGAATGAAGGACTGTTTGCAGATTTAATTGTTCGGGGCCGGGAACCAGACGCGGTTGAAGCCAGGAACACCGAAGTCGGTGGCCTGATGCTGCACGTCGCCGGTGTTCCGAGAGGCCTGCTTGAACGCACTCGTCGTGTAACCCTGAACACTGCCGTCAGACAGCGCAATATTGCCCTGGCGCGTGTGAATGCCGTCCGACCACCCTGACGGGGCTTCAACCACCAAACTGGGGTTGAGCGCAATCAGCGTGTTTCCACTGGCCGCATGGAGCGTTGTGGGCGGAGCCGCCGCCGCCGTCGCCTGCGTGCCAAGATTCCGGTCACCCGCAAGGAACATCGTCGGCTGCGTTTCCGTCGCGTCCACGCCAACAAAGTAGCTGAGAGTTGCGTTATTGAACACGGTCTGGCCCGCAATGGTGGTGCCGGTCGGCGTAAAGACGGTAGCCGGCGAGCGCTCATCCGACGGGCACGCGAGAATCTTCGGGGTGTTCACTTCGTTCGACATGGCGACGAAGGTTCGCCACAGATTGAGGCTGGTCGCGTTGATCAGGTCTCGAACGCCGCCCTCGGCCGAATTCACCTGCATCGGATAGCGGTCCTGATTGTCCTGCGCCCAGATGCGGAACGCCAGGCCGATCTGCTTCAACTGATTGGTGCAACTGACACGTTGCGCGCGCGCTTTCGCTCGTGCAAGTGCCGGGAGCAACATCGCCGCCAGGATGGCGATAATCGCAATCACAACGAGCAGTTCGATCAACGTGAACGCTCGCATCCTTTTACTGAGTCTCTTCATAACGTAACTTTTCGGTTTGGTTGTTGTTGGCAAACAGTCCGCGAACTCTAAAGAATCCGATCTCACTGTCAACCGGTATCTGCCCTTTCTCCTTAGCAACGCAGGTGCCACGACCAAAACCCCGTCGAAACCTCGATATTTCTCCTCAATCTGCGTCGCTCGATGCGGAATTTTCACGCATTCTGCGTGAACCTCACGCGCGGCTCATCGCTTTGCGGTGGACCCGCTCTCTGCTAGTCTCCGGCCATGCCGTTCGATTCCTTTCGCGATTGGATTCAGCATCTCAACTCGCTCGGCGAGTTGCGTCGTGTCTCGCAGCCGCTCGCTTCCGAGCTCGAAATCACGGCCGTGGCCGATCGCGAGATGAAATCGCCCGGCGGCGGGAAAGCGTTGCTGATCGAGAAACCGACTGTGAACGGGGAGGTGAGCCCGTTTCCCGTCGCGATCAACACGCTGGGTTCATGGCGGCGCATGGCCGCGAGCATGGGCGCGGCGAGCGTGGATGCGGCGGCGGCCGAGCTCGGTTCGTTGATCAAGGCCAGACCGCCCGCTTCATTCCGGGAAGCGCTCAAGCTGCTGTCCACCGCGCTGGATCTGCGCCATGCAAAGCCCAAAGTCGTTCGTGACGGGCCATGCAAGGAAGTCATCCACCGGTTTGACGCGCCGCCGAGGCGAGCGGAACCGTGGCCGGCGGCGCCACGAATCTCCGATGGGGAGACGTCGCTTTCGGTCCCGTTGCCCACGTTGTTGAACCTGCCGATCCTGCGCTGCTGGCCGCTGGACGCGGGCCGCTTCATCACGCTGCCGTGCGTGGTGACGAAGGATCCTGAGACGGGCGAGCGCAACGTGGGCATGTATCGGATGCAGGTTTACGACGACCGTTCCACGGGGATGCACTGGCAGTTGCAGAAGGTGGGCGCGCGTCACGGCAGGCGCTACTACGAAACCGGCACGCGCATGCCGGTGGCGGTGTTCCTCGGCGGCGATCCAGTGTTTACCTTTTGCGCAACAGCGCCGTTGCCGGACGGCCTCGACGAGTTTCTGCTGGCCGGTTATCTGCGGAAGAAATCCGTCGAACTCGTCAAATGCGAGACCAATGATCTCGAAGTGCCGGCCAACGCCGATTTCGTGATCGAGGGTTACGTGGATCCGCGCGAACCCCTGCGCGAGGAAGGGCCTTTTGGCGATCATACGGGGTATTACACCCTGCCGGAGCCCTATCCGGTGTTTCACATCACGGCGATCACGCATCGAAAGGATGCGATTTATCCGGCGACGATCGTGGGTCGGCCGCCGATGGAGGATTTCTACATCGGGAGCGCGTCGGTGAAGTTGTTCCTCCCGATATTCAAGATGAACTTCCCGGAGATTGTGGACATCGCGCTGCCCGCGGAGGGGGTGTTTCACAACCTGGTCTTCGTGAGCATTCGGAAGACGTATCCCATGCAGGCCTACAAGATCATGCACGGCCTCTGGGGCATGGGACAGATGATGTTCACCAAGTACATCGTGGTGGTGGACGAGGACGTGGACGTGCACAACACCAGAGAGGTGCTGTTCCGGTTGTGCGCCAACACCGACCCGCAGCGCGACAGCATCTTCACCAAAGGCCCCGCCGATGTGCTCGACCATGCCACGAGCGAAATCGCCGTTGGCAGCAAGCTCGGCATTGACGCGACGAAGAAGCTTCCGGGCGAAGGTTTCAAACGCCTCTGGCCCCCGCTCATCCGGATGGACGAAAGCGTGAGGGCGAAGGTGGAACAGCTTTTCGGCAGGTGAGCGATCGATAGCGTATTGCCGGCCGACAGCCTTGCCGCAAAGTGCTGTCGCCGAAACCCGCCGCTCCGTCATCCGCGGCGGGCGGCCTCGATCCTGGCGATGTCGATCTTCCCCATTTCCATCATCGCGGCGAAGGCGCGTTTGGCTTCATCGCCGCCGGCGGCCATGGCGTCCATCAGAACGCGCGGTGTGATCTGCCAGGAGATTCCCCATCGGTCCTTGCACCAGCCGCAGGCGCTTTCCTTGCCGCCGTTGCTGACAATGGCGTTCCAGTACCGATCGGTTTCCTCCTGGGTGTCCGTGCAAATCTGAAACGAGAATGCCTCGGAATGCGCAAACTCCGGCCCTCCGTTGAGACCGATGCAGGGAATGCCGAATACGGTGAATTCGACCATGAGGATGTCGCCCTGCTTGCCATTGGGATAATTCGCGGGCGCCTTGTAAATGGTTTTCACTTCGCTGTCGGGGAACGTGGCTGCGTAAAACCGCGCCGCGTCCAGGGCGTCTTTGTTGAACCAAAGGCAGATGGTGTTTTTGGGTCTTGTGCTTTTCATAGTCGTTAGTGGAGCGCCGGCCGGGTCCTGTCCAATCTGCGTGCAATACAATCACATCGGACGCAAGCGATCGCACAGGCTCACTTCTGCCGTTGCTGATCGCGAACGATGAAGGACACCTTCATGTTCAGGCGGTATTGGGTGATCCTGCCGTTCTCGACGATGGCCTGGAGGTCGCGGACGTAGATCGATTGCACGTCCTGGACGGTTTTCGTCACTTCGTTGAGACCTGTCTGCGCGGCGTCTTCCCAGCCCTTTGGCGATTGCGCGAGTATTTCGATGACTTTGACAACGGCCATAACACCTCCTTTGTCAGTGGCGTTTGAGCTGTCCATGGCTCCCCGCCTCGATCAAAGAACGGAACTCTTCGGGCAACTGGGCGCAAATGTCCTGAATCTCGCCGGGGGAAACGGCTTCGCCCAGCACTTCCATGACGACGCGGGCATGATAGACCGCTCCCGGCACGTCCACTCCTCCGCGTGCGGCGACCAGTTGAAAGAAATCGTCGAGGGACATGCGCTGCGCGTAGAGCTCGGGCATGATGGCGAGATAGATGCCGATCTCGCGCGGCAATTGCGACGCGAGGTCTCTGGCTTCCTCCATGGTCAATCGTTCGGCCAGCGTTTCCAGCGTAGAGCGGATGGCCGCTACGGCATCCCCCTTTGAACCCAGCCGCGCGCGATGCTGCACCTGTCCGACAAACGTGTCGTAGTTCATGTGTCAACGTCCGACTGTTCCGTCGGGGATCCACCGGGGTGAATCCGGCAATTGCGCCGGGTGGAAAGCCCCCTTCAATCCAGCATCTGCCGGGTTTCCGGAAACCATGCCGTGCAAGCTGCGGCCTCTGGAATTGCGCAACTCGTCCGGAGCGTCCCGCGATTTCCGTGAACAATGTGAAGAGGAAGAAGATGGATTCCGGGTCTGGCGCTTCGCTCTTACAAAGGCGGGCGTTCGTGCTTCCAGGGTGACGCCAGTTCGTAAGCGTGGGCAATCCGGAGAATGGTTTCCTCTCCGAACGGTTTGCCGAGCAGTTGCAGGCCGATCGGCAAGCGGGGCGACTTCGTGAAACCGCACGGGACGCTGATCCCGCAGATCCCGGCAAGGTTGCAGGAGATCGTGAAGATGTCCGTCAAATACATCTGCAATGGATCTTCGGACTTTTCGCCGATCTTGAACGCGGCCGTCGGCGTCGTCGGCGTCACCAGCGCGTCCACCTTTTCAAACGCCTTCAGGAAATCGTTGCGGATCAGCGTGCGCACCTTCTGCGCCCGCAGGTAGTAGGCGTCGTAGTAACCGCTGCTCAGCACGTAAGTGCCCAGGATGATCCGGCGTTTGACCTCCGTGCCGAAGCCCGAGCCGCGCGTGTTGCAATACATCTCGATCGGGTCCTCGCCGCTGACGCGCGCGCCGTAACGCACGCCGTCGAACCGCGCAAGGTTGGCCGAAGCTTCCGCAGTAGCGACAATATAATACGTCGCCACCGCGTAATCCGTGTGCGGCAGCGACACGTCCACGAGTTCGGCGCCGAGCTGTTCCAGTTGTTTCATTGCGGCCTGCACCGCGTCTTTCACTTCCGGATCCAGGCCGCCGACGAAATATTCCTTCGGTATGCCGATGCGCAGTCCACGGAGATCATCCGTGAGCGCGGCAGTGTAGCGGGGCACGGGTTGGGGCACGCTGGTCGAGTCGCGCGGATCCACGCCGGCGATGATTTCGAGCAGCAGGGCGGCGTCGCGGACGCACTTCGAGAAACAGCCGATCTGGTCCAGGGAGGACGCATACGCGACGAGGCCGTAGCGCGAGACGCGGCCATACGAGGGTTTGAGCCCGACGCAACCGCAAAACGCAGCCGGTTGCCGGATCGAACCGCCGGTGTCGGAGCCGAGGCTGGCGATGCATTCGTCCGCGGCGACGGCGGCGGCCGAACCTCCGGACGAACCGCCGGGAATGCGGGACGTGTCCCACGGATTCCGCGTGGGATGGAATGCGGAATTCTCGGTG
>Ga0209508_1000661_pt1 | contig 32712 bp, 28 predicted proteins | sample AD_UKC129_MetaG_FD_184427 | JGI IMG/M metagenome (GOLD analysis project Ga0209508, IMG submission 184427) | Active sludge microbial communities of municipal wastewater-treating anaerobic digesters from Canada - AD_UKC129_MetaG (SPAdes) (version 2) | ecosystem: Engineered > Bioreactor > Anaerobic... | reverse complement strand
AAATTGAAAATTGCTATTCTCAATCCGTTATCAATATGACTTCTGCTACTGCAGTTGGTGGATTTGTGGGATTAGACCAATGCACTCAAGCTTCTGGCAATAAATATTATTCTAATTGTTATGCCAATACTACTATACTTGGTGCGGGAACTACTAAGAAAGGCTTCTGTGGTTCAAGAGTAGATGGTTGTACATCTACTCAAACTAATTGTCTATGGAATAAAGAAATAAGTGATATAGAAGAAGATACTTTATTACCAACTGATAATGGTTTAATAGATAATAAGATGAGAGATAATAAATATTTAATGAATGATTTTAATTATAGCACTGATTATTGGTTTTTTAAACCCTATTATTATCCAAGACTTAAATGGGAAAATACATACTATCCTAAAACATAAAGATGATTATTATGATTTCACTTTATGTTTCGCAACAGTTCAACAATAATGGAGAACATTATGGCTCAACCTCAATGGATTACTAAGGCTGTATTAAAGATGAAGAAGAAAGGCACAGTTGGTGCCTTCAGAGCTCAAGCTAGAAAAGCTGGATACTCTGATACTATAGCCTATGCTAGACACGTATTAGCTAATAAATCTAGATATGATACACGAACTATTAGACGAGCTGCGTTTGCCTTAAATGCCTATAAGGCTACACACGGTAGAAAATAATAACGGAGATATAAGTGGATATACAAGCACCTAGAGCTAATCTTATTAAGATAGACAATAAACAAGCACATAAGCTATGGCTTAAGATATATAGCTATGAATGCGGATATTATTCTACTTGGGTTAATTCCTGTACTGAGAATCGCAGATTCTATTATGGCTTTCAATCTACTGATGCAGAGAAAGAAGAACTCAGAAAGCGTGGTCAATATGAAATTGTAATGAATAAGATACGTAAAGCTATGCGTGGTATAGTCGGTATGGTAGCGGCTAATCCGCCTCAGTATAAGCTTATACCACTTACTAATAATGATTATCATACTGCGGCTATAGGAGAGAAGATTATCAAATGGGCTTGGGCTAATAGCTCTGGTATTAATGCTATGAGACTATTCGTTAAGAATGCAGCAGTTGATAATGTATCTTATTTCTATGTCTATATTGACCAACAGAATATGATTAGATTTAAGACTTTAGCTTATAATGAAGTCATACCTGACCCTAGCTGTACTGACCCGTTATACCGTGATGCAGAAATGATATTAGTTAGACGTGAATTATCAGAAGATTATGTAAAGCAATATTATGGCATAACTGATGAGATGGTTAAGGAAATCCAATGGGAATGGGCTGATATTAATTATGGAGGTATAGATAAGAATTATACTACTACATTTTCAGCTTTTCTAGAACATATTTGGTCTCCTGATAGACTATTTGTGCGTATCTATGAAGTCTATTCTAAAGAGCCTTATATGTTAGAAGATGGAACTAGACGCAATAGAATACGGAAACAGACCGTATTAGGCTTTAATCACGTCTATGATGAATACTTAGATGACAAGATAACTGAGTATCCTATTATCCCTGGTTATGTAGATAAAGCTGAGAATCCTTATCCTAGAGGTGAAGTACATTTCTTAAAAGACTTACAGAGATTTATTAATAAATCTTATGGTGTGACTTTACTTAATGCTCAGCTTATGTCTAATCCTAAAGTATTCATTAGAGAGACTGATATACCAAATGCAGATGTTAGAAAATTTGAGCAACACTTTGCTCAGCCTGGTTCTATCAATGTATTAACTGCTGGAGCTGAGACTCCAGTAATAGTACAAGGACAGCCACTTAATCAAGCTTTCTTTACTTTATATCAAGATGCTAAATCAGAAATGGAGTGGAATACTATACCTAATCAACTGTTAGGTATGATGGATTCTACTAAAGGTTATCAGCCTTCAGCCTTACTTGATATGAAACAGACTGTCCTTGATAGCTATAAAGATTTTATGTCTAATATAGAACTAGCTTGTTCACAATTAGGCAAAGTAATATTACAATACGCAAGAGCTTATCTACCTCAGAATAAGATTATCCGTATCTTAGGTGATGAAGACTTAATTGTTAATATTCCTCAGACCTTAAATCTAGATGATGAACAGAGTGTTCAAGCTTGGATACAATATCAGAAACAGCGTGGTTTACAAGACCAAGAGATAGAAGCTCAGCTTGCAACTTATAAATATTCTTATGATGAACAGAAAGCTATACAATACTTTATGAATGAACTAGACTTTGATAATTACGATGTCACTATTATACCTGCATCTTATACACCTACCTATGAGATGGCTATGTTAAGACTAATGTTAGAATTGTTACAAGTAGGTTCTGTAGACCCAAGTATGCCACTTCGTTATCTTCCTGTGGATAATAAAGACGAACTTATACAGCGTTATGATACTATTAAGCAATTACAAGCTCAGATTAATCAACTTGAAGAACAGAATAATGAGCTCAAACAATTGGCTAATAGTATGAAACAGAGATTAATAGACGCTGATATTCAAGTCCAGTCTATGAAGGGTAAGACTAGAATTGATAGTGAAGTCAAGATGCAACGCATTAAGAACTACTTTGATAAATATAATAATAAGCTACTTACTAGAGAAGCTCAGATTGAGTTACAGAATGAGATACAGAAGCTTCTTAATGAAGTAGAATTAGAAATAGAGAAAGCTAAATTAAGAGCTAAAGAACAAGAGCCTGAGGTCTTAGATTGGACACAAGCTTATAACAATAACTTCAACCTAGAATGAGGAGTATAACAAATGGATTACAATAATCTTACATCACCTAACCCTAACTACAATGTTGACAACTTAGATAATCGCTCTATTGATATGTCTAACAACATACAGCCTAATAGTCTAAAACGAGATAATCTATCTGTAGATTATCGCTTTGGTACTGAAAACTTTGTGCCTGAAATACAGCGTCAGATTATAGACAACTACTTCAATGGTTCAGGCTCAGTACACGGAATGATTTCAGAACAAATTTTATCACAAAACCAAACTCAGACTCAGGAGACAATACCGCCTGATAAGCTGAAGTATTATCAACAACTTGAAGAGTTTGTTAAAACACCTCAGTTCACTCAGGCTTTAGCTGCAGTTATGACCTTAAATCCTACTGCAACACCGCCTACACCGAATCCTAGTATGACAGGATACGGTAATCCTGCGCCGACTGAAACTCCTACCTTTAATCCGTCTCCTGAGACAAATAACTATAATCCGTATGATGCCTATCTGATGAATGATGCTAATGCTCAGAATACGAATGCAGAGCCGACTATGCCAGAGTCTCCCACTATGAATGATAACAATGCGAATGAACAACAAGCTATGGAACAACTCATAGGCTTATGTACCTCACAAGGAGTGAATCCTCAAGACTTCATAAGCTTTATGAACAGCTTAACACCTAACGACTTGATTGAACTCTATAAGGCATTTAAGGAAGCTGAAACTGAATCTCAGAATATACCGCCTACTCCACCTCCTACTTCTATCCAGAATATTCCTGCTACTCCTGCACCTCCTACTAGTTCCTATATGCCTAATAAGACTCGTAATCCCCTTTGGGATTAAGGGATTAAGCTTATACAATGATAATCTTAAAAATTAATAATCTTAAATATATAGGAGACATATACAATGCCTAATGAAAATGTATATACTGGTAATTATATCGGCAAAAATCTAAATCAGATAGGACTCACTCAAGAACTTGAGACTACTGTCGGTGCTGGTATAAATACCCAAACTATATTAGGCGTAGGTGATAAATATATGATTGACCTTTATGGGTCACTTCAGACACATAGACCTGAAGAGACACCTATGCTTACTATAATGGAGAACTTAGGTTCTCAAAGTGTTAATGCGCCTTATTTCGTCTGGACTGACGAATATAAGGGTACTTCTTGGTGGGATACAGGCTTAGATAATCTACGCACTAAAGATACCGTTCCAGATTCTGGTGGATACATATCTATTCCATTATCTGGTTTTGGTGCTAAATTTAGTGCTACTTCTATGCCTATTCCTATGACTAGTGATAATTATGTTGGCGGATTTCTAGACATTAAACCTATAGCCTCATTACCTTCTTCTCCTAATATTATCGTTCCTGGTACTGTTTCTGGTAATTCAATAACAATGACTAAATTAACAACTGGAGCTCCAGGCGGTGCTACGCTTAATAATATCCTTAATGCTCATTATGTATCTGGTAATTGTTGGGCACCCAATAATGGTAAGAATGGTGTTGTAGCTTTCTGCTTTAAAAAGAATAACGATAATACTGTTGGTCAGATAGAACCAGTCTGGAATAGACTTCGTAATCTATTAGTTAATGTTGGATACTATTGTTGGAATGTAGCAACTGCTACTGGTGAATTGTTATTCTATGGTGATACTAATAATCCAGTTAAGGCTATGGCGCCTGTCTATATGGCATTTCCTACACTTACTGTAGCTTCTACGAATGATGCAGGCTCAACTGTTACTAGAACTATCTATAACCAGGTATTAGCTAGAATACATTCCGTCTACTATGGTAATCTATCTGGTAACGATACTTATCTTGCTATTGCTTTAGACTTTACTGATTCTAATACTCCTCTTACTGCAGCTGATTTACCTCAGGTTGACCTTGGAGCTGCATTTGGAACTAATGTTATTAGTTCTATTCAGATAAGTTTGCCATATATTAATGGTACGCCTACGTTTAGTGCATATACTGCTACTGGTGGGGAACAAAACCCGAGGATTACTTATGCTAGTATAACTGCACTTATTGGATGGAATGGTACTGCTTGGAGACCCGAAATAGCTCGGGAATATGCAGGTATTATAGACCGTATGGTTATGTTAGGAAGTCCTACTGTTGCACCTTATGGAATTCCAGAAGGAGATAAGTTCACGCCATCTGGTAATCTGACAGCTGGAAGAGAAAGAATGATGAACTTCACTCAGATATTTGCTTCTCCTAGTTATGGTATAACTGGTACTACTCAAGCAAGCTCTTTCAGATTTGAAAATGATTTCCAGACTACACGTGATTTATACTTCACTCTTTATAAGAAACAGATGCAAGCTGCATTTATGTATGGAATCAAAGGTGAGACTGTAGTCTCTGGCTTTAATGATTCTAACTATACTAACAACTTCGTTAAAGGACAACCTATCCGTACGACTGGTGGTCTAATGGATTACGCTTTACATCCTATTAGATATATGCGTATGCCATTACCAAATGTGACTTGGAGTTCTACACTTGCCGAGTATAGTAAATTCATTGAATGGTTAGATAGACTAGCTGATTCCTTAGCTGCATTCAGACAGCAAGGCACTAAATCTCTTACCTTCCTATGCTCTCAGAACTTCTGTAATAAGCTCAATAGATACACTAGATTAATTACTAATGAAGGTGCCATAATGGGTGGAGCTGTTCAATTACAGAAGCCTTCACAGCTTAGCTTTGGGCTTCAGTATTATCAGTATGAGTCTAGTTCTGGTATTCTAGTGAAATTCATTCACGACCCAGGTATGGATAATACTACGTCTATTAACGTACCTAAATGGATATTCGGACAGATTCAGATTCCGCCTAGAGACCTATTAATCAGTATTGACCCACAGAATATGAGACGTATGGTCCTTAGACCTGACAAGATATACGGTAATATTCAGGACCCTGGACAGGATGCTTTCTTAGAGGCAATACGTGGTGAATCAGGATTTCAATTAAGATTCCCTCAGAATCACGCTATAGTCTGGGTCCCCGCTGCTTAACCTAATAAGAGGGGGTAGTTAATTCTGCCCCCTCAATATATCAACTAGGAGAACGAATGATTGTACCTAAAATATTCTTTATCAGTAGAACTGATATAGTCAGTATAAGTATAGCTTTACCTAACGGTAAAAACTTAATGCTTACCACAGATAGTTCTTATCAAACTGATGACCCTGAAGAGATAGACTTCTTATCTCAGATAAAAGGTGTAGGATGTAGAGACCTTAATGGCGAAGAATTTAAAGGATGGGCTACAGCTCAATTTGATAGACTACCATCTATAGATAAGAACATAAGCTCTCCTGAAGAAGTAAGAGAGTTCTTATGGCACGATACTGAAGAGACTATAGCAAAGTCTTCTTTACAAGCTAATGGATGGATGACTGGTCATATATGGAAAAAAGAAGATGATGTAGAATTAAGTCCAGAAGAACTTAATGAAGTATTTCCTTCAGATGAAGAAAAGCCTAAACCTAAAAAGACTGCACCTAAGAAGACTACTACTAGAAAGACAACTAAAAAGAAATGAGTAATACTTATACCTCTAAGCCGTATCTTATGATAGCACAAGGAGTATTAAATCAGATAGATACTATATCCTCATCTGATGATTACCCTCTACATTTCTATGGTTTAACTCTAAATAATGACCTTATAGATTTAGGAGTCTTAACTAATAGAAAACTAAAAGTAAACTCAAAAGAGCCTATAGGTGTAATCTATTATACTCTACCTGAACCTCCAAATAAAGATATACAGATACATATATCTACTAGCTATGAGCTTAGAATATGAAACTTAAAACTCAAAACTTAATCCACAGCGGCACTAAAGGAGTTATCTCTAGTTATGTTCTTGTTGCAGATTGCCTCTACAAGGGTCAAATTAGGCTGAATTTAACGTTTTCTAGTTCATCTGGTATAAGAACTATATCTGATACTTTTGAATCAAAAAGAACTGGGTATAATCTCTTCTATAAGAAATTAGAGATAGAACCCTATGAGTATGTCAACATAGAAATTGATTTTGTTAAGGGCATACATTACATAACAGATTTTTATATTAATACTGATGTAACTTTACCATTATGAAGATTGATGACATTATTAATGACTATCCTTTATTAACTGAGAATTATATACGTAAGGGCTTTGATAATCTTAAGTATAAGCTTACTCTCGCACCTATTATTATAGGTGGATATGCTTTTAATATGATTAATAAGCCTATAGTAGACAATAGAGGATATATCAATATAGATAATGCTCTATATGAACTTAAGGATATTAAAGATATAGAATGTGAAGAACGGTCTTATGATATATCTGAGTTTACTTATGATGAACATTATCAATCAAGCTTAAACTTTATTTTTAGACCTTATACGCCTAGTGGTAAACTATATCTATTTAACTCTATTATAGCGGCTAATGAAGCTTACTTTAATCTTATAGTATACTTATGTCCTCAAATAATAGATAATGAGATACCTCAAGGCTTACTATTACCTACTCTAGCCTATGCTATGTATGAATATAACAAAGATATACAAGACTTAGCTTCTGCATCTAGATATGAAGCTATAGCACTTAATTTAATTAACTATCTGAATAGATATACTACTCAGCTTATGCCTACTAATTGGTCAAAGATAGGAGACATCATTACCTATGACTTATGATTTGACTAATATTATACCTGCTGTATTTCATATACATATTAGAGCACATAATATTAAAGTAAGTCAAGATAATGTCTACTATCTTAATGTGTTATCTATCTACAATGCTGAATATGACGATATAGATACTCATCATCACTATGAAGATAACTTAGCTTCTATAGTAGAGACTACAGATTTACCAGATAATCCAAAGATTAAAATAAAATATAATTATCTCTTTGCTTCAGAGGATGGTGTTTTAACTGCTACTTATGGAATACCTAATCCTCAGTTAATTGATTACCTTGATAGATTATGGCTTACACTTAAATATAAAGATGTTATTAACGCTTATAATCTTATGAAAGATATATCTAATCTTACTAAGAACTTGATTAGTGAAAACAATATAGACCTACAAGTAAAGATAGATACTGCAGGTACAATAGAACCTTTTAGATTATGAATCTTATAAATAATTCTATACCAGATAAAATACTAGATGACTTATCAGTCTTCTTGTCATTTATCTATATATTAACAGGTAATGTTAAGATAGATACCTTAGAACCTGGTATGATATATAATAGCTATACCTATACAGCCTTACCTATTAACTATATATATCCTTATCAGTCTTGTAATTATGAATGGTTTCAACATAATCTTATATCTGATAAGCCTACTATTATAGCTAACTACTTATCTGATGAGATACAAGTCCTAGCTAGTAAGCCTGCAGAATTAGACATATTTACTGATTTATTATATGAGTTATATAAGACTATGAGCATTAATGATTCTACTACGTCTTTAGTATTGTCTCAAGTATTCTTACAACTTATAAATATAGTCTCTAATAAAGTATCTATCATTGGTCCTGAACCTAGTGATTATAAGGTGATACCATATGGCTTATAAGAAATCTGATATAGGCAACTTTGCTAATAATGTTAATCCTCAAGTAGAAAGAAATAGCTTTAAGGTATTTGAATCTTTTGAGCTACAATTACCTGCTATAGACTATGAGAATATGGGTGTTAATACTATCCATCCAATGGATAGAACTATCTTAACTAATACAGAATATACTGATACTAAATCTGTTACAGGTGAGATAAGACCTCAGAAATCTGTAGCTTTAGAACCTAAATCTGAATATAGTGTTATGAATTATATTGAATCATCTCCTAGTATACCAGAAAGCTATTCTAATCACTTATCTATTTTTGGTTTAGGAACTAATAATTATCGTAATCTCAGGTCTATACCTCTTGAAATAAATGGCATTCATCCTAAGGCTGTTATAGGTCAACCTTCTGATTCTCATATGTTTACTGGTACCTATATAGGCGCTACTGATGATGAGTTTATTATACAATTTTATGCCACTAAACGACAAAATAATACTAATAATAAAGGCGTATTAGTAATACCTATTATACCAATTATAGGTTCAGAGAAACTATGTACAATTATGACTGATACAGATGGTAATTTTAGTTCTGGTAATACTAAATGTGTTGGCTATGCACAGTATACAGTTAATCTGCCTATATATAATCTTGATAGCATAACTGACCCTAATACTAGACAAACTATATCAGCTAAAGTAAAATATACCTGGGGACATAGTTTAGAAGACAATCCTGCTATTATTTATTATAATTCTGCTATACGAGATATGTGTACTCTTAATGAGTATGATAACAACTCAGCATCAGTAAATATTAGAGAAATAGAACAACCTATACACGTATATAACCCTAGCGCTTATCCAGATGATTTATTTAATATTAAACAATCAGGACTAAACCTACCTGATAGACCTATTATTCGTTTAACTAATTGTATTATAGTTCAATATACTTTACCTGATAGTGCTGAAGCTAATACTACTTATAAATTATGTTCTATTAAATATAAGAAGATTGGTATTGGACAACCTACTCAGAATGATACACCCACTAATCAATATGAATTATCATCTACTAATCCTAATATAACCTATTGTGGTGGTCAATACTTCATTTGTCTACCTGAAAGAGTTTTAGAATATAATTCTAAAGTTATTAATTATGCTCCATATATTCAATCTATGTGGCTAGGTTATCCTAGATTACAGTCTTGGGCTAATAATATTGTTGATATGTTACCTTATGAATACGAAGGTTATAGAGTACAGAGATTATTTAAAGATGGTAATGAATACTTTGTAGTCTTCATATTCTACGAGCCTGAAAGCATAAATGAAGATAGCTATGATGATGAAGGTAATGTCATAAGAGGTAGTACAACTACTCAAAAATTACATCTTGAATTTGGATGGGAATTAGAAGATGGTAAATATATATTACCACCTAACCTTGAAAACTTAATATCTATTGAGACATCTAATATATCAGCTTCTTCTAAGGTTTTTAGTTGTGACTATATCTATAAATATCCTAGAAATCTATCACATAATAAAAAGGATTATGTTATAAATTTATTAATTGGTAACTCTATTGTAACTATATCTTCATCTCGTTGTCTAGCTTCTGATATAAATCCGCTAATGTATAATGATGGTTATAATACTATAGACCAAATAGTTGTAACAAATAAAGTACTAGAAACACAAAACTTATCTAAGAACATAACTATTAATCAACCTAATAAGTCTACACTGACTATACCATCTGAATCTTCTATGATTGAACTTAATGATGCTAATCTTAATCATACTATAGTTAATCCTAATACAGAACTAGCATCTCAGAATCTTAGTTTATATAGAGTACCTCGTATTAAAGACATTATTACTAAAAACATTATAGGTTCTAATATCCATATTTATAATGATAGAATTACTAATTTAGGCTTATCCTATGGACTTATGCGTCCACTCATAACGAATGATATTATATATAATAGCCATACCGAATATCAACATATTACTAGTGAATACTATACTACAGATATATATCCTATACTCTATCCTCATTGTATGCCTATTAATACTAGATATGGTGGATATAGCATAATCTTGCCTTCAACTTATAGTGATCTACTTGATAACTTCTTTACTATTAATGGTCCTATAACCTGGAATGATGCAGAAGATCAGCAACATTATTGGATAAGAAATTATAGAAAATTTTTATTACCATATAAGAACTTTGTTATATCTGAAGATAATTGGTTAGCTTATCATAATCAGAAGATATTTGGTTTCTTTGTCAATAATCTTATTGAACAAATAAAATCTTATAACCTAGATAATAATCAATCTAAACTAATTAACCTAGATTTAGCTTGGGTTAATAGTAATAAGGCAGTTATACATAAGATTATCTCTACTAATACTACTTATTATATCGCTAATGTCTGTCCCTACTTAGGAACTATACAAATGATACAACCTAGTGCTATAGATGAGCTAGGAACTCCTACTTCTGTATTATATACTCTAGATGTCATTAATATGATAGCCTATAATGGCGAATATATTAATGGACATAAACTATTAGATGTAACTAATAATACTATAGTTACTGATAAGCATAATCTATACTTAGCTTCTAATAAATATAAGCTCTCTGCAGATGTAGAACATCTTCAACATCAAATACCGAGAGCTTCTAATAACTACTATGGCATAGCTCAATATATATTCATATCTAATAACGATAAGTCTCATATCTATATCACTAGTGAAAATAATACATACTATCTAGCTTCTATAGATGGTATGATAATAGATAAGCCTTACTTTAATAATACTACACTATTTATAGCAGCTTATTATGATAATAAAATAACTATCTATTCTATTAATAAGAATAATATTTTAGCTATTAAATCTATATCTGTAAGTCCTAATCATAAGGCTTATATAAGATTTATAAATAACTTAGGTCTAGCTTTAATTATATATGATAACTATGTAGTTACTATATATGATTTACAAGTCAATAACATATATCTCTTAGCTACTTATAATAATATAAAGAGCTTAGATGTTATAGATGACATAGATTCTTCTTACATAATGTTACGTAAGCATAATGATGATAATGCTTATATACCAGTAATTATTAATACTCGTAATAACTTTAATATTAAGAGTAGTGATTTCTATTTTCCTTTACAAGAAGGTAATCACTTATTATTAGATGGATTACAAATAGAATTCAATCCTGAAGTCAGTAAATATGACTTTGATATAGAAATAAAATCTAACTTCAGTAATGTATTCTATAAAAGTTTTAAGAATAACACTAATCTAATAGAGGTAATAAAATTACCTAAATCTATACCTGTAGGTACGGCTTCTTATAGAATTACTAATTGTTCTGGTATAATACGTAATATCAATTGGATAGTACACGCTATGCCTATATTAAATGATACTATTAAGCTTATTACACCTCCATATCCAGAACCTGATATTACACCTGATAATGATGAACAACATACAAAAGCTTACTTAAAATTAAATAATATACCAGAAGATGTTACTCATATCATACTTAGTCTTTATTATGATGAAGAACATAAATGGCTTATCAGTGGTTATCCTCAGATATTAGAAGTAGCTGATTTTCCTTTAGATATACCAAATCATCTATTACCATATAGAGGAGCTGTTATATATTATGAAGCTGCATATGTTAATAAAGATATTGATGAACTACAGATAGGTAAATATACTAATGGTGAAATAGAACTTCATAGATTAGAAGAAGATATACTGCCACCTCCTCAAATAGAGAAAGACCCTGAAACTGAATATCCTGTAACTACTAAGCCTGATAATCCTAATACTAAGATAATCAAAGTAAAACAGAATTTTGATTATAATTATCATATACTTGAAGTATCAGATACGCCAGAATTTACTAATATAATCTATACTGATACGTCTATTAAAGACTTTATCTTAAAGTGTGATGAATTTATTTATCCTACAATCTATGTAAGAGTAAAATCTGTAAGTGATAAATTAGGTAAACAAATAAGTGATTACTCTGAGACTATCACTATTAATCTTATAGATTTACCTCCTTCAGTACCAGATGTTGCACCGCCTATATATTTTGATGAACCATATGACGATGTGTTATTTGTTGCTTGGGATAATCACCCAACTGAAGGAGATATAGATACTCTTGTAGAAGCTGGATTAATTGAATATACGGGTGATATTGATGCATCTTATGAAGAAGATTATACATATATTTCTAATGGATATTGGGTTTTTTACGTTACTACTCCTGGTTCTTTAACAATAAAAAATTTTGACAAATTGACTATGTTACATATTAATTGGGGTAATTGGGATTATAATGGACCTCTGCCTAAAGATTTAATTTATTTAACTTTAAATTCTGTAAATTGGATATATACAGGTTCATTACCTAATAATTTAAAATATCTATCTTTTTATGGAAATAATATTATATGGTCATATGATAAATCTTTGCCAATTAATCTAAACGTTATTGGTCTTACTGGTAATAATATTAATTGGACTGGATATGATATTGGTGATGCAGATATACGAAGTTTATCTCTTCGTAATTTCCGCCTTAACAAAATGACTGATGAAGAATTTATTTTATTACTAACTAAACTTACAGAACGAGAAGGTGCATTACCTAAAAATATATATCTTGGTGATTATTTAAATTATCAGAATCCATCTGCAGAAGTAATTGCAGCAATTAATAGACTTAAAGATGTTAAACACGTTAATAATGTTATATTGGTGAATTATGAGTAAATATATAAATAATTATGCTGTTTTAGTTAATCCTGAAACTAATGAAGGATTATTAGTTTCTAATTGTTATATTTTTACAGATTGGATAATAAACGAGTTTGACGATGAAGAGTCTGCACGTAATTTTATTAATGATAATAACATATCTTTAATTGATAACACAAGGAGTCATAATGGACCCATTAACTATAGCTTTAACTAGTATACTAGGTGGTATCTTTGGTGCTGTAACTGAACATTCAGAAGCTAAACAACTTGCGAAACAAGTAAGAGAACAGCGTAAGCAATTAGAAGAAGCAGCTAATAATCTTAGAGCTTTATCGCTTAAAGAAGGAGCTGCTGCTCAGTCTGCTTATAATTGGGCTTCTGCTATGGTTAATAAATACAAAGATAATCCTCAGGTATTAGGTTCTGTATCAGAAGGATTAAACTCTCAGCTTACTGGTATACGCAATAATGCTAATCAATTTCAAACTCAAGCTATACAATTATTAGCATCTAAACCTGCTACTGTTAGTACTAAAAATGCAGGCTTAAAAGGATTTCTGAAAGGTTCTATGGGTGGTATGGGTCTTGGATATAGTCTAACTAGTAATCCTACTGGTGAAAATAAATTTAATCTTACTGATTTTGTTTTAGATAAACTTAAGAAGAACAATACTACTACTACTACTACTCAATCTACAGATGAAAATAATACTGGTCTTACTAATTCTTTATATTATAATTTTAATAAATCGCTATATCCTAATGACTTAGAATCCTTACCTTCTATATATCAATATTATTATAAACAATGGAATAGATAGGAGCTTTAATATGCCTTATTTCCTTAGTCCTAATCAACCACCTCAGCCTATAGTATTTAATGAAGATTTATATAATCAGCTTAATAACTTAACTAATACTATTAACACAGTTAATAATACTAGTAATCAAACTAAAACTAATCTAATGAATGCTGTAGGTACTATTATAACAAACTATAATCAACTTGTTAATCAAGCTAATTTAGCTGGTAAAGCTTATGCTCTTGTTAACTTACCCACTTATACAGATAATGTAAAGCAAATTCTTAATAGATATGCTGTAAGTGAATCTATAGATGTTATTAATCAACACAACGAACAAACTATTAATATTTCTAGAGCAGCTGGATTTGGTGGTAAAAATAAAGCAGATATAGACTTTACTAATGATGTTATAGAAAAACAACAAAAAATTGCTAAGAATTATTTTGGTGGTCTACCCGTTATCTTAAATGATGACCCTAAAACTGGTAAAAAGAAAGGATATATAGATACTAGTAATATACAAAAAATGTCTAAAGATGAAGTCTTGGCGGCATTACGAAGCTATGTACCTAATATAGATAAGGTAGCTAGTCCAGAGACTTTATCTAATGCTATAGATAATTATGTTAAGGCTTTTAGAAGTCTAAACCCTGTTATTAGAGATAACGCTTTTATGACCTATATACAACCTCTGATACATCAAGCTTTAATACTTGAAACTCAGTATCAATCTACACCTGAAATGAATAATTTAATTAAATACCTATCAGGTATTATAGGAGGTGTATAATGGCATTAGTTGAACATAAACCAATCACAAATCAACTTGATTTAATTAATGGTCTTTTTAATATAGCTACACCTTATTTGAATACTATAGCACCTAATCAGAAATCTGAAGAACAGCCTACGACATCTCATAAGACTACTACTACTCAAACTACTGTAACTAATGCAGGTGCACCTGTAGACCCACAAATGCAACAGCTTATAGCTACAGCAATGAAAGCTTTAGATATGTCTAAAATGGACATAAATATAGAAAAGAAAGATATTGAAAAGAGAATTGAACAAGCTAGAAATCAAATGTCAGCTGCTATGTTCTTATCGCAAGGTGGTAATGAAAGCTTAGCTGCTAATTTGATTAATACAGCTAGTCAAGAACTAGCTAAGCTTGAATATCTTAAATCTCAGATAGAAGCTAATCCTGATGGCTATAAGCTTGCTAAAGCCTTATCTATAATTGAACAAGGTGCTCAAGGTATATCTGGTTTAGCTCAAGCCGCTTCATCTAAATATTTACCTGCTTCCTATGCAGCATCTATGGCTCAAGCTGCAGCCTATAGAAGTACTTCTAGTCCATATGCTAATATACCTATGTATAGTCTTAAAGACTTCATTGACATAGCTCAATTATATCTACAATCTGGTGGAGATAAGAAAGGTAAACCTAAACTACAAAATGCTATGTTAAACCTTCTTAATACTATGTTACGTCAGTATAGTATTGAAATGAAGGATGTTATGAATCCTAAATATACTCAAGTATATACACCACCTACATTAAATAGAGGACAGTAAATTGGACCCAATATATCAAGTAAGACAAATAGAACCACAGATAACCCAGGATGTCTATAGATACTTACTACAGAACAAGTCTTTCTATAGTCAAGTAGTTAATAGTGTTCTAACTAATATGAATAAAAATAGAGGTGGAGGTAAGACTTTAGCTTGGGCTGTATCTATGAATCCTGAAGTCTTAGGTATAACAAAAGAGGATATAGTTAAATATCCTGCTGAATCTTTAGCTAAGGGTATCATCTATAAAGTAGCTGAAGCTTATAGTGATTCTGTTATATCACATACTCTTGCAGGACTTGACCCTGAAACAGCTCAGAAGGCTGCTATAGATAACATATTTAATAAACCATTAGGTTATTCTAATATACCATTCTTATCTGATGTTAATATAACTAGAACAAATTTACCTAATATGACTTTAGCTCAGGCTATTGCGAATGAAGATACTATGCCTCTTATGGTTAATTTCTTACAAAGTACTGATAAGTCTGGCGTAGTAGATACACGTTATCCTCTTATGTCTGACTACATTAATCCTATGGTTAAGAATATGTATGTCAGTCTATTAGACATTAATCCTAAGACTGGTGAAAGATTAGATGTTGGGTCTCCTACTGGTGCATTTATATCTTTAGCTGCTAGTAAGACTAATATAGGTAACTTAGCGATTAAGGCTTATGACTATATATCTGGTAATAGTCCTAGATTTGTTACAGACTATAGACAAGCAGCTTTAGAAGAAAACATATATAGTGACCCTGAATTATCCCTATTACCTAAAGCAGCTAGAACAACTGCTAATATAGTAGGCTATATTGGTTCTATAATGGAAAACGCAGCTGTAGCTAAAGGCTTAGGTATGATAGGATTATGGGCTCTTAATGTTAGTAAAGGCAGATTAATGGAGTATAATACTGCTACTGGATTTGTAGAGCCATTTAATACTTCTAAATACATATGGGGTGCAGCATATGATGCTGTAACTACAGGTATAGGCTTAGCATTTAGTCAGATAGCAGGTACTGCTTTATCAGGTATAACTGGTAATGTAGAAGGCATTAAAGACCTTAATCGTGTATTAAATCATTTCTCAACTAATAATATCATTAGATTAGGTATGTTTCCTATAAAGAATCTAGTAGCTAATACTTTAGTAGATATGGGTGTTGACTATGGAGTTCATCATTTGACAAAGAACTTTATAGACTATTCAGCTGAGCAAATGAGACGTTATGACCTATCTGGTGCACCTGATGATGTTATAGCTAGATTTGCTACAGACTTTGCTATGCGTTCTGCTATGGTTATAGGCTCTGGTGCATATCGTAATTTCTTAGCAAAGAAGACTGCTGCACCTACAGGTCTCTATGAGAAATCTTGGTGGACTGAGATGTTTGGTGATACTATCAAGAAGTACCCTAATCGTAGAGCTGCAGAGAATGCTATGAAATTTGCTACTCTTACTTGGGGATTATATCCAGGTAATGCTAAAGCTATGCACCAACTTATGAGTGACCCTGAAATTAAAAGTGATTACATTACTAGAGTTAGAGAAGGTAGATTTAGTTTTAGTGATTATATGACCTTCTGGTTAGCTACTGAAATGCGTAGTAATCAGATATTTAAATGGTTTGGTACAGTAACTGGATTACCTTGTGCTGAGTTTTATTATGCTTTCTTTAATACTACTAATATACTCAAGTCTGCTTTTGCTGTTACTGAATATACTAAGCTAGAAATCAATGATATGAATAGAGCTCAAGTATTAGCTAAGTCTTTTGGTCAAGCTATTACTGATGCTATCACAACTGCAGAACAGAATAAGGGCGGAGTAAGACTTACTCAAGATGAGTTTATTCAAGTTATAGCACCTTATATGTCATCTCTAAAAAGATTTGACTTTACTCATCTTACTAGAGGTGGTAAGTATACTGCAGAAGATATTATATCTTACATTGAAGGTCAGATATATAGAACCCTAGATGAATTAGCTGATAAGACTGATAATCCATACGCTACTTCGCTAAAGGTTAAAGAAATGTTAAAGCCACAAGTAAAAGATGGTAAATTAGTTGATACAGGCTTTGACGATTTACTAGCTAACTATAATGACCCTAAATTATTAAGAGATGCAGAAGTAGCACTCATTGATAGAATCAAAGAAAACGAAAGTCCTGATGCTCCTATTGTTAAATACGACGAGAAAGCTATAATAGAAATAGCTAAGATAATGGAATGGTTCTTTAAGAGACAAGAGAAAAGCGTTCAACAAATGGAAAAGCGAGGTATGGTACGCAGAACTGAGACTGGTGATATAGAGGCTACAGGTGACCCTAACGCAAAACCTAACATACTTCGTTCTTGGGATGAGTTAATGACTGTGGTAGATGGTAATGTTACTATTTACAAAGTAATGAAAGACTTACAACCATTTGTAGAAAGCATACTTAATAAAGAACCTATAAGTTCATTTGGAGATGTACTTAATAGATTAGGTAAGGCTTCAGCTTTACTAATGAAGTCTAAGATGGAAGGTCTAGAGTGGACACTCAATGATAATACTATCTCTGATGAAAACAAAGCTTTAGCTATAATGAGAGTAAAAGGTGATTTAAAAACATTATCAGAAGGCTTCTTTAAATACGCTAATCTATCAGACTATCAAGAAGTACAGAATAGAGTATTACATTTAGATAAAATATTAGCTCCATACAGAGCTAAATTTAAGACTACTACTATACGAGGTATACCTATTACTGACCTTATAATTGATATAAAAGATTATGAGATTATGCGTGCTGCAAAGTCTTATACTTCACCTCTATTCGTAGCTGATGAACATACACTTAAATTATTAGACTTAAATGTAGAAACTGAAGACTTAGGAGATAAGAGGGCGCTTTATAATACTTTAAGACTATTATGTGCTGTTAATCCTAGAGCTCCACTTACTTACGAATATGATAATTTAATTACTATGAACGGTAAGAATCTCAATGTTAACTCAACCTTAATAGAAGAATCTTGGAATATTATGAGAGAATTCGCTAATATGGATGCAGAAATTAGGGCTAAATTTACTACTGAAGATATGGATGCAATCAATAGTATATTAGGTATCTATCTATTCAAGTGGGTTAACAAGCGATTCATAGAGACTAAACATAATTACAATCTACCTTCTACAGAAGCTGGTGTAGAGAAATTCTTAGAGAATATAAATAAATTTTTAAGCGATTACAATATCAAGATAACTGACTATGATGTAAATACAGGTAAGATAAATATAGTTGGAGATGTATCTACAGACCAGGCAAAGATAGATTTATTTGATAAACTTTGGATGCCTATGGAGCCTGATGAATTTCTTAAACCATTAATGCCTACTGCTGAAGATTTACAGGAATTTCCTAGAATGTGGGATGTATGGGAGAATAACGAACTTAAATCAGTTGATGTAGATGACTTATTTAACTTAATCAAATCTTGTTTTCCAGATTTTGATGAGGCTGTAAGTTATCTATACTATAGCTTATATAGCTATTATGAAGATAATATAAAGAACGTATCTACTGAATTCGTTAATACTCTCACTACTGAAGTATTGAATAAACTTAAAGAGAAAGCACCTCAGATTAAGTTAGTAATAGATTCTAATAATAAACCTTGTCTTACTACTCTTGTAAGACATTTAGCTATGCGTAGTCTTAAAGAAAGGACTATGCGTGTAGACTTAGAAGCTGGAAAACTACAGGAAGTTTTAGGTCCAAACATTTCTATACATAATGTAAGCTTTAAGAAGAATCATTATGCAGGTGGAGTTTTTGGAAATCTAAATATACTACAAGTATCTTTACATAATGTTAGTACAGAAGACTTACTAAATATCAATGAGAAGATTACTAAGGCTGGTTATATAGTTATAGACCAGGATGGTTCAACTCAGGATAGTCTATATATAACTAAGAAACCACGTACTGTATCTGAATTAAGATATATCTTTGACCAATTTGTCAGTTATCAGAAGATGATATTTGATATTCTTAATGCACCTGAATTAGCGACCTTATCAAACTATATCCAGAATCATCCAGCTTATTGGTACAGCTTACTAGGTAAAGATAACTTTGAGCAGATAGTAAAAGAGTCTGCAGCCTTTATGGATAATAATGAAGCTCTAGCTCTATTACGTAATGCTAATAATACTTATAAAGCTCTACAAGGTGAGGCTAATGTAGATAATGCTTTTAAGAAATTAGCTAATATTATATATAGCATATCTAAGGCTGTATCTCTATCTAATCTATTACCTGAGAAGCCTACTACAACACCACAAGCTCCTAATAGAATAAGTGTATTTACAGATGAAGTATTAGATTATCATTTCGGAATCTTAAATAAAGCGCTTGAAGAATCAGATAAAAAGATAGAAGAATTCAGAGCTCAGAATCCAGGTCAAGAAATTAATCTCAATGAAGTATTAACTCCTGAATTATTAAAGATTATCAATACTGTAAAAAGTGATGTCACTTTAGAGAGAGATATATACAAATGGGTTAATAAAGACAAGAAAAGTATATCTAATTATAGTACTAGAATTAAAAAAGATTTAATTGATGTCTTTAATAAAACAGATTATCTATCTTCTATTATTAAGAAATTTAATGCTATTATACCTAGTACTGATAATGCTCAACTTGACGCTATCTTTAAAGAAATAGATGACTATATAGACATTATTACTAATACTTCAAAAGAAGACATAGAATTTCAGAGATTCTATAGACTACTTGATGCTGATACTCAGCAGGAATATATAAAGCGTATTCAGAATCTCAAACAGGAGATGTTAGCATCTTATGAATCAGCTTTAAGAAGCTATGATACTCCTGGTTTCTTTAAGCATACTTGGGATGTAATGACTCCTGGTGAAGGTAAGACTCTTACTGCTCAAGAAGCTATGCGCTATGTTTATAATGCTTTTATTACTGAAGGTATATCACCAGCTATAGCAGCCAAAGATTTACCTAAGAGACTAAGCGCTCTTACTGCACAATGTGTATTACTACATCCTGATTTACATAATGCTGTATACTCAACTATTATCAAATCTATGGGCAGAACTCCTGTTATCGCTGTAGCAGATGATATTATCACTAATATAGGCAATACTAATGATGGGACAGTATATGTATCCTCAAAGATACTTAGAGCCTTAGAGACTATCTTTAATGCTGGTGGTCTAACGATTAAATCTTTTGGGTCATTAATGAAAGTTAACTTTGTAGCTTCTGATGTATTACCTGAAGGAGTAGATGTATTAATAGGTTCAGAAAGTCTTAAGTATTGTTCACCTATGTTAGCAAGTCTCATAGATTTAGAGAGTGTAAGAAAACCCACAGAATTAGCGCTTTGGGGTTATAAGCCACATAACTTTAATCTTTATAATGTAGGCACAGATAATCAAAGAGAAGCAGTATTTAAGATATTTCTAACTGGTTTAGCTAAGCAATGTGATGTCTATGATAGAGCAGGTACTAGTACACCTTGTTCTCAAGAATGTAACTATAGTGGTGGTGGTCAGATTATAGGTAACTTCAAATTTAATACTGCTCTTGTTGCTCAAAGAGCTGAGAGTAATAACTACTATTCTTTTAGACATCGTAATAATGCTATAAGAGCTGGATTACGTAGTTCTGATGGTGGTGATAGTTCATATGGTAGAATAACCTATGAACCTGATTATATGCCTGGAGATGCTACTAATTATCCTCAATCTTATAATCTAATGAATGCTAAGCTTGATAGATATTTCCAGTCAAAGCATTTATTGACTATAGATAAAACTACTCAAGAATATGATTTAAAACCTGAATTTACAGGTTCTGCATCAATAAAATTACTTGCTGAGATGGTGCAGAAAAAGTTACATAACAAAGCTTTAAAGTCTTATAATGATACTGGTACTAATGTAGACCCATCAGGTAAATTCAATACAGACAACTTTACACCTCTTGAGAGAAGAGCTTGGGAAGCAGCAGAGCATACTAAAGAAAGAAGTAAGGGTTATGGTACACTAGATAATGAAGCTACTACTAAGGATGGTAGAGCTATGTTAGACTATCTATCTTCTCTTGAAGATTCTCCATTAGTGAAGTTAAAGATAGATACTGGAGATGGTACAGAAGATGTATTCTTATTACTAGTTACTAGGTATTCTATTGATAATGAAGCGCATTATGTACCAGTAATATTGACCAGAATATTTGATGTAGACCACGATAATTCTTGGGGTATAAGTCTTAAAGCTGCATATGTTCAGTCTGGTGATTACGATAAAGATGCTATGAATTCTATACCTATGAGTAGAGAGAGTGTTACTAGATTTTTAGTAGACCAATTAGACTTACCAGAGAATACTAAACTAGATGATAATGAGATATTAGATTATCTTTGTTATCATCAAGCTAAGGTATTTGATTTAGTTCAGAACGATTTCATTACAAAGTTTCAAGGTAATCAAGTTAATGGTTACTCTATGCCTCCAGGTAGATTCTTTGGTCTTGCTATTTCTCAAGCTACTCGTATGTATCAAGGTATAGCAGCTTATACTGCAGGACTTTCAGATAACTACATTTGGGATGCTTCTGTATTATTTAACAAGAAATTATCTGTTACTAGTCAAACTAATAAAGATATTGCAGAATTAGTTAAAGACGTACCAGCATCAGTAATTGAAGAATTAGCACCTGAGGAATATCAAGTAAGAAATAAAGCTAATAGAAATAATTATGTATTAATACAGGGTGGTCCTGACAATAAGCTACAAAGTATGAAAGTATTAGGTGGTCTAGACACTATTAAGACTGGATGGATAATGAAGACTAGTGCTGGTAATGAAGTAGGTTATGTCCATTTCAGATTATCTTATATAGACTATATAGCAGTTATTGAAAGTAAACCTAATACTCCATTTATACCAGTTAAAGGCATATATGCTATACCTGAAGGTACAGGTATTAATGATGCTATCTTACGTATAAAAGAAGCTGGTGGTGCATATACAGATGTCTTAGATAACAGCTTTATTAAAGTCAATATAGCTGGTACAGATAATCTCTATGTAGCTAGACCTGGTCAATTAACTAAACAAGCAAGCGCTACTTATGTAGACTATACAAAGACAAATGGTGGTGTTGATACATTCAGAGCTATCATAGATGATAGTACTGACGATGCAACTAAGATAAGTATATTAACTAGACTATCAGAACAAGTAGAAGCTGCAGCTTCAACTGTCTTAATTGTAAGCTCTAGGTCTCCTAGAATATCTGCATTTAATAGATTTGGTGTATTATGTGCTGTGCCTTATGACTTTTATAAGAACAAATATAACGAGCCTAATCTAGTGAATATGTATCAGACCTTATCTGACAAATATTATTTTGAGCTTAAGCAAAAGATACATAAGATGTTAGGCACTCCTCTATCCTATGAATTAGAAACTGACCAAGATACTAATAAGCTTATAGACCAAATTACAGAGCTTTATGATAAGCATATTAAGTATGTAGATATAGCTAACTCTATGTTATCACCTGGTGATACCTTACCCTATTCTGATAAAGAATACGACGAGTTTTATAACTACTGTGTTAACTTAGTTAATGACCCAATTAAACTTAGTAAAGCTCCACATAATGTAGCTATAGTAGCTCATTTTCTAACTTCTGCAGATGATTACATACACGGCTTACGCTATAATATGTGGATAGACCCATATAATAGATTACATCATATGACAGCAGAAGATTTCGCTGAGTTATTTGATAAACGAGCTTTATTACCTTACGGTGAAAAAGCTAGGATTATTGAGCAAGCTTATACTATATTTAATCAAGCTAGATTCTTAGCTAATAATACCTTCATAGACTTCAGACCAAGCGCTCTTAGAGAAGCTGCAGATTTAATGAGTACTAGACCTATAAGATTAGTAGGAGCATCTAATAAAGAAGACTTAATTAATATGATATATTACACTATCCAGTCTTCTACTTCTGCTGCAGGTACACTAGTAAATAGAACAGTTATACGACAAATGTTAGATGCGCTTGGTATAGATGTAGATATAGCTACTTCTGGTGCTGTAGCTAGTTCTCATGAATTAGCTAATGATACTTATTTCACACCATTTTTAAATGATGGCAAGAAGTTGAAATATGGTATGACTCAAAGAGTTCAAGCTGGAATATTTGGTAAATTAACTATCAAAGGCAAAGAAGCATCAGTAGAATCGTTTCATAATTCTATCATAAAGTTATTATCTGATACTAAAGCTAATGATATGCAGAGAGCTAGATACAAAGCTCTATATTCTGCAATGACAGGTATGGTAGATGATATTACTCAACGAGATTTAATCTATGCAGGTTATGGTATAACTTCTACCTTCCTGAAAAGATTTGCAGAAAGTATTAAAGGTGATGGTGGTCTAGACTATAAGATAGATATTAATGTTTTAAAAGAGCATCCAGATTGGTTTCAATATACTGATGAGAGTATCAGACTAATAGATGATAGACTACTATCTAAAATAGGTGTCAGTATAGTAGAAAGAAATACTGATAGTGCTATAGGCTGTTAAAGGAGAATTAAATGGCTAGACATTGTGTATATGAAGCACCTGCAAGTAATAATGTAGCAAGAGAATTCTTGATGGGACTTGAAGATGATACCAGAAGATTAGCGCTTATGTATGAATCTGGTGTTAATGGTGATTTATTACCACTATACTTACGGTATGATATAGAATCAACTAATATAGACGATGTAGTAAACAAGATTACAAATGGTAGAATTAAGAGTTTAGCAGAGTTATCTTATGATAAAGAGAAAGCGCTAAAATATAGTAATTATCTAATGAGTGTATTTCAGAATCTATTCAGAGCTAGTGATGACCCTAAGAAGTTACTTAGAGATGCAGGTTCATCTTCAAGAATACAAGCTGCATATAAGTTATATAAAGCAACTCAGAATGGTAATCTATTTGCTTATAAAGCAGTTAATGGATTACTAGGTATGTTTGGTCTAAATAAAAGCTTTGAGTTATGGTGTAATAGACCTAATCTTGTAACTCATTTTGAACCTGCAGCTGATGTATATTATAAGCTAGCTCAGATAGATAATTTTACTAAAGGACCAATGCGTAAGATAATCAATCATATTCATAATATGATGAGAAGTGTTAATGATAACCCTATATTTAAGCAGTATGGTATAACTCAAGAAATATTTAATAAGACCTTCGGCTTAATTGATGGTGGTTACACTAGTGATATTAATCCTACAACCTTAGCTGCAAAGTTACAGGAATATGATATAATATTAGAACCTGCAGGAGCTATTGAAGTTTATAATCAATACTTAGAATATAGAGATAAAGATTGGTCTCTTATTAACTATGGCTATACTAAAGATTATATACAAGACCAAATAGATAAGTTTCGTAAAGCTAATCCTGATTCTCCACTTAATGACAATCAGTTATTACTAGAGATAGCATCTGATGATAGTATTTTAGGAAGCTTTAGAACATTGAAGAGTTATTATGATGAGTTATATTCTACTTCTCAGAATAGTATGAATAGAGCAGGTATTAATCCAAGACATCAAGAAGCTATAGATGCTTTTAATAAGATGTTAGAAGACTTTACAGCTAGGTTTGATTATGTGCCTGGTAATCATTTACAAGCTACTTACTTAGAAGCGTTCTATGCTGATGATAGTGATGTCAACAGGAAATTAGTATATTTACCTAGCTTTACTAGACATCGTATTAATAACATAATGAGTGATGATGGAGACTTCTATCATAGTGCTACTACAATGGTTACAGCTACAGGTATTATGTTTGAAGAAGCTAGTAGAATATTAGGTTATAACAAGATTTATGATGAGATGGAGAAGAACTATAATTGGTTCTTAGCAGATAGTAATAGAAGAGCTATACAATCAGGCTTAATGTTTTACTTACACGACTTAGCTACTATCATAGATACTGAACCAGAGAATAATAATAAAGCACTTAAGATGGCTAGACGTATATCTAGTGCTCTTGGTCTTATGCCAGCTATGATGTTAATAGGTCCTAATAGTGCTATTAATAATACTATAGCTGGTAACTATATGTTAACTATGACTACAGGTACACAGCATAGAATGGGTAGATTTGAACACGATAGAGAGCAAGGTAATCAGTTAGCTTTAGCAGTTGATAGATATGGTTCTAAGATGCTAGGTCCAGGTATAACGAGAGAATTTGAAATGTTTTCTCCTGCAGGACGTAATCCTGATATTATTGACCAAGCACATAGTATAGTACAGAAGATGGCAGATAAAATGGGTGAAGGAATCATAGGCTTAATACCTGGTGGTGTAGATATGTCTACTACTTGGCGCAGGCTATTGTCTATGAAGGGTAGTGAAGATAGATTACGTGAGCATTACTTAGGTCTATTGTATAACTATTGTCTAGAAGATATAGGTGCAGGACCAGAGGTATATCAGCGTAGTAAAGACGTAGATGAGCTTACTCAAAGCCAGATTAAAAATCTTATAGAGCGTAATGCAAGACGAGCTTGGTATGATACTCAGCAAGCTTTAGGAGATTTCAGTCCTTTAGCTAAGCCGTTCTGGGCACACACTTTAGGTGATACTACTAATAATCCTATGCTATGTTTAGCTGGTGCAATGTTTAAGATGTTATATGTCTTTAGACATCCTATGGTAACTAATGTAGAAAACTTCATTACTGCACTTGCTAGATGGGGTGTATCAATTACTACACCTGAACTACGTAAGACTTTAACTCCAGAGCTAAAGAAGGCATATAAGAATACTAGTGCTATGGTAGGTTTAGGTGCTGCTTTTGCTATATATGAATTTATGAGAGATGCAGTCTTTGCTGATAGAGATAGTATTCAGATAGGCTATATTGAAACTTTCAATCCATTACAGGATTTCAGAAATCCTATTAATTTACTATATGCTTCTGTAGTTGCACCTTTATTTAATCTTAATATTAGTGAAGAAGCATATCAAAGGATACTAGCTAATAATGTTAAGTTTGTAATGAATATATTAGGTGGTAACAGATTTGCAGATGTAATAAATGCAGATGAGGGCTTAAGCGAAGTTATGCCAAGAATAGAACGTATCTGGGATTTACCTGTATATGTCTTCAATACTATCTTTTATCCTAGTACAGTACAGGGTATGACAGGTGGTAAGACTAATGTATTATACGCTAAAAGACAAGAGATGCGTGACCAATTTGGTAATCTTACTAAGTTAGATCCAGTCTGGTGGTTTGAAAGAGCCCTAGAAGCTTGGAGGATTAAAGACCCTAGTAATTGGAACGATGTTAATAACACCTTCTTAAAGAATACTCTAGGTACAGATTTCCAAACCTTTTTAGGTCTTTCAGTATGGAAGACTAATCCTCAGCCTATCTTCTGGTCTACTAATAGCAGTTACAATAGAGAGTATGCAGAAGAACGAGCTTCAAGAGTATTTAGAAAATCTAGTATGGGTAAAGCTCCTGCATACCTCCAACTGAATGCTAGAAATCTAGCTATCTATGGTAAACGTGCAACTAACTTTACATTTTATCTACCTAAAAAAAGATGATAACATTACAACGCCAAATAAATTTTTTAAGGTATGAAATAAATGAAGTTAATATACTTAGTGCTGTCAACCTAGAACGCTTAAAATTCCCCACTATTTTTAACTCAGGATAGAAAATAACTATGATACCTAAATATAAGAATATGATATACGATATGTATGAGTATATACGTAATAGAACTGTAGCAGGATTCTCAGCTGAGAGTATTACAGATGAAGTAATGAAGAGATATAAGCCTGCTATCAGATTTTATAAATGTGACTATGATATGGTTTATGAATTTATTCTAAGCTTAGCAGAGTTTGCTAGGTTTATGTATACAAATCAATTGCAAGGAGACTAAAAATGGATTTATTTATGCAGATTTTACAACAGATTGGACCTGAAGCAATGCTTCAGTTAATCCAACTGATTGTATCTATGGACCAGAATCAACTACAACAGTTAGTTCAACAGCTTCAAGAAATGATGCAACAAGGAGCTCAACAAGGACCTAGTCCTGAAGAAGCTCAAGCACAAGCTAACGCTAATATGTTCGGATAATAGCGAGGTTTACTATGCGTGACGTAATTAAGTTAGGTGGAGATATAGCATTTGAGGACCTTAATCCTCATAACTTCCACCTTAAGAATGACTATATCAATAATCTCTTATTCACTGCTCTTAATATCTTACCTCCATTGGCTAAATGTAATGTTAAGCCAAAGATATTACTAGCCTTCGTTTCTAATAGCTACGCTCAAGATAATCTAGAAGAGTATCATACTAATCCCTTGTTCTATAAGTTTACTCAAGGATTAGCTCTTAGAATTACTTGGGATAATTACTCTCAGATTGATGCTATATCTATTATACCAGATATACTGAAAGATGTTAAATCTAATGTATATGCTTATCTCAATCAAGATGAGAGTTATGTAGACCTCTACTTTGAAATGAAGGATACTACTAAGGTATTTGAGATTATTGATGGTATAACTAGACAAATTAGCTAAGCTTAAAAAGACTAAAAAAAAAGAGAGTGGATAGGTATACTGTTCACTCTCTTATCATTTAGAAGTTAGATTATCTTAAGGAATATATATACGCCTGGTCATACGGTACAAATCTAATATTATCACCTGTTGTTGTAGTACTTCCAGTAACTATTTTGAAGTTATTACTCTTAAGATAATAATTTATAATTCTCATTAATGGAGAATTCTCACTAAGTATATCTGAATATGCAGATACAACTTCATAATCATCTTGTATCTTAAGATAAATATGGTCACACAACTTCATATCCCATAATCCTAGTACCTGGTCATAGAATACTACTAGACCATTATAGACATTAACAGGATTAAATAGATACTGTAGATTAGCTCTACTAAGTCTATAGATACGCCATTCTGGTTTCTCAGTTTTGACTTCATCATTTACTGCTATCAATTCTGAGAAGTTATATTCACATATGCTCTTCTCTAGTTGTGGTGGATGCTTACTAAAGAAGATTACTTCATCAGATATTACTTTGTTACTATTAGATGAACTTCCTTCATCTAATGCTATTACTAGTGTTCTTACTAATTCATTCAGTTTCATTGTTATCTCCTATATTCTTATTATATTTAATTAAATACCATATCTCTTCTATGACATTTACTAACTTTTCTTTGAAATAAATATCATCTGATAGGTTATCTATTCTCGGATGTAATATTAAGTCTGCTATTATACCTTCTTTTGATATTACTGCACATATAGGACCTGATATTTGTATTAAATAAAACTTACTATCATAGGTCCTAGCCTTATAGATATACTCTGTTATGTTAATACCTTGCGTGAAAGTTAAAGGATAGCTAAACCTCAGTTGTGTTTTAGTCCATATCCCCTTATCATCTATACTATAAAACCCAGATTCAAGTTCATTACCAACAAGATACGCTACACTAAAGTTATCTAATTCTGGTAACTCTACTGCCATATTCATTCTAAACCATTTAATTATCTGAGTTATAGTATGATACTTATCCTTGATTTCATCTAAGTTATATCTATCTGCTATATCTAGTAAGATATCTAGATAGAATCTATACTGATTATCGTCTAATATATCATTAATGAAATCATTATAGATATTGTATCTTACCAGGGCTCTTAATCTTTCTGAGGCTATCATTATATCCTCCTTTACTCCTTTATAATTGGTCTTCTGGTATTAACTTATAAGTTAGATAATTGTATACAATTTCTCCATTTCTAGCTAGTTCTTGTCTATGATTATCTATATAATCAGTTAAGCTGTCCATATAGAAATATATACTTCTGAACCAATCCCAGAATCCTGTTCTTGCTTCTATATCATCTTCATATTTACCTATAGGCACAGTATAGCCTGATATATGACTTCCTGTGTTACTATACTCATCTAACTTGTCTACTTTGACATAATATTCTTTCATTAGTGTATGACTCCTCTTATTATTACCTTTTGATTGAAAGTGAACTCTCCATTTTCATCATACTCACAAGTTGCGAAACCCTGTTGCCATTGATTTAGCTTTGAGTAATCAAACTCTTTCGCTAAGTATCCTACTGAATAAGCTCTAAAGTATCTATCTCCTACTCTTCTGTAAAGCTGAGTCTGTACTCTGTGATAATGAAATACTACAAAGTCATCATAGATATACTTCATCATTACATCACAGATATGCTGTGGATTATAGGCTCCTCTAGGCTTTTCATTTCCGTGTACGTGCCATAACTTACCTATAGCAAAAGGCTCAGTTACATACTCTACATTCAATTCCTTGAGCTCTAATTTATCAATTAATAAAGTCGCTACAAGTTCTGCTAACTGTTCAGCTTTATTACAGATATATCGCTCTATTCTCTGCTCGTGATTACCTAAATAATATATTATTCTACTATCAGGAAATCTATTACGTAATGAATAGAGAAATTCTCTAGCTTCACCTATCTCTTCAAATAGTCTTTTGCCTCTCAGTGGATTCTTATCAAAGTCTGAAATCTCATAACAATCTATAAGGTCACCCATTATAGATATTATATCAGGCTGATATTCTTCTGCATAATCAAGCATAACTGATATAGCAGCTTTATCTTGATATGGTATATGTATATCACCTATCAACAATTCTTTCTTTATTTCCTTAGTCTCAAGTTGCATACTAGTACAATTGATTATGTCTTGATTATTTAAGGCAAAGACTATCTTTCTAGCTAGAGAATCTGTAATATTCAGTAGTTCTGCTAATCTCTTTCTACCTAATTCTTGACCTTGTTTCTGAGCTTCGTGATACAATACAATTGCCTTTTGCCATAATGCTACAGTTAACATATTCTCCATATTACTTATCCTTTTGTTCATATAGTTTTAATATTAATCTACCTAATCTCTTAGCTAATATTTCAGCTGTTTGTTCATATACGTTACTACATATAGAGGTCATATCATCATCATCTAATCCTACAAAGTTAACATAATAGGTATGAAACTCTCTAGTAAGTATATGACCTAACTCGTGACTAATAACGTACTTAGCTTGTTCTATATCGTTAATCATATTACTGGCTATATTCAGTTGAATGTATCCGTGACTATCGTCATAATTACATTCAGCCATACCACCAGATTCTAAGTTATCTACTACGTTAAGTTGGATGTCTTCAATATGTTCAAAACCAGATAGATTAATAATATAATCTATCATATCCTTTGCTAACTTTTCTAATGTCTTAACCTTCATTTATTCTCCTAGAAGTTAGATGTAATCTCATATATTTTTTTTAAAATAAAGAGTGAGTAGACTAATCTACTCACTCTCCTTATCTCAATCTGTATAGTGAAGACTAACAGTATAATAACCAATATTCCAATCTGTAATATTATGTTCTATCATATAACTTAAATAAGGCAATATTAAATACGGAGTATCTTTAAAGTAATGACCAGGTATCATATGTGGGTCATCATCTTTAGCTTTATATTGAACTTTACTTAAATCATCTTGTAAATAATCAAACATAGTATTATATAGATGAACATAATATGTTCCCATAGCATCTACAAATGAATTGCTATCAAAGAAGATAGCATCATCTTTCTGAGCTAACTTATTCTCTATTACTATCTTTTGAGTCATTTTCACTCCTTAATTCATCAAAGATTACGTCTAATTTATCCATATAACTATATATGTCTTCTAAATTAGCAACTATATTCGCTATATCATCATTACTTGGTATGATGCGTTTAAATGTTATGCTTTGATTATAATACTTATTCGTATTACCACCATACCATACCTCTACTTTAATTATGTTATAGCCTTCAAAGTCTATGTCTATAACTATATCTATTACTTTTCCTACTGTACCATAACTCAAAGATAAACGATTATCTTCAAATCTAGGATTAACTAAATAGTTTTCTACTAGATTATGTTCTAAGAACTTTTTCATTGTCTTGATTAAGACATTCTTATTCATTACCATTCTATAACTCCATTAGCTGATAATGTACCTCTAAGGTCTATAAACTTACTCATAATTACCATCGTCTAATACAGCTTGAGTATAATACGCACCAATTAAACTCTTTATGATGGTATTAATCTCATATCCAAAGATATGAGTCGCATCATAATGATATACACTACTACAACTTAAATCTACAGTAATAACAAGAATAGTCATAGCTGACTGATTATACTCTAATATGTCTAAGACGCTATATATGTGTTCATCAGTACTAGCTTCAATACTGACTTTATTTGTCCTACTATAACTTATGATTAAATCTCCAACATATAGATATTCATCCATCTTCTTAAGTCTATTATGACTTATATCATAGATAGCTCTAGCACCATCTTCATCTACATAAATATATTTCTTTATATCCATTTTAACTCCTAACTACTATGTTTTCTTCTACCATATTCAGCGATTAGTATAGCTTCTGCTATATTGTCATTATTGCCTATCAAGTCAGTAGCATCAGGAAATAACTGTTTAGCTTTAGCTATAGAAGATTTCTTATCTTCTCCTATAAGATTGAAATATTTTTTCCATTCCTGACTACTAATCTCTTCATAAGGTATTCCCTTATCTATAATAACTCCAAGTAGAATACCATAATTAATATGGCTATTTGCTATACCTTTCTGCTGATATTGGTAGACCATTGGTGTCTTACACTTTGGACACGGTTTCTTACCTATCATAGGCTTAATGATAGGCTTTTCCAAATATATCATAATATTTTTGGATTTCTTTCCAATTTTACTATAATATTTTTGGAATAGATTCCTGAATTCTTCAGGCTGACTTCTATCAGGAATACCTATTACTTCTAATATTTCATTATCTTTAATAAT
>Ga0209508_1000658_pt1 | contig 32815 bp, 34 predicted proteins | sample AD_UKC129_MetaG_FD_184427 | JGI IMG/M metagenome (GOLD analysis project Ga0209508, IMG submission 184427) | Active sludge microbial communities of municipal wastewater-treating anaerobic digesters from Canada - AD_UKC129_MetaG (SPAdes) (version 2) | ecosystem: Engineered > Bioreactor > Anaerobic... | reverse complement strand
CGGCAACCATTACGGTCCTAATGTTGACGGCTATGAATATTCTAGATGGGGAACTTATCATAGAGCAGATCACTTTGGAATAGGAGTGGATAGAACTCTAAAATCAGGGACCGGTTATACTGCTCAGTATCACAAGCAAAATTTTGAAAAATTCGAGCATCTGGATTCCTGTCCGGATGAATTATTGCTTTTTTTCCACCATGTTTCTTATATTCATAAATTAGAAAATAATAAAACGGTAATTCAACATATCTATGATACTCACTTTGAAGGAGTTGAGGATGTTCAGTGGTTAATAGATACCTGGCAACAGTTGAAAGAATTCGTTGACTCCAAAAGATATGAATCGGTTCTCAGCCGGCTTTTAGAACAGAAAGAGCACGCCGAGGAATGGCGAGACGTAATAAATACATATTTTTATAGAAAAACGATGATCAGTGACGAAAAAAGTAGAAAGATATTTTGAAAAAATGGACACTGCTTGCTTTCCCGGGTAAAGTATTTGTACCACCACTCTGGAGAAGGTAAAGCGATGTCTTAAATACAGTTCAATCTATTCTCGCTGGAAATTCTTTGATGATAAAAATACAACTTGTTCGCCATTATAGTTAACCGCAAAATCCATTACAAAGACTATGAGGGGGTAAACCCCCTCATAACCCCCTTCAAAAAGGCAAAAAAGTTAAAAACAACTGAGGGAGAAAGAGTCTCCCTCAGCGGGACAAACTCCTTTATAATTCCCTTTTTTCGTCACCCTGGCAACTTTCGAGTCGTTTTTAGTCTGCCTCTGAATGTATTTATCAGGGGGTCTACAGTATTTAAAAGCATGGATGTCTGATAAAAGCGCTCAGGCATGACAGATTAGGAAGATTCCCCGCTAAATTTCAGGCCTGACGAGTGATGAAGATTCCCGATTGAGGATTTCGGGAATGAGAGAAAGGAAAGCCCCCCGAGGGAGAGGGTTAGGGTGAGGGTAGGTTATAAGGGGGAGAAAAAGCTTCCCCCCTTATAACCCCCTGAAAAGACGAAAAGACAAACACAACACGGAGGGAAAAACCTCCGTGTTTGTCATTCCTGAATGTTTCTATCAGGAATCCAAATTATAGGGGAAAAAGACTATTTAGATTCCCGATAAAAGATTTCAGGAATAACAGAGAGGGAAGTCATTCCTGAGTGGTTCTATCAGGAATCTAAATTACTTAAGCCGAAGTTCAACCTAAAATGGTTATAATGACTTATTTTAGTGGGTTTCTTTCGAATAAGTAGTGTAGACTTTTCTTCCTATTTATGTCTAAATATCTCAGATAATGGTTGATTTATCTGTTATTGCGATTTAATATAGTAGTGTAAACTAAGAATAATAGGGTTAATGTTCATTAGAGTAATTCTTTGGAAAAAAGCAATAAAACTTAGTATTATTACTAAATTAGCAGAAAAGATACTAATACTCCCTAAATTAAAAATAGAGAGATCTTTAGTGTAGTATAGACTTTTTTATCTAAAAAACCTTAAAATCCACTCACTAAGGGCTTTTTTCCGATATCGGGTTGAACTTCGGCTTAAGGGCAAAAACATCTGAATTCCCGATCAAAGATTTCTGGGATAACGGAAGAGAACTATAAGGGGGAAAATAAATCTTCCTTATCAACCCCTGGAAATAAAGGAACAAAAAAGCAAAAGCATAAAAGTAAAAAACCACTGAAGAGTTTATAGTATCCCTTACTACATGGCAATTTCCCATTTTTTGACTTCCGATGTAAATTACTTTTTAAAGTTTTAGCAGTTTAACCAGTTTTGCGGGATACTATAAATATTCCTCTGCAATTAGAAAACACTATTCTTCGGGGAGTGGCTGAGTTGGAGGAGTGCTCTTTGCCACCTTTTTATTTTATTAGCTCGCTTACCGGCTGCTTGGTGGGGAAGACTTTCTGTTACCCCTTTGCTGGCGTATTATTTCAATAGCTGATTTTCCTCTCCGATCTGGCTGAGGTGTTGTATTCCAGATATTCATAGCTAGAGCTAGCCACTTATTTGCCTCCTCGATAGAGTCAATATTCTCCGCTAACTTGCAAACCTCATCACCAAACCCGGTAACATCGTTATTTGCCATATAGGATGGGACAATATTTTTCCATTCCTCTGATGACATGATGAGTTTAGGTTTTCCTTCTTTCTTAGCCATCTCAGACATACGGGCTACTGCTGCTTCAAGCGTATCATCTTGAGGATGTTCGACATTTTTTACCTCTTCCGGTGTTTTTGTTTTTCCTGAAGGAATCTCTCTACTTCTATGGGGTTAGGCTGAAAGAGAGTTTTTAGCCGTGGACGCATATGTGGCCCTGGAGAGATAGGCCAAGTTAACCAGCCTGGACCCACCAACCATCGGCCTTGCCCGTTGGGCAAAATATGGGCAGAGATAAGCTGTCCTTTCCTCAAAATACGACTTAACATCGGACTGTTTATTACGAACTTCTCATCTTCCAGCTCCATATCAAAACCTCGGTCATTCATAATTTTGGTGACTACGCCGGTTACATATCTTGTCTTCTGGATAGCGTCAAGAGCAAGAGAAAGTTTGGGCTCTTTTAGTATAGCCTGGGCTGCCAATTCAGCCGGATGTCGCCCATCAGGCAATTTGAAACTAAAGGTAAACCAACCCATAAACCGCCTCTCGCGGCCGGCAAAGCTACCAGTACCAGCCAGATAATCACTCGCTTTTACTTCATCGTTCCCGAAAAATTGCTCTTGAGCCTGGGCTCTAATGTTAGCAATAATATCACTTTTATAACACCATTCTACCAACCGCTCTATTGTGCTATTAGTCAATGTCATATAAATCACTCCCCCTGCAGGCTTATGCCTATATCCTCGAGCCAGGAAATTGCTCTTTCCTTCATTCTCTCTTCTTTAAAATGATACCATCTCTCCTTTTCCTCGGGATAGCGAGCCAGAACATCTTTAAATCGGCGGAAGGCACCTTTACCGTCTATAGCTACCTCAAGCAACTCGACAAGGTGCTCATCTTCCACAGTGGAAATAAAATCTACCATATCGTCATAATCCTCATAAGACTCAGCTTTGGGTATCGGTTCATAACGGTCGGGATTCTCATCAATTCTGTTCTTTAGCTCTTCAAGGTTTGCATCATCCATATAATCAGAAATAAATATTATCTCTCCTGTTTCCAGGTCTAGGTAATAATCAAGGTCGTAGGAATTATTCTCCATTGCCAAACAAAGGTCTTCCAGATTTATTTTCATGCTTCGCTTTTCATCCATATTTTCATTTTCCTCTTTTATCATCTAAGTTATAAGTCAGTTTATATTATAACCCCACAGAAGTTAAAAGTAATATAAATTTACATCAATTTCCCGCTGACCGCTGCTAAATCAGGTATTCAAGCAACTCTATACCATCGTGAAGAGTAAACAGTATGGTATTCCTAAGGTGAGCGCTACTGGCTCCCCTTCTGTTTCAGAAAGAAATGTGAATGCACCGCCTGGTAAAATAATTATTGCCGGACGATTGGGGAGAGGATTCCCATTCATAGTTTTATTTAGGATGTATGTTATCAAGTTTACACGCCCGTCCGGTGTAAGGTTAATGGTTTTATACAGCATATTGACTCCTCCTTAGATAAATTGATTCTCCTGCATTTTTATTTTTTGAATAAATCGGTCAAAGGCTATCATAATTTTCCATCCCATGATGAGGTCATGTGGCATATGATATAAGATCTTTCCACGGAATACCTCCTGTTTATTTCAACTTTTCATAAACATCGTCATCTACTGGTTCACACCATTCAGTGCTGGAGCCTTCGGTGGGAACAGATAAGGATAAATGGGCAAATGCTTCATCCTTCACTGCCCCATGCCAATGCTTAATCTCCGGTGCAATATATACTACGTCTCCGCTCTTTAGGGGTCTGGCATCTTTGCCATACTCCTGATACCATCCGTGTCCGCCCACACAGATCAAAATCTGTCCGCAGCCATGATGAATATGCCAATTATTACGGCATCCAGGTTCAAAGGTAACATTATGAATGACCACCTCTTTTTCATTTAAGAGGCTTATGTAGCTCTTTCCAGTAAAATATGGGGCGAATGCTACATTTTCCTCTCCCAATGGAAAATCAGATACCTTTTCTAATTCTTTTCTATCCATATATTATTCACTCCTTTTATTATTTGGTTGATTATTCAACGTATATTTCTTTCGCCAATGCTAACGCAGCCCATGCATTAGGCCATCCGGCATAGAACGCAAGATGGGTGATGATTTCTGCCATTTCCTCAGCACTGACACCATAATTCTTTGCATTGGTAATATGATATTTCAAAGAATTGTCAAATATCCCTTTGGTCATCAAAGCAGTCACAGTGATGATGCTGCGTTCTCTAAGTGATAGTTTATCTTCTCGTGCCCAGACCTCTCCAAAAAGCACATTATCATTTAATTCGGCAAATTTCGGTGCAAATGATTCGAAGGCATCTCTGCCCGCTGTTTGTTTTTTCATTGCTTATCATCCTTTTCCTAATTTATATTTACTTCATTCGCCCTATCGTTACCTTAAATCCGGCACCCGGCTCAAATGTAACATTGTAGATAGAACAGCCAAGTTTTGAGTTGGGTGGCACAACCATGTTCACCCATACATTGCCACTGAAATTACTACCCCCCCACCTTTTCACCCTTGGAAAATATTACGCTCTTAAATCTGCCGTTTAAAATCACCTTCCTTGCCTTTCGCATTGTTTGCATTTAATGCGGTACGGAAACCTTTCTCTTTCACATTCTTCTATTTAATAAAATTGGTTGCTATTCGCTGCTCTTTTTCTGGTAAGCAAAACTTTTCTTTTCCTAGAGCAATGCTTTTTATTAAGAAAGCCATATTTCTGCCCAGTGTTCGCATTGTTTGCAGGCCCTCTTCGTCCTTTCGCACATCTTCCGGAGTATATCCATGAACACTATTCCAATATTGACTTGAAGCAATCGGCATACCTGAATTTGTAAAATATTTGTTGATTTCATCAAAGGTTGCTGAGCATCCGCCTCTTCTTGCCGATACAACTGCCGCTCCTACCTTCATAGTTTTATCAGCAGCAAAGCTATAAAAAAGACGGTCTAAAAAAGATATAAGCGTTCCATTTGCTGATGCATAATATACAGGCGAACCAATTACAACGCCATCGGCTTGCTCAAATTTAGGTGCTGTTTCATTTACCAGATCATTAAACGCACATTTGCCTATGGTTTTGCATTTTTGGCATCCTATACACCCTCTGATATCCTTATTCCCCACATGGATAATTTCTGTTTCAATCCCTTGTTCTGTCAAGGTTTTTACCACTTCGCTCAAAGCCGTATATGTACATCCTTTCTCATTTGGGCTCCCGTTAATTAATAATACTTTCACATTATTTCCTCCTAATTCTGTTATATGTTTTTTCCAAAATTCTATCACATCATCTATCCAGTCTTCTGCGCTTGTGCCGATTCTCAGTCCAAAACCATGTCCCAAGCCCGGATATTTGTGAAACTCCACATGGTGAGATTGTACAACTTGGAGTTAACTCTAAGTCAATAGCCTTTTTGTATAGAAAGCCTGAGCGAGTTCTGGAGAAATTAAAATGGTTTATACAATTGGTGAAATGATAAAACAACTTGATGTCGCGGCTTCAACATTAAGGTATTGTGGCAAAGAGGAATTGCTGAAAAAAGTGGCTCCTTGCGGGATGGTCCGCGAATAGAGGAAAACACTTAAGAAAGGAGCCACTAAAAATTGATAAGCTCTAAAAGGCTATGCTTTAGGTAAAGTAACATAGAAAGTTGTTTTTTCTCCCACAGTACTTTCTACCGAGATATTTCCTCCATAAATATTTTCCACGATAGATTTTGCTATTGCCAGGCCTAGGCCGCTTCTGCCTCCGTTTCTACTACTTCTTGACTTATCAATTCGATAAAAGCGGTCAAAAATACGGTCTATGTGTTCTGGCTTTATTCCTTCTCCAGTGTTTTCCACGGTCAAGTCCTTTTTTTCCTGTAAAAGTGGATAGCCTTCTCATTACCTCATCTCCTCTCCAATATCCAAACTCTTTCTTAAGTTATCTAAGAAGTTAATTTCCTCCTCAGTAAAAGTTACTCTTTGCCATCTCCTACATCTCCTAATCAAAGTAGAGAATACTAACTTTAAAGCTGATTTCTCGGTAAGAAAAGAGGATACTTTAGTTCTTCTCCTTTCCGAAGCCTTGCTTCTCTCTATCAAATTAGTAGTACGACAGTAGATTCTATGATTCACTGGTAATTTAAGATGAGAAAGTAAAGCTTCTAAATCCTCATTGAGGGCTTTAACTAAGGAAGGATAGATAGAGGAATACTCTTTTCCAAATTCTTGAGCTAATGTAAGACCATCTTTATAGGTTTTAGCATCTCTTATAGCCATGAGTTCTAATTTAATCTTCGGGTCTCTCTCTTGCGGTACTTTAGAGGAGAAATTCTCCATTCTATGAAACCAGCATCTTCCTCTGATACCTTTAGGATGCTACCTCAATAGCTTTAATCAGTCCTGGAGTTCCGCAGCTCGTTACGAAAGTAGGAATCGGTAACCCTCTCTTTACCATATCCCGCAAGAATTCCAACCAGTCTTCATAGCTTTCTTGATTTCCCAATCCTAAATTGAGGAGAACTTTCTTTCCTCCTCTACATTCCCCAGGCACATAAGAAACATTATCTTACTCCATATTGTTTCTCGTACTCTTCATTATGGCATCTAAAAATAGGTACTCTACCTGAAAGGAAGAGATCTCATCTCTTAAGCTTCAAATTCCTCATTCATTTCTCGTTACTTCGCTCGCTGCAGTCTTAAGATACACTAATCTTTCGTAGCTTCTAAGAGAGCATCTTTTAATCCTGAGTAGATAGTCCCCGGGCATACATCTCTATAGTAAGCTTCTCTAAAACCTTTAGTATTCCCTTTTAAGAAAGCTCCCAGCCTAATAGGAATGGTTCTTCAATATCTCTCACTTGAGGGAGGTAGACTTCCATCTTTCCTTCTCCGGTTCTTATCTTTCTGGGCTCATAGCCATTACGGTATCCAGATCGATTCTCCTCACCTTTTGCCCTTTGATAATGGTCTCTACCTAAAAACTCAGTGGCTTCTTTCTCTAACAGTTCTTGTAAAATCAAGGCTGCTCCTTTCTTCATAATCATACTCAACCAGGATTCTCTCTCCTCTAATTTACCTTCACTTAAATCATCAAAGATTCCTGCTAATACTTGGTTTAACTCCTTGCGTAATACTACTTTTTGGTAATCTCTCCATAGTGGATGGCCTCCTTTCTATAGAATTTCCATAAAATGTACTTTACCACAATGGCCATCCACTTTTCTATTTTTACGAGGATATAGGACATAACCGGGAGATGCTGTTTTGGTTTACTTTAAAATGGGAAGCATAATAATGCTCGCCAAATTACCGGAATTAACTGAAAAAGATATTGGTAAAGAAGTTAACCTGAGTGTTGATTTTAGCAGGTTACACATTTTTGATAAAAAGACAGGTGAGAGAATCGAATTTTAATACAAATTCAGCATATATTTAAATGAGGCTGCGATATCTTGAAAATTTCAAAAATTGTTGCTATTATAAACGCAGAAAATGGGGGCAGGATAGTGAAGATAAACATAAATGAATTAATCTTAAGAAGCGGTGTTTCTCCTCCTGCTGCTTTTAAGCACTTGATGGTGACCCTGTAATAAGTGAAAAAACAAAAAGAAAAGTAGAATCATAGTTCTTGTGGTCGCCGATATCTCCAGTTCCTCTTTCCCGAAAATCATCTACGGAGTTGAGAATTTAGCTTCTGGTTGATGGTTCGACTCAGGTTGTGGTGAGGAAAAGAGTTCAGAAAAAATAGAAGAAGATATCCCGAGCTTTGATTTCTCTCTGGAGTGAGGAAAATGGAGCCTTTCTAAATTTGTTATCAACAGAGAAAGGTTACCGGAAAGCAGATTAATTTGAAACAAAAAGTCAGGTAAAGTTTAGTAGAAGAGTTTAAAGGGCTGGTTCTGGCTGATGTTGTTTATCCGAAAGATAGTTAGAGCAAAACGAGGGAGGTAAATTAGTTGAGCTTAGATAACTGTAACCATAATATTGAAATTCAAAATGAGCAAAAGTGTTGTGATTCTTCCTTGTCAGAGCAAGGTCACTCTTATGCGAACATGCTCAAGGTGTTAGATGCTTCTGCAGAAAAGCTGGGAGTTTGCTGGGATGATTATGTTCCTCTCCGTTATCCAGAAAGAGAACTAACTGTTTCTATTCCAGTGGAAATGGATGATGGACATGTTAAGGTTTTTACTGGTTATCGGGTCCAGCATTCTAGTGTTCGAGGTCCGTGTAAAGGAGGATTGCGTTATTCTTCAGATGTCGACCTTGATGAAGTGAGGACTCTAGCTGCTCTAATGACGTGGAAATGTGCCGTGGTTAATATCCCTTATGGTGGAGCTAAAGGGGGAGTGCAATGTGACCCGGGGAAACTTTCTTCCCGGGAGCTTATGAGGGTTACCCGCCGTTATACAGCAATGATTCTTCCTTTAATCGGGCCAGAAAAAGACATTCCTGCTCCGGATGTTAACACCAATGCCCAGATTATGGGATGGATTATGGACACCTATAGTGTATTTAAAGGTTTTACTGTTCCAGGAGTAGTTACGGGAAAACCTATAGAAATTGGTGGATCGCTAGGGAGAGAAGATGCAACTGGTAGAGGGGTGTTATTTACCATCAATCAAATTGCTCTCCAAAAAGGAATTGATTTAAGTAAAGCATCTTTTGCTATTCAGGGATTCGGAAAAGTAGGCGAAGCGATAGCCCGGCTTCTATATCAGGAAGGATATCGAGTTGTAGCTATAAGTGATATCAGCGGAGGAATGTATAAAAAAGAAGGGCTTGACATAATGGATATATCAAACTATGTAAAGAAAAATCCTTCTCATCTCATTGAGGGGTACGAAGCTGAAGGGATTTCATCTCTTACTAATCAGGAGTTACTAACTTTAGAGGTTGACATTTTAGTTCCTTCAGCTAGGGAAAACCAGATAACTAAAGATAACGCCCGGGATATAAAGGCAAAAATTATCGTCGAAGCAGCTAATGGACCCACTACTCTTGAGGCAGATCAAATTCTCAGCGAAAGGGGCATAACCGTTGTTCCTGACATTCTATCTAATGCTGGGGGAGTGGTAGTATCTTACTTAGAGTGGGTTCAAAATATTCAATCTTTAATGTGGGATGAGGAAAAAGTTAATACTTTTCTCCAGAAAATTATGGAGAGGAGTTTCCAGGAAGTATGGGAATTTCAAGAGCAGAATAGAGTCCCTCTGCGAGAAGCTGCTTATATGTTGGCCCTTGATCGGACAATTAAAGCAAGAAAGATACGAGGGAATTTTCCTTAATACTGGTTTTCCCTCCAGATAATTGGTAGAAAATAAAGGTGGACACCGCTTGCTTTCCCGGGTGAGGTATTTGCATCACCACTCCGGAGAAGGCAAAGCGGTATCCCGGTTTATTCTTGCCGAGAATTCTTTAATGTAAAAATACAACTTTTGCGATGTAGGGTTTCCCCAGGGTAGCCGAATAGAAGAATTCAGTAAAGCCCTCCTTCTTTCCGTAGCAGTAAAGCCTTCTTTAGAGAATTTGCATAACTTATGAAAAACATCTAGCAATTATCTGCATAAAAATATTTTTTAGAAATTTTTCATAATATCTTGCAAATTTCAAAAACTGTGCTATGGTAAGCGTAGAAAATGGAGGCAGGATAGTGAAGATAACTATAAATGAATTAGCCCGGAGAAGTGGTGTTTCTCCTTCTACTGTTTCCAGGGCGCTTAATGATGACCCTGTAATAAGCGAGGAAACAAAAAGAAAAGTTATGCAAGTAGCAAAAGAACTTAATTATACTCCGGTAAGAAGTAGAAAAAGATCTTCCACCAGGAAAAGGAGTAGAATCATAGCTCTCATGGTCACCGATATCTCCAATCCTTTTTTTCCAGAAATTGTTCATGGTGTGGAGGATTTAGCTTTTGATTCTGGTTATAGCGTGAGTTTATGGAATACCAGGGAAGATATGGAACGGGAAAAGCAATATGTTGAGACTCTAAAGGTAAGCGAAGTAGATGGCATTATCTTAGGGTCCTCCCGGATTGGAGAGGAGCAGATTAGAGAAGTAGTAAATAGTGATATCCCCTGTGTAATTATAAATAGAATAATCGAGGGCATCCCCAGTGTTTTTGCTGATTATGAAAGCGGTGCTTATCAGGCAACAAAATATCTTTTGAGTTTGGGGCATGAGAGGATTGCTCTAATCAATGGTCCAAATAGTGCTCAACCCAGTCTGTGGCGAGAAAAGGGATTTCTGAGAGCTTTAAAGGAATCGGGAAGAGAGGTTAAGAAAGGCCTTTTGAGTTTTAATTTGCCTGTGGTAGAAGGAGGATATGTAGCTACTCTTAAATTATTGAGCATTGATAATCCTCCTAGTGCTATTTTTGCTTATAACGATCTTGTAGCTCTGGGAGCTATGAAAGCAATAAGGGAGAAGAATTTGTTGATTTCTAAAGATATTTCCCTGATTGGATACGATGACATTTTTCTTTCTGCTTATCTTGATCCACCACTGACTACTGTCAATCAGCCTAAATATATGATGGGAAAATTAGCTGCTGATTTACTTTTTCGATTGATAAACGGGGAAAAAGTTAAGAATAATCAGATAAGCTTGAAGCCGGAATTAGTAATCAGGTCCTCTTGCGGAGTAAGGGTGTAGAGGAAAATGTTTACAGAAAAAAGAAGTTGGGTAATAAAATACTGTTATTTGATGCTTGATAAGAATTATGTCAAGAATTGCAACAAATAGGTACAGTATTTTCCCTGGCTGAAGATTGGCTCTTTATTTTCTACTTATTTAAATTACTGGTAGAGGAGGTATGAAATTGGTAAAGATATCTTTTATAGGAGCAGGAAGTATAAGGTATACGCTTGCATTAGTTGGAGATTTAGCAAAGACGAAAGAACTTTCAGGAAGTCTGATTTCGTTAATGGATGTGGATGAAGAAAGGTTAGAAGCAGTATATAATCTGGCAAAAAGATATACGGATGAGGTGGGAGGAAACTTAAAATTAGAAAAAACAACGGATAGGGAAGAATCACTGCAGGGGGCGGATTTTGTGATTAATACAGCATTGTACCGAGCACCAGGCCATGAAGATGGTTATGTGAGCTATGAGATCATGAGGGATGTAGCGGAGAAATATGGGTATTATAGAGGAATAGACAGCCAGGAATTTAATATGGTGTCAGATTATTATACATTCACCAATTATAATCATTTAAAGCTTTCCTTAGATATAGCAAAATCGGTAGAAAAAATCTGTCCTGATGCTTACTTCATACAAACGGCCAATCCCGTTTTTGAAATAACTCAGTTAATTTTGAGACAAACTACTGTTAAGGCGATTGGTTTTTGCCACGGATTCTCAGGACTCTTTGCAGTTTTCCATGTTCTGGGCCTGAACCCGGAAGAAGTGGACTGGCAAGTTGCCGGGGTAAATCATGGTATATGGTTAAATCGTTTTCTCTACCGAGGAGAAAATGCTTATCCTTTACTTGATAGATGGATAGAGGAAAAATCTCAGTATTGGCAGCCAGAAAACCCCTGGGATGTTCATCTAAGCCCTGCGGTAGTGGATATGTATAGATTTTATGGTTTATTGCCAGTTGGAGATACCTGTCGCAATGGAACCTGGAAATATAATTATAACCTCGATGCTAAGAAGAAGTGGCATGGAAAGTTTGGAGGTATAGATAATGAGATAGAGAGACCCAGATTCTATGAAGAACTGAGACAGAGAAAAAGGATGATAATAGAATTATCAAAGGACTCCGGGATAAAATTAACTAAAACCTGGCCAGAAGAGTTTTCTATGGATAAGATGAGTGGGGAGCAACAAGTACCGTTCATAAACGCGATAGTGAATAATAAAGCCACCAGGTTAGTCTTGAATATTCTAAACCAGGGGGTAGTAAAGGGAATATCTGACGATGTAGTTGTTGAGATACCTCTTGAAGTTGATGAAAGCGGGATACATCCTGAAAGAATAGAGCCCCCTTTGCCAGATAAGGTAATAAAATACTATTTGACGCCAAGAATAACGCGGATGGAAATGGCTATAGATGCTTTTACTACGGGAGATAGAAAAATATTAGAGGAACTTCTGGTAAGAGACCCGAGAACGAAAAACTATGAAGATATTTCCAGGTTATGGGATGAAATATTCAGCTTACCTTTTAATCAGGAGATGAAGGTTCATTATAGTATCCCGCAAAACTGATTAAAATGTTAAAAACTTTAAAAAGTAAATTATATCGAAAGTCAAAAACTCAAGGTCGCTACGCTGGGGTCTTTTCTCCAGCATACTGGTGGATATTTTCCCACCAGTAGTTTTTGTTTATTTGCTTTTTAAGTCTTTGTTCTTTTCTTTTGCTTTTTTGGGGGTTATAAGGGGGCGCTCCCCACTGAGGGAGACTCTTTCCCCCTCATAGTCATTATAATGGATTTTGCGGTTAACTATATTCAGATCCAAAATCTAAATATGCTTTATAAAGCAAGCGGGAGGAAAAAATGAGTGATTTTTCTAAAACAAAAGAAGTAGTTAAGAAAATAGGGGAAAGGATAAACCTTCTTTTACGAGTTTATTCTTCTAATTATCATCGAGAAGAACTGGGAATGGTAATTTATCCGGTAAAGGGAGAAAAAGAGAGATATTTAGGAGTGTGGTCGAGGGATAAGAAATTTTACTTTGCCGATCCTCTTTTTTTAGAACCACAGGAAGAAAAAGGGGGATTTTTCTTCCTCTATCCTTTTCATTTTAAGAATTATTTAACCTTGAGTGGTTATTTTCCTGACCTAAAACCTCAGCCTGCAGGGGTGAGAACTTCCTTAGGTTGTGGAGATAGGTTGGGTTTAGTATCTCGAGCTCACTTAGAAGCGATTAAAGATTATCCGGTTTTTCCGGTGATTGCTCAACAGTCTCCCCGGGAACTCCAGAAAATGGAAAGGACCTTTCAGGATGTGTTGCTCGATGCCGCCTGGGGAGTGTTAGAGAGCGGAAATCTTACCCCTTTTGGTGCGGATGCTGACCATTTGAAAGATGAAGAGTATCTTCGGGCGGGGATAGAGAGTGGTTTTTCTATGTACACTCTGGATGGAAGCGGAGTAGCCAGCTACGAGATGCTTTCTAAGTCGGAGAAAGAATTGCAAAAGATATTTGATAGTATGCCTCAAGGAGAGAGAGAAATTTTTAATCGGTATGCTGACCGGACGCTCACTCTTCAGGGAGGTTTAGAGTTAGATTTTAGAAAAGAAAAGTTTTTTCCTCTCTTTAAGGTTTATTTTCCGGTAATAAATTTTGTAGAGAAAATGAATTTTATCTTGCAGGAGAGACTTTCTTCTTATGATTTGGAGGTATCGCTAGATGAAGGAGAAGGGGTAACTTCTCCTGAAGTTCATTTTTTTGTAGCTGAGGAGCTACACCGAAGAGGCATAGATTTTAAAAGCTTGGCTCCTCGCTTCCCGGGAAGTTTTGAAAAAGCTATCGATTACCAGGGGAATATTCAAGAATTTTCTTTCTCCCTCCAGAGCCATGTGATTGTGCAACAGGAAATCGGAGGTTATCGATTGAGTCTGCATTCTGGAAGTGACAAATTCAGCATTTATCCTGTTTTTTCTCGAGAGACCAATCAACTTTTCCATTTGAAAACCTCGGGCACCAGCTGGCTTAAAGGTTTAGAGGTAGTAGCTCACAAAGACCCTCAGCTTTTCCGAAAAATTTATGAACTGAGTGAAGAAGAGTTAGAAGAAAATAGCAAAGCTTACCAAATTTCTTTTACCAAAGAAGATATTCATCGAGACATGAACACCATTCCAGATAGCGACCTTCTCATTCTTTTTTCTCACCCCCTAATTCGTCAATTCTTACACATTTCTTATGGTTCGGTCTGGCGAGCTTTTAAGTCAGAACTCAGCCATCTCTTTTTCCAGTATGAAGAAGAACATTATCGTTTAGTAAGAGAAAATATGGAACGACATCTTCGTTTTCTATTTTCCCTGGAAGAAAATATCGAGTAGAATAGATGAGAAAGGGGTAAATAAAATGTCTTATGTAGAAGAGCTTTTTTCCATTCAAGGTAAAGTGGTGCTGTGTACCGGCGGAGCCGGAATTTTGATGTCAGCTATTAGTGAAGGTTTAGGAAAAGCAGAAGCGAAAATCATTCTCACCGACATTGCTCCTCTGGAAGAAAGGTTAGAAGCTTTGAAAAGTAAGGGGATAGAAGCCAAAGGGTATTATATGGATGCTATGGATAAAAAAAGTGTAGAGGAAGTGGCACAAAAGGTAAAACAGGAATTTGGGGGAATAGATGCTCTATTAAATGCCGCGGGAGGGAATATGAAAGATGCTACTACCTCTCCTGAGGTTTCTTTCTTTGATCTGCCCTTGGAGCCTTTGCAAAAAGTGGTGATGCTCAACCTCTTTGGAGGGGCAATCATCCCTTCTCAAGTTTTTGCTCGTATGATGATAGAAAGTGGCCGAGAAGGAAATATAATTAATTTTTCTTCTATGAATGCTTTTCGCCCTCTTACTCGAATAGTTGGTTATTCTGCGGCTAAAGCAGCGGTGAGTAACTTTACTCAATGGTTAGCGGTTTATTTAGCTCAAGAATACAATCCTAAAGTACGGGTGAATGCTCTGGCTCCAGGATTTTTTATCACCAACCAGAATCGTTATCTTCTCACTAAAGAAGATGGTAGTTTGACCCCTCGAGGAGAGGCGGTTATTTATCACACTCCCTTAGGCCGGTTTGGAGTGCCAGAAGATTTGATCGGGACAATAATCTGGCTTCTTTCTCCTGCCTCTTCTTTTGTTACTGGAGTAGTAGTGCCTATTGATGGAGGGTTTAACGCTTTTTCGGGAGTATAGTTATGAATGCCCACTTAGTGCTTACTATAGATATTGGAACTTCTTCTTGTAAAGTATGCATATTTGATGCTCGAGGAGAAATATTGAAAACGAGTAAAAGAGAATATCCATCTTATTCTCCTGCTCCTGGTTTTGCCGAACAAAATCCGGAAGAAATCTACCAGGCAATAAAAAGAGCAGTAGAAGAAGTGTTGGAAGATTTTTCTCCCCGAGAAGTAGAGTTTATTTCTTTTGATACTATGCTCCATAGTTTTCTTCTGGTAGATAGAGAGAGAATTCCTTTATATCCTCTTCTTAACTGGATGGATACGAGATGTGCTGATGAAGTGGAGAGATTGAAACCTCTTTATCGAGAGCGAAAGCTCTATTTTAAAAACGCTGCTCCTCTTCACACTATATACCATATTCCTCGAGTCTGGTGGTTCAGAAAAAATCAGCCTCATCTGTGGGAAAAAACTTCTCGAGTTCTCAGCATAAAAGATTGGATTTTAGAGAAAATCACTGGAGAGCTTTTCTGTGATTATTCTACTGCCTCAGCCACTGGCCTTTTAAACCTTTCCTCTTTTTCTTGGGACGAGGAAATTCTTGATTTTGCAGGAATTTCTCTTGATAAACTTCCTCTACTTGTTGCTCCAGAATATACTGCTCCCCTAAAAGGGGGAGATTTTACTCAAGATACTGGGTTACTACCTGGTACTCCGGTTATCTGGGGAGGGGGAGATGGTCCTTTTGCTAATTTAGGTGATGGAGCTTTTCGAGAAGGAGAAATGGTAGTAACAGTAGGTTCTTCTGGAGCAGTGAGGATGTGTTCTCCTCATCCAGTATTTGACTCTGGAGAACGGAGCTGGTGTTATTATTTGGCTGATGGAATATGGGTTGGAGGTGGAGCTATAAACAATGGAGGAATTGTCTATTCCTGGGTAAAAGATTTAACAGGGGAAGAAGAGTGGGAATGGGATATTCATCGGGAACGTCCCTTATTTCTTCCTTTTTTGACTGGGGAGCGAAGTCCTAACTGGAATGCTTATGCTCGAGGGATTATATTTGGGTTATCCTATTTCCATGAAAGAGCAGCTCTTCTCCAAGCTGCTTTTGAAGGGGTGGCATTTCGGGTTCGCTCTATTTATGATTTATTGCAGGAAGTGATGGGAGAGCCTCACCGAATAGTGATAAGCGGAGGATTTGCCTCTTCAGATAAAGGGCAGAGAGTATTATGTGATGTTTTAGGCACAAAGGTGGAGCTGAGTAGCTATCCTTCGGCTCCGGCCAAGGGAGCATTTCTTTTATCTTGTAAGCTCCGGGGAGAAGTTTCTTCTCTAAATGAATTGCCAGGCTCTTTTTTCCCTTCGTATTCAATTATAAATCCCGATCCTGAAGCTCAAAAATTTTACGAAGAATTTTATCAATTCTATAAGAAAGTATACTGGAAAAACCAGGAACTTTTTCAGGAGTTTTCCCGTTTTCATTTAGCTTGAAGTTAGCTAAAAGATATGGGAAGGGGAAAGAGAAGTAAAGGAATTCTGGTAAGAGACCACCTGATTTCTGCCTTGCTTTTTGGCCTGATAAAGAGCCTGATCGGCTTTAATTAGCAATTCTCTTGGCGTTTGGGCATCTTTGGGGTAGCTGGCAACTCCTAAACTAATGGTGAATTTGCTTGGTCCTTCTTTGCCTTCTCGGGAGAAATTTTCTACCCTCTGACGTATTCTTTCTGCCACTTTTTGAGCTCTTTCTTTTTCTTCGTGTAATATGATAATGAATTCTTCTCCTCCAAAACGAAATACCAGGTCTTCTTCTCTGGTACTGGATATCAATATTTTTCCCAAGTCCTGGAGTACTTTATCTCCAGCAGGGTGGCCATAGGTATCGTTTATCTTTTTGAACAGGTCAATATCAGCTACGATTAAAGAAAGCGGGCGATTATTTGATTGAGCAGCTTCGAATTCTTGAGGGAACATCTTTTCGAAAAATCCCCGGTTAAAAAGTTGAGTGAGAGAATCTGTGATAGCTATTTTTTGAGCAGTTTCTTTTTCCTGGTCTGCTTCCATAAGCTTCAGGTCTAGCTTGGCCAGGGCGATTTCTAATTCCTGATTCCGTTCTTCTAATTCCTGGTTGAGGGTTTTTATCTCTTCCAAAGCTTGTTTTAGCTCTTCTTCTTTTTCCTCTATTTCTCTGAGGTTAGTAATTACCATCAAAGTTCCCAGCATCTCTTCTTTTATGATTAAAGGACTGGCGGAAAGAAGCACAGGAATCATCTTGCCTTCTGAGGATAAGAGGTAAGACCTTTCCACCTTTTTATCTTCGCTGCTATCCCATTTGTAGAGATGGGGTATTTTTTCTTTTTCTCCAGAAGGAAATAACTCGTCGATATTTTTTCCAATTAAGTCTTCTTCAGAATATCCAGTGAGTTTTATCAACTGGGAGTTGGCGAATTTTAGCTTCCCTTCCAGGCTTAAAACTACTACTGCCTGGCTCATCTCCTGGAGCAAAGTTTTAAGATAAGTTTGCTCGAGGAGGAGTAAGGTTTCTCTTTTTTCTATGGCCTGCCGCATATGATTCAGTACATCTGATAACTGAACTATTTCCTGAGGACCCCCTACGAGAGGGGAGAGGGAATAGTTTCCTTGAGCGTATTCTTTAGCTATGAAAGCAAGATGAGAGAGAGGCCAAGATAGCTTCCTGAGCAGGACATAAAGAAGGGAAAGGGTGACAGCTAAAATTAATATCCCCAAGATTCCAGCAAGTTTTAAAGTTTTTTGAGAATAGCTTAAAATTTCTCCCTCCTGGATACTGGCTACCACTTTCCAGGAAGAGTAAGGGATGTCTTCCATCCACATTAGATAATCTTCTCCTTGAATATGTTGTATCAGAGGAGACTGGTTTTTTAGAGGAAGAGAGGGGAAAGTTTTCCCGATATTTTCTGAATTAGTGGAGAGTAAAATGTTATTATTCTGGTCTAAGATGATAATTCTTCCAGTTTCGAGGAATTGAGTGGAAGATACGAATTGCCTTATTTTTCCTTGTTCTAAAGCCATTCCTCCTACTATTGCTCCCTGAAATTCTCCGTTTTCTATTACGGGAATGCTATAGGATATAATATTGGTGTCTAATATGGATTTTATATAGCCGCTTAGATAAGGTTTTAAGGATTCCTGGGTTTTCTGGAAATATTCTCTGTGACTGAGGTTTTCTCCAATCAACGATTCTTGGTTCTCAGGCCAGGCTTTTATTACTATTCCCTCTCGGTTAAGTACTAACAAGGTATCAAAAGATTGAAGCAGGTAATCTATCAAATAGGGTTCTAACTTATTTTCTCCTATCATTTTTTTAAGTAACAAGAGTTCGATTCTTCTTTCTTCCATAGTCTGGGAGATGCTTTGTTGGGTGAGACGAACAATGGTTTGCATGGTGTCGAAAGCCTGCATAATGAAGTGCTGGGTAGAAGAACGATATCCCAGGTAACCAAAAACAGATACAGTAAAAATAAAAATTAAAGTAGTTAAAATTATTAATTCTGAAGAAAAAGAGTATTTTTTCAGCATGACAAGATTTTATCATAAAAAAACTAATTTTTAATATTTGTAGTCTTCTACACAAAAAATTATGAATTTTTTATTAGAGAGTTGTGTCACTCATCTGGCTACTTCTACTCTACAGTTGCTGGGAAGTTAAGTGCCCACAAACATGGTGCAGGTGATGTACAAGCTATTGCCTTTTTCCCGGTCAAAGCACGGTTTTTTAGTCTTTACTCGACAAAAATTAAAGAATAGGCTAAACTGCACTCTGGACATCATTTTGCCTTTTCTGGAGTGGTTGTGGTGATGTAAGTAACCTTGCCTTAGAAAACAAGCGGTGTTCATTCTTGTTTGACTTTCTATCAATTATTTGAGAGAAAAGCCCAAAATACTGAAGTAGAGGAGAGATTGGCAATGGGAAAGAAATGCATAAGTATATCGATTTTGGTGGTCGTTTCAATGTTTTTAAGTGTTGCGGTTGCTGCGGTGGATAATACTGAAATAGAAAATATTATAAGAAACGCTCCTACCCAGGAAGATTACCCTGATGCAGGAGGAGTGATTATAAAGAGTGAGACGGTATGCGATTTTACCGAGGTTCCTTACAGAACGCAGGTTAATAGAATTTGTAAAATATTTAACGAAAGAGGGATTGGAGAATTTAGTGAAATCAAGATAAGGTATGATGAAAAAAGGGAAGAGATTGAATTACTTAAAGCATATACAATAAAGCCAGATGGAGAAGTTATCGAGGTCGACGAGAATGCAGTCCATGATGTAACTCCACCAGAGCTAACTGAGGCTAGGATATATTCACATATCAAAGATAAAGTGATTAATTTTCCAGGATTAGAACCTGGTTCAATAATTGTCTGTAGCTATTTAATAAAAGAAATAGAGCCTTTGATAGAAGGTCATTTCTGGTATACCGAGCAGTATGGTTACACAGAGCCCATTGAAGAAAACAGTTTAATTGTAAAAGTACCGGATAATAAGGATATTTATTATCAAACAACGAGGGGCGACCTTGAGCCAGAGATAGAAACAGAGAACGGCTATAAAAAATATACCTGGAAAAAACTGGATATACCTGCAGTTACTCTCGAGGTATCCATGCCACCTCTTATAGACATAGTACCTGTAGTAAGGATTTCTACATTTCAATCATGGCAGGAATTCAGTGACTGGTATTCAAGTCTTATTACAGACCAGTACGAGTTAGATGGCGCAATAAGGGATAAAATAAACGAATTGACAGCAAATGGTAAGTTGCGTGAAGATAAGGTTAAGGCCCTTTATAACTATGTAGCTACTAATATTCGCTACGTAGGGTTAGAATTTGGTATAGATGGTTTTAAACCGCATAAATCTACAGAAGTGTTTAAAAATAAGTATGGAGATTGTAAAGACAAGGCTACTTTACTGATTGCTATGTTGGGTGAGATTGGTGTTCAGGCAGAACCTGTTTTAATTGGTACAGGAGGCTATTTTAATCTGGAAATTGCCAGTCCCGAATATTTTGACCACATGATTGTTTATCTGCCGGAGGAAGATTTATATCTCGACCCCACTAGTGATGTAACTATGTTTGGGAATATACCGGCGTATGACCAGGGTAAGAAAGTATTAATCCCGACGAGAAATAAAATTGTAGAGACGCCACTTGCTCCTGCTGAAGAAAACTGTGAGAGTATAAAAGAAAAAGTAACGTTAGCTGCTGATGGTTCAGCCAGTATTAATATCAGCTGGTATGATAGCGGGGTATATGATTTTATCTATAAAAATATATTTAAACAATATAGCAGAGAACAGCAAGAATTAGTTTTAAAACAAATTATTAATTCATTTTATCCTGACGGAGATATTAATAGATGTGAAATAAAAGGAGTTGAGGGCTTAGAACAGGAATTTAATGTTGAAGTTGATTTAAATCTTAAAAATTATGCTCAGATAATGGGTAATGTCATGACTTTTAAGCCTTTTATGATCGGGTTGAACGTAAGTACAGTAGTAGGACCTGAAAAAAGAGACACTCCTCTCTATATAGGTTATAAACTAAGTGCTCACCGGGAGATAATTGTTGATTTGCCTGAAGGTTATGTCGTTAACTTTACGCCCGAAAGTGTGGAAATAGATAACGAAGCTGGAACCTTAAAAAGTACTTTTAATTTTGATGAAAAACAAATGCATATATTACTGGACTTAAAGACTAAAATGCATATTGTAGAGCTTGATAAATATGAACAATTGCGTGATTTATTTAATAAAGCTACCGAAAACACGCAGCAGCAAGTAATGATCGGGAAAAAATAAGGTATTGAAATGCCTGAATTTAACCTATGGGTGAGAGATATTTTCAGAATTAGAAATGTAATCTCCGGGAGTGACAGATACTGAGGTGGAAAGCTATCTCCCGGAGAAAATATGAACTTTGGTGGTTGGTGTCTTATCCATAATAAAGTATTTCCAGAGGTATATATTATGATTTAATCTAATCTGTTTTTCTCGTCTTAAAATTAAAAGGACTCGTCATTCGGTGAGATAAACTTGTAAAACTTTCCCTTTCCCTTTATAATTATTCTTGGAAGGAGAGGTGGCTGAGTGGACGAAGGCGCCCGCCTGGAGAGCGGGTAGACAGGCGTCGAACCTGTCTCGTGGGTTCAAATCCCACCCTCTCCGCCAGATTTTGCCTCTAATCGTGCTAAGCGGGGAGATAGCGGTGCCCTGTACCTGCAATCCGCTACAGCAGGGCTGAATTCCGACAGGAGGTTCTTTCTTTTCGGTTCCGGGTGGAGGAACGGAACGATGAAGGTTGGGTCTTGCGCGACGAATCTTCACCAACCCCGTCAGGCCTGGGAGGGAGCAGCGGTACGTGAAGCTCTTCGGGTGCCGCAAGAGCGCCTAACCGGAGTTTACTGCCTCTGCTACGACCGGGAAGAAATTATCGAATGTCGGTGTACGATTAGAGGCAATTTATTGAAAAAAATAAGAAGGTAGAACGTTGGCTTACCTGTCACTCTATAGAAAGTGGAGACCGTCTCGTTTTGAAGAGGTAGTGGGACAAGAGGTATCGGTACATATTTTGACCCGTTCCTTGGAAAAAAAACGACTTCATCATGCTTACCTTTTTTGTGGACCACGAGGAGTAGGAAAAACTACTACTGCTCGCCTTCTGGCTATGGCAGTTAACTGCGAGAAGGGGATAACCTCACAGCCTTGTGGGGAGTGCGAAAGTTGCCGGTCCATCCAAGAGGGAAATTCTCTGGATGTGGTAGAAATTGACGCTGCTTCTCACCGGGGTATAGATGAAATACGAGAGCTCCGGGAGAGAGTTAAATATGCTCCTTTACAATCTCGCTTCAAAGTTTACATAATTGATGAAGTGCATATGCTTACCACCGAAGCTTTTAACGCTTTGCTCAAAACCCTGGAAGAGCCGCCAGAGCATGTTATATTTGTGCTGGCTACTACTGAGCCTCGCCGCCTTCCCGATACCATCATTTCTCGCTGTGTAAAAATCACTTTTAATCCGCTACCGGAAGAAGCTGTGGTGGAAAAGTTAAAAGAGATAGCTAAAGAAGAAGGAAGTACTATTGAAGAGGAAGTTTTCTCTCTCATAGCTCGTAAAGTGGGAGGTTCTATGCGAGATGCCGAAGGGATGCTGGAACAAATTTTAGCCTGGGGAGGAGAGGAGGCTGTAGATTTAGCTACTGCTTCCTTGATTTTAAGAGAAATAGATAGTGAGGATTTTACCCGGCTTTTGGAGCTCATAATTCGGGGGAATAAGGGAAAAGTGCTTTTACTTCTTAATCAGTGGATTCAAAGAGGGCTAAGCCCGGAGGATATCAGCTATAGCCTGGAAAGTTATCTGCGGGAATTGCTACTATTATGCCTTACTCAAGACAAGAGGGAAAAGAAAAAAGAGCAGTGGCAATCTTTAATTAAAGGAGTCAGCGAAGAAGCTCTGCAAAAAGCTTTACAGAGAGTAAGCTATCTGGAATTTGAGCTCCGTCGTTCTTCACAACCTCGGGTGTTGTTAGAACTTTGTTTATTGGATATAATTAAGTGCTTAGCACAACCTGAATTACCTGAAGAAAATCCGGTACAGGAGGAAGTTATCCAGAAACCGGAAGGGACTAATGGTAATTTCTGGCCAGAGATTTTACAAGAGGTGAAAAAAGCTAAAATTTCTCTTTATGCTTTTTTGCAGGCAGCTGAATTTAGAGAAATGGGTCCTTCTCATGCTGTTTTAACTTTTAATTCTAATTGTCAATTTCACAAAGAGAGTGTTGAGAGGGAAGAGAACTTGAACATCCTTAAGGAAGTTTTAGCTAAAAGACGGGGGGGGAATTGGGAAATAGAATGTGTTATAGATGAGAAGGTTCCTGCAGTAGAAGCAGGAAAGGAGAGGGAGGAAAAGAAAAACAGGGAAGAGGAACAGTTTCCTCATAATTATAAGTCATTGCTTGGTGAGGTTATGGACCTTTTCTCCGGGGTACTGGTTGACTATTCCTTAAGTGAGGAAATTGCGAAAGGTGGGTGGGAAGATGCAGAACTGGAAAAATCTGATGAAGGAAGCCCAGAAGATGCAAGCTAAAATAGCCAAAATGCAGGAGGAGTTGAAAGAAAAAACGGTGGAAGCCTCCTCTGGTGGTGGGATGGTAAAAGTAGTTTGTAACGGACAGCAAGAGATAATCAATATTGAAATTGAGCCCGAACTACTGGAAGAAAAAGACGTGGAAATGCTGCAAGATTTAGTTTTAGCGGCAGTAAACGAGGCTTTGCGCCGTTCACGAGAAATAGCTGAAGAAGAGATGGGTAAAATTACCGGGGGATTAAACCTTCCTGGTTTAATGTAAAGAGGGACATCGTTGATAGAATCTTATCCTGAAGCTCTGTCAAGGCTGATTTCCGCTTTTTCTCGTTTGCCCGGTATCGGGCCCAAAACTGCTCAGCGCTTGGCTTTTTATCTGGTTAAATCTCCTTCTTTAGAGGTAGAAGAATTATTGTCTTCCCTGCAGGAGGTAAAAGAAAAAATCCATTTTTGCTCGGTCTGCGGGTTTTATGCTGAAGGGGATAAATGTAAAATTTGTGAAAGTTCCCAGAGAGACCGAAGTGTAGTTTGCGTCGTAGAAAGACCCCAAGATGTTCTGGCTATAGAGAAAACAGGATTTCGGGGGTTGTATCATGTTCTGCAGGGTATTATTTCTCCTCTTTCTGGCATCGGTCCAGAAAAGCTCAAAATTAAGGAATTGTTAGAAAGAGTGAGCCAAGGGGAAATAAAGGAGGTGATCTTAGCTATCAGTCCTTCGGTGGATGGGGAAGCGACTGCTCTTTATTTAGCGCAAAAATTATCATCGTTTCCCATTCTCGTGACTCTTATCGCTCGAGGATTGCCTTCTGGTGGAGACCTGGAGTTTGCTGATGAAGTAACTTTGCAAGAAGCTTTACAAGGTAGAAGAAGAATTAGCCTAAAACCGAGAAAGGAGGAATAACAATCTTGAAAAAGCCCTTAGAAATCAGGTGGCACGGTCGAGGTGGGCAAGGAGTAGTTACTGCCTCTCGAATTTTAGCTGATGCGACTTTACGAGAGGGAAAATATTTTCAATCTTTTCCCGAGTATGGCCCGGAGAGAATGGGAGCTCCGGTAAAGGCTTTTAATCGTATCAGCTCTCAACCGCTTCGTATGCACTGTGGAGTAACTAATCCAGAAATAGTGGTGGTAGTAGATCCTACTCTTTTAGGTTTAGCTGAAATTTTAGAAGGGTTGGATGGAAAAGGAACTATAGTGGTCAATTTTGAGGGTTCTCCTCAAGAACTACGAGAAACATTAGGATTTAAAGGAGGAACAGTGGTTACGGTAGATGCCTCTCAGATTTCTCGAGATGTCCTGGGGAGAGTGGTAGTTAACACCCCTATGCTGGGTGCTCTAAATAAGGTGCTTTCAGAAGTAAGCATGGAGAACCTCTTAGAGGCTGTTCGTTCCCAGTTTGGAGAAAAACTGAGACCAGAAGTTATAGAAAAAAACTTGCTTTGTCTTACTAAAGCTTATGAGGAGGCACAAGTAGATGGGTGAACTCAAAGGATGGAAAGAATTGGTGCCCGGTGGGTTAATTGTGGAACCAGGTAATGCGAGAGATTATAAGACCGGAGATTGGCGAACTGAAAAACCGGAGCTTAACCCGGAAAAATGTATTCACTGTTTCTTTTGCTGGGCTTATTGCCCGGATAATGCAGTGATAGTGGATGCTGAGGCAGGGAAAATGCTGGCTTTTAACTACGATTACTGTAAAGGATGTGGAATATGCGCCAGCGTTTGTCCCGCTAAGGGAGCCATTACTATGGTAGCGGAGCGGTAAGGGAGGTGAAGGAAATGGCTAAAGTTGTGGGTTTTAACGGCAATGCGGCAGTGGCTTATGCTATGAAACAGATTAACCCTGATGTCGTGGCAGCTTATCCTATTACTCCCCAGACCGATTGTGTGGAGAGATTTGCTGAGTATGTCAGTGAAGGATTAGTAGACACTGAATTTGTCACAGTAGAAAGTGAACATAGCGCTATGAGTGCTTGTGTGGGAGCAGCAGCTGCTGGAGGAAGAGTGATGACTGCCACTGCTGCTAATGGTTTGGCTTTTATGTGGGAAATGCTCTATATTGCTGCCAGTATGCGTCTTCCCATCGTGATGATGGTAGCTAACCGAGCTTTATCTGGTAATATCAATATTCACTGTGACCATTCTGATACTATGGGAGCAAGAGATGCGGGATGGATCCATCTTTTTTCGGAGAATGCTCAAGAAGCTTATGATAACACCATTCAGGCAATTAAAATTGCCGAGGATTTAGAAGTAAGACTTCCAGTTATGGTTACTCAGGATGGATTTATCATCAGTCATGCTGTAGAGAGAGTAGAAACTTTAGAAGATGAGGAAGTGAAGAATTTTATTGGTCCTTACAAAAATCGCTATCCTCTCCTCGATTTAGAGCATCCTGTTACCTACGGACCTATTGACCTTTTTGACTATTATTTTGAACACAAAAGGTCTCAAATAGAGGCTATTGATAACTGCTTACCGGTAATTGAGCGAGTGGGCAGGGAGTTTGGAAAACTTTCCGGGAGAAAGTACGAACTTCTGGAAGGTTATCGATTAGAAGATGCTGAATATGCAGTGGTGGCTCTGGGTTCTACTTGTGGAACTGCCCGGGAAGCTATTGATTCTCTGCGGGAGAAAGGGAAAAAAGTAGGGCTTCTCAAGATGCGCTGTTTTCGTCCCTTCCCTCGAGAAAGTGTGATTAAAGCTCTTGCTCCTTTGAAGGGGGTAGCAGTTTTAGACCGCTCTGTTTCCTTTGGAGGATTTGGTGGACCACTATTTACAGAAATTCGTTCCGCTCTTTACGATGCTTCTTCTCGTCCTTTAACCATAGACTTCTTCTATGGTCTGGGAGGAAGGGACATTTATCCTGAAGATATAGAAAAAGCTTTAGGGAGAATAGAGGAAGTGGTAAAAGCAGGAAAGGTAGAACAGCATATTGATTATTTAGGTTTACGAGAATAGGAGGTTTTAGAAAATGCCACCTCTAAAAGAATTAGCTAAAAGACCAGAGAGGCTTACTTCTGGGCACAGACTGTGTGCAGGATGTGGAGCTCCTATTGCTATCCGACTGATTCTGGCTGCTGCTGATAAGCCAGTTGTTGCTGCCAATGCTACGGGGTGTTTAGAGGTATCTACCAGTATTTTCCCTTACACTGCCTGGAACATTCCCTGGATTCATAGCGCTTTTGAAAATGCAGCCGCTACCATCACCGGAGTAGAGACTATGTATCGAGCGAAGAGGAAAAAAGGGGAAATCGATGAAGATGTCTATTTTGTAGCCTTCGGCGGTGATGGTGGAACTTATGATATTGGCATACAATCTCTTTCTGGAGCCTGGGAGAGAGGACATCGGTTTGTATATGTATGCTACAATAACGAAGCTTATATGAACACTGGTATTCAGCGCTCCAGTGCTACTCCCCTGGGAGCCTGGACTACCACAAGCCCGGTGGGTAAGGTTCTCCCCGGAAAAGCTCAGTGGAGAAAAAATTTAACTGAAATTGCCGTAGCTCACGATATTCCTTATGTGGCTCAATCGGTTCCTTCTAACTGGCGAGATTTAACCCTTAAAGCAGAAAAAGCTTTTCACACTGAAGGACCAGCCTTTATTAATGTGCTGGCTTCTTGCAATCGGGGATGGCGGCATCTCCCTGCTGATACCCTAAAAGTGAACCAATTAGCAGTAGATTGCTGTATCTGGCCTCTTTATGAGGTAGAAAATGGTCAGTACCGACTTACTTATAAACCTAAAGAGAAAAAGCCGGTAGAGGAATGGTTGAAAGTGCAGGGCCGATTTCAACATCTCTTTTCCCCTGCTAACCGCCATCTGATCGATGAATTCCAGGCCTATGTAGACCGGGAATGGGAAAGGCTTTTGCAAAAGTGCGAGGAAACTAAAAAGTAGTTCTTTACCCCGAGAGGAGCTAGAGATTTCAGGTCTCTAGCTCCTCTTTATTCTCTCAGGCCACTTGGAATTCGAAAAGTCAAAGATTATTCTGCTCTCTTGAATTTTATAAATTATTATCTGGGTAGTTGATAAGATGTTTTTTCTTCAGCGGGAAGAGGAAGTAGAATTAGTCATAAATCGCTCTCGATTTGTGGGGAGAAGTCTGGAAGCGCGCTCTCGGGAAGAGGTAAAAGAGAAGTTGCATGAGGTAATGGAGCTTTTTCCTGGTGCTACTCATTATTGTTACGCTTTCCGGATAGGAGAAGATACGGTAGAAGAATTTTCTTCCGATGCAGGAGAGCCACCGGGAAGTGCAGGCAGACCTATATTAGGTGCTATCCGGCGAGGCGATTTTACCGATACCCTGGTAGTAGTGGTGCGTTTCTTCGGGGGTAAAAAATTGGGGATAAGAGGACTAATCGACGCTTATGGAAAAACTGCTCAGCTGGTTTTAGAAAAGTCGGGTAAAAAAAAGCACAGAGAAATAGAATTTTTGGTTAAAATTAACCCTGTTTATTTTAACCTGGTGGTAAATCAACTGGTAGAGGTTATTCAAGATAGGCGGCTTCTCTCGATTTATCCTGATAGAGGAGAGGTACAATTTCGTATTTCTCAGAGTGAGGAAACAAAAATAAAAGAAATCCTCCAGGAAGGAGAAAGAACAGGGAAAGTTTTAGAAGGAAGAAAAGTAAAATAAAAATTGCTTGAATGATTATAGTATTCCGCAAAACTGGTTAAAAACTTTAAAAAGTAAATTATATCAAAAGTCAAAAACTCAAGGTCGCTATGCCATAGAGAAAGACAAAGTCTTTCTCTAGGGCCTTTATTTCTTTTGTTTTTTAAGTTTTCTTAATCTTGCGTCGCAGACTGCCTTTTTCTCCAGCATACTGGTGGATATTTTTTCACCAGTAGTTTTTGTTTATTTGCTTTTTAAGTCTTTGTTCTTTTCTTTTGCTTTTTGGGGGTTATGAGGGGGTAAACCCCCTCATAGTCTTTATAATGGATTTTGCGGTTAACTATAAAACAATAATTGTTTTCCCAGATTTGCCAGTTTCTTCATCTTTTTAGCCTTCCTGGCATTTAGAGCTCTTGAAAAATCTATATTTTTTCTATTTTGAAGCACAGGAACCAGTTTGTGGAATGGGTTTCCTGGTTACTGAAAAGATAAAAGAAAAGGATAAATAAATGCTGCTCCTTGACCATATTGAAAAACGGGACCGACTATCTCCGTATATCATAAATCTCGCCTTTCAAAAATTATCGGCAGAGTTATATTTACTTTTTTACTTTTTCACTTTCCCCACCGGCATGATGTAGAGAGGCACCTCCTCAGGAGGCAGAGAAAGCACCCGGGCAACTTCCTCATCATGAAAAGCACCGATAGCTACCGTTCCTAATTCCAGCGCTTCAGTCTGGAGGTAGACATTTTGTGCTGCGTGTCCTGCCTCCATGTGGACATAGCGAATCCCTCGCTCTCCATACTTTACAGTGGTTTTCTCATAAATTGCGGTAAAAACTAAAGATATTGGAGCTTCCCGGATAGCTCCCTGAGAAAGAGCAGCGCGGTGAAGCTCTTCTCTTTTATCTCCTTCCAGCATTTTCTCTAGAGCATGTTCTTGAGGATAATAACGATAAACCCCGGGGCTTAGTTCTTCTACTTTCCCCACTACCGCATAAACCACCAGAGGATAAAGTGCCCCTGCTGATGGTGCAGTACGAAAGCCCCGATTTTTCTCTGTTACCCCCTGAGCAGCAAAGAGAAGTTGAGAAACTTCACCCAAAGATAGCGCCTCATCGAGAAAAGAGCGTACGGAGCGCCTTTGCCAGAGAGCCTCTTCTACTTTAGCCTCGCTTCTCAGGCAAGGTGGGGGAAGGGTAATCTTCTCTCCTCCTTCACTTTGCCCTGCCATCATCAACACCCCCAAAAATATCATTCCTCCCAGAAATTTTCCCCACTTTTTCACATCTCTCCCCTCCTTTTTTAATATTAGAGTAAACTCCTTTATCCTATTTTAAGCTAATAATACCATTCCATCTCGTATCATATAGGACAGGAAATCAAAAAAGATAAGGCTTCACACAAACAGGAGTGGGAATCGTTGTTCTCGATTTTTCTCTGAGCTCCCCTGTGCGATAGTTAATCTCAAAAACTATAATATTATCGCTGTCCTGGTTAGCACACAATAGATAACGTCCGGTGGGGTCAAGGGCAAAGTTGCGAGGGGTCTTGCCTCCTGAAGGCTGACAGCTAACGTAGGAGAGTAACCCTGATTTCTGGTCTACCCGATAACAGGCCAGACTATCATGCCCTCGGTTGGAAGCGTATAAGTAGACACCATCAGGCGTAATGTGAATATCTGCACCGGTATTGTGGGCAGCTTCAACCCCGGGAGGGAGCGAAGAGACAGTTTGCAACTCGGTGAGACTACCATTTTCGGGATGATACTCAAGGGCAACCACAGTAGAATGTAGTTCATTTATGAGATACATAAACCTCCCCTCCGGGTCAAAAGTAATATGGCGAGGTCCAGCACCGGGAGAGGTTGAAAAATAGGAAACAGAAGCCTCATTCAGTAGCTGGGTTTGGCGATCTACCTGGTAAATCACAACTTTATCCAAACCTAAATCGGGTATCAAAGCATACCGACCATCTGGTGAAAAAAGGAAAGAGTGAGGGTGAGGTCCGCTTTGCCTTGCCGGATTAACGCTGCTACCTTCATGTTGGATGAACTGAGAATAGGGCTCCACCGCTCCGTCAGCACCAATGGGAAAAACGCATACACTTCCACTCATAAAATTGCATACATAAAGATAAGTGCCGGAAGCGTTCACCTCTATAAAACAGGGGTCAGAACCACCCGTAGCCTGTTTATTGATGAAGGCTGGTACACCATCCTGGCTGACTCTAAAACCGCTGACGGAGCCCGAAACCTTTCCCTCAAACTCTTTCAATTCGTTTACAGCATAGAGGCAGCTATTGGGGCCATTCAACACCAAATAAGAAGGATTTAAAACCCCGGTAACAGTCTCCTTTGGCTCAAGCTTTCCTGTATCAAGATTTAATTCCAATACATAAATGCCCTCTCCCTTGCCTTCCAATATCTCTCCTGTTCCAAACTTGATGGGAGAGGTATAAGTGCCCACATACACGAGAACTTTCTGTGCCATAGTTTAATTCCTCCTTGGCAATCCTTATTCAACTGGAATGTTTAAGTGCTGGCATATCTCTTTTAGATATTCCTTGGCTTTGATGTATTCTGCATCCAGTATTTCTGTAGATATTTTCTCTGCTTCCCCGAACCTGTTTGACCTGGAAACCCCGGGCACATCTTCCAGTTCCAGAGATAACACTCCATCATAGCCAACATCTTTAAACGCCTTGAGAATCCCGTTCCAGTCCATTTTTCCTTTCCCTGGTCTCCAATGAGCGTTGGTCAATCCGTCGTTATCAGAAAGGTGGGCATGAATGATATTCTTGCCCAATCTGTATATGACTACCTGGGGTATTTCCCCACAGGGGAATAGGTGACTGGGGTCAAAGTTTATTCCGATAGCGGGAGAGCTCACCTGGTTTAAGATTCTCAACATTGAATCCGCATTGCTCACATATCGGTAAGGATGAGGCTCCAGTGAATACTGTATCCCTGCATCTTCACAAATTGATGCACATTCTCTCAAGACCTCGATGTAATCCTCCCAATTTTTCGACCAATCTAAATCACCTGGAATATCTATGATTTGTTCTTGTACTAGAGGCCTTTCTGTGATTCGGGGAAAATCCATGCTAAAAGGGTAAGGTGCCACAGAATTTACAATTTTTGTTCCCAGCTCTTTCCCCACCTCTACCAGTCTCTTAAAGTGCTCTAATGCCTTTCTTCTCTCGCTTTCAACTGGAGAGGCCATTAGACTGGGGCTGGAAACAAATTGTGATAATTCCAATCCCTCGCTCATTATTATGTCTTTCAATTCTTTTATTTTCCCTGGAGCATAATATTCATCCAGCACTTCCCTATCCCAAGCAATTAGCTCCACGGCTTGGAAACCTAAATTTGCTATTCTAACTACCGTATCCTCATACGGTGCTTCCCATTTGAACGGCCAGATCGATGCTCCAAACTTCATAGTTTTATCCTCCCTTTCTCTTATTTTTTAGACTACCGGGGCTTCGTCTTCTCAAACAGCCAGTTAATCACATTTTCATCTTCGTAAGCGGGAATCCAAGAAGAGTGAGCGCTCCACCCTTGAGATTCCAGATGGCCTTTGAGAAATTCAGTGTATTTTACTCTCCCTCCTATTTCCACCAGACTCCTCACCAAACCTCGAGAAAAAGCGACCGGAACCAAGGGGTCATCTTCGGCATGAAAGACCCAGATAGGAATATGTTTAATTTTATCTACCTTTTTTACCTCCCCTCCCCCGCATATAGGAAGGGCTGCGGCAAAAAGCTGAGGGCTTTCCATTATTATTGCCCAGGTTCCAAACCCTCCCATAGATAATCCGGTGACATATATTCTATTCTTATCTATATTATATTTAGAAACCAGATCTTCAATCAGATGAGGAAGAGAAAGTAGCTCAAGATTGGGTTCAAAAGGTTCGCCTCCTGAAAGCACTCCAGTCCAGCTACTCTCCGGGGGGCATTGGGGAGCTAATACAAAAGAAGGGTGCAGAGCCTGATGACCAGGTTGAGCCCAGACCACCGCCCCCTTATTGGCTAACAACTGGATGAAGTTGTCTCTTCCCCTTTCTCCTGCTCCGTGTAGAAACATGACTAGAGGATATTTTTTATTTGGATCGGTGTTCCGGGGGGTAAAGAACCGGTAAGGAACTTCCACTTTCAGTTTCTCATCCTGATATACAAAAGCTTGAAAGTCATCGGCGATGAGGTGCTTTTCGTCGGTGTTTTGAAGAGTAAAAGGAGCGATGGTCTTTCCCTCGAGAGTCGTAATAGCTACTTTCTGGGCCACAGTATAGGTTAGCTCTGGTCTTGCTGATAAAAAAGTCTCCGCAGAAAAAATAAAAGTTCTAGCCATTGCCTCTTGGGGGTCTAACTCTATAATCACAAATCTCCCTCGATTGGTGGAAAAAAACAAATCAGGGGTGGCGCTGGCGTATACTCTTTTAATAGTTCTCTCGACCGTCTTACCTCCCACATTTACCTCCACCACATAGCTATCGGGAGTGAGATTGCTTCCATCGATTTCGGAATCATATTCTAAAACCACTTCGCTCACTCTTTCTCCCTCGGGAAAAACTCTGGTAACTAAAGTAACTTTGTCCATTTCTTTTCCTCCCTTTCAGTTTTTTCCATTATATCACCCTACTTCTTTTCTCGTGATATAATGGAAAAAAGAGGTGGGAAAATGGAAGTCCAGATAGGGAAGTGTCGCTTGATAATCAAGCAGGGAGACATAACCAAAGAGGATACCGATACCATAGTTAACGCCGCCAATTCTCGCCTGGCAGGAGGGGGAGGGGTAGATGGAGCTATTCACCGAGCAGGAGGCCCGAAGATTGCCGAAGAATGCCGGAAGATAGGAAGTTGCCCTACGGGACGAGCAGTAATAACTAGTGGGGGAAATTTACCTGCCTCATATGTCATTCATGCTGTGGGGCCCATTTACCGGGGAGGAAAAAATAACGAAGCTGAGCTCCTGCGTAGTGCCTATATCTCCAGTCTCGAATTAGCTGATAAGTATAACCTGCGCTCTGTGGCTTTCCCTTCTATAT
>Ga0209508_1000656_pt1 | contig 32866 bp, 26 predicted proteins | sample AD_UKC129_MetaG_FD_184427 | JGI IMG/M metagenome (GOLD analysis project Ga0209508, IMG submission 184427) | Active sludge microbial communities of municipal wastewater-treating anaerobic digesters from Canada - AD_UKC129_MetaG (SPAdes) (version 2) | ecosystem: Engineered > Bioreactor > Anaerobic... | reverse complement strand
GCCTTCCGGGCAGCTGCCGCCGGTGCCCCGCTGACCAACATGATTTCCATGTACAGTTCTATTTACTGGAATACCGGGATGACCAATCAAGCGATTTTCGAAAGTACCCAGGGCCGCTTCACCGGTGGTTACTGGGAAAATCCCGAAGCCTATATCAGAAATTCTCCTGTCTTTAGTGCCCAAAAGGTAAAAACTCCTCTTTTACTCCTTCACAATGATAAAGATGGAGCAGTTGATTTTAACCAGGGAATTGAATATTACAACACCCTGCGGCGACTGAAAAAGCCAGTGGTCATGCTGGAATATGTCGGCGAAAACCACGGACTGCAAAAACCGGCCAATCAGAAGGATTATACAGTCAGGATGAAAGAATTTTTTGATCATTTCCTGATGGATAAGCCAGCCCCTGACTGGTGGGAAAAAGGCATCCCTTACCTGAAGCTCAAGGACCATCTGAAAGAGCGGGTAAAACAGCTCAAAAACAGCAGCGGTAACAGATAAAGGCAGGAGAACAAATTAAAAATAATAAATTAAAAAAAGTAGCTTAAAAAATCTAGAAAAAATTGAAAAGATTACAAGAAATGCAGCTGGCTCTGCTTATCATCAAGGTGTAAATTAATTTCCGGGATTGATATCCTGGTAATAGGTGAAGCGAGCACAGGAGGGAAATATGGCCTACTCCCATTCGGCACTGGAAACTTATGAAACCTGCCCGAGAAAGTATAAATTCTCCTATCTTGATCATCTGGCGCCAGAAGAAGAAAGCATCGAAGCTTTTCTCGGCAGCTGCTTCCATGAAGCCCTGGAGAAACTTTATCGGGAACTTCCTTTCCGGCTGATGAGCCTTGATGAGCTTAAAGCTTATTATGAAGACACCTGGCAGAAGAATTTCAAGCAGAAGATGGAGAAACTAAAGATAACCGAACCAGGCCGGACAGCAGAAGATTATTTTCGGCTGGGCTTAAAGTTTCTAGAGGACTATTACCAGCATTATTATCCCTTTAACCAGAACAGAATTCTCGGGCTGGAGGAGAAACTGGAGATTGATCTCTTCGGCGACGGGCGCTACCGTTTAATCGGTTTTGCTGACCGCATTGACCAGACGCCAGAAGGCATCATAGAAATCCACGATTATAAAACTGGCTCGAAATTGCCACCACAGGCAGCAGCCGATACAGATCGTCAGCTCGCTCTTTATCAGCTGGGCATCAAGCAAAAATGGCCCTGGGCAGAAAGGTTCAAACTCGTCTGGCATCATGTTGCTTTTGACCAGGAAATTTCCTCCACGAGAACACCGGAACAGCTGGAAGAGCTGAAAAGGAGAATCGCCGAACTTATAGACAAAATAGAAGCTGACCGGGAATTCGAGCCGCGGGAAAGCGCGCTCTGTGACTGGTGCGGTTACTGGTCTTATTGCCCGCTGAAAAAACACGCTGTCAAACTCCAGAAACTGGCAGCTAACGAATATCTGGGAGAAGAAGGAGTGGTACTGGTTGATAAGTATATGAACTATCTTGACCAGAAAAAACAGGCAGAAGAAGAGCTCGAAAAGTTGAAGGAAGCCATAATTAAATATGCTGATGATCATGAACTGGCCAGAATAAATGGCAGTCAATATTCTCTGACCCTGGTCAGGAAAGATATCATCAGATTTCCCTCCAGAGGTCGGGCAGAAAGGCAAAAACTGGAAGATATTCTAAGAGAAGCTGGCCTGTGGTCTGCTCTGAGCAGCCTCGACCTTAACAGCCTGGAAAAAGCTATCCTGGAAGAAACCTTAAGCCCGGATATTCTGAAAAAAATTAAGGACCTGGTCTCAAAGGAAAAACTGGTTTTGCTCAGACCGGGCAAAAAGGCAGATAACAAGGACTGAACCTGGATTTACTTGCCAGCAGTTCTGATTGCTGAACCGTTAATCTGTCGGCTCAAAGGCCTTCTCTCAACTGTTTTCACCACTGCTTGGAAGTCTGTTTTAATGACAGGAATATAAAAAATTTTGATTCTCTTCCAGTTCTGTAGCTCAGACCTCTTCTTTTATTTCTTTTAGATTTTCAGTCCACTCTGGCTTGGGTCCTCTCAGATAAGAAATAAAGGCAGCGATGATGGTGATAATCATGGAAATCAAAAAGGCATGTCTGGCTCCAGAAATAAATTCATTGACAGCCAGACTGGCCGAGCCAGCTCGATGACCTGCAAACAAATCTTGCATGGACTGGATATTTATACTCGAAGAAACAATGGCCATGGACAAAGCAATACTGATGACCTGGCCGGCGTTGTTCATCATGGTTCTTGTTCCAGCTGCTATTCCCCGCCTTTCCGGGGGCACCGAACCCATTATTTCGCTGGTGTTGGGCGAGTTAAACATCCCTGAACCAATACCCATAATGACCATCCAGACGACCAGTTCGCTAAGCGAAGTCTGAGGCGAAATACTGATAAAGCCCAGCAGGCCAAAAGCTGAGATTAAGAGTCCCAGTGAAGTTAAACCCCTGGCCCCATATTTATCGGAGAGTGTGCCGCTGATCGGCGAGACTATCATCATCGACACTGCAAATGGAGTCAGAAAAATTCCGGCCTGTAAGGGATCCATACCCTTAACACCTTGAAAGTAAAAAATAAGAAGGAAAGTAACTGCACCTCTGGCTATACCGTTGAGCAAGATGCTGCTGTAAGCAAAAGCCAGGATTCTGGTTTTAAACAGTCTTAAATCGAGCATGGGCTGCTCTGTATTGTTTTCTACATAAACGAAAGCCACCATAATAAGGACAGAAATGGCAAATAGCAGAATAACCCGCAGGCTGGTCCAACCAGAAAAGCCGCCGAATGATAAAGCTACCAGAAAAAGCAGCAAGCCAGACGTAAACAAAAGAGTTCCTGCCCAGTCAAATTTTTGACCGCGTGGTATCTTAGCCAGTTCTTTTAGCTGAATAGCCGCCCAGATGGTGCCCACAATTCCAACCGGTACATTGACATAAAATATATAGCGCCAGCCCAGATGAGAAAGAAAACCACCCAGAATCGGGCCAATAACGGAGGCGATGCTGATGACCATACTGTTAATGCCCAGAGCTTTGCCCAGCTCGTTCTTGGGGAAAGCATCAGTTACAATAGCCGTGCTATTGGCAATCATCAGCGAACCGCCAACTGATTGTATTAATCTGAAAATTAAAAGCTGCTCACCGGTTTTGGACATTCCACATAAAAGCGAGGTCAGTGTGAAAAGAGCAAAGCCAGAGACATATAGCTTTTTCCGACCAAACATATCAGCTACTCGGCCGATGGAAGGCACAAGTATAGTCAGACAAAGCATATAGCCCATGACTATCCACATAATAATAGAAAAGCTGGTATTCAAGCTTTTCATAATATCGGGCAGAGAAATCATCAGCATACTGCCACTTAAAACAGAAAAAAGTGCACCGAGTGTTGTGCAGGATAAAGCAATCCATTTATATTCAATCTTTTTCATCCAAGTTCTTCCTTTCTAACCTTCTCTCCCAGGCTGCTCAACCGCATCAGCAGATCCTCAAATTTTTTTCTGGTGGCCAGCAGCTGACTGACTTTTTCCTCAATTAATTTAATCTGCCCCCTGATCATTTCGATATAACTATTGATGGTAGCCGGGCTGGCTGTCTCCTCGGAAAGAATATTTTCTACTTCTTGATCTAATTCCAGAGCTTGCTTGATCTCGGCCAGGCTAAAAGCCAGCGCTTGCTTCAGAGAGACAATGCTTTTAATTTTTTCTATATCTTCCTCAGTATAAAGCCGATAGGCAGATTCGGTCCTCTGCGGACAAATGAGGTTTAGATCCTCATAATATCTGATGGCCCTTTTAGTCAGGCCAGTAATATTAGAAACCTGCTCGATTTTATAAAGTTTATCACTCATGGCAATTCCATTGTTTTATGGATTTTACACTTGATTAACATTAACGTCAAGGTTAGCCCTAAAAAAATCAACCTGTTCTGAATGAAACTCGGGGCGTCTGTTCTATTAACAAAAAGGCGCTATGACTCTAAGCAAATCAAATAGCCATATTGGAAGATAAAGTTTCTAACAGTTATTATTTATTTAAGCCAAGGCTAAAGTCTGAATAAAAGAAGTTGAGTGAAATAAAAGCTTTAAGTATAATAATTCGGTCTTAAAGTAATATCGGTCTAGGCCAATTAAGCAATGATGACTGACAACCTGGAATATATTCGTCAGAATGTCAGGGCTATTTGGCAGGAGCTCCCGCCTTCGGTCGAGCTGGTGGCTGCAGCCAAACAACAGACACCAGAAAAAATTATGGCTGCTATTGAGGCAGGAGTAAAGATTATCGGTGAAAATTATGTCCAGGAGGCGCTGGCTGCCTACCAGGTCATCGGCCAGCGGGTCAGCTGGTCTTTTATCGGTCATCTTCAGAAAAACAAGATAAAAAGGGCGGTAGAGATTTTTGACATAATAGAGACGGTGGATTCAGTTGAACTGGCCGAAGAAATCAACAGAAGAGCTGCCGCCAGAGGTAAGGTCATGCCCGTCCTGCTTGAGGTAAACTCGGGACGTGAATCTCAAAAGTTTGGGGTCTTCCCGGAAAAAGCAGAAGAGCTGGCCCGATCGATGGCCGGGCTGCCTAACCTGAAACTCTCAGGGCTGATGACCATGGGTCCAGCTGAAGGTGACCCGGAAGAAGCCAGACCCTATTTTCGCCTGACGAGGCAGCTATTTGATTATCTCCAGCAACTCAACCTGCCTGGAGCTGATTTCCACATTCTGTCCATGGGTATGACCAATTCCTACCGGGTAGCTATAGAGGAGGGAGCGACCAGAATCCGCCTGGGAACCAGAATTTTTGGGCCGCGTCAGTAGATTGTTGAATACATTCGTTTTATTCTGATAATCTAAGATTTAAATGAGTTGAGGTGACTGATGAAGAGCAGGTGGTTGGTTGTAATTGGAGCTATTATTATTCAGGTCAGCCTGGGAGCTGTTTATATCTGGAGCGTTTTTCAAACCCCGCTGCAGACTTATTTTCCAGCCTGGACTGAAAGCCAAGTAACTTTGCCGGCTCAAATTATTCTGGCCTGCTTCGCTCTGGCCGTTATTATTGCCGGACGCATTCAGGATAAGGCTGGACCACGGCCGGTGGCTATAGCTGGCGGGTTGATGCTGGCTGCCGGTTTAATGCTGGCCAGTCTGACCTCCCATTTTCCGCCCGATAAGGCCCTCTCCTGGTTGATAGTGACCTATTCAGTTATTGGCGGTCTCGGTATCGGTGCAGCTTATGTTTGCCCGATCGCCACCTGCGTTAAATGGTTTCCGGACAAAAGAGGCCTGATTACCGGTCTGGCTGTAGCCGGTTTTGGAGCTGGGGCTTTCTTTTTTGCACCCCTAGCTAAGGGGTTAATCGCCGGTGATTACTATCAGCTTTTTGGAAAAAACCTCTTCCCTCTGCCTGCCGCTGGACTGTTTAACACTTTCCTGATTTTTGGCCTTATTTTCCTTATTACTGTCGTTGGCGGTGCTTTCTTATTAAAAAATCCGGAACCAGGTTACCGGCCACCTGGCTGGAACCCACCGAAAGAAATGACCGTTGCCGGTCCATCTAAAGTCAATTATAGTCCTGCTCAGATGTTTCGCACCTGGCAATTCTGGCTTCTCTGGTTGGCCTTTTTAGTTGGCTGCGGCAGTGGTTTGATGATCATTATGAAAGCTTCGCCCATCTGGCAATCACTGGCTTTATCCAGCTTAAAGGATGGAGTCGGGAACATCAGCCTGGAAAGTATTGCTTCTGCCGGCGCCCTGGCCGTCTCCATCCTGGCTATTTTCAATTCTCTGGGAAGAATTATCTGGGGAAAAATATCGGACATGGCCGGGCGGCGTCCGGCTATGCTGGCCATATTTTTTATGGAAGGCCTGTGCCTTCTGCTTTTGCCTCAGATGCAGGGCTTTTCATCTTTTTTAACAGGCATTTCAATTATCGGGCTGAGCTTCGGAGGGCTACTGGCTGTCTTACCGGCCATTACTGCTGATTTTTTTGGTCTGGAGCACTATGGTGCCAACTATGGCTGGATGTTTAGTGCCTACGGAGCAGGTGGCCTGCTCGGTCCTTATCTTGCCGCCCGCCTGATGAAGACCTCAGCTATTGTTAAAGTCAGAGAGTTTCATTCGGGCCAGGGAGAACTGGTTAAAACCCTGGTGGTCGGCGATTACTCCCAGGCTTTTATAATAGCCGGTGTGCTCTGTCTGCTGGCCGCAGCCGCCATGTTAATTCTAAAACAGCCAAAAGCTGAAGAAAATCAGCCAGAGTCTCTCTGAATTTTTTATTATCACCAAGCCAGACCCGGAGAGTAAATTACGATCGGAGCCTTTTTAATAAAATGAAGGGTCAGCCTTATCTTCCTTCGCTGTTTGTTAAAACAGGAAATTCTGACCTCGCCCTCGATTTCTGGCCAGAAAATATCAATCTTCCTCAGCTTTGAGCGCTGCTGAGTCTTCCCTCTCGTCCTTTTCCTCATTTTCCACATTTTCCAGCAGCTCAGCTTCGGCCTCGATCACACCGGCTTCCAGCCCTTCTGGCTGGACCTGTTTTTTGATGATTTCGATCCGGCGCAGGGGTTTCTCCAGTTGATTTCTGCGGGTTGAATTCAGGATCTGAAACTCGGCCTGGGCTTCATCGATTTTTTTGCCTACTCTTTCTAAAGATTTGACAAAGGCCTGCCACTGCTTATAAAAGGACTCCAGCAGGTTTAAAATCTGGCCGGCCGTATTCTGCAAATTAAAATTCTCCATGGCCTGACGGATAATGGCCAGAACTGCATAGAGAGTAATTGGAGAGCAGAGAATGACTTTTTTCTTCAGAGCTTCATCTAGAAGCGTCGGGTCACTTTCATTAATAAAGGCATAGACCTGCTCATTGGGAATAAAAATCAGGACATAATCGAGAGTGTTATTTTCGAGATCGATATAATTACGAGTGGTCACCTCTTTTATTCTGGCCCTGGCATCTTTCAGAAACCGCTGTTTATAATCTTCTTTTTCCCGATCATTGGAGGCTTCCTGGTAATGGAGATAATTATCCAGGGGGAATTTCACATCCATATTTATCTTCCGTCCTTGAGGCAGGAAAAAGGTATAATCGGGGCGTGACTCGCCGCTGTCACTTGTGGCCTGTTTCTGATAATTCAGCCCTTCAACAAAACCCATCAGCCGCAGGATATCTTCAGCCATTCTTTCGCCCCATTGACCGCGGGCCCGGGTATTAGACAGGGCCTGCCGCAGTTGATTGGTAGTTTCCTGGAGGCGGCTGGTTTGTTCCAGGGCCTGCCGCAGCTGATTGTCGAGTTGACCAAATTGAGTTGCCCGCTCGTTCTCAAATTTAGTTATTGAATTCCGGAAATTCATCAGGTCAGCTTTAATTCCTTCGAGCGTCTGGTCTATCAGCTCCTTCTTTCCTTCCAGTTCTTTTTTGCCCAGCTCTGCCTGACCATTTAATTTTTCATTGGCCAGTTTTAAAAACTCGTCAGTATTTTTTTTGAGGGCCTCCATAGAAAGAAGGCCAAAAGAGTCACGCACCCTGTTAAGCAATATCTCCAGTTCCTGTGTTTTTTCCGCCTGGGCCTGAGAAACGAGCTGCTGAGCCAGAGCTTTATTCCTCTTTTGATAGAAATAATTAATAATAAGGACAAGAATCGCACCGAAAGCAGTTCCCAGAACAAAAGCTAATAATAGATTCATCAAATATTCTCCCTTTCCTGCCAGGTACACCAACGTTTTTTAGATTTAGTGCTGGCTCAATTAACTGGCGGACTGGCCAGGTGAGTTTTTTAATCCAGATCTGTCTCCCCTTCTGGGCCTGTTCCGCTCAGGGCCCCGTAATCATCGTCCAGCTCGGAACCAGAATCATAATCAGAAAAAGAAGAACCTGAGTCCTCTTCGGCCAGCTTCTCACCGGCTTTTTCTTTTTCAGCTTCAGCCAGAGCTTGATCTATCTCTTCCTCAAAATCGGGACCCAGTTCATCACCCATTTCGCGGCCAAATTTTTTCATCCAGCGGGCCAGGCTTTGAGGATCGTTTTCATCCAGATCACCCAGCCGGGAGGGATCAGCCAGACTTTCCAGTCGTTCTTCCTCTGATTTCAGCACGGCCACCCTGGAAATTAGCCTGACCAGATCAGGGCTACCGCAGTGCTGACAGCGAGCTTCAAACTGGCTTTTGATAGACAGGAGAAGAAAGGATGATTTCTGACCGCATTGGCGGCAGCGATATTCATAAATTGGCATCGTCAATTCCTCCGTCTTTCACCCTTTTCCTTTTTATAATTTATAAGAAAACGACCTGCAGAGCAAGTCCGGTTCAATAGAAATAATTGATCAATTTAGCCCGGGCGGGTCATTGAGCTGCTGTTTCTTTTTCTATCCTGACTTCGAGAACATATTGTTTTAAAGAGTCAATGATGTCCGGTGGCAATTCAAAAGCCAGTCTAGGATACTGAGGAAGCAGAACTTCATAAATTACATACTCACTAATTTTCCCGGCTTCAATGGCTCTTTTCAGAACATTTAAATCAGGATAATCTTTGAACTGCTCTGGAGGCTGGCTGCTGAGGTAGCCATATTCGGCCGCCAGCGCCTCCTCTTCTTCTCTTGAATAAAGGCCCGCAGACGCCGGCTTACCCCTGGAGGCAGCGTAACCTGGCTCATACGTCCATAAGGCCTTGGCCATGGCATAGGCTAACCAGGCCGGGGCGGCGCTGATCACTACCTGATTATCTCCAGTCTTTTCGAGCTTATACTGCGGATTGAAGACCCAGTCCTCGACCTTTAGACCGCAACTTTTATAGATAAACTCCCTTGATTTTTTCATTCTGGGATTATTTCTGTTGAAAATTTGAGCCAGAGTCAGCTCTTCCAGGGCGCGTTCCTTCTCGCCTTTAGCAACCAAAGCGTCAGCCAGAAACCAGTGGGCCATATAGTCAGCAGGATTGGCGGCCAGAGCCTTCTGATACCACTCCACCGCCTGATCAAAATCCCCTTCGGGCTCATAGGTTTGCCCGATGTAAGTCATGATCACTGCCACTTCTGGCTGACTGGCCAGAGCCTTAAGGTAATATTCCCTGGCCTGCCGGTCAAAGTGATTTCTAAACTCCTGTTCAGCTTTATCCAACCAGCTCTGCGTCTCTGGCTTTATCCGGTATTCCTCTGATTTTAATTTCCCCTCTTTATCCTGACAATACCAGTAATTGGAGGTCAGCCGATCCGAATAATCGGGCGGAGGTATCTTTTCCTCCAGGATCCTGATCTCATACTCAATTTTTGATTCCTGCAGCATTTTCAGAATTTCAAATGGTGTATGAAGCTGCTGCTGACCGAAGGGCAAATTTAATAAAAATAAAAAAATAGCTGACAGAGAAACGGCCTGGTTCATTTTGTCCTCCCCTTAAGACCTTTTACCCCAGGCTGACAGGCAATGTCAAACTAAAAATGAGCTGGAATCGCCCTTCCTGAACCAGGTCACCCTTTCTCGCCGGGTCGGTCAATGTTCCACCGGACCGTCAGGTGGATGAACTCCGCAGCGGCTAGCTGAGTTTCACTCAGGCTCAATCAAGCAAACAAGCTTTCTCTTTAACCAACCAAAACGGCTGCCAGCGCCTTCTGCGCCAATATTTTTTGCTATTCGATGGCTGCTTTTTGCTGATTAACTTTGAAGAAGAAAGCCGGGTCAAATTTCGGCTGTCGTTCAAAAGTATAAAGGCCATTGACTTCCTGTTCGATATCATAGAGCTGGGTATAGCAAAAACCAGCCAGTCGCTTATTAAAGAGCAGAGCTTCGGTTAAAGCCTTATAGCGTTCCAGAAATTCTTCCGAACTCCTGGGCCGGTCACCATAGCCCCAGGCTTTATCATCCTGCTGTCCAGGGTTCCACCAGATTCCGCCATATTCGCTCACGAAATAGGGCTGCCCCTGATAGGGGGTATGCCGTTCTCTGCTGCCATTGACGAAAACCTTAGGTGGCGAAAGAAGAAGACCATCATAGGCTTCTTTAAACTTAGCTACATTTTGCTCATAATTGTGAGAATCATAAACATCCGGTATGACCAGATGATAGCCGCCAGAAGCATCGATCATAAGTCGCGTTGGATCGAGAGCTTTAGTCAGATGGAAGATACTCTCCATGACACCGGGAAAGTTATCACCCCAGCGTTCATTAAAGGGGCACCAGCCGATGATGGACGGATGGTTGAAATCTCGTTCGACTGCTTCCAGCCACTCAGACTGAAAAGTAATGAGAGCTTCAGGGCGGCTTAAATCGAGTCCCCAGTCGGCAAATTCTCCCCAGACGAGATAGCCCAGGCGGTCGGCCCAGTAGAGAAAACGCCGCTCAAAAACCCGCTGATGCAATCTCGCCCCATCGAACCCAGCCGCCTGAGAAATTTCTATGTCATGACGCAGTGCTTCATCAGAAGGAGCAGTATAAATTCCGTCCGGATAAAATCCCTGATCGAGAACAAGGCGCATAAAAAGTGGCTTTTTATTAAAATAAATTTTCTCGCCGCGCGCTTCTATTTCTCTCAGACCGAAGTAGCCCTGAACGCGGTCAACTGCCGGGCCAGAAGCAGCCGTAGCCAGTTCAAGGGTAAAATCATAAAGATAAGGCTTTCTGATGTTCCAGAGTTTTGGATTTTTCAACCTGACCACAAAGCCGGTTAGTCGCGCCGCTGGTCTTGTTTCTTTAAAAACGATTTTCTGACCATCGGCCACAGCCAGGGTCAGAAAGCCGCTGACCGGCTCCTCATTGAGATAAACCTGGAGGACAGCCTGCCCGTTCCGGAGGTCAGGATAAACGCGGTATTTTTCTATTCTCACCGCCGGGACCGGCTCCAGCCAGACTGTCTGCCAGATACCTGTTGTCCGCCGGTACATGCAACCATAAGAATAATAACGCTCACTCTGTTTGCCGGACGGCTGACGCCCGCTGCGGACATCATCCCGGCATCTGACAACCAGGACATTCTCCTTCTGCTGACAGAGGTCAGTAATATCAAAGGAAAAGGGAGTATAACCGCCACGGTGAGTTCCAGCTTTCTGTCCGTTAATCCAGACAGTTGTTTCATAATCAGCTGCTTCAAAATTTAACTTGATTCTCTGTCCCTGCCACCCCTCGGGAATGGTCAGCAGTTTTTTATACCAGACAGCAGCCATGAAATCGGTAAAGCCAATTCCGGAGAGTTTACTTTCCGGCGCAAAAGGAACAAGAATTTTCCGATCAAATCCTTCTCCCTGTGGCAGCCCCCGTTCTTCGCCTGAATCAGATAAATCAAAGGTAAAATCCCACTCGCCGTTTAAATTGAGCCAGCTTGAGCGAGTGAAATCAGGACGTGGATATTCCGGTCGAGGGAGAGATGAACTTTCGGCCGAGGCCTGAGAGACGACAGAAAGATTTAAGTCATTGCGGCCCGATCCGAAGCGCCTTTCTTCGCCACTCTTCTCTGCTCCGGCCAGAAGCAGCGAGTTCAAAAAGAACACCCCTACCAGCAAGAGACCAAGCGTCACAGACAATCTTTCCTTCCAGCTTTTTCCCCGACCTGATTTAAAATTATTCTTCATTTTTTCCTCCACGGCCGATTTAATCTGAAATCTATTTTAAAAAATGTCGTTAAATGTACCGTTAAATATCTAGCAGGTAAAAACATTTCAATTAAAGTTTACCCGGCCAGGTGGAAACCAGGATAAGCTCAAAATCAGTCGAGCTCTTTTTTATATTCATTCCTTTAGCCTGCAAATAGGCCTCAACTGCCTCCAGACTGACGCCGGAAACTTCATGTTCATCTCCCTCCAGGCGATGAATTTCAGCCATCATGGCGAGACCACGTTCATTAAAATCACTTATGACGAGTTTGCCGGAGGGAGCCAGCACGCGCTGGAGTTCATCCAGGACACGATAAGGGTTTTTTAGATGATGAACTAAATTAACCGCAAAAATGATGTCAAAAGAATTATCAGCGAAAGATAGGTTCTCCCCATCTTCCTGCCTGAGCTCCACCAGCCCGGCCAGACCATGGGCTTCGAGGTTCTGACGGGCAAATTCCAGTTGCTCAGCTGATTGATCAAAACTCACCAGCCGATAGCCCAGCCTGGCCAGATTGAGGGCTAAATGCCCTCGACCTGTTCCGGCTTCAAGCATCCGGCCAGCAAGTGGCCTGGCCGCTTCGATCACAGCCAATCTTTCCCGGTCAAGGTCATATCCATATTGCGCCTGAAGTTCCTTTCTTCGGGCTAATTTAGATAGAACCTGACTCCCTTCTTCCCTGTTCTTTGGTTCCATTGTTCGTCCCGCCTTTTCCGAGCCCAGCTCTTCCAGGGTGTTTAGAACCGGCCTGGCGCCTTTTCAGGTTTTTTGTACCGCTACATATCTTCTTAAGAAGCTAACAGCCCGGTCACAGCGCCGGAAAACCGGCAGGCCGTTTTTCTCTAAGTAATCAGCCAGCGGATCAAACAACCGGCCGGCATCAATATTAACAATCATTGGTTTATCAGTCTTCTTAAAACCTCTGACGAGATAGCCGGCTAAACTGTTTTCGGCATAGATATTTTCGTGGTGAACATCACCAGGCGGCAAGGTCTGTAGAGCGGCCGTCACGGGCACAATGGAAATAACAGCACAATCAATTCCTTCTTCCTCCAGCAGGGCCTCCACACAGGCCCCGAAAGCGGCATCATCAGCCATAGGAGTGACATCGAGTGGATTTTGAATATCCTGCAGCCGATCAATACCCAGAGGAGCCAGAGCCTTATTAATTTTCCCGGTTGTTATCTCAGACAATTCCCCCAGAACCAGGCCGCCGTTATCACCTCTTAAATTATCAGCCATAATAACTGATTCGAAACCAGCGTTAGTTATCAGGCCTACCCGGTTTCCTCTGATTTTCTTATCAGCCAGGTAAGCCAGGCCCTTGATCAGGCTTTCAAACTCATCAATGGTTTCGGCGACAATCATTCCGGCTTGAGACATCAAGGTCGAAGCCACCGCATAGTCGCCGGCCACTGAAGCTGTATGACTCGAGGTCGCTTTGCGTCCTTCCGGACTGCGTCCGGCTTTATAGACCACAATTTTCTGGCCCGCGGCAAGACACTTTTTCGCGGCGTCGAGAAGATTCAAGCCATCTCCAGGCTGAAGACCTTCCAGGTACAGGGCGATGATTTTTACTTCCGGGCGGCCCTGAAGATACTGCAGATAATCGCCCGCAGTCAGATCCAGCTGATTGCCAATCGAAATTGAATAGACCGGTTCAAGACGTCCTTCATTGCTCATCCTGGACAGCATAAAGGCGCCGCTCTGGCTGACCATGGCCAGGCCCGCTTTGATACCGTCTGGTCTTTTCAGTTTGTAGTCTGGAATAAAGATGCTGTCATAGCGGCCAGGGGCAGAAATGACTCCCAGGCAATTTCCACCATTGACCACCGGCACAATTTTCCCTTCCCGCCTTTTTTCTTTTAAGAGATTTCTCAGGCTGGCTTCCAGGCCTTCGGTTCCTGCTTTTTCACCCAGGCCGCCAGCAATGACAATCACTGAATAAGCCTTCTCATGCTCAACCAGGTCTTTCATCACCGGATAAACCTGTTCCGCTCCCAGCGAATGGATAAAAAGATCCACCGTCACCGGCAGCTCAGCCACACTCGGCACACAGCGGCAGCCTTCAATCGTTTGAACTCCTGGTTTGACCACATAGATATTTTCCGCCGGGAAACCATTCTTCAGAATATTGTTCAGAATAATATGGCCTGTATTCATCTTCTCCGAAACGCCGATAATGGCAATGGTCTGAGGTTCAAGAAGTTTTTTTATCTGCCCGACTGGCCGGACAGCCAGTTCTATTTTGCGTCTGGAAAAACGACAGAGACCATCGAGCGGTAAAAGGTTACCGTCAGCCATAACCAGCGGATTGGTTTCGAGCTCTTCAATCGTATAGGTTTCCTTCTGATTGAAAAGAGAAAAACTCTGTCCGATAATCTGAAATATCTTGATTGTTTCCAGAAGTTTTTCAGGTTGGAGAAGAGGTTTTTGTCCCCGGAATTCTTCGGCTATTTTGCCATAAATGGCCGTCCTGGCCAGGATGGCTTTCATCACTGTTGCCGGCAGCGGCGAGGAAGGTAAAATAGCCAGATTATGGCCAGTTTTAAAATGAGCATTTAAATATTCAACATCCAGTCCACCACCGCCAAAGGTAATGACCGGGCCAAAGTCATTGCTTGTCCTGAGCCCGAGAAGTATCTCTGAGCCGAAGCCAACCTGAAGATAATTCACGCGCTCGACAATCAAAAATCCGCGGATTGATTCTTCCACCTCGGCCGGAGAAATCTTATGCCTTTTATCCAGACGGGTGAAAGCCGTTCCCACCCGCTTCTTCATCTCCTTCATAGCCAGCTCAATCTCGCGCCTGGAATTTTTGACCAGGACCACACCGCCCACATCCGACTTGTGCTGGATGAGGGGCGAGACAACCTTGACCACCACCTCTTTACTTTTAATTCTCTTCAGACTGTCAGCTTTGAGTTTTTCTCCACTTTTTAAAAAGATATGAGATGGGACTTTAAAACCAAAAAGCCTTAAGAGCGCATAGACCTCAGGTTCGAGCAGGAAGTTTCTCCCCTCGCGTTCGGCTTTTTCCAGAATTCTTCTTGCCCTCACTGCATTATTTTTTTCCATTTTCACCGGCCTCATTTTATTCATAAATTATCGCTCCAGCCATCCAGGCCGAAACTCAAGCCTGACTCTCCGCCGCCTGCCGGCCAAGGTCAAAAGCCTTGAGATTCGTCTCGACAACCTTCTCGCCTTTGGACTGAAATAAAACCCTGATGAACTTTTTCAGATTGTCCTCCTGAAGAGGAAGATAGCGTGAGGCGGCCCCCAGGACAACCATATTTTCTGCTCGCAGGCTGCCGGCCTGTTTGGCCAGCTGGCCAGCTTCGATGAGCCAGCTTTCCCTGACCTTTTTTATTTCTTTGAAAACCTCTTCCAGGGGTGGGTAATCATGAATATTGACATATGGTGTGCGGCTGGAGATGACTGTTCCTTCCGGTTTGAGAAAAGAAAAATAGCGCAGCGCTTCAAGCGGCTCCACGCTTAAAATCAAATCCGCTTCTCCCTGCGGAATAAGCGGGCTGAAAATTTCTGTCTCTGACAATCGGAGATGAGACTCAACCGCCCCGCCCCGCTGCGACATGCCGTGAACTTCGGACTGCAAAAAATAAAGTCCTTCGGCCAGGGCAGCCTGATCAATGACAAAAGCGATGGACAGAATCCCCTGGCCACCAACTCCTGAAATTATAATGTTATACATGGTCTGTGGCTCCTTTATTTGTTACCGAGAATCTGGATGCATTCCCGGCGGGCGATGATCACCGACAGGCCGTGATAGGCCAGTTCTTCTTTGATAATGCCGACATTGAGCTGATGATTTCTGGGTAAAGGGATGATGACCCGGATATGCTCTGGAGAAACACCCAGTCCAACCAGCATTTTATCCAGCGGTTCGCCTGTGCCAAAGCTGGGCTGAGCACCGGTCATGGCCACCGTGCTGTTATCCAGGATGACGACAGTCATGTCGGTCTGCGAATAAACAGCATCGAGCAGCGGCGTAATACCAGAATGGGCAAAAGTCGAATCACCGATTACGGCCACCGAGGGATAAACGCCAGCTTCTGCTCCTCCCTTGGCCATAGAAACACTGGCTCCCATGCAGACGCAGCTTTGGATGGCACAGTAAGGTGGCAGTGCCCCCAGAGTATAGCAGCCGATGTCAGAAAAAACGTTGCCTCGCTCATAACCCTGAAGAGCTTCATTGAGGGCTTTGAAAGTATCGGCATGAGGACAGCCAGGACAGAGCTGCGGTGGTCTGGCCGGTAACTTAAAATCACCCAGACCGACTCCATTTTTAACCGAGAGACCAAGCACCCTGGCCACTATCTCCGGCCTCAGCTCACCGGAAGCAGGCAGCGTCCCATCCATTTTACCTCTTATGACTTTACCAGGAAGGCCAGCCACTCCACGGATAAACCGCTCTATAAAAGGATAGCCTTCTTCTATGACCAGTATTTCATCCACCCGATCAATCAGCTCAAGGAGCTTTTTTTGAGGAAAAGGGTAGGTAGAAATTTTAAGAAAGGCGGGCTTTGCTTCCAGTCTGTTGGCCACTTCACGAAAATAACTGGCGGCCAGACCCGAAGCAACAACCCCGAGCCGCTGGCCTTGATCGGCCGCAGAAAATTCATTAAAACGACATTCTTCAGCATAAGCCTGTAAATCTTTCTGCCGGAGCAGCAGGTCCTGATAACGGCGCCTGGCATTGGCCGGGAGAAGAGTCCAGTCTGGTCCATAGCCATATTTAAAGCCCTGATTTTTTCCTCTTGGTTCCCTAACCACAACCGGCGCCCGGCTATGAGCCAGCCTGGTCACCAGCCTGATCATAACAGGCAGGCCAAACTTTTCTGAGAGGTCAAAAGCTTCTCTGGTTTGATCATAAGCTTCCTGATGGCTGGCCGGTTCAAAACACAACACGCGGGCAAAATCAGCATAAAAACGGTTATCCTGCTCATTCTGAGAAGAATGGAAACCAGGGTCATCGGCTGTAACGACGACCAGCCCGCCATTAGCCCCGGTAATAGCTGCATTGATAAAAGGATCAGCGGCCACATTCAGGCCAACGTGCTTGAAAGAGACCATCGCCCGCTGGCCGGCAAAAGAAACGCCCAGAGCTTCTTCTGTGGCTACCTTTTCATTGACACACCATTTGGCCACAAATTTTTTGCCACCATCTGATTGCCTGATCAAAAATTCCATAATTTCTGAGGCCGGTGTTCCTGGATAGGAATAAGCGGCGGTTAGACCGGAGTGGATAGCTCCGAGAGCGACCGCCTCATCGCCCAGTAAAATCACTTTTTCCATTGATCCGTCCTTTAGTTTTTTTGCAGCATAATAATTAATTTTGGCCTTAATTGAGCCTCCAGCATACAATTTAAGTCTTTCTACTGTCAAGAAAGATTTGATTTGTCAAATTACTATAATTCCTATAAAATTATGTTATATTAGGGTCAAGTGGCTGGCGGCTGGCTGAAGCCGCCGGACAACTGGCCAGGAGGCATTCGATGTTTAGGATTTCGACCAAAGGTCGCTATGGCACCAGGCTGATGTTGAACCTTGCCCAGCATTATCAGGATGGTCAAAAAGCCCGTTCGCTCAAGGATGTGGCGGCCGAAGAGGATATTTCTATCAGATATCTGGAACAGATAATTATCCCTCTCCGCGTCCACCGGCTGGTCAAAAGCGTCCGAGGCGCTGGTGGCGGTTATACTTTAACCAGATCGCCGGCCGCTATCAGCCTGAGTCAGGTGCTGCTGGCTGTCGAGGGAAATTGCTGCCTGACTGATTGCCTGGAAGAAGGCAGCCAGTGCTCCAGAATGGACACCTGTGCAGCCTATGAAATCTGGAAAGAAGCTACCCGTATCATGAAACAATATTTTGATTCGGTTAGCCTGGAAGATATAGTTAAAATAGCTGAAAAGAAAAGCCGGCGAAAGCCACGAAGCCCAAAATAACTGAAGAATTTTGAGTAACAGGCAGGTCTCCAGTTGATTAGGTTTCTATCGTCACTGAAGCTGACCATTTTCCTTCTCAGCCTGATAATTCTACTCTCCGTTATCGGTACTCTTATCCCTCAGGGAGAGGACCCTGGTTTTTATCAGAATTATTTGCCACGCTGGTCAGGAATTATCTTGAGCCTCCAGCTGGATCATTTATATCGTTCTCCCCTTTTTCTGAGCGCAACTTTTCTTTTCTTACTGAATATTCTTTTTTGCTCGCTCAGGCAGTTACCTGCTAAGTTTAAACAACTTCGGGGCGAGATGGAATCAATACCGCTTGGATTTCAACCGGCTGTGAATAGAAAGCTGGCTACTGGCTTCTCTGATTGGTTCAAAGCCTCGCCTGATTCTCTGCTGGCTGAACTCAGAAAAAGACACTATCAGATAAAAATAAAAGAAGCCGGGGAAAAGAAAACCCTGCTGGCTCAAAAAGAGAAACCTGGACTGTTTGGACCGGAGATGGTCCATCTGGCTATTATGATAATCATCGTTGGCGGTCTGATTTCAGCTCTCTTCAGTCAGAGAATTGAACTGGCTTTAACTGAAGGGCAGACGGCTGACCTGCCCGGAAAGAATTTCTCGCTTCGCCTTGAGCGGTTTACCACCGACTATTATCCTGACGGCTCGATTAAAAGCTGGAAAAGTCTGGTCTCCATTCTGGAACAGGGCCAGGTAAAGAAACAAAAGATAATAGAGGTTAATCAACCCCTAAAATACGATGGCTTTAATTTTTTCCAGATGAGCTATGGTTTTGACTGGGACAGGACAAGTGTCGAGCTCGAAATAAAAAGCGGTAATTCGGCTGTCAGAAACCTGACTCTGAAAGTGGGCGAAAAAGTTCAGCTTGACCCCAGCTTAACTTTGAATCTCATAAATTTTATCCCTGACTTTGCTCTTGACCAAGCAGGTCGTCCAACCAGCCGTTCGGCTGAAGCCAATAATCCTGCTGTGCTGGTGTTGGTATTGAGAGAAGGAACTCCGGTTTATCAGGGCTGGCTTTTTTATTACCATCCAGAATCGAACCAGATACAGCAGCAACCAGGTTTAGAGCTGGCCATTAGCTTAAAAAAGTTTGAAGCACCACTTTTTTCTGGCCTGGAAGCAGCCAGCGATCCCGGTCTGAATCTGGTCTGGTTGGGCTGTGCTCTTCTTTTCCTTGGACTTCTGGCCTGCTTTTATCTTAATTATCGCCAGATGGTTATTGGACTCAGGCCAGGGGAAAAGCCGGTATTTTCAGCTCACAGTCGGCATAATCAGACAACTTTTTATCAGGAACTGGAGAGGCTGCTCGAAGTCAGACCGGACAGTGCTATAAATTCAGAGAGAAAAAACGAAGGAAAAACGAAATGAATGAATTTCCCCTGCTGCTCATTTCTTTTATCATTTATATTCTGGTCATGCTTTCTGGCTTTGCTTCTTTTTTCGGTTTTAAAGCTAAATGGTCAAGAATATCTTACACACTGGCTATAGCCGGCTTTGTTGTTCAATCAGCTGGTTTGCTGGTTAGAACCATAGTCAGTGGCCATGCTCCTTTTACCAACATGTATGAGTCAATAAATTTCCTCAGCTGGTCTTGTGTGCTGGTTATTATTATTTTTCAGCGTAAATTCAGACTGGAAAAGGCCTGGCCATATCTCTGGCTGCTCATCGTCGCCCTGATGGCTTTAGTCTCCTCGCCCCTCCTGCCCAAAAACGTTACCCCTCTGGTTCCTGCCCTGCAGAGCTACTGGCTCTGGCTGCATGTCTCGGTGACTCTCCTGGGAGAAGCTTTCCTGGCAGTGGCTTTTGTGGCCAGTATACTTTATCTCGCCGCCGGTCGTAGCACGGCTGGGAATTTAGAAGCTCAAAAAAAACAGGAAAATTATGACCATATTGCCTATCGGGCAGTAGCCGCCGGTTTCCCACTTTTTACTCTCGGTGCCCTGGTTTTTGGCATGATCTGGGCCAGCCGGGCCTGGGGCCGTTACTGGAGCTGGGATCCAAAAGAAGTCTGGTCGCTGATTACCTGGCTTTTCTATGCACTTTACCTTCACACCAGGCTGGTCATGGGCTGGAAGGGAAAAAGATCGGCTCTTATCGCCATCATCGGTTTTCTGGCTGCTCTTTTCACCTTTTTCGGCGTTAATTACCTGCTGTCCGGGCTCCACAGTTATGTCTGATTAATACTGAAATGATTGGTAATCAATAAGCAAACGGTCAGTTTCGAGTGAGCCTTTTCCAACGACAGTTGATAGCTATCGGCCCTTTTTTATTGAATAGTTCTCTCCGCTGCCTCAATGGTATTCATCATCAGCATGGTAACCGTCATCGGCCCAACCCCACCGGGGACGGGCGTAATGGCCGCAGCTTTTTCCTTGATCGCTTCAAAATCACAGTCTCCCACCAGCCTGAAGCCTTTGGCCGCAGCTGGATCGGGCACCCGGTTAACACCAACATCAATCACCACACAGCCCTCCCTTACCATGTCAGCCGTGATGACTTTTGGCGCTCCCATAGCGGCCACCAGAATATCAGCCTGCAGAGTATGTTTTTTTATGTCCCTGGTTCCGGTATGACAGACTGTGACCGTGGCATTGGCACCCGGTTTTTTCTGCATGAGTAGAGCAGCCAGAGGTTTACCGACAATGTTGCTTCGCCCACAGATTACCACATGCTGGCCTTCCGGACTGTATCCACTTCGCACCAGCATCTGCTGAATCCCATAAGGAGTACAGGGCAACGGGCAGGGCTCGCCACGCAGTAATTTCCCGACATTAACCGGATGAAAGCCGTCCACATCCTTTTCTGGCGATATAAAATTTATTACCTTATCCGGGTTAACCCATTTCGGCAGTGGCAATTGCACCAGCACACCATGAAAACGATGATCACGATTAAGACGGTCAACATTTTTCAATATTTCCTCTTCGGAGGCATCACCGGGCAGGCGGACAGTCTCTTCAAAAATGCCAATTTCTTCAGCCGCTTTAGCCTTGGCAGTCACATAAGATACTGAGGCCGGGTCTTCACCAACCAGGATCACACCCAGGCCCACCACCACCCCTTTTTCTTTAAGTTTCTGAGCTCTGATTTTTAATTCCTCACGGATGGCCGTGGCCACTTCTTTCCCGGATATTATTTTAGCTGACATTTTTCCTCCTGTATTCCAGACTGCAATTTACCTTAAAATTAGCTCAAAAACGGCCAGCGGTCAACTACTGTTTTATTCGGCAGAAAGACAATAAAAAACACTTGCCTCGAAAAAAATTAACCCTTTAACCAAGTTTTTGGGTGGGGTTTAGTTTTTCCGGCCTGGAGATTCTTTATTATCCTGAGGAACGTCTGCCTGTCCAGAGGACTCTGCCTTCTTTCTTGGACTGAGAAAATACAGGTTAATAAAAAGAATGAGTATCAGGCCAAAGACTGTCACCGCTATCTTAATAATCATTGTTCTGATGTTTTTATTGCCCTGAGAAATAGTAATTTTCCAATTTTATCCTCTTCAAATTTTAAGCCGGCGGAGCCTCAAGGAATTAGAAACTACCGTCACTGAGCTAAAAGCCATAGCCAGGGAGGCAATCATCGGATTGAGTGTTATCTGGAAAAACGGATAGAGCAGTCCGGCCGCTACCGGCAAGCCAATCAAATTGTAGAAAAAAGCCCAGAAAAGATTCTGTCTGATAATGCGCCTGGCCTGACGGCTGAGTTTGAAGGCGGTAACCACCTTTCTTAAGTCACCGCTAACCAGATTAATATCAGCCGATTCCATGGCTATATCCGTACCCGAGCCAACAGCCAGACCGACATCGGCCTGGATCAGGGCCGGAGCATCATTGATACCATCACCGACCATGGCCACCACCTCACCCGCCTGCTGGAATTTTTTGATAATGTTGAGCTTTTCTTCTGGCAGAAGTCCGGCATAAACTTCATCCATACCCAGGTTTCTGCCGACGGCAGAGGCCGTTTTCAGGTGATCTCCGGTCAAAAGAATAGTTTTAAGTCCCAATTCTTTAAGTTCTTTAATGACCGTGGAAGCTTCCTCTTTTAATTCATCAGCGACAGCTATCAGACCTAGAAGCTGGCCCCGGTCAGCCGAAGCACCACCCACCAGAGTTTTCCCCTGATTTTCCAGCTCTTCAATTTTCTCGTTGACAACCTGGCTCCAGTTGATACCAGCCGAGGTTAAAAAACGGAAATTACCCAGCAGGATTTTCTCTCCGTTGACCTTAGCCTCTAACCCCTGCCCCTCCCTGATGATAAATTCTTCAGGCTCAGGAATCGAGAGGCCTGCTTCCTCAGCTTTTTTGACGATAGCTTCGGCTAGTGGATGCTCTGAAGCTTTTTCAGCGCCGGCAGCCAGCTCTAAGAGCTGTTCAGGGCTAATTCCTACCCCTGCCACCACCTCTGTCACTTCCGGCTGACCTCTGGTCAAGGTGCCAGTTTTATCAAAAAAAACCAGGCTAATCTCGGCTGCTTTTTCCAGAGCTTCCCCGCTTTTAATCAGGATGCCGTTTTCCGCCGATCGACCGGTGGCCACCATCACCGCCGTTGGCGTGGCCAGACCCAGAGCACACGGACAGGCGATAATCAGAACCGAAACAAAACTTAAAAGAGCCCGCGTGAGAGCTGGCTCGGGACCAAAGTCAAACCAGATGATAAAAACCAGCACGGCTAAAGACATAACCACCGGGACAAAATAACTGGCGATCTTATCGGCCAGCCGCTGAACCGGGGCCTTGCTGGCCTGAGCTTCCTCCACCCTCCTTATAATCTGGGCCAGAACAGTCTCTTCACCAACTTTGGTCGCTCTGAATTTAAAATAGCCTGTCCGGTTAATGGTAGCTCCGATTACTTCATCCCCCGGCTGTTTAAAGACAGGCAGGCTTTCACCGCTGATGGCCGATTCATCTACTGAGCTTTGCCCCTCCACCACCTGGCCATCAACCGGGATCTTCTCCCCCGGTCTGACCACCACCAGATCATCGACTCTGACCTCTCTGGCCGGAATTTCGAGCTCCTGTCCGTTTCTAATGACTCTGGCTGATTTGGCCTCGAGCCCGGCCAGTTTCCTCAAAGAGAGAAGCGTTCTGCTCTTAGCTCCGGCTTCCAGATAACGACCGAGAAGGACGAGAACAATGATCACTGCAGAAGTATCAAAATAGACATCGGGCTTAAAGCCTGCCCGGTAGAAAATTCCTGGCAGGAGAGTAGCCGCCACTGAGTAAATGTAAGCAGAAAGAGTCCCAACACTGACCAGGGTATTCATATCGGCCGATCGGTGGCGAAAAGATAGCCAGGCACCCCGCAGAAAAGTCCAGCCCGAATAAAACTCAACGATGGTGGCCAGAAACCAGAGCCAGTAGTGATTGGCAAAAAAGGGCGGCAACCAGGGAAAGATGGACTTAAAACTGCCCAGTAAAATAAGTACAGCCAGAACTGCCCCGATCAGGAGCTGTCTTTTTAGCTCGGTCAGCTCCTCTTCAGCCTGCTTCTCTGCCTGGCTCAGCGGTTCTTGGCCGACTTCTTCGGGCACCTCATAGCCAGCTTCTTCAATCGCTCTTTTTATCTGAGCCAGGTTCACCTCACCTGGAATAAATTCCACCGCTACCCTGCCCAGAGCCAGGTTAGCCGAGGCTTCGACCACCCCTTTCAGGGCCTTAACAGCCGATTCCACCCGCCTGACACAGGCTGCACAGGACAGACCTTTGACCGGTAACTCGGTTTTCTCCACGATAGTCTTATAACCGAGCATGTCAATCCTTTTGACCAGCTCGGCTTCATTTACCTTCTGCCGGTCAAAGACGATCGAGGCGAGATTAGTGGCGAAGTTGACCGTAGCCTCTTTCACCCCGGTAGTTTCTCCCAGGGCTTTTTCTATTCTAAGAGCGCAGTTGACACAATGCAGGCCAGCAACCGGCAGATTGATCCTGACCAGTTGCTGTCTTCCGGCTGGCTTTTTCTGGTTGTCCGTATCTGCTTTTTTATCTTCAGTCATTCTTTCTGCCTATCAGTCCGATTTCCAACTATTTATAGTAAACTTATTTTTATAATCTTTGCCGCATATTTATCAAACATATTCTAAAAGAAACCATTGACTGATCTATTATACACTATTCCTATGGGATTTATAGTCATTTCAGCCAGACCGAGCCTTCTGGACAAAAAGATCACCGGTTCATTCTTCGAGGCAAAACAACCAGGAATTGTCACTCAGCCAGGCGAATAAGGCTTGAGCCAGAATAGAGTTAAGCTCTATTCCTGTCAGTGTTTGCTTGCCTATTTTAATTATGCTAAAATTTTGTCAAGGATTCGAAAAGAGGAGAAAAGTATGTCAGGACACTCAAAATGGCATTCTATAAAACATAAAAAGGCAGCTGTTGATGCCAAGCGCGGCAAACTGTTCACCAAGCTAATCCGGGAAATCAGCATAGCCGCCCGCCAGGGAGGGGGTGATGCAGAGAAAAACCCTCGTTTGCGCAAGGCTGTTGCTGAGGCTAAAGCCGTCAATATGCCAGCTGATAATATCAAACGGGCAATCATGAAAGGCACAGGACAGCTGGAAGGAGCGGCCTATGAAGAGGTTGTTTATGAAGGTTATGGCCCCGGGGGTGTAGCCATCTATGTCATAGCTGTAACTGATAATAAAAACAGGACGGTGGCTGAGCTGCGCCATATTTTTTCCAAGCTAGGCGGCAGAATGGGTGAGTCCGGTTGCGTTGCCTGGATGTTTAAGAGGCAGGGTTATATTGATGTAGAAAAAGACAAAGTGGACGAAGAAAAGCTGCTGGAAATTGCCCTGAATGCGGGGGCTGAAGATGTCAGAGATGATGGCAGCAATTTTGAGGTTATTACCACTCCCGAAAATTACGAAGCGGTGCTCGAAGCTCTCAGACAAAATAACATTGAAATTGCTGACTCCAACGTCGGCTATCTTCCCCAAAATTATGTCAAACTGGAGGGCAAACAAGCCGAGCAGTGCCTGCGGCTGGTTGAAGAACTTGAAGACCATGATGATGTGCAAAGCGTTTCGGCCAATTTTGATATTGATGAGGAAGAAATCGCCCGGTACTCAACAGCTAGTTAAATAGAAATGGCCTGATCAATGAGGGTGCTCGGCATTGACCCCAGTCTGCAGTCTTCAGGTTTTGGCCTTATTGAGGATGAGGCAGAAGATTTGCAAGCGATTGTTTATGGAGTCATCAAGCCGGACATAGCAGCCAGCTTCCCTCAGAAGCTGAATGATATTCGGACTGAACTGGAAAGAATAATTGACCTATATACTCCCGAGGAGATTGCCATCGAGAATCCCTTTTATGCCAGGAATGTCAGGACAGCTATCTCCCTGGGTCAAGTCAGAGGCGCCGTGCTCATTGCCGTTGCTTCTCGCCAGAGACAACTTTATGAATATTCAGCCCTGGAGATAAAAAAAGCAGTTACCGGCTATGGGCAGGCCGAAAAAGACCAGGTTCAGCGCATGGTCAAGATATTGCTGAATCTGGAGGATGACCGAATGCCCTTAGATGCTTCTGACGCTCTGGCTACCGCTATCTGTCATGCCTATCATCGGCGGCTTAACCTTGCGGGCCAGGCAGCCCCCTCAACGAGAAAATCATGATTTCTTATATCAGAGGAAAAATTTTGCAGAAAAAGCCTGGGGAGGTCATCGTCGAGGCTAATGGCCTGGGATATTCTTTACAGATTTCTCTGACGACTTATTTTAAGCTGGGCGAAGCTGGCTCCCAGGCTGAACTGCTGGCTTACACCCATCTAACCGACAACTCCCTATCGCTTTTTGGTTTTGCCGGTCAGGAAGAGAAAGATATTTTTCTGAAGCTAATCAACATCTCAGGTATCGGTCCAAAGCTGGCACTTAATATCCTTTCGGGTATAGAAGCTTCAGAGCTGGAAGAGGCGGTCCGAAATACGAATGTTACCAGGCTGTCGATGGTGCCAGGTATCGGGCAGAAGACAGCTTTGAGAATAATCATGGAGCTGTCCGATAAACTGGAAAAAAAAGAAAAGGTTCTGAGCAAAAAAGGTTCAAAGGAGAGAGAAGACCTGGTTTCGGCCCTGGTCAATCTGGGTTTCAGAAGGAAGGAAGCAGAACAGGTGGTGGATGGGACCCTCTCTTCGCTCGGACTGGAGGCTGGTTTTGACCAACTGCTCAGAGAATGTTTAAGAAAAATGTCAAAAATATGAGAACTAGAATCAGGAATGAGGCTAGACAAAAATTATCTTCCGGGAAGGAGCAGGCATGCCGGCTATTCTGACCCCGGTCAAAACCAGAGATGATGTCCTCTTTGAGGACAGCCTCCGGCCGGCAAGATTTGAGGATTTTATCGGCCAGGAAAATATCAAAGCGAATCTGAAAATCTTTATACAGGCAGCTAAAAAAAGGAATGAAAATCTGGATCATGTCCTTCTCTACGGGCCGCCCGGGTTGGGCAAAACCAGCCTGGCTTATCTGCTGGCCAAAGAGCTGGGAGTCGGTATTAAACCAACCTCTGGCCCGGTTATTGAAAAGGCAGGAGATTTATCCGCCATTCTGACCAGCCTGCAGGATAAAGAACTTCTGTTCATTGATGAAATTCACCGTCTTCATCCTTCTCTCGAAGAACTCTTATATTCAGCTATGGAGGATTTCAGTCTGGATGTTATTATCGGACAGGGACCGGGAGCGCGCAGCCATAAACTTAAAATTAAGCGGTTTACTCTGGTTGGAGCAACTACCAGAGCCGGTAAAATAACTGCTCCTCTGCGTAGCCGTTTCGGCATTGTCCATCGGCTCGATTACTATCAGCCCGAAGATCTGAAGAAAATCATCCTGCGTTCGGCCAGAATTCTTAAAGTTAAAGTTGAGGAAGGAGGAGCTGAGGAAATCGCCCGCCGCGCTCGGGGCACTCCCCGCATTGCTAACCGCTTGCTGCGACGCGTTCGAGACTTTGCTGAGGTTAAGGGGGATGGCCGGATTGATGAGAAAACAGCCAGAGAAGCGCTGGATCGGATGGAGGTCGATACTCTTGGCCTGGACGATGTCGATAGAAAAATTCTCCAGACTATTATGGAAAATTTTGGCGGTGGCCCGGTTGGAATTAATACCATCGCCGCTGCCATCGATGAGGAAAAAGAAACAATTGAAGCTATTTATGAACCATATTTGATGAGACTTGGTTTTCTGGAAAGGACACCGCGCGGCCGCCAGCTGACGCCTAAAGCTTATGAACATCTGGGCTTTCACCCGCCATCTGACCGTGGCCAGAAAAAGTTATTTTGATCTCCGTTCATGACTGAAAAAACACTTTTATCAGACTATGATTTTGAACTGCCCCCGGAGCTTATTGCCCAGGAGCCTTTGCCCAACCGTGATGATTCCAGAATGATGGTGGTCAACCGCCAGGAAAAAAGTTTCAGCCATCAGCAATTCAGGAACTTCCCTCAATACTTCAGTCCGGGTGATGTCCTGGTTGTCAATGATTCAAAGGTGGTGCCAGCCAGAGCCTGGGGCCAGCTGGCCAGCCAGCCGACTGCCAGTATCGAATTTTTATTCGTCAGGGAAATAGAGCCCGGTGTCTGGGAAGTGCTGTGCCGGCCTGCCCACAAACTAAAACCCGGGGTGAAAGTGACTTTCACTCCTGAGCTCGAGGCTGAAGTTCTTGAGGTCGGTCCATTTGGACACCGCCTCCTGCGCTTTAATTTGATTGAGGTCAAGGACAGGCTAAAAGAAATTGGAGTCCCTCCCCTGCCCCCTTATATCAAGAGGAGAAAGAATGATCCCAGGTTGAAGGCGATCGACCGGGAACGTTATCAAACAGTCTATGCTGAGCAGGAAGGCTCAATCGCTGCTCCGACTGCCGGCTTGCATTTTACTCCGGCCACACTTGAGACTCTGAAAAATAAAGGGGTGGATATTCTTCGGGTGACCCTTAACGTCGGCGAAGCCACCTTTCAACCGGTCAGGGTTCAGGAAATTACTCATCATCAGATGCTGGACGAGTCTTTTTATATCCCTGAAGAGACGGCCGAGGCGATTAACCGGGCTAAAAAAGAACGTAGAAAGATTACTGCTGTCGGCACGACCGCCGTCAGAACTTTAGAAGGTGCCTGGTCAGACGGCCGTCTACCAGCTGGTAGCGGCAGGACCAGTATCTTCATCTATCCTGGTTACAGATTTCAAGTGGTTGACCGCTTGCTAACCAATTTTCATCTGCCTAAATCAACCCTGATCATGCTGGTCAGCGCTCTGGCCGGCTATGATCTCATCATGGCTGCTTATAGAGAAGCTGTCGCCGAACGTTATCGCTTCTTTTCTTATGGTGACTGTATGCTCATCCTGTAAAAAACTTAAGAGGCAACCTCGCCCGGTCCGACTAACAATATTTTTTAGCTGTCAATTATGCCCAGCGGTGGTGTCGTTTTCCAGCGGCCGCGGGTAAAATCTGGAAAGGATAGCGGTTTTGAACCTTCGGCCACTGATTTTTCGGTCAGAGCTGAAACGACACTCCAGGCAGCCGCATCATAAACATTCATATCAGTCGGCTGGCCGGTTCGCAGACACTCGATCAGGCGATAGTCTTCAATAAAGTCCATACCGCCATGTCCTCTTCCCTCTCCTTTCTGGGCTAATTTTTTCCAGAGGGGATGTTCAAATTCGGCTGCATATTTTTCAATATCTTCCCAGTCATCTTCAGGGCTGCGGCCCTCAACATAAATCCGATCCGGCCATTTCTGTAAAATTCCCTTCGTCCCCTGCAAAAGATGAATTCGGCTGTAAGGCCTGGGTAGGTTAGTGTCATGAATAAGAATAATCGTTTTGCCCAATTTCGTCTTGATTAACGAACTGTTCACATCTCCCAGAACAAATTTTTCTTTGGCCTGAGGCGAATCCGGCCCAAACTTTTCGACTGCATAGAGATGAAGACCAAAAGCAGGAGAACTCATCGAGACTAAATAATCAAAGACATCACCGCGGTTGACGTTCAGGCACTGAGCGACTGGTCCGAGGCCATGAGTTGGATAAAGATTGCCATTTCTTTTTGAGGAGTGCTGGCGACGCCACAGCCCTTCCCCGGCATTGGAAAATTTCACCGCTCTTAAATCATGGAGATAACCACCAGCAGCATGGACAATCTCACCCAGAAGACCGCGCCTCACCATATTGAGGCTCATCAGCTCTATCCGGTCATAACAGCAGTTTTCCATCATGACACAATGCTTTTTATATTTTTCAGCAGCTTCGACTAATTGCCAGCATTCTTCATGAGTGACTGCGGCCGGAACTTCTGTAGCCGCATGTTTACCATTTTTCATAGCGGTCAGGCAAACGGGCACATGCCATTCCCAGGGAGTGGCGGTAAAAACCAGATCCAGGTCTTCTTCCTCGCACATTCTTTTAAAATCCCAGGGACCAGCCGAATAACCTCTGGGCCGGGGAAAGCCAGCTTCTTCCACCCACTTCTGAGCTCTGGCCACCTTTTCTTCGACAATATCACAGATAGCTTTAATCTCCACCCCATCAATATTAAGAAAATTACGGACATGAACTGAACCCATGCCGCCAACTCCGACGAAACCTACCCTTACCACCTTGAGTGGCGGGCTGGTAAACAGAGGTCCATAATCAGTGGCGGCTGGAGGGGTTTCTTTTCTGGCCTGACCCCTGACTTCCAGCTTTCTTCCTGTCAACCAGAGGCCAGCTGTTCCGGTCAGCCCCAGCTTTAAAAATTGGCGCCGACTGTTGATATCTGGCTGCGATTGATCTTTTTTGTCCATAATTTTCTCCTTTCATTGTCCAGCTTAATATATTTTTTTCCTTACATCAAAATATAGTGAGAACAGTTACTTAAAAACTAAGTTGTCAGGCTCCAGATTAAAATCAGATGAAACGGATTTCTCCCGCCAGCTTTTAAAAATTTTATGTCCAACTCTTGACAGCCACTATAGTGATGATTAAAATTAGTGAGAAATGAGCAAGGATTTGAGCTTATACGAGATCAATTTAAGCCCGCAATCTGCCCTCTCTTTTTCCCTTCTTTCCTGGTTCTGGTGGGCGGACTGACCCGCCCTAGAACTATCTTTTACCACCACTTTATTAATCTCTGATTAATTTATTTATTTTTCGACAACAAAAAATTCAAGGAGGATAAAATGTTGAGGTATGCCTCAAGACATGAAAAACATTTGCCAGCTAATTTTTACAATCTAAAGGCTGATCTGCCTGAGTTGCCCCCACCACCCCTGAACCCGGCGACCAGAGAACCCCTCAATTCTTCCGATCTGGAAGCTATTTTTCCCAAAAGCTTTATCGCTCAGGAGGTTTCACTGGAGCGAGAGTTGGCTATACCTGAGAAAGTGCGCGAAGCTTATTCAGTTTTTCGGCCAACTCCTCTCATCCAGGCTTCTAAACTGGAATCTTATCTCGATACCCCGGCCAGGATCTTCTATAAATTTGAAGGGGTCAGCCCGACCGGCAGCCACAAGACCAATACTGCCCTTATGCAGGCCTATTTAGCGAGTCAGGATGGAGTGACCACTCTTTCCACCGAGACCGGAGCCGGACAGTGGGGCACAGCTCTGTCCTATGCTGGTGCACTTTTCGGAGTTAAAGCCCGGGTTTATATGGTCAGAAGCAGCTTCCGCCAGAAACCTGGCCGACGTATCATGATGCAACTTTTTGGCGGCGAAGTCACCGAAAGCCCCAGTCCAACTACCGATGCCGGCCGAAAATATTATCAGGAAAATCCAGATCATCCGGGCAGCCTCGGCATCGCTATTTCTGAAGCAGTCGAAGTAGCCCTGAAAAGTCCTGAGGTCAAATATTCTTTAGGCTCGGTGCTTGATACTGTCATGATTCATCAGTCAATCATTGGCCTCGAAGCTCAATCTCAATGTCGTGAAATTGGTTTCGAGCCAGATCTGATTGTTGGTTGTGTTGGCGGTGGCTCCAATTTTGCCGGTTTAAGTTTTCCCTTTGTTCGACGTAATTTGAAAGAAAAAGCCGCCACTAGATACTTAGCTGTTGAACCAGAGGTCTGTCCTTCTCTTACCGCTGGAGAACTGACCTATGATTTTGGCGACAGCGTTGGCCTCACCCCTTTACTTTACATGTACACTCTGGGCAAAGACTTCATCCCTCCAGCCATTCATGCCGGCGGCTTGCGCTATCACGGCATGTCCCCGCTGGTCAGCCATCTGGTCAAGCAAGGACTGGTCGAAGCTAAAGCCTATCCCCAGGACAGAGTTTTCGAGGCGGCAGAACTTTTTCTCAGGACAGAAGGTATTCTGCCTGCGCCAGAATCAGCTCACGCCATAGCAGCTGTTATTGATGAAGCCCTTCTGGTTAAAAAGACAGGCCGACCGGTCAATATCCTCTTTAATCTTTCCGGACACGGCTTCCTTGATATCAGTGCTTATGACCGGCATGAATAAGTGACAAAAATAAGTGAAAAGTCTGGTCAGGACAGGATAAGAGGGGAAGAGCGCTGCCTCTCTTCTCCTCTTATTTTTTTTATTTTAGACTTCTTCCATCCTGATGGTGAAATGCCTTAGCTGCGGGGATTCGCGGACAATTCTCATTCCCCGCACTTCTTCCCGCTTTTCATACAATTTAATGATTGAGTCAGCCACATATTCAATCTGAGCACTGGTATAAACCCGCCGCGGTATAGCCAGACGCACCAGCTCCAGCCTGGGGTAAATTTCACCGCCTGTCTTTGGATCTTTTTTGGCAAACATCACTGCCCCGATTTCTGATGTTCTGATACCGGCTTGCCGGTAAAGAGCCACGGTCAGAGCCCAGCCCGGATATTGATGCCTCGGAATATGGGGCAAAAAGCGATCAGCTAAAAGGTAAATGGCATGGCCACCAAATGGCTTGAGCACCGGCACACCAGCCTGATCAAGCAATTGTCCGAGATAGGCCACCTGACTGATCCGGTAATCAAGATAATCCTCGTCCAGCACTTCCTCCAGCCCGCGAGCAATAGCCTCCAGATCACGCCCGGCCAGCCCTCCATAAGTTGGGAAGCCCTCGCCTAAAATTAATAAATTTTTGATCTTCTCCGCCAGCTGGTCATCATCCAGAGTGACAAAACCGCCAATGTTAACCAGGGCATCCTTTTTGGCACTCATCGTCGCTCCCTGGCCATAGGAAAAAATCTCCTGAGCTATTTCCAGAATACTTTTATTCTCATAGCCCTTCTCACGTTTTTTAATAAAATAAGCATTCTCAGCAAAACGGCAGGCATCAAAGAAAAGCGGGATTTTGTGCTGCTTGCAGATCTGACTGACCTCTTTAATATTTTTAAGTGAAACCGGCTGACCGCCACCACTGTTATTGGTTATGGTCAGCATGGCCAGCGGTATCTTTTTGGTTCCCTTTTTTTCAATAAACTTTTTAAGCTTGATCGTGTCCAGATCACCCTTAAACGGAAAATCAGAATCAGGATCATAGGCTTCATCGATGACCAGGTCAACAGCTGAAGCTTCTCTGGCTTCGATATTAGCCCTGGTGGTATCAAAATGATTATTGCTCGGGACAAAATCTCCCTTTTTGACCATAGCCCCGAACAGAATTCTTTCTGCCGCCCGGCCCTGATGAGCCGGAATAACATGTTTAAAGCAAAAGATGTTTTTAACGGCTGCTTCGAAGTGATAGAAACTTCTGGCTCCAGCGTAAGACTCATCACCAACCATCAAACCAGCCCATTGTTGATCACTCATCGCTGAGGTGCCAGAATCAGTCAGCAGGTCAATTAAGACTTTTTCAGCCGGAATATTGAAGACATTAAAGCCAGCCTCTTTCAGAATGTTTTCTCTTTCCCGGCGGCTGGTCGGCTTAATCCTTTCCACGGTCTTAATGCGGAAAGGTTCAAGCGGCGGTCTTAGATTTTTTATGTTCATATCTTCCACCCCCAAAAAATTATTTCCAAACTCAATATGAAGATTTTATTATATTTTGACCCTTAGAATGAAACGATTTTTTTAAAATTCTTATATCTCTGGATGAGATCAAGCTCTGAAGCCCGAAGCAAACCGGACAGACCAAAATCTTCAATAGCCAGAGAAGCAACCAGATTGCCATAGACAGCTGCCTTTTTTATCTCACGGCGGTTAAATTTCCCAAGGCTGGCCAGGTAGCCAAGGAAAGCACCGGCAAAGGCATCTCCAGCTCCTGTTGGATCAACTACGTTCTCACACGGATTGGCCACCACGCTGAAGACAAAATTACGGCCAAAAACCATGGCCCCATGCTCCCCTTTCTTGACAAT